>Ga0172372_10002897_pt1 | contig 25703 bp, 29 predicted proteins | sample LakKiv5m_2_FD_114544 | JGI IMG/M metagenome (GOLD analysis project Ga0172372, IMG submission 114544) | Freshwater microbial communities from Kabuno Bay, South-Kivu, Congo - kab_092012_9.5m | ecosystem: Environmental > Aquatic > Freshwater > Lake | place: Democratic Republic of the Congo...
AATTGGTGACCAGGCGATCTATCTACCTGTTCTACACCGCGCCAGGAAGCGCCTGTTTGAACCTATTGTTGCGTACCATTACACCATTGATATGAAGGCAGAGACCTTCCAGACTGAGGACGCCAGGTTCCAGAAGGGTGAAGCAGAGTACTTGAGGAGCAGAGGATTTGTATGAAGATATTCTTCAATAGGGTTCCAAAGTACGAGCCTTACGGCGGAGGAAATCAGTTTCTCTATAGGCTTGTTGAGATACTTCAAGAGCGAGGCCACGAAGTTTGCTATCATCTTGAAGACAATATCGATGTCATCTTCATGATGGACCCCAGGCCGGGCGACATTGGATACTCAGTCGAGCACATTGAAAGCTACAAGCGTTTGAATCCTAGAGTTAAAATCCTCCACAGAGTCAACGAATGTGACGCTAGAAAGGGCACAAATTTCATGGATCCCTTGCTTCTTCGTGGCATGGGAATCTCTGATAGAGTGGTTTTCATCAGCCAATGGCTTAAAGAATATTTTCAAGATCGTGGATTCTCAAGAGATTCGCATGTCATCTACAACGGATGTAATCTAAAGCATTTCCATCAGATGCCACACAAGAGAAATGATCCAATCAAGGTTGTTACACATCACTGGTCAGACAACTACATGAAGGGATTTGACCTCTACGTTGAGATTGATAAGTTCTTAGTCCAAAATCCAGGAAGATTTGACTTTACTTACGTTGGAAGATACTGGAGCGGATACATGCCTCAGGCAACAAGGGTTGTTGCACCTACTAGCGGAACAAATCTTGGAAATGAGCTTAGAAAGCACGATGTATACGTCACAGCAAGTAGAAACGAACCTTGCGGAATGCATCACATAGAGGGTGCAGCTTGCGGACTACCAGTTCTCTACCACAGTGAAACAGGTGGAATTAAAGAACTCTGTCAGAAGCATGGAATTGAGTTCAATAGTTTTGACACCTTCCTAGAAGGGCTAGAGAAGATGGAAAAAGACTACCAGAACTACAGAAATATGATCGACGTTCAAAGTCTTGATATCAATCTTTGCTGCAAAAAGTACATTGATATCATAGAGAAAGACCTTGCAAGTCCATTTTTCCAACGTTAGTCTGACTTCTAGAAGCGGTCCCAATACATTTGCTGCCAGATTGGCAAGTGAATTGATAAAAATGGGACACACTATTGTCAATTCTGGAGACAGATACGATACAATGCTGGCGTTTATCGAGGCAGGATCTAATCCTCGTCCAGGTTCAAGGCTTGTCCAGCGTCTAGACGGAATATGGTTTAAGCCCGAAGACTTCTCCTCTAAGAATGAGCTTATCAAGTGGACCTACCGCCACAGTAAGCATGTCATCTTCCAGTCAGAGTTTGATAGAAGAATGATTGAACATCATTGGGGCCTTCCTGGAAGCTATAGTGTGATCCACAATGGAATAGATCTTAAAAAGGCTCCTGTGACAATTGAAGGAATCAAGAATCTCAAGGATAGCTTTGATAAGATCTTTGTTTCTTCCGCCTCCTGGCATCGCCAGAAACGCTTGAAGGAGAACACTGATCTATTCCTTAAGCTGGCAGGTGCTGATCCAAGAGCCTGCTTTGTTGTTATGGGAAGAAATCCAGACTATGTAGTCTCACATCCGCGTATTTTCTACATGGGCGAGGTCGATCACAGCACGTGCCTGCAGATCTACAGCGTTGCAAGCTGGATGATTCACCTTGCGTGGCTTGATCACTGCCCAAATGTTGTTGTAGAGGCTCTATCTCAGGGATGTCCAGTAATATGCACGGACAGCGGAGGAACAAGTGAGATCGTAAGGGGCAATGGATTTGTCATACCAGAGTCTAGAAGTTACAATTTTGAGCTACTTGACTACGATGATCCATTTCAACTAGAGCTAGATGTTAAAGATCTACCGATTCTCAAAGTTAAAAATGACTACCTCGACATACAGAATGTAGCAAAAAATTATGAAAAAGCTTTAGAAGGAAAGGAGTAGTAATGGGACTAGGCGGCTATTTGACATGGACTGCAGTTGCTCGAGAAATTGTAAGAGCAGCAGGAGTTCCTGGAATGAAAGTAATTCCGGTTGAGCAGTATTCCGGAGGATTGATTAGAGTCATTAAAAGCGAGATATTTGACCACAATCCTTATATTTTGCAGTCGCTAGAATCAAGCACCTATTGTTTTCCGGTAGTCTTAAACAATCCTCAATCAAACTATTGCAAGAAAGACACTCCAGATCATGCAATTCACAGGTACGACAGTCATATGATTGAGCAGTTTTGTGAGTTTTATGGAATAAAAAATCCATCTCTTAAGTGTGAAATGTACTTTTCTACAGAAGAAGAGAAGAAAGTTAGTGAAATACTCAAAGACATACCTCGACCCTATGTGTGCATAGAACCGCAGTCAAATGATGAGTACTGTGTTAACAAAAAGTATCCTACAGAAAAATGGCAAAAAATTGTTGATGATCTTGTTGAAAAGGGAGTTACACTCGTTCAAGTAGGAAGATTCAATTCTGATCATAATTTAAAAAACGTTATAAATCTCTGTGGAAAAACTTCTTTTAGAGAGGCTGCACTTGTAATAAAGAGTGCTTGTTTGTTTCTTTCAACAGATGGCGGACTGATGCATGCAGCCAATGCTGTTGGAACTAAATCAATCATAGTCTACACAGGTTTTGTTCATCCTAGACTTACTGGATATCCTGAAAATGAGAACATTTGGATTGGAAGAGATCATGGTCCTTGCGGAATGAAAACTTTTTGCAGAAAATGCTCTGAAGAATCTAGTAGGCATAATCATGCAGAGATCATAGATCTAGCAATCTCAATATTGGGAGTTTAGTGTGAGAAAAAAGAAGATCTTATTCGGAGCAAGCTACTCAGCAATAGAGCCGCTTGGAATACTGCACCTTGCTGGACTTGCAAGAGACTTAGGATGGGATAGAAGCTTCCACTTAGTGAAGAATCACAGCTTCGAAGACTTCTTTAAGAAGGTTAATGAATACAGACCTGATGTCGTTGGATTCAACGTCTACACAGGAAATCACACACAAATCAGAGAAGCATTTAAGAAACTAAAGAAAGACTATCCAGAGACTCAAATTATTGTCGGAGGGCCTCATCCGACCTACTTTCCAGTAGAGTCTTTGGAATACGCTGACTATGTTGTAATGAGCGAAGGAATTGGATCTCTCAGAAAAATACTAATAGGAGATGCAAAGCCCGGAATACTTCCTATGTCAACTGCTGAGTCTTTTCCTATACCTGATAGAGAGACTTTCTACTCAGAATATTCAGAGCATGCCAAGAGCAAGATAAAAAGCATCATTACGATGACTGGGTGTCCCTATACATGCACTTACTGCTATAATAGCAGCACAACAAGCGATCTTGTTAAGAACCTAACGCCCGATCTTGCAGGCACAATAGCTAAAAATCTAGGAAAATCTGGGCGTCTGTTCCCCAAGAACGTAAGACATATAGAAAGTGTTCTTGCAGAAGCTAGAGAGATAGCTGAGAAATGGCAAACAGATGTTATCTACTTTCAAGATGACATATTCGGATTTGACATTAGACCAGATGGCTATCTTGAAAAGATGTCAGAAAGATGGCCAATTGAAGTCGCAATACCTTTTCACTCTCAAATGCGCTGGGAGATGACTGTTAAGTCTCAAGGAGAGCGCCGACTAGACTTGACTCGCAAGGCTGGAGGTTTTGGAATTACGCTTGCAATTGAAGCAGCTGATCCTACCATTCGAAAAGAAGTTCTTGATAGGTCTATGCCGCAAGAAATGATCTTTGAAGGCATGAAAAATGTCATAGACAGGGGATTTAAGGTTAGATCTGAGCAAATTACCGGACTACCTTACGGTGCAACGTCTCAGAAGACTAAAATAAATCTTGATGCTGATCTTGAGCTTCTTGAGCTTAACGTCAATCTTAAAGAGAAGACAGGAGGACCAACAATGGCTTGGGCTTCAACTCTTGCACCCTACAAGGGGACAAAGATGGGATCCTACTGTGAAGATTTTGGTCACTACGAGAGCGACAATAACGATGTTCCTGATACTTTTTTTGAGAAATCAGTTCTAAGATTTCCAAAAGAGTGGATCGGACCAGAAATGAAGCATAAAAAATCAGATGATTCCATTTGGCTCTCAAGTGATGAGCTTGACAAATACAGATCTCAAAATGCAGAACTTAGGAAGCATTTCAATTTTTTCGCTGCAGTTCCATTAGGTCATGTTCTTGCTGAGAACTATCTTAAGAATGCAAAAGATTACTCATTTGGAACGCTAGGAGAGATGACCCTGGCTCACTTAAGTGAAATCTCCTCAGAAAACATAGAAGCTTCTGATTTAATCTCTAAGTCAAATTCAATCAAAGAGCATATTTCATCTCTTTTTGTAAAAAATCCAAGAAAAGACCTTCAAGATATGCTGAATCTTTCTTCTTACTTTGCTTGTCTACCGAAGTCAGATCTTGCAGTTGAAAAGACTCTGCAATATGCAGAGAAGAACAAAGAAGATTCAATTACATCTCTAACTTTGTCTACTGCAATTAGGCATCATCTGTACGATAACGTCTTGTACTGTAACGACACAGGAGAATAGACTTGAGAGTCTGCGTCACTGGAGCTTCTGGATTTATAGGTTCTAATCTTGTTAGTCTTCTCGAAGAAAAGAGATTTGAAGTCATAAAATGCGACCCAAGAGATCCTGAGTCACTTAGTGCAGATTTGCTAATTTCAAAAATTGAGAAAGGCAAAGTTGATGCTGTTATTCACCTTGGCGCGATTTCTTCTACTGTAGAGACAGATACGGTAGCGATTTCTACAAATAACATCCTCCTAAGCTGTAGACTCCTAGAGAAATGCATTACTGAAGGAGTGCCCTTTTCTTATGCATCATCAGCTTCTGTCTATGGATCTGGTGAGCTAGGCTTCTCTGAGGCACAAGCCATGACACCTTTGAACTATTACTCAATTAGCAAAGCTTCTTTTGATAGTTTTGTACTAAGGAAAATCAAGGACAACCCTGATGCAAAGATATTTGGAATGAGATATTTCAATGTCTACGGATCCAACGAAGCTCACAAGAAAGACATGGCAAGCCCTGTGTATAAGTTCTTCGACCAGTCTCTAAAAGAGAGAAAGATTAGACTTTTTGAAGGAAGTGAAAACTTCAAAAGAGACTTCATTCACGTAAAAGATGCAGCTCAGATAACGATTGACTCAATAGGTTTCAAAGAATCTGGAATATACAATGTTGGAACTGGAGATGCAACATCATTTAAAGAAGTTGCACAAATTATCGCTCCTCTTCTAGACTCAGAAATTATTGAGATTCCTTTTCCAGTTCACTTGAAAGAAAAATATCAAGTGTACACATGCAGTGACAATGCAAAGATATCGAAAGAATTTACTAAAAAGAGAATTTCAATTTCTGAAGGAATTAGAATGGTTGCGGGAGATCTATTAGATGAAAAGTTTACTTCAAAACTTTGCTAAGGAAGACAGTGGAATCTATTTTCACAGTGCTCCTCCGTCTCAGCAGCTCTACGATAGCATCTGGAAAGAATTCCACAATCTAGACTCTTTTGATGTGAAGAAGCCTAAGAACTTAGAGATCACAGAGCAGAAATTATCTGCACTCATTCTGCCAACTGCATTCTCTCAGTCTCAGATGATTAGCTTCTCAAAAGATTTTAGTGTTTTAGAGGTGTGTGCAGGCCACGGAAGTTTTTCACTGGCAGCAGTAAATCTAGGGTCTAGAAATGTCTACATGTGTGATGGTTCAAAAAGTACGCTACTCCACATGTCTGCTCTTCTAGAAGACCCAGAATACAGCGTTCACAAGCAAAGCTTGCACCTTCTCCAGGCAGATGCTGAATTAATTTCCAAAGCTTTTCCTAGAGAATCTTTTAATCTGGTGTTCCAGAGATTTGCAATTCATCACATGAGAAACCCTGCTAAGACAGCATATGAACTTGCATCTCTCGTAAAGCCAGGTGGGATTCTATGTTTCAATTACTTTACAGAAGGATGTACACATCAGATAAACAGAGATCTTAGATCTTTCTTTCTGAACAGAAATCTAGAGTACGTTAGAAGCGTTTTTCTTAACTTTGATCTTTGCAGAAATGAAAAGAAAGTTTCTCTCCTTAGAAACGCTCTTTTTGAGAGTAATGACTTTAAGTTAAAGTTTCCAGATGTGCATGATTTTTTAATGAAGCTGGTTGAGAAATACGGATTTGATCTTCTTGCCAAAAAGATTCACTATGAAGATGCAAATACTCCCTATTTGCACAATATTGATAGAAGATACATGGAAAATTTTGTTACTGGACTAGGAATGCAGATATTAGACAAGAGAGATACTGTTGATGAACAGACTTTGACTCTCCAAGTCCCACACAGTGGAATCAGAATTCTTGAAGAATGGCAAATTCCTAATACTTCTGAATTTTCTGATGAAGATACTAGACTGGGTGATGAACTAATCGCTAGATGCGGAGCCTAGTCTGAAAAAAATCTTTACAAACGGATGCTTTGATGTATTACATGTCGGACACATTGAGCTACTAAAATTCTGTAAGTCAATTGGAGACACTGTTGTTGTAGGCATAAACAGCGATAGAAGCGTGAAATCTCTAAAGGGAGAGAAAAGACCCTTCAATAACCAGAATGAGAGAAAGATCATTCTTGAAAGCTTAAAGTTTGTTGATGAAGTTCACATCTTTGACGAAGAAACTCCACTTGCCCTCATATCTCAAGTAATGCCTGATGTTATAGTAAAGGGTGGCGACTACAAACCTGAAGAGGTTGTAGGTAAAGAGCTTGCTGAAGTTATAATATTTGAGACAATAGATGGATATTCAACAACAAAAAAGATCGAAGATTTTACTAGTCGGTGATGCTTGCATCGACAGGTATGTCTTCGGCGTCTGTGATCGACTGAGTCCAGAAGCGCCAGTACCGATCATAAGGCAGACAAAGTCCATCGACATTTCAGGAATGTCAGGAAACGTTTTTTCAAATATAGTCTCAATGAGTAAAAACATTGAAGTAGACTTAGACTGGATACGACCTGATCCTGCTACGATAGTGAAGACAAGATTCATAGACTTAAGATCTAAGAATCATCTTCTTAGATATGACGTTGACCCCATGCAGGATCCTGCCGAACATTTAGATGAAAGAAAGCTGCTAGAGTACGATCTGATCGTGATTAGCGACTATGATAAGGGCTTTCTAACTAGAGAAGAGATAGAATCTATAACTTCTTTTGCGAAATGTAGAGTTCTAGTAGATACTAAGAAGAAAGATTTATCATGCTTTCACAAGTGTTTGATAAAAATAAATGAGCAAGAATCAAATCTTGCAAAGAACATCAACGACACGTGCGATCTCATAGTGACAATGGGAAGCAGCGGAGCCCTGTACAAGGGAAAAACTTACGAAACAAAAAAAGTAGATGCACACGATGTCTGCGGCGCTGGAGACGTATTTCTCTCTGCACTTGCTGTTAGACTGATCGAGACCAATGACCTTGATAAAGCAATTAGAACTGCTAACTCATGCGCAAGTCACAGTGTAACAAAGATTGGAACTTATACGGTCACTAGTGAAGAGTATGAAAACCTACGTGTTTGACATCGATGGAACTATCTGCTTTTCACCAGAGCAAGGAGAATATGAAAATTCTCTACCTCTCAAAGACAGAATTGAAAAAATCAATATCCTCTTCGAAGAAGGAAACACTATTCTCTTCCACACAGCTAGAGGTATGAGAAGAAACAACAATAATTCTGATCTTGCTACATTGCAATTCTTAGAAATTACAAAGAATCAGCTTAGCGAATGGAATGTTAAATACCACCAACTTATAATGGGAAAACCAAGCGCTGATTTCTACATTGACGACAAAGGAGTGAATGATGAAGACTTCTTCAGAGATTAAATTTGTGCCCAAAGGTTGGGGATTTGAGAAATGGATAGTGAACTGTCCAGAGTATTGTGGAAAAATTCTATACTTTGTGCAGGGAAAGAAATGCTCGTGGCACTATCACAAGCTCAAAGATGAAGTTTTTTACATACAGTCGGGAAAAGTTTTAGTTCGTTACTCTAGAGAAGATGAGATAATCAAATCAGATGAGATTATCCTTGAGAAGGGAGATAGCTTTCACGTTGATAGAGGTTTAAGACACCAAGTCTTTGCATTGCAAGATTCTGAAGTATTTGAGTTCTCAACTCAGCATTTTGATGAGGACTCTTATAGAATTGAAAAAGGAGATTAGAATGAAATTTGAGAAGAATAGAGTTCTTCTTGATGGAAGTATTGAGAAGACTAGAGACTTTGAAGGAGGAAATTTCTGGTTATTCGTCCAGGCTGCACCGGCCTCAGTAGGATTTGATGCTAGCGGAATTATCCATCTTCTGCAAAAAAGAGCACACCAAAGAGAAATAGGCACTTAGTTGAGAAATAGTGTTTCTCACATATTTCACTGAATTAATGATTGCTGTAGTATCCTGAAGAGGACGCTATGAAAATTGCCGGTGTATGGTCAGGACACGACTGCTCTTTTTGTATTTTGCAAGAAGGAAAACCAGTCATCCACGCAGAGCTTGAGAGGTACTCTAGAGAGAAAAATCCGCAAGGAGATTCAATCGGATTTCTCTTTGATCGTTTTGGATCTTGCGAAGACGTTAGTCATTTCGTCTCTGTGTATCCTCAAAAAAAGATCAAACAATACTCAGAATCATATGAAAAAGCCCTAAAGATCTGCAGAGAAAACGGAGGAGATTTTCATTTTGTTTCTCACCACCTTGCACACGCCGCGCACGCTTTCTATTCAAGCAATCTCTCTGAATCAGTTGTTGTCACTATAGACGGCGGCGGCGTCGAAGACGACCGCGGAGGAGAGTCAGCCTGCTCTGTCTACTACGGATCAGGAAATACCTTAAAGCATCTAAAGACTTTTAATCCTGCAGAGATCAACATTGGAGGCGTCTGGACCAGAGTTGTTAGGTATGTCTTTAGAATGAATAATGGTTGGCCCCTTGGCGGACAAGAAGGCACTGTAATGGCGCTAGCAGCGCTTGGAGACCCAAAGAAATACTTTGAAGACTTTAAGATCATGCTAACTAGAGACATTATGGCAGCTGGCTTTAAGCCTACAAATCAGCCACCTGGAGCAACGTCTCCAAATGACCCTATCCATCCTTATCTAAACCCTTGGGTACAGCTAGCAGATAGCTCTGATCAAGAGAAATACGACCTGGCTGCTGGGCTTCAAGCAGCAACAGAGTGGATCCTTCAGAAGCTACTTGAGAATGTCATTTCACAGACAGGTTCAAAAAATCTATGCCTTGCAGGAGGAGTATCTCTAAATTCTGTTGCAATGGGAAAGATTAAGACGTGGCTACCTAGTCTTGAAAACGTCTATATTCCTCCTGTTCCATACGACGGAGGATTATGCCTAGGTGCATCTCAGTATTTGTGGCATCACATTCTAGGAAATCCTAGAGTCGCATGGAAGGACAGCTTTTCTCCCTATCTTGGAGAAGTGTGGGATACTAACAGCGTAAATTTGGCACTTTCTGAAGTGCCAGAAAACAGAATTAAGAGAAATGCAACTGATCAAGAGGTTGTTGATCTTTTAGCAGATGGAAAGATCATCTCTGTCTTTAATGCTAGAAGCGAATCTGGAAGAAGAGCACTTGGTAATAGAAGCATTCTCGCAGATCCGAGATCACCTGACATGAAAGATCGAGTCAATCTAAAGGTCAAGCACAGGCAGTGGTTCAGACCCTTTGCTCCTTCAATTCTTGCAGATCACGTAGATGACTGGTTTGTCTCGCCGCAGAGCAGTCCTTACATGCAGTTTGTTATACCATTTAAAGAAGAGGCAAAGAGTAGAGTTCCTGCTGTTGTCCACTTTGATGGAACTGCGAGACTTCAGACTGTTCATCAAGATGATAATCCCTGGTACTATGGTTTTATAAAGCTATGGTTTGACAAGACGGGCGTACCGATCGTGCTTAACACGAGCTTTAATGATAGAGAGCCAATTTGTGAAAACCCCAAACATGCAGTTAGCTGCTTTATGGGAACTGATATCGACTATCTCTATTTCCCAGAGCACTCGATTCTTGTTAGAAAGGAGTAAGACTTGAGAGTTTTAGTTACTGGATCTGGTGGCCTCATTGGTAGTGAAGCTGCTTCTCACTGGCTCAACAAGGGTCACAAAGTCTATGGAATAGACAATAACACAAGACGAGATCTGTTTGGTCCTGGCGGAGATGTTACGTCTGTTATCCGGTCTCTATCAAAAAACGCTAGGTACAGCCATGTTCACATCTCTATTACAGACAGAGAATCTGTTCTAAGCACACTTAGAGACATTGAACCAGACGTTATAATACATGCAGCTGCTCAGCCCTCTCACGACAAAGCAGCAGATATTCCATTTGAGGACTTCAACATAAATGCAGTTGGAACTCTGAATATTCTTGAAGCTGCAAGACGTCATGCTAAGAACTCTACCATCATCCACGTCAGCACTAACAAAGTCTACGGCGATGGTCCAAATAGACTTGATCTCAAAGAGAATGATCTAAGATATGATTTTTCTGATGAAAGATATTCATCTGGAATAGATGAGAATTTTTCAATAGACCAAAACCTCCATTCTCTTTTTGGTGCATCAAAGGCTGCAGCTGATCTACTGGCTCAAGAGTACGGTAGGTACTTTGGTATGAATGTCGGTGTTTTTCGAGGAGGCTGCCTAACTGGACCGCAGCACGCAGGAGTCGAGCTACACGGTTTTCTTTCTTACATTGTCAAATGTGCAGTAGAGGGAACTAGATACAGGATTTTTGGCTACAAGGGAAAGCAAGTCAGAGACCAGATCCACTGCAGAGATGTTGTAAGCTGCTTCGAAAGGTTTATAGAGTCTCCTCGTCAAGGTGAAGTCTACAATCTTGGTGGTGAAAAAAAGAACAGTGCATCTATTCTTGAAGTTGTCCAGAAAATTGAGACTTTAACAGGTCATCGACTTGACTACGAGTACGTTGAAAAAAGTAGAATTGGAGATCATATCTGCTATTACACTGATATGAGCAAATTCAAGCTTCACTATCCCGGATGGGAAATTTCAACAAGTCTTGATGATATCATTTGTGAAATTTCTGAACAAAGGTCTAGATAATTCTTCAAATATTGTAGACAGGAGAAGCACTTGGATAAAGTTACTTTTGGAATAATCAACTGCAATAGACTTCACTATTTAAAGAGCTGTTTCGAGTCTATCGTTGCAACTACTTCTGATTATGAAAACAAAGAGTTCATAGTGGTGGATAATGCTTCTGTCGAAGACGGAACAGAAGACTATCTAAGAGGCTTGGAGTCTAGAGGCGTTAGAGTTTTTAGATCGCACCAGAGAGACCCTTCGAACGAATTTGCTAAGGGCTTAAATACAGTATGCAGAGAAGCCACAGGCGACTTCATCATCCCGCTTCAAGGAGATATGCAGTTCATACTAGAGGGCTGGCTCACAGAGTTCGTTAGATTCTATTCTGAGAATATTAATAACACAGGCTGTGTGTCTCTAGATGCACAGCGTCGCGTAACGCATGATTCACACAAGAAATCCATGACCAACTTCTTCGGAGAAGGAAAGATTAAATTTTGCTTCGACCTGGAAAGGTCAGGATTTTCAGGTGCAGGAGACTGCATGTATTCTCGTAGAGCAGTTGAAACTTTCTTCCCATGGAATGAGTCCAACGTTAATCACGAAGGAACTCTTGATTCTGAGACTTCAATGTTAGAGAAAGTCAAGAAAGTAAAGAGAGAAAAGTCTTTAGATCTCTACTGCGCAATACCGTCCATCCCAGCTTCAATTGCAATATACACAGATCCGCGCGGGACCAATGCTAGAGTTAGAGGGAATCGAAGGTATGGGCAATATTGGGCTGCAAAAGGGCCAAGCTCCAGATACTACAGGACGCTGTCTATTAATGCGGCACTACAGATATTTCATCAATTTCCGGTCTCAATTGAAGATATTGCAGATCCTATCGATTGGTCTGCACCTATTGACAATAGAGGTTCTTGGATGAAAAATCCGATTAGGCCAGAGTCTGCATTGCCAGAAGATTTTGAGGAGATCTAGATGAAAGTTTATGATTGCTTCTTGTTCTTCAATGAGCTTGATCTACTAGAGATTAGGCTTAATGAGCTAAACGATGTTGTAGATAATTTTGTCATAGTTGAGTCTACAGAGAGCTTTTCTAAGAAGAAGAAGCCTCTTTACTTCCTAGAAAACAAGGATCGTTTCTCTAGCTTCCTTGAAAAGATCATCCACGTAGTCGTTGATGATACTCCTGACTTTCCAGATAGACCAGGAAGAATGGGAACTATGCACTCTCGTCACGATGTTGAATGGTTCCAGAGAGACTGCATTTCAAGAGGGCTTGTGGATTGCAAAAAAGAAGACATTGTTATCTTGTCTGACGTTGATGAGATCCCAAGCAAAAATGCAGTCCTAGAAATTAGTAAAATACTCTCTGAAAAAGATACGACAGTCTCTTTGAATCATCGATTCTTCTATTACTTTCTCAATGGACTCTGTGTACAGAACGGAAATGAATCCCAGTGGTGGGGATCTACAGCGTGCAGATTTGGTTCTTTTCCAGGCCCTGAAGCGCTTAGGAGACTTAAGGGCGTTGCACAAACAAGACTCAATGGTGGTTGGCATTTTTCCTATCTTGGTGGTCCAGAGATGATTGCACTTAAGATAGAAAGCTGTACTCACGCTGAATGGGACAATGATAAGATCAAGAATATTGACAGAATCAAAAGAGTGCTAGAGAAGGGAGAAGATCTCTTTGATAGAAGGGATAAGCCTCGGCAGGTCTACATTCAAATAGATGAGACCTTCCCTAGCTTTGTGGTGAACAACCAGACAAAATTTTCTCACCTGATACATCAATGACAAGAATTACCAGCCTAGTATTCTCTTACGACCTTGACAGGCTTAGATCTAGCGGAAGAGTCTGGAGCCATGCAGGGTATAGAGGAAAAGACTACATTGAGGAGTATTCTGCTGCTTCCATAGCGACTTTTGCTCATCACAATCCTGAAAAGGAGTACATTATAAACTGCGATGACACTGATAGCTTGTGGAAGAAGATCAAAGAGTACAATGTTTCAACTAGCAATCTAAACCTAGTTGACTGGTCAGAAAGAATCAAAGAGTGGAAAAACCACGAATATTCTTTCTTCCCTGCCATGATGCATACACTTACTCACGTTTCTGAATGCATTTCTAGCAACCAAGACTTCATCAAGTTAGATAATGATCTAACTTGTAAAAGAAACATATCTGATCTAGTCTCCAGCTTTGATGGAGCCATTCTCTGGAGAAAAGAGAGGAACGTATCTAGTGGTAAGCACTACTGGGGAGAGCGCTATGTTTGCCAAAAAACTGTTGGTACTGATAATTTTGACGGATACAACATTGGAGTCCTTGGGCTCTCAAAAGAGTATCTTGAGTTTTCAAAAGCTGCTTTTGATCTAGGCATCGACATGTCAAAAGTTGACATATCAGGTATTGTAAATTTTCCAGAAGATCCTGGGTACAAATCAAAAATATTTGCATGCTCTGAGCAGTCTGCAATTAGCTGGACTATTCATAAAAATCAGATACCTGTTAAGACGTGTGAAGAGTACTTCGATCATCATTGTTATTCAAGAACAAAGCAGGGTTGCATCGATTCAGCACTTTATCTAAAGAAAAAAGCATGAAAGATATTTGCACTGTAACTTACACGAATACTAAGTGTCACGACATACTCCGCATCTACGTTGGGCAAAGGGCGAGATTTGCTCCTCAAATAAGCGGATACATTTTTTCAGATAGTGTACCTAATTTTGACACAATGGGTCACAAGGTTATAATCTATGACAACAACGACCCTTACTACTTGCAGTGGCTTAAGTGTCTTGAATCTGTTGATGAGGACTACATAATCTACCAGCAGGAAGACTTTCTTCTTGACGGAGAGGTAGATTATTCTGAGATAGAAAGGTGTAGAAAATTTCTAGAGTCTTCAGACTATTCATTTGTAAGGCTTCTAAAGATTATGTTGCAAGGAGCCATTCATAGACCTGAGCTCAAGATGAAAGATTTTCCAGAAGTTGAGGTAGAAAAGTTTTTATACGATGCTTTTGTATGTGATCCTGATACTTTCTCTTTCATGATGCAGTCTACTCTCTGGAAAAAACGTGACTTTATTCAGCTCTATAGCCTAGTGAAGTCAAAAATGTGGCTAGAATCAAGAGAATGGGACAAAGGAATGAGAGACATGGGCATGAAAGGCGTCTATTATTACAGAGACTCCAAGAAGATAGGAAAATTTCATTGGGAGCCTGAGATCTGGCCCCATATTTGCACTGCTGTTGGGCAAGGCAAGTGGAATTTGTCTCATCACGGAAACAGGCTTGCTGATCTATTAAATCAATACGGAGTTAACCTTAGAACAAGAGGGACAAGATGAAGTTTGAAATAATAGGAAATAGCCACGCAGCAACGCTACCAGGTGCACCACCTTGTGGTCACAAAGTATCAAAACAAAGGCATCGACCTTACGGCAGAGGATACACAGATGTAAATCCCGATCTTCCTTTTAGAGCCTGGTTCCTAGGTCCAGTTCTTGCGTACAATTTTTATGAGCATCATCTCCAAAAAGTCTACTCTTTTATTGAAGAGTTTCCAGCCATCTTTAATGAAAAAGATACGACACTTGTAATGATTGTCGGAGAAATAGACTGCAGAGTTCATCTTCCAAAGCACGTTACAAGTGAAAAGTCCATATCAAGTGCTGTTGAAGATTGCGTCTCCAGATACCATAGATCAGTACTTGACTTAAGAGAGAAGGGATTTAATATTGCTGTAGCAGGTGCACAACCTAGTCTAACTGATGAATCTCTTGAAAAGAGAATGCCTGCAAGAGAGAGAGAATATAACGTCGCAGGAGACACGGAGACTAGAAACCAAATCTGCAAACATTGGGACATGTTTCATGGTCACTTATGTGAACAAGACAAGATTCCTTTTGTGTCGATATACCATGATCTAGTACAAGAAAATGGAAATGTCAAAGAGGAGATGTTTTCAGACTATATTCACATTAGTCATGAAAAGACTATAGAGCTTTGGTTGAAATCATTCAAAAATCAGAATCTTTTATGAGGAAATAATGAGCTATATTTGTTCTTGGTGGCCTGGTCACGATGCTTCTTATTGCATCATGAAAGATGGTAATGTAAAAATCCACGCAGAAATTGAAAGACTGACCAGGGTAAAAGAGACCATGGCAAATACTCTAGATTTTGTCTTTTCTAATCATGAAGACATTCTAGAATCCATTGACTACTGGGTCACTGTAAGTGCAATGGATTCTAGTAGAGGAAAATTTGGTCAATATGGAAATGCACCGACAAGCAGGCACTGTCCTGGAGGGATTTCTAATGAAAAATTCAAAGAGTCAATCGATAGAGTCGAGTCTCTTTGTCAAAAGAAAGACAAGAAAGTCATATTTGTGCCTCATCACACCAGCCATGCTGCAAATGCATTTTTTTCTAGCACATACAGTGATGCAATAATTTTTACCATCGACGGTGGTGGTCACGAACCGACTATTGACAACCCTGGTCAGTATGGATCGTTTTTTGTTTACTCGGGAGAAGGCACAAAAGTCTTCCCTGTAGACATGAAAAAACATCAAAACAAGCTCAACATAGGTTCATTTTGGGACGCTTGTGTTTCTCAAATCTTTGGATTAAGCACAGGATACCCTCTAGGTTCTCAGGCTGGAACAGTGATGGCAATGGCCTCTTTTGCAAACAAGCAAAAAGCAGAAAATTACGCTGATTTTTTTGAAAAGCTTATTGTTGGATTTGAGAAAAACAAAATTACTGCAATGGAATCCATAAAGCGCCTAAAAAGCGTAGCGCTGGCTTCTGAACAAGATTCATTTGATGTAGCTGGAGGATTGCAGATAGCGACAGAAAAAGTCTTGTTTGACGCAATGGAGCCCTATCTTCTTAGTTCTAAGTCCAGGAACTTGTGTCTCGCTGGTGGCGTTGCTCTGAATACTGTCGCTGTTGGAAAAATGTACGATCGTTTTTCAAACTACATTGATAGTATTTATGTTACACCTACTCCCTATGACGGCGGGCTTACAATTGGCGCATGCCAGTATGTTTGGCACCACATTCTTGGAAATCCTAGAAACGATAAGGTTCTATCACCCTATCTCGGACAGGTCTTCTCTAGAGATAGTGTAATTTTAGATATTGAGAAAAATTCTGACTTTATTGACAATAAGCAAAGCACCGATGACGAAGTTGTCAAGCTTTTGAGCGACGAGAAGATTATTGCTGTGTTCGGAGGCGGATCAGAGTCGGGACGGCGAGCTCTAGGCTGCCGCAGTATTCTGGCTGATCCTAGAAATCACAACATAAAAAATGTAATCAATGAAAAGGTGAAACACAGAGCTTGGTTTCGACCATTTGCACCTTCAATAATGAGAGAGCACGTTAGTGAATGGTTTGAAAGAGATATTGAAAGTCCGTACATGGACAAGATTATTCAGTTTAAACAAGGCTCAGAGGAAAGAGTCCCAGGAGTTGTGCACGTTGACGGTTCTGGGAGACTTCAAACAGTTTCTGAAGATCTAAATCCATGGTACTATAACTTCATTAAGAAGTGGAAAGAGCACTCAGGCGTTCCTATGGTTCTAAACACTAGCTTTAATGATAGAGAGCCAATCTGTGAGACACCCGATCATGCAATAAATTGCTTCTTAAAGACGAACATTGACTACCTTTATTTTTATGATTACAACATTCTTGTTGAAAAAAGGAAAATATGAAAACGGCTTTAGTGTGCGGTGCGGGTGGTTTTATAGGTTCTCACTTAGTAAAGCGTCTTAAGAGCGAAGGCTATTGGGTTCGAGGTGCAGACCTGAAGAAACCTGACTTCTGTGAATCTTATGCAGATGAATTTATTATTGCAGATCTAAGAGATGCACAAAAAGTAGAATCTGTAATAAGTCTTGGACCAGACAAATGTTTTGATGAAGTGTATCAATTAGCAGCTGATATGGGTGGTGCTGGATATATCTTTACCGGTGAACACGACGCTGATGTAATGCACAATTCTGCAATAATCAATCTGAATATTGCACACCTTTCAACTCGTCTCAAGTTTCCTCCAAAGATCTTCTATTCCTCGTCTGCCTGTGTCTATCCTGCCTATAACCAGGAAGATCCTGAAAATCCATTATGCATAGAATCTTCTGCTTACCCGGCTGCTCCAGACAGTGAATACGGATGGGAAAAGCTTTTTAGTGAGCGTCTATATTTGTCATTCTCACGAAACTATGGATTAGATGTTAGAGTTGCAAGATTTCACAACATATTTGGACCCGAAGGGACCTGGCGAGGAGGAAAAGAAAAAGCTCCAGCTGCTCTGTGTAGAAAGATTGCAGAATCAAAAGACGGAGATATGATCGAGGTGTGGGGAACAGGAAGACAAACTCGTTCTTTCTTGTATATTGATGAGTGTGTTGAAGGAATTAGAAGATTGATGAACTCTTCTTTTGAGGGACCAGTAAATATTGGATCTGAAGAAATGATCTCAATCAACGATTTTGCATCAATGATCATTGAAATCTCTAACAAAGATCTACACCTCAAAAACATCTCAGGACCGTCAGGCGTCATGGGTAGAAACTCAGATAACAGACTTATTGAAGAAAAGATTGGATGGAAACCCTCTCTACCTCTGCGTCAAGGAATAGAGAAAACCTACGAATGGATTAACTGTCAAGCAGTGAAGGAGTCAGTCTAGAATGGAAGCAATACCTCTTTTCAAAGTTTTTATGTCTGAAACAGCGCCGATTGCCGCAGCGGAGACCTTGCGGTCTGGGTACATTGGTCAAGGTCCCAAGGTCGAAGAGTTTGAATCATTGCTAAAAAAGAGATTGCAAAAAGACTACGTTCTGACCATGAATGCTGCCACTTCTGCAGAGCACATGGCTTTGCATCTTCTAAAGGCTCCTGATAGTGATCTAAAATGGCCGGGATTACAAGATGGTGACGAAGTGTTGACAACAGCACTGACTTGTACAGCAACCAACTGGCCAATTCCTGCAAACAATCTAAAGATCAAATGGGTTGACATCGATCCAAGCACGCTAAACCTAGATCTAAATGATCTAAGAAGGAAGATTACACCTAAGACTAGAGTCATAATGGTTGTTCACTGGGGTGGATATCCTAACGATCTCGATGAACTGAAGAAGATCCAGCGTGAGACGAAAGAAATGTATGGATTTGAACCCATGATCATTGAAGACTGCGCTCACGCATTCGGGTCAAAATACAAGAAAGAACCAATCGGATCTCACGGAAATATTTGCACATTCAGCTTTCAGGCTATTAAGCATCTAACGACTGTTGACGGTGGATTACTTGTTTGCCCAAATCAAAAGTTCTATGACAGGGGCAAGCTTGTTAGATGGTATGGAATTGATAGAGAGTCCAATAGAAAAGACTTTAGATGTGAGGCTGACATCAAGGAGTGGGGATTTAAATTTCACATGAATGATGTTTGTGCCTCGGTAGGGATAGAGAACCTAAAAAAGGTTGATGAAGTTATAAGCAAGCACAGAGAGAATGCTTCGTTCTACGATCAAGCACTTGCTAAGCACGCTGGCATAACGCTGCTGTCTAGAGAGCCGGGATTTGATTCTTCTTTTTGGATCTATAGCATGCTAGTAGACAAGAAGTCTGACTTTATGAAGTACATGAGTGAGAAGAACGTAATGGTCTCTCAAGTTCATGCCAGAAATGATACTCATACCTGCGTATCAGAATTCAAGACTTTTTTGCCTACACTTGATAGGATTGAGAATCAGTTAATATCAATCCCAGTTGGGTGGTGGGTCACAAGAGAGCAGAGAGAGTATATTGTAGATTGCATTAAAAAAGGCTGGTAGATGATTACACTAAGAGACCTAGAAGAAAGAGATCTAGCATTTCTTGTAGATGTAAGAAATGAATGTAGAAATTTTCTGCACAATGCATCAGCGTTTTCATTAGAAGAATGTGAAACTTGGTTTAGAAAGACTTCACCAGCTTTCTATATCATAGAAAACAACGGAAATATCGTTGGCTATTTTAGAACCTCTGAGTGGAAAGAGTCTTCTTGCTGGGTAGGAGGAGATCTACATAAGGACTATCGAGGAAAAGGTATGATGAAATCTGCATATTCTGTTTTGTTCGAGAGGCTGAAAGAGAAGGGTATTGAGACTGTTTTTTTGAGTGTCCTAGACTTTAATGAAGTAGCGATCAACCTATATGAGAAACTAGGTTTTAGTACTCTTTCAATAGAGGATTTCTGTCAAGGATCGACAAACAGGATTGCAAAAAGCATACAGATGGTTAAAAGTCTATGAAGCTGGTTTGCAACGCTGCAGGAGGAGTTGGAAACAGAATAAAGACTCTATTGACCTGCTTGACCATTTCCAGACCTGAAGAGATTCTACTCATGTGGCCTGCAACAACATCTTACCAGCCCGACGGCGGCGTCTGGTGTGAATTCAATGATCTTTGGGAAAACAAATTTGAAATAATTGACAGAGTCCCAAGTGAAAAACACCGATATTATGGAAGAGATTCAAAGCTAAAATACTACAGTGATGGAAAATTCATAAGCCTCGAGGAAGCCTACATCAATCCCAGCATCAAAGATTCATTTCATTTTTTAGAAATGAAAAAACTAGTAGAAAGTCTTGTTCCGGTCGAGTATGTTAGGAGCAAAATTCTTGAGTACAGATCGCAAATTCCAAAAGATACGTGCACTCTAAGCTTGCGAACCTACATGTCTTTTCCTCTTGAGTACCACCAGAGAGGGAAGAGGTTTAAAATTGATAAAGTCTTTGATTTGATTGAGAATGAAATCAAGAGTGAAAAGATACTTTTGACAGCAGATCACGAAGAGACAGTTAGCTCAATAATAGAAAAGTTTGGCGATAGAATCTTCGTAACGCCAAAGAGAACTGAATTTGGAGACTACACCTGCAAAGAGGGACTACAAGATGCTCTCATCGACTTGTATTTGGGTGGTCTGATGGACCAGATCTACATCACTTCAAAGTGCACATTTAGTGAAATGCAGTGGTGGTTCGGAGGCTGCAACTCTCAGGCTATAGAGATAAGCGTTCATCATCCTTCGCTAAGAGAGGTCTCCAATGAGAAGCCGCCTAACGGTATACATCCTAAAAAAGAATTACCGCAGCCTGCTGTTGATTTCAACTCAGCTGGCATAAAAGACGGAGATTGTACAAAATTATGAGCAAGATTATTTTGGCTTAAGATGAAAAAGTTCTGTTTCATCACCACAAATTTAGCAAAAGAACGATGTTCTAAGGTCTCATGAAAGTAGCACTTGTTATTACCACCCACTCTTCAGAAAAAATCAGACCGCACGGCCGAGACCTTCTACTGAATGCTATTTCAAGCTTTAAAAAATATTGTCATTTTGACTATGAAATAGTAGTGGTTGACAACCAGTCTGATAATAGCTTGGCTAGCTTTTCAGATACAGGTCTTTCAAATCTAATGATGTCTGGTTGTCACTACATCTACATTGAAGATCAGTGGAAAAAAGGACTTACAGGCGCCTGGAACACGGGCATAAAAAAAGCGTATGAGCTGAGCTGTGATGTCATCTTGAACTCAAACGATGATCTCATTTTTAATGAATCCATTAATGATTTCATTAGAAAAATTTCTGATAATATTGATTCTGATATTTCTATTTTTGGTCCACTAACTAACGGAGTCAATGGTTCCTTTGAAAAGATTCAAAAATCAGACATGCCCGATAGACGGAAGTCAAAAGAGATAACTGGTGACGGATGGGAAGGCTTTGTGAGCGGATTTTTCTTTGGATTCACAAAAAAATTCTATGAAAAATTCAAATATCCAGACGGTGATCTTTTTGCAGAATTTGATAAGTTTGACAAGGCTTACATTCACAAGTATGCCGGCGATTGCGGTAAGTGGGGAGGGCAAGAGATGGAAATTCTTCGATTCAAAGAGTCTGGTGGAAAAGTTTTCGTAATTGGTGAGTGCTGGATTTATCACTTAAAAAAGAGAGATTGGAATACAGCAAGAAAAATTGCAGGTGAGTACGGCTGGCATCTCTCAGAGAGATTTGAAGAGGTCATAAAATGAAAAACAAGTGTACTGCTGCTTTCCTCAGCTTTGTAACCGAAGGTAATAAAAGCATTAGAGAAGATCTGTTTCTCAGCTGCTTCGATGAATTTGAAAAAATTAAAGATCAAAATGTCAGCCTTGATCTAACGACAGTAGTAGTAGATAATTTTTCTATAGGTTCTGTAAGAGAAAAAATAAGAAGCTCAAAGTGTGTCGATGCTTTCTACTTGCTAGACAAGAACATGTTCGATACTGCACTCTATTGCGCAGGCATAGAATCTTCTGAAGAATCAGAATCTGACTATGTTCTTTTTTTGCATGACGACGACTTCATTTACAATCTGCAAGCTTTGTCAGATACTGTTGCATTTATGGAAGCTTCAAAGGCTGACTGTTGTAGAGTTTCAGAGTACGATGTTGAAAACATTAAGAGATTTGATTCAGAATTTACACCTAAATCTTCTAATCCTGATGCTATTAGACACACAAATACAGCTACAGGTCAAAAAATAACTCATTCTTGCTTTGGGCGTTTTGGAAGTTCTGATTTCTATCTTACGAACTGGCACTATACTTCTAGACCATGTGTTTGGAGGTCTTCGAAGCTCAAAGAAGTAATGTCAAAATCTGATAATTTTAAAATATTGCAAGGCTTTGAAGGCTTTATGGTAAAAGCTTGTCAAGAGGCCGGAGTTGTCTTTTCTACCCTTGATAAGGGAATGATGAGAACTTTTCCTGTGCACCTAAGCGCTAGGACTTCTTCAGACTTTCATTCAAAGAAAGTAGATGAATCAAGCTATTGTATTTCTCAAGAAGACATGAGAGAAGCTCTAGCTAGATGCAAAGTTTTAAACTCAAAGAAAGAATAGAGAGATACGAGAATATTAAATCTACTTTTTGAGAGAAGTAGTATCTCTTCATGAAAGCAGTAATCCTCGCAGGCGGCACTGGAACGAGGCTCATGCCCCTTACCAAGGTGACTAACAAGCATCTTCTTCCGGTAGGTGACAAGCCTATGATTTTTCATAGTCTCGAAAAAGTCGCAGAATCAGGAATCAAAGACGTCTTGATCGTAACGGGAATTGATCACATGGGAGATATTGTTAGACTCATTGGAAGCGGCGCAGACTTTGGATTGTCTGTTACTTACAGAGTACAGGACAAGCCTGACGGGATAGCAGGAGCACTAAATCTTGCCAAGGACTTTGCTGGAAATGAGAAGTTTTTAGTTGTTCTTGCAGACAATATCTTTAGATCAAGCATCAAAGATTACGTAAGAAAGTTCTCATCTGCAAAAAGTGGATCATGTATGCTCTTGCTCAAAGAATCTGAAAATCCGCAGAGGTTTGGAGTTGCAACAGTTCTGGATGGGTCAATAAAGAAGATAGTTGAGAAACCTAGAAACCCAGAAAGCAACCTCTGCGTAACTGGAATCTATTTTTTTGATTCTGCAGTTTTTGATAAGATCTCAAAAATCCAGCCCTCTGCAAGGGGTGAGCTTGAGATCTCTGATGTAAATCAAATGTTCGTCGAAGAAGGAAACTGCTTATATGACATCCTTGACGGATGGTGGACAGACGCAGGTACGCTTCTGTCCTATAACAATGCTTGTCAACTTTCATGGGAGCTATCTTGCAAAGGCTGATTCTAGGAGACGGAAAGGTAAGTAGAATAATAAGAAAGAGAGGAGACGTTGTTGCATCTCACAGCGATTTTGACATCACAGATCAGCGCCAGGTGCTGGATGTTGTATCTAGATCGAGAGCTGATGTTGTTATCAATGCTGTTGCAAAAACCAATCTAGAGTGGTGCCAGGATAACAAGAATGAGTGTTATAATGTCAATACACAGGGAGTCCTGAATGTCCTCAATGCTTGTGCTGAAAACCGCAAAAAACTTGTACACATTAGCAGCGGATGCCTTTTTGATGGAAATGAGAGAATAACAACAGAGCAGTCACCTGCGTCTCCTGCCGTGTGGTACACGTGGACTAAGCTCTGGGCAGACCAGATTATTGAGAACTATGGGTATGAAAACTATCTAATTCTCAGACCTAGACAGCTTGTTTCTTCAAAATCTCATCCAGCAAATCTTCTCACAAAGTTTTTGTCAATGAACAAGATTAATGCAATAGATGATGACAATTCAATTACGTGCATTGAAGACTTTGGAAAGATGATTGATCACCTTATAGAGATCGACTCTGTCGGTATCTACAACTGCGCCAACTCGGGTGTGGTATCACCGTACTGGATCGCCAAAACACTACAGGGTACAATTGCAAAGCACTTAGAGGTGAGCAGGATTGACTACAAAGATTTTCTAAAGACACTAAAGAACAAACGAGTTAACACAATCCTCGCCACAGACAAGCTAGAGTCTTCAGGATATGTCAATAGATCAGCAAAAGATGCAATAATGTGGTGCATCAGTAACTACGCTGAGTAGACTTACTCATGAAAGTTCTAGTGACAGGCTGCGCCGGCTTTATAGGAAGTCACACATGCGAGGAGCTTCTTAGCCAAAATCATGAAGTCTTTGGAGTGGACTTCATGGGCTATGCAGCAGACGCAGAGAAGATTAATAATCTGCAGAGATTTAATAGTAGTTTTCACTTCTACGAATGTGACATCAACGATGACAAGCTAAGTGAACTTGTCAAGACTGAAAAGATTACGCATATTATCAACTTCGCTGCAGAGACTCACGTAGACAACTCTATTGCAAAAGTCGATCCCTTCATACACAGCAACGTCTGTGGTGTCTCTAATCTCATTGGAGTAGCTAGAGATACCAATGCTCATCTAATCCAGATTTCAACAGACGAAGTGTACGGAGTACCAGAGCGCGGTCAGATCTTTGATGAATCTTCACCTCTAAATCCTAGAAATCCATACTCTGCTACAAAAGCTGCTGCAGATCACCTTTTGCTTGCAGCAATCAACACATACGGAATTTCTGCTCACATCATACGGCCCTCAAATAACTTCGGCCCAGGACAGCATGGTGAAAAGTTCATACCTACAATACTCAGATCTATTCGACAGAGACAGAAGATTCCAGTCTATGGTGATGGAAAACAGAAGAGAGAGTGGACTTACGTTAAAGATACATCTCGCTCAATCTCAGCTTTTTTAAATCGTGCAGATAGTGAAAATAGAACTATTCTAAATCTCTCTTCTGGGTTTCAACTGGAAAATCTAGATGTTATACTAAGGATATGTGAGATTCTTGGAGTCAATCCTGAAGATCACATTGAATATGTTAATGACAGGCCTGGTCACGATAGAGAGTATAGAATTACAAATTCGATTCTCTTGGAAAGAACTGAATTTCATGACGCGCTGTCTGAGACTCTAAAGGAGGGCAAATGAGCATAGGTGTAATTGGGCAGGGTTTTGTTGGTGGAAGTCTCACTACAGTTTTTGCTGAAAGAGGTGAGACAGTTTTTGTGTATGACAAAGCAGGAAAGCTAGCAGCTGGTGGCATCAATGGTTTCAAGAGAGACATCACTAGAGACGTAGTCTACCCAGGTTCTATCGCAGAGTTTGTGCAGGAATGCGAAGGAACCTCAGGATTCTCGGGTGTTTTCTTTGTTTGTGTACCAACTCCAATGTATGAGGATGGATCTCCCGATACATCGATTGTTGAGGATGTTCTCGAGCTAGTCTGCGCTGCACCGTACACTGCGGACTCACCTCAGAGAATTGCAGTAATCAAGTCAACAGTCCCTCCTGGCTCAACTGAGCGATGGAACCTGATGTTTAATGATCGAGGTCTGCACGTTGTGTTCAATCCTGAGTTCTTGACTGAGGCAAACGCAGTCAACGATATGAGAGAGCAGAATCGTATTGTTCTTGGGGGTCCAAGGCCCTACATTAATACAGTTCGAAATGTGTTCCAGAGAGCATTTCCAAAGATTCCAATCATCAAGACAAGCTCTACGACAGCTGAGATGGTAAAGTACGTCACGAACTGCATGTTAGCTGTGAAGGTGTCTTTCGCCAATGAGGTCGCGCAGATCTGTGAAGCACTTGATGCCGATGGTCTGAATATCGATTATGACAAAGTAGTTGAGTACGCTAAGGTCGACCGTCGCCTAGGAGAATCACACTGGTCTGTTCCTGGCCCTGTTCCTACTCACGACGGCAGATACGTTCGAGGTTTTGGTGGTCACTGTTTCCCCAAGGACATTAATGCATTGATGTGTGTCGCGCAGTCTTATAATATCGACCCTGTTGTAATGAAGGCAGCATGGAATAAGAACCTCGAGGTTCGTGGTCCTGATGATCGTGACTGGGAGAAGCAGGTTGGTCGTGCCGTGAGCAAGAAGAATGTCTAGCATCGGAGTAATTGCGGGTTCTTTTGACCTGATACACCCAGGGTATGT
>Ga0172372_10002899_pt1 | contig 25696 bp, 21 predicted proteins | sample LakKiv5m_2_FD_114544 | JGI IMG/M metagenome (GOLD analysis project Ga0172372, IMG submission 114544) | Freshwater microbial communities from Kabuno Bay, South-Kivu, Congo - kab_092012_9.5m | ecosystem: Environmental > Aquatic > Freshwater > Lake | place: Democratic Republic of the Congo...
ATGCGCTCCATCGCCATCCGCGACGAGCTGACCGACGAGTGGAAGCAGCGCGGCGTGAAGGAGCAGCGCGATTACGCCATCCTCACCGCCGAGATTTCCAAGGCCACCTTCGGCCTCACGCCGTCCGAATACGCCGGGTTCAAGCGCCTCAAGCGCGAGAACCTCCGCGACCACATGACCGACCTTGAACTTATCTTTTCAATGTTGGGCGAGGCGGCGACGACGGAAATCACGCGGAACAAGGATGCCCAAGGCTTGCCACAAACCAAACAGGCCGCGCGCGAGGGCGGCGCGGTGGCGGGCAATGCTCGGCGCGAATTGGAGCAGCGCAGCGGACGCAAAGTCGTCACGAGCGAGAATTACTTGGCCCTCACCCAGGCGACCAAGAAGGCGAAACGCATCTCCCCGGCCAAGAAGCCATGAACCGCCGCCGCTTCCTCCACACGACGCTCGCCGCCACGACGGCCCCGGCTTTGCTCCCCGAAGTTTCCGCCGCCAACCGCACCGCTGCTGCCGCCGCCGAGCAGGCGCACGCGGAGATTTGGCGGCGGTTCATTGACCGGCACGGCGTGATGATTGACCTCGCGGCGATGGATGGCTCGGTGTCGCTGCCCACGCCGGAGGAATGCCGCTTGGGAAAACCGAACGCGCTGGGCTGGTGGAGTCCCATTGAGAACGGCCCGATGTTCAACGGCCTCTACATGGACGCCGCCGTGAACCGCTGGCGGCACACGCGCGCGGACGCCGACGCCGCCAAAGCCCGCCGCCTCATGGAAGGCCTGCTCCTGCTCGCGTCGGTCAGCGAGGTGCGGGGCATGGTCGCGCGCGGCGTGAGCACGGATGGGCGCTCGCACTACCCGATGGGGTCGAACGACCAGATGTCGCCTTGGTTCCTCGGCCTGTGGCGCTTCCTCGACGCCGGCCTCGCCACGCCGGCGGAGCGCACGCGCATCACGGCCAAGCTGGTCGAAGTCGCCGACGCCATCGTGAAGCTGAACTGGGCGATGCCGGCGGAACCGCCCTTCAACCGGCGCGGCTCCTTCGCCGGCTTCGAGTTTGACAGCGCGCCGCGTCTGCTCTTCGTCTGCAAACTGATGCACGCCCTCACCGGCGACGCGCAGTGGGAGACGCGTTACCGCACCGCGCTCGCCGAGACGGGCGGCCCGGAGAAGCTCACGCGGCTGCAAATCTGCGAGCGCGGCATGGTCTTCCACTACGCCAAGCATCACTCGTGGACCTCCTGCACCTGCGTCGGCGCGGTGCGGGCCTTGTGGGAGATGGAGAAGGACGCGACCACGCGCGCCGCCTACGCGCGCGGCCTGCAAGCCAGCGCCGACCTCGCGCTCAAGAGCCTGCCGCTCGCCGAGCGTTTCGACCACGCCGACCCGAGCAAGTTCGACCTGAACTGGCGCGTGATGAACACGCTGTGGAAGCCGCAGCAGACGGAGAAGGAAGCGCAGGACCTCGCCCACGCGCAGTTGCGTGAGTTCCTGAAAGTCGCCCCACGCCGCGCGAAGGAAACCGAGTTCATCCGCGAGCCAACCGCCGCCGCCTGGGTCGTCACGCTCGCCCCGGACGCGACCGTCCTGAAGCAGCGCACCCCCGCCATCGAGCGCGTCATCGCCCACTACGACTACGCGAAGCTCTACTACTCGCAGTTCTTCTGGGTGGAAGCGGCGTGGTGGCGGTTGAAGGCGGTGGTGTAATCAAAGTTGGCAGGCGAATGGGGGCAAACGAATCGGACTTGGCATTCGCCTGCCCCCATTCGTTTGCCAATCCGGTCGGCCTCGGTAGGGAGCGCTGTCCTCAGCGCGCCGCCGAAGTCTGGTGGCGGGCGACCGGACGTTGGGGCGAGGACACCCCCGCCCGACCACTGACAGTTTCACATCTTGCCGTGAACTCCGCCGGCGACTACACTTCTGCCATATGAGTCATACAATCACCGTCCGCCTCGACGAGGAGCTGGCCTCCTGGCTGGAGCAGACTTCACAACGCACCGGTTTGTCCCAGGGGCAAATCGTCCGGGACCAACTGACCAAGGCCAAGGCGGCGAACGCCAACCGCGCCTTCATGCGCTGGGCGGGCGTGATTAACGGACCAAAGGATCTGTCCTCGCGCAAAGGATTCTCCCGGAAATGATCGGCATCGCAGACACGGGTTTCATCGTCGGCTTCGCCAACCGGACTGATGCCTACCACGACTGGGCGATGGAAATCGCCGGGCAGCTTGCCGAGCCGCTGCTGACCTGCGAGCCGGTGCTGGCCGAGGCGGCCTACCACATTGGCGATGTGCGCGTGGTCCTCGGCATGATTCGCGACGGCTTCATCACGCTCGCCTTCGATGCCAACGACCACCTGAATCAACTCGAAGACCTCGCCCGCCGCTACGCCGACCGCCGGCCCGACCTCGCGGACCTCTGCCTCATCCGCATGAGCGAGCTGTTCCCCAAGCACCCGGTCATCACCGTGGACCGCGAGGACTTCCGCGTCTATCGTCGCAACAAGCGCGAAACCATCCCGCTGATTTGCCCGCCGCAGAGATAGAAATTCAACATGAACAGTTCCGCGCACTTGAAACAAAGTGCCGCTGCTCGAAAGATTTTTTGATTTCTATCAGGCTTTGGTAAGCTCCACCCGATGCCGCAAGCCAACCCACTTGATTTCTCCGGCTACCGGCAGTTCACCGGCGCCTTGCGGCGGCTGGCGGATGTGCCGGCGTGGGATGCACAAGATGCTGAGGAGGTAAGGGCGTCTCTTGATGGTGCGTCGGGTAGGGAGCTGCGGCGGCTGGTGGAACTGCCAGCGCGCCGCGCATTCGGCACGTTCTTCACCGGCTCGGAACTGGCGGAGAAACTCTTGGGAACCCTGCGGCTACGGTCGGACCAGCATTTCATCTACGACCCGACAGTAGGTGCGGGCGACCTGCTGCTTGCGGGCGCAAGACGCCTGGCTTGCGAAAGCTCACTGTCGGCCACACTCGTTGCATGGGGCCAATGCCTCGCGGGCACCGACCTGCATTCGGAGTTTATCGAGGCGGCGCAGCTCCGAATCGCTTTGCTCGCGCGGCAGCGCCACGGCGGGCGGGACGCCTTGCCCACTGGCTGGCGCAAACTTCTCCCGCACATCAAATGCGGAGACGGCCTCAAGCAGAAGGCTCTCTTCGCTCGCGCCACCCATCTGCTGATGAACCCGCCCTACGGCCTGACGGAACCCGACGCGGAATGCACTTGGGCGGGCGGGCGCATCTCTGCGGCGGCGCTTTTCGTAATGCGGGCGCTGGAAATGGCACCGGCCAACGCACGGCTGTTCGCCATTCTCCCCGACGTGCTGCGTTCCGGCTCCTTCCAACACCACTGGCGCGAACGGGTGAGCGACTTGGCGACCGTCGAATCCGTCGAGCGACACGGCATCTTCGACGACACCGCAGATGTGGACGTTTTCCTGCTCGAACTCCGCCGCCGGGCCGCTGACGCAGACACACAAACGAAGCGCTGGCCCATCGCCGTCGCCAGCACCGGCAGCTCAGTCGGTGATTACTTCGCCGTCCATGTCGGGCGCGTCGTCCCGCACCGCGACGCCGAGGAAGGCCCGCTCCGTCGCTACATCCACCCGCGCAACATCCCGGTCTGGGAATGCGTCTCGCTCATCTCCGGGAAACGCCGTCACAAGCTCGCTTACCAACCGCCCTTCGTCGTCCTCCGCCGCACCTCGCGCCCCGGCCATCCGTATCGCGCCGCCGCCACCGTCATCCTCGGCGAAGCCCCCGTGGCCGTGGAAAACCACCTCATCGTCTGCGAACCTCACGACCGCTCCACCGACACCTGCCGCGCGCTCATGACGCAACTCCACACCCAGCGCGTGAACAGCTTCCTCGACGAGCGCATCCGTTGCCGCCACCTCACTGTCGGCTCAGTCGCGGCGACTCCTTTCAACCCACCATGAGTAAAATCGGTCGTGGCAAGAAGGCTTATGAGAACCGCCACGGCAGCGTGGAAGTCGGCGGGTTTGCGCTGTCTTCCGGTGAGGTTGAATCCGCTTTGCAGCAGCGGGTTGTTCCGGTTTTACGGGATGACGCAGCGAATGACGAAGTCGAGCAACTGCTCGGCGCTCTTGCCGCCACTCAATTTGCCACAGACACGCTTCGTAACGCGCTGACTGCGACACGCGACATTCCCGACTGGCAGGTCGGGGAAGCGTTGGCGGAAGCTTATCTTGAAGACCACTATGACTGCTCGTTCCCGTGGCCGATGTCCCGCGATGCGCGGAATCCGCGGGCCAGTTTGCAGGGCACCGATTCCGTAGGATTTCAACGTCACGGCACTTCGTATCGCATCGCGTTCGGTGAAACGAAGACCTCCACCGACCCGAACTGCCCGCCGGGCGTTTGGAACGGTCGCAGCGGACTGAAGAAGCAACTCGAAGGGTTGCGCGACTCGACGGAAATCAAAAATCACATCGTCGTTCGTTACCTCAGTGTTCGCGCCAACGGAGCTGCGTGGCGGGCGACCTACATTTCCGCGACAAGACGCTACCTCGCCAACCCCTGCGATATTGCACTCTTCGGCGTGTTGGTGCGCGACACGGCACCGAGCGAGCGGGACGTAAGCTCCCGGGCCAAGAGCCTGTCGAAAGGCTGTCCCGCTGACACAGCTATCCACATCGTCGGCATTTATCTTCCGGTAGGGCATATCCCAAAACTGCCGAAGCAGGTGGCTGATTTGGAAAGGAGGCGCAGCAAATGAACGTCACCGACCAATCCCTCATGGAACTGCGTTCGCATTGGGCTGTGGCGGCGATTGGCGAGCCGCACCTCGATACTGCTGCGGAAGCCGCCCGCTTCCGCTTCGTGTCACGCGCGCTTGGAGACAGCGTCCGTCTGGCGGGCCGTGATGTAGATGACGAACTGCTGGAACGCATCGCCACGGCCTACGAATTGGCAGCGGCGGAGGGCATTCAGGATTTGCTGCATCCCCGCAGCGACGAGGAATCCAAGTTGAGTTCGCAACGGACGATGAGCGGTGCCCACGAGGCGTTCGAGTTTCGCCGTGTGCTGCCTGAGCCGGCGGAAATCGAATTGCGCGTGTTCCATGTGCTGCACACCGGGGCGCTCGCTTACACCGGCGACCGCTGGACGGAGCTGCGCCAGTGGCTCGCGGATAACCAATCGCTCGCGACCATCCCCGACGCCGCAGCGGAGCCGTGGGATCGCGGCGTTCTTCTGCTGCTGTTTGATTGCTGGGTGCGTTTGTTCCGCAAGAACGGCTGGAAAGATTTGTCGGAGATTGCCGGTATTATCGGTTCGCTCCGCGAGCAGCAGCGGACACACGAAGCCCGCTACTTGGATTCTCCCAGAGACGTTCCCCGGCCTGTCGCGGCGATGCGGCTCGTGGCGCTCTATCATTGGGCAAAAGCAACGGAGGTGATTGCCACTTACATGCTGCAAGGTCAGCCGGGGAACATCGCCACGCTGCTCGACGCGCAGTTCGAAGCTGCCCAACACGCAGCGGAGATGGCTGCCGACGCACCGATGACGGTGCTCATGCGCTGGCTGCATGTCGCTTCGCGCCGCATGGTGCTGGCTTCGGTCTGGACGGTGACGCAAATGGTCAATTCCCGAGTCACCGACTTTGTGCGCGAAGCAGTGAAGGGCCAGCTCATCGAGCTCCTCCCACCGCAGCGCGCAGCCATTCGCGAACAAGGGCTGCTCGACTCGGCACGGCGGGCCATCGTCGTGAACCTGCCGACTTCGGGCGGAAAGACGGCGCTCGCGCAGTTCCGCATCCTCCAAGCCCTCAATCAGTTCAACGAACGCGGCGGCTGGGTCGCCTACATCGCTCCTACCCGCGCGCTGGTTTCGCAAATCACCCGCCGTCTGCGCCGCGACTTCGAGCCAATCGGCATCAACGTCGAGCAACTGACCGCCGCCGTGGACCTCGACACTTTTGAAGAAAAGCTGCTGTCCGGCAGGAACGGCGCGGACTCGTTTCACGTCCTCGTCGCCACGCCTGAGAAGTTGAACATCGTCATCAACCGCGGGGCCGTCTCGCGTCCGCTCGCGCTCGTGGTCATTGATGAGGCGCACAATATCGAGGACAGCGAACGCGGGCTTCGCATCGAACTGCTGCTCGCCACCATCAAGCGGCAGTGTCTGGACGCCAGCTTCCTGCTGCTCATGCCCTTCGTTCCGAACAGCAACGACCTCGCAAACTGGCTGGAACCCGGCTCAGGCGCAAACATCAGCCTCGGCACCACCGCATGGCGGCCAAACGAGCGGCTGGTCGGCGTCTTTGGAATGGTGGCCGACAACTCGGAACGCGCCGGCTGGCGCATGGAGTATGAAACGCTGACGACGGAGCAGCGCACGACACACCTGCGCGGAAAGCATCAGGTGGATGGCGTGAAGCCGCTCGGCATTCCGATGACCAAAGCCAAGTCGCTCGCCATGCAGACCGGCGCGATGAGCCGGGTTTTCGGCAGCTTGGGCCGCGGCACGTCCGTCGCGGTGGTGAACCAGCTTCGACTGACTTGGTCAGTCGGCAAAGAAGTCGCCAAGTCACTGCCTGCACTCGCGCGGACTGATGAGAATCTTGAACTCGTCCGCCGGTTTGTAGCGACTGAGGTCAGTCCGGATTTTGCGCTGTGTCGCTTGTTAGAGAAGGGCGTGGCTGTGCATCACTCCGGTCTTTCGGAGGAAACTCGCGCGCTCGTCGAATGGCTCGCCGAGCGAAACAGCCTGCGCGTTCTCTGCGCGACAATGGGCATCGCCCAAGGCATCAACTTCCCGATTGGCTCGGTGTTTCTGTCCACCCGCTCGTTCGGCAAGGGCGAGCAGATGACCCGTCGGGCATTTTGGAATCTCGCCGGACGCGCGGGCCGTGTGGGGCAAGACAGCGTCGGCATCGTCGGCATCGCGGTAGGCAACGACCGCGCGGGCGTCGTGCGATTTGTAAAGGAGCAGACCGAAGAACTTCTTTCTCAGTTGGTCACAATTGTCCGCGAGCTGAACGAAGCCGACCTCGGCGAGATGCAGCGTATCATCCATCGGAATGAGTGGGCCGCATTTCGCAGCTACATCGCGCACCTTTTCAACGAACTGAAAAACCTCGAAGCCGTGCTCGCCGCTGCCGAGCAGACGTTGCGCGAAACGCTGGGCTATCGCACGCTCGAAGCCAGCCGCAGTCCCGACGACCGGAGGCGTGCTAGAGCCATCCTGTCCGCTACGCGTGCCTACGCCGCAGAACTCAACCAACATCCCGAAAACGCGACGCTCGCCGATGCAACGGGCTTCGACCCGGATGGAGTGCGGACGGCAATCCTAGAGATGGGCAAGCTGGAGCATCGGCTACAGCCCTCGGACTGGCAGCCGGGCAGTATTTTCGGAAGCAGCTCCATCCTGCCGCAACTCGTCGGCGTCATGCTCAAGGTGCCTCAACTAAAGGATAAACTGAGTGAAATCACTGGCAGTCACGGGCTCGACCAGCGGCACATCGCCGACATCGCAAAGGACTGGGTGCATGGTAAATCCCTCGCCGAACTGGCCCGGAAGTATTTCATGAACGCCCCCGACGCTGACCTCACCGTGGCGCTCGGCCATGCGTGCAAAGGCATCTACAAGACGCTGGCCAACTTCGGCACATGGGGTCTGGCTGCGCTTTCGCAGATGGGGCCATCGGGCCTCGACTTCGACACCATGTCCGAAGCGGAACGCCGCACCATCAACAATCTCCCCGCCATGCTCTACCACGGCGTCTCCACCGAAAGCGCCGTGCTCCTGCGTATGAACGCTGTTCCGCGCAGCATCGCACCCGCTCTCGCCGCCAACATGGAGGCCGCCCTCGGCCCGAGCCGTAGCGACGCCACCATCCGCACGGCGCGCGAGTATCTCAAAAATCTCAACCTCCGGGATTGGGAGCGAGCGAAGCCGCGTAGTTCAACCATGAGCGCCGAGGATTACCGTGAAGTCTGGCGCATCCTGTCGGGTGAGCGTGGGTGATGAACTGCGATAAACTAAAACCATGAACCGCCGCCAATTCCTTGCCACCTCACTCACCACCGCCCTCGCCACCGCCGCGCGCGCGGCGGACAAACGCCCGCCGCGCCTGCTGCTGCGCTCGTCGTGGCAGACGGTCAACATCGGGGACATCGCGCACACGCCGGGGGTGCTGGCGCTCATTGAGAAGCATTTGCCCGGTGTCGAGGTGCGGTTGTGGCCGAGCAAGGTGGACAATGGCGTCGAGGAGATGCTCCTCGCGCGCTTTCCGAAGGTGAAGGTGGTCAAGGGGCCGGAGGCGCTCAAGGCGGCCTTCGCCGAGTGCGACTTCCTGCTGCACGGCTCCGGGCCGTCGCTGGTGGCGCAGAACGATGTGGCGCGCTGGGCCAAGGAAACCGGCAAGCCCTACGGCGTTTATGGCATCACGCTGCCGCTGCAAGGTTCCACCGCCACTTCGCCCGCGTCGGACAAAACCATTGCGGCGACGGTCGCGGTGTTGAGCGGCGCAAAGTTCGCCTATTTCCGCGACTCGAAGTCATTGGAGTTCGCGAAGCAGCGCGGCTGCACCAGCCCGTTGATGGAGTTCGGGCCGGACGGCGCGTTTGCCACGGACTTGCGGGATGACGCGAAGGCGACGGCGTTTCTCAAGGCGAACGGGCTGGAGGACGGACAGTTCCTCTGCTGCATCCCGCGCCTGCGCTTCACGCCTTACTGGACCATCCACAAGGAACGCGCGCTGGACCCGGTGAAGCACGCGCGCAACGAGGCGCTGAAGGAGCACGACCACGCGCCGCATCGGCAAGCCATCATCGAGGTGCTGCGCCAGACGAAGCTGAAGGTGCTTATCTGCCCCGAGGACCAGACGCAGATGGCCGTGGGCAAGGAGCTGCTCTACGACCCGCTCCCCGCCGACGTGAAGCCGCGCGCGGTCTGGCGACCGAACTACTGGCTCACCGGCGAGGCCGTCTCGGTCTATACGCGCAGCGCTGGGCTGTTCGGCAACGAGATGCACTCGCCCATCATGTGCATCGGCAACGGCATCCCGGCCATCGTGTGCCGCTGGGCCGAGCAGACCAGCAAGGGTCTCATGTGGCGCGACATCGGCCTCGGCGACTGGCTCTTCGACTTCGACAAGGAAGACGAGGTGAAGAAACTCGTCCCCGCCGTGCTGGCGATGGCGAAAGACCCGGCGGCGGCGAAGGCGAAGGCCGGGAAGGCCCGCGAGTTCGTGATGGGCAAATTCGCCGCGAGCATGGGCGTGGTGAAGAAGCATTTGCCTGCCTGAAAACAAGCCGTTCAACCAGTCCTGACAAACAAGCCACCCATGAAAATCGCCACCCACATCGTCGCCGCCTTGTTCGGCCTCATGTTCCTCTTCGGCGGCTGCTTCTTTTTCTTCGGCACCCTGCCGCCGGGGCCGCCGGAGGATTCCCTGCCCGGCAAGTTCATGGCCGCGTTCGGCCCGACCGGTTACATGGCGTTCGTGAAGGTCTGCGAAATCATCGGCGGCGCGCTCGTCATCGTGCCCCGAACGCGCAACCTCGGCCTGCTCATCCTCGGCCCCATCGTCATCAACATCCTGTGCTTCCATGCCTTCGTGGTGAAGGGCGGCTGGGGACCGGCGCACGCGTTCATCACCGTGGCCGCGCTGTTCCTGCTCTGGACGGAGCGCCGGGCCTTCGCCGCGCTGGTGCCAGCAACTCAGCGGAGCGCCAACCCAGACTGAGCGCCAACCCAGACTTGCCAAGCCGGGCCGGCTGGCGGATGGTGCGGCGCATAAGCCGTTGAACCGAGCCATGAACACCGCCCTCCGCAAGCCGACCGCACCGCGAGCCAGCCGCTCCGGTTTCACCCTCATCGAACTCCTCGTCGTCATCGCCATCATTGCGATCCTCGCTGGGCTGCTGCTGCCCGCGTTGTCGAAGGCCAAGCAGAAGGCGATCCAGATCAAATGCACGGGCAACCTCAAGCAGTCCGCCATGGCGGTGCTGATGTATGCGGATGACAACAACGACAAGCTGTGCGGCACGTTGACGCAGGGACTCTGGGGCGGCCAGACGGCGCAATACCGTAATACCACGATTGACCGACTGGTGGCCTACATTGCCCCCTACATTGGACATCCGCGGCGGGAAAGCGTGCCCCCCAACACGGCCGTCACGGTGGACAACTTCTTCTGTCCGGGCTTCAAACGGGCGGCCACTCAATCTTCCGGTTATGACCGCCAAGACTACATCCTGCCTGGCCGCACCATTCGCCTCGACGGTCCCAACGGCCCCACAGTGGCGCTGGGGCAGCGGCCGTTTGGTTATCCGGATCCCATCGAACCCCCAATGCGCCTCAATCAGGTGATCTCTTTCGCCTCCGCCGACCGGATTTTCATGACCGTGGATTCGGATCAAATGGGTTCTCCGACCGCCGGCTGGTCGGCCGTGCTGCCGGTGCGTCCCAGCCACGGCAATGTCCGCAACGCGGCTTATTTCGATGGCCACGTCGGCACGCGCGAGATCTTCGCCGGCCGATACTGAGGGTCCTGCGATCGCGACATTCGTAGCCAGACTGTTTCGCTGGCACACTCTTCTGAGGCTTCGGCCATTGGCCGTTCCGCCCTCCCGGCACGTTTCTCCGGAAGCTCGCGCCTTTCTCCTTGCCGGGTAACCACCTGACAACTTTGTCGGGCATCCAATCGACACGTTTTCCCGATGGCGTGCGTCTGACGGCCTGCGATGATGGCGCGCGCCACCCGTGTCATGAAGCGGCCCGCCACCCCCGCCCTCGTGGATGACGACCCCGACGTGCGCCACCTCTGGACGCGCCAGTTCGTCCAGCGGCGAGCAGAATCCCAACGGGATTCCGACCCAAAGCCCAGGGTTGCGCGGAACGCGCTACCTTGGGTCATCGTCCACAAAGTGAAGTCAACCGCAACGCGGTTGCGCCCTTTTGTTCCGTCCATCGCGTGCGGCGTTAGCCACAACCACGTTGCGGTTGATCCCATTTTTCCACGTCCACCCAAGGTAGGCGCGGGCGCGCCAACCTTGGGCTGGTGGACGCAATCCCGTTGGGATTGATCGCGGCCGAATGCGATTCGATTTCATCACCCCGCCGACGCGCTTGCGCCATCCGAGAATCCCAACGGGATTCCGACCCGAAGCCCAGGGTTGCGAGGCACGAGCTACCCTGGGAAAACGCCAGCAGACAATCCCAACCCCAACGGGGTTGTGGCGAACAACGCGAGCACGGACGGAAGCGAAATGGCCGCAACCGCGTTGCGGTTGGGAATGCTTGTTGGACGATGACCCAAGGTAGGCGCGGGCGCGCCAACCTTGGGCTGGCGGACACAATCCCTTTGGGATTGATCGCGGCCGAATGCGATTCGATTTCATCACCCCGCCAACGCGCTTGCGCCATCCGAGAATCCCAACGGGATTCCGACCCGAAGCCCAGGGTTGCGAGGCACGAGCTACCCTGGGAGAACGCCAGCAGAAAATCCCAACCCCAACGGGGTTGTGGCGAACAACGCGAGCACGGACGGAAGCGAAATGGCCGCAACCGCGTTGCGGTTGGGAATGCTTGTTGGACGATGACCCAAGGCAGGCGCGGGCGCGCCAACCTTGGGCTGGCGGACGCAATCCCTTTGGGATTGGCGAACCGCGCCGCAATTCAACATCCTCCGCTCATGCCACAATCCCTTTCCGCCGTTTACATCCATCTGGTCTTCTCCACCAAGGATCGCCGGCCGCTCCTGCGCGACAAACCCACGCGCGACGCGCTCCACGCGTATTTTGGCGGCGTCTCCAAACAACTTGATTGCCCGCCCATCCTCGTCGGCGGCGTGGAAGACCACGTCCACCTGCTCGCGCGCTTCGGACGCACCATCACGCAGGCCGAATGGGTGAAGGAGTTGAAGCGCGTCTCGAACCTCTGGCTGAAGGAGCGCGGGCGCGATTACGCCGACTTCGAGTGGCAGGGCGGCTACGCGGATTTCTCCGTGAGCCAGTCGAAACTGCCCGAGGTGAAGGAATACATCGCCGGACAGGAGGAGCATCACCGCAAGATTGGATTCCAAGACGAGTTGCGGGCGTTGCTGCGCAAGCACGAGACCGAGTGGGACGAACGGTATGTTTGGGATTGAGCGGCCACAGTTTGAGAATCCCAACGGGATTCCGACCCAGAGCCACAAGGTTGCGAGGCACGAGCTACCTTGGGTCATCGTCCAACAAGCATTCTCAACCGCAACGCGGTTGCGGCCGGTAGCGAGCGCGTGGAAGTCGGAAGGGCCGCAACCGCGTTGCGGTTGAAACATCCCCGAAATCGTAACCCAAGGTAGCCTCGCAGGCTCGGCAACCTTGGGCTGGAGGTCGCAATCCCGTTGGGATTGTTCGGATGCGGTTTTTGTCGCCCTTAAAAATCCGGCGGCCGGTTTCTGCCCTTCTGCTCCAGCACCGGAGTTTCAACCGGGTTTCACGCCCAATACCGGTAGTTCACGTCGGGGAAGAGGTTGTCCAGCCACTCGATGCGCGTGAGCCACGGTTCGTCAATGCGCGTGAGGGTGAGCATCTCGTGCAGGGCGAGGAAGCGCAGGAGGTGGTCTTTCACCCGCTTGCGCGCGTAGTCCGGGCTGGTGCCGGTGCGCAGGATGAAGGGCCAGTCGCTGGATTGCGCGAGGAGGAGTTCGCGCGCGGCCTGGTTCAGCGCGCGGCGGGTGAGGCCGGCGGCCTCGGGGTGCGCGCGGGCCAGGGCGGTCATGCGTTCCTGCGCCACGGTCAGGTGTGGGAGGATCCACTCGTTGGTGTCGTTGAGCCAGAGCTTCCAGTAGCCTTCCTCGCCCCAGCTCGACGGGCTGGGCCGGACGACTTGCAGCGTGGAGTTTTCCTTCAGGTAGTCGCTGGGCGTGGCGAGTTTGAAGTCGGCTTGATCGTAGTGGGCCTTGCGCACGAAGAGGTCGAGGAAGTCCGGGCCTTCATACCACCAGTGGCCGAACAGCTCGGCGTCGTAGGGCGCGACGATGAGCGGCGGGCGGTCCATGAGCTCGCCGAGTTTGCGGGCCTGCTCGCGGCGGGCGTCGAGGAAGTGGCTGGCGTGATCCTCGACGGCCGCGAGCGCGAGGGCGCGGTCATAGACTTCCTTGTCCGGCGTGGGGCCGGTGATGCGGCAATACTTGAGGCCGGTGAAGCCGCGCAGTTCCGGGCTGGGCAGGTAGGGGCGGACGTAGTCGAAGTCGAGGTCGAAGCCGACGTCGCGGTAGAAGTCGCGATAGCGGGGGTCGCCGGGATAGCCCTCGTTGCGGCTCCAGACCTGGCGGGCGGATTCGAGGTCGCGGGCGAAGGCGGCGATGCCGTGGGGCGTGAGCACGGGGGCGAACACGCCGTAGCGCGGACGCGGCCGGGCGTGCAGCAGCCCGTGGGTGTCCATGATGAACCAGCGGATGTTCGCCTCCTGGAGGACGGCCTCGACGCCCTCGACGTAGGCGCACTCGGGCAGCCAGATGCCGCGCGGGTCGCAGCCGAAGCAGCTCCGGTAGTGGTCGCGCGCGGTGAGGATTTGCGCGCGGACGGAGGGCGGGTGGTTGAGCAGCGGCAGCAGCGCGTGCGTGGCGGCGGTGGTGATGATTTCGAGCCGGCCAGCTTCCTGAAACTTGCGGAACGCGCCGACGAGGTTCCTGCCGTAGGCGAAGTAAGTTGCGCGCAGGCTGGTGAGGCGCTGGTGATACATCCACGCGAGTTCGCGGAATTCGCGGTCCCAGTGCGTGCGGTGGATTTCCTTGTCGGCGAGTTCGAGCAGGCCTTCGAGATGGCGCACGTAGCGGTCCTGAAGCAGCGGGTCCAGCAGCATCGCGCAGAGCGTGGGCGAGAGCGTGAGCGTCAGGCGCGTCTCCATGCCGAGCGCCTGCCAGCCCTCCATGACCTGAACCAGCGGGAGGTAAGTTTCCGTGACCGCCTCGAACAGCCACGTCTCCTCCAGAAAGCGGTCGTGCTCCGGGTGGCGCACAAAGGGCAGGTGCGCGTGGAGCACGAGGGCGAGACGGCTTTGCATCAGGAGGGAGGGAGAAAGGGATACTTGGGCTGGTTCGCCCTCAGCCATTCCTTGGCCTGCCGGTGGCAGGCATGGCGGAAGTCGCGGGCGGGCTGGGCCGGACATTCGCGCCGGTGGAGTTCGTCCAGGAAGGCGTCGAGTTCGCGGCGGGCTTGCTGGGCGGCGAGGGCGTCACAGAGAAACGATTCGTAACCAAGGCTGTAAAGTTCGGCGAGGCGTTGCTTTTCCTCCGGCGCGAGCATCAGGCATGGAAGGCGTGGCGCGCCCGGCAGTCCGAGCGCAGGTCGAGCACCTTGTCATAGGAGATGGACGCGCCCGGATGCGCGGCGGCGAGTTCCCGCAGCCGGGCCAGCGCGTGCTCGCAAATCTCCACCATGGTCTGCCAGATGGCGGCCACCTGCGCCACGTCGTCCGTCTGCCGCGCGGAGACGACGGCGACGCTGTGAAGCTGTTCGAGGCGGCCTTCCAGGCGGGCGACCTCATGGCTGAATTCCCCGTCGGCCCGCGCGTGTTCAACTGCCGCCGAGAACGAGGCCAGGGCAGCCTGCTCGTAGCTGAACAGTTCTTGCGTGGTAGTCATGCCGGCAGTGTCCGGCGGGCGGTGCGGGCTTGTCAAGCCACGCGGCGGTCCGGCGGCTCGTGGGTTCTCCTACTGCACGCGCCCGAACTTCTTCTCCAGCTCCTTGAGGCTCATCTCGATGAGCGTGGGCCGGCCGTGCGGGCAGGTGTAGGGCATCCGGCAGCGGCGCAGGTCGGCGACGAGGTTTTCCAGCTCCGGGCCGGCGAGCGGATCGTTGGCTTTCACGGCGTGGCGGCAGACGGTCTTGGCGATGACATCCTCGCCGAGGCGCAGCGCGTTGACGCCCTCACCGGCGGACTTGAGCGCGTCCACGAGTTCTAGGACGAACCGGCGGGCGTCGGAAAGTTTTGCAAAGGGCGGCAGTGCTTCGAGCAGGAAGGTGCGCTCGCCAAACTCGCTCAGGCCCACGCCGAGGCGCGAGAGGATGGGGAGTTGCTTGCGGAGGAATTCCACGTCACGCACGGACAGCTCGACGGTCTCGGGGAGCAAGAGTCGTTGCGAGTCCGCCTCGCCGCCGGCTTCGAGGCGGTCGAGCATCTGCTCGAAGAGAATGCGCTCGTGCGCCGCGTGCTGGTCCATGAGCACGAGGCCGCGGTCGCTCTCCAGCACCACGTAGAGCCGGCCGATGACGCCGACGAGGCGGAGGGGGACGGAGAGCAGAGGAGATGGGAGATGGGAGATGGGAGATGGGGCGGAGTCGTGCGCGGCGGGGTGCGGGGTGCGGGGTGCGTGAGGCGTCGCAGGCACAGGGGCGGGCAGCGCAGTAGCGAAGCCCATCGGCAGAGGCGCTTGGTGCGGAGCGGTGGCGGGCCAGTCGGGGATGGGTTTGCTCGGAAGCGAAGGAAAAAAGTCGCGCGTGGGGCCGGTAGCGGCAGCCGTCCCGGCTGCCGTAGAGGACGGCGTCCCGCCGCCCGGACTGGGGCTGCGGGGTGATCCGGTGCGTGATTCCGCTGACGGGGCGTTTATCCCGCCGGGCTGGAAGCCCGGCTCCACGGCAGGCGGGACGCCTGCCGCCACAGGGACGTTGTGGAAATTGAGCAGCGTGTCGCGAATGGCTTGCGTGACGAAGGCGCGGACGGCGCGCTCGTGGTGGAACTTCACCTCGCGCTTGGCGGGATGGATGTTCACGTCCACCTGTGCGGGGTCGAGTTCGAGAAAGAGGCACGCGACGGGGTAACGGCCCTTCATCAGCGCGGTGTGGTAGCCCTCGATGAGCGCGAAGTTCAGCGCGCGGTTTTCGATGGGCCGGCGGTTGACGAAGAGGTGCTGGTCATCGCGCGAGCCACGCGAGACGCCGGGCGCGCCGATGAAACCCCAGAGGCGGAGTTGAGAGTTGGGAGTTGAGAGTTGAGAGCCGGTCTCGGGTTCAGCGGGGTCGCGGAGTTGTTCGTAAGTTCCACTCGTGTCCACGGTGAGCAGCTTCAAGTCCGCGCCGTGGAGGGAGCGGAGGCGTTCGCGCAGGGCGGCGAGCTGGCCGGCGGGGTCGGTCGCGGTCGGTGTGGCGGGCAGTTGGAAAATCGTGCGGCTGTCGGTCGTGAAGGTGAACGCAATGTGCGGGTGCGCGAGCGCGGCGAGCGTGAGGTAATGGTGGATGTGCGCGCGTTCGGTTTCCTCGGTGCGGAGGAATTTCCGGCGCGCAGGCAGATTGAAGAAGAGCTGCCGCACCTCGACGCTCGTGCCGGACGGCGCACCAGCCGAGCGGACTTCCAAAATCTTTCCACCGTGGATGATCACCTGCGTGGCCTCGGGCGAATCGCTGTCGCGCTCGCGGGTGGTGAGCGTGAAGCGGCTCACGCTGGCAATGCTGGGCAACGCCTCACCGCGAAAACCCATCGTGGTGATGCGGAAAAGGTCGTCGGCGTTCCGCACCTTGCTGGTGGCGTGGCGTTCGAGGCAGAGGAGCGCGTCGTCGCGGCTCATGCCGAGGCCGTCGTCGGTCACGCGGACCAGGCCGCGTCCGCCGGCGAGCACGTCCACGGTGAGGTGCGCGGCCTGCGCGTCGAGCGCGTTCTCGACCAGCTCCTTCACCACGCTGGCCGGGCGCTCGATCACTTCGCCGGCGGCGATTTGATTGGCGACTTGCTCGGGCAGCAGGCGGATGCGGTTCATCGCGGTGGAGAAGTGTCGGCTGCTGCCGGGGAAAGGGGCAAGTGTTCAGTAACAAGTATTCAGGCCGAGAACGAACGAGGGAGTTTCCCCGGATCGCCAGATTGCGGCCGAACTGGGCCTGAGCCAAAAGGTAACTGCTGCGACAGCGCGGCCAGGCAAAAGCCACTGGAGCAGCTTGAAACAAGAACTGGCCCATCGAATCCACCCCGCCACCCGGCCCGAGGCCCGGACGGCCGGCTGCGCGTGGAGCGAAACCCTTGACCATCGGGAGCGGCGCCGCAGTGCCCGGGGGTCGCCAGTCACATGTGGACTTCGCACAAGAACTCAACTAAAAAGCCCACGCCTCGATGCACTCACCCATCACCTGTCCACCCAATCGGGGCCAGGCCAAGTTGCAGACGGGCTGATTCTGTAAGCGAATGCCGTTCGTCTATCCCAAGCAATACGACGTGATCGTGGTCGGGGCCGGGCATGCCGGCGTGGAGGCCGCGCTGGCCGCCGCGCGCATGGGCGCGCAGACGCTGCTGCTCACCATCAATCTGGACACAATCGGCCAGATGTCCTGCAACCCTGCCATCGGCGGCTTGGCAAAGGGGCACCTCGCACGGGAGATTGACGCGCTGGGCGGAGAAATGGGCCGCGCGACGGACATGACCGGCCTCCAGTTCCGAATGCTCAACGCCTCGAAGGGAGCGAGCGTTCGCGCGCCCCGGGCGCAGTGCGATAAGAAGGCTTACCAGTTCAGGCTCAAGTGGTTGTGCGAGCGTCAGGCCAATCTGGACTGCAAGCAGGGCCAGACCGTCAAGCTGCTTCACCGAGACGGCGAGGTGACGGGCGTGGAGACGACGCTCGAAGTGCAATACATTGGGCGCACAGTAGTTATAACTACCGGGACGTTCCTGCGCGGCCTGATGCACGTCGGAGCGAACCAGCAGTCAGGCGGGCGGGCGGGGGAAGCAGCCGCGATGGGACTATCTGCATCGTTGAAGGAGATCGGAATTGAGCTTGGAAGGCTTAAAACAGGCACGCCACCCCGGTTGGTGAGGAGTTCGATTGACTTCACGAAGATGGAGGTTCAGCACGGAGACGAGCCGGTGCCGTGGTTCACTTACTGGAAGGAAGAACTATGGGAGATCGGAGTTCGGAGTTCGGAGATCGGGAGATGCGAAGCCGGCACCGGCTCTATGTTCCACATGGAACACATCTTCCCCCATCTCCAATCTCCGATCTCCGGCCTCCAGCCTGCCTACCCGCCCGGCTCCATCCTCGCCCGGGCCGGCGGGCAGTTGCCCTGCCATATCACTTGGACGACGCCTCGCACGGCGGAGATTATTCGCGCCAATATCCACAAGTCGCCGATGTATGCTGGGGTGATCGAGGGCGTCGTGCCGCGGTATTGCCCGAGCATCGAGGATAAGATCGTGAAGTTCCCAGAGAAGGAGCGGCAGCAGATCTTTCTGGAGCCGGAAGGCATCGCGACGGATGAAATCTACGTCAACGGCTTCTCGACCTGCCTGCCCTTCGAGGTGCAATACGAGATGGTGCGGAGCATCATCGGCTGCGAGCGGGCCGAAATCATGCGGCCGGCCTACGCGGTCGAGTATGACTTCGCCTTCCCGACACAGTTGCATCCGAGCCTTGAAACGAAGGTGTGCCGAAATCTGTTCCTCGCCGGACAAATCAACGGGACTTCCGGCTACGAGGAGGCGGGGGCGCAGGGCCTCATGGCGGGGATCAACGCTGTCCGCCGGGTGCAGGGGCGCGAGCCAATCGTCTTGCGCCGCGACCAGGCGTATATCGGAGTGCTGATTGACGACCTCGTGACCAAGGGCACGGTGGAGCCGTATCGGATGTTCACGAGCCGGGCGGAGTATCGCCTGCTGCTGCGCCAGGACAACGCGGACCTGCGACTGTCGGAGATCGGTCACGACGTGGGGCTGTTGCCGGAGCGGTTGTGGCGAAAGGTCGCGGCCAAGCGGGATGCCATCGCAGCGGAGCTGGATCGGCTGGCGAAGACTCATGTGGGATCGGATTCGCTGGCGAGGATGCTGCGGCGGCCGGAGGTGGGCTATGGTGACTTGCCGCACCGGGATGAGACACTTTCGCCCGAGGTCGTCGAGCAGGTGGAAATCAGCCTGAAGTTCGACGGCTACATCCAGCGGCAGGAGGCCGAGGTGGAGCGCTTCCGCACGATGGAGGACAAGCGCATCCCGGACTGGCTGGACTACGCTTCGCTTCGCAACCTCCGGCCCGAGGCACGCCAGAAGCTCACGCAGGTTCGGCCGGCCACGCTCGGTCAGGCCAGCCGCATCTCCGGCGTCAGCCCCGCCGACGTGAGTGTGGTGATGATTGCGATGAAGCGCGGGCCGAAAGAGGAACCCACCGCCTGCGGTGCCGCCGAGCATCAAGACGGCGTGCCTGGCCACGCGGACTGCTGCGGGGATTTGTAGGAGCGTGTTACGTCAGTCGGCTGGAGGATGTTCCATGTGAAACATTTCCCCGATGCCTTCGGTGGATTTCGGGCAGTTGGTAGGTTGCAACTATTTGTGGCAATTGATTTTATGCAGAATATCTATCAACCTAAATCCGGCAGTTGAAGGTGAGGTGCCAAGCGGCAAACCACTAACCCGCACTGACCTGCACTAATAAAATCAGAACCCGAGGCATTCACCCAGCAGGTGAATGCGCTCGCCGCGAATCCATTAGTGCAAGTCAGTGCCGGTAAGTGGTTTTCATTCCGCCCCTTTCGGTTCAATTACCGTTTCCAGGATCAACGTATCTGGCGTGCTCCCCGTCAGAGGCCACGAATCTTCAAAAATGTGGGCGATCCAAAGCGACCTGCTTGATACACAACTAATACTATCCATTAGCTATATGACATTACCTCAAACCACCTTGGGCACGCTCCAGTGTCCTTCCTTCCGGTATTGGCGGCGGACTAATTCGTTCGCCTCGGCGTCTCCGGTGAACTGCTCCCTGCCAGAGTCGAAACTCAGCGTCCGTCCCAGCCGGGTCGCGATGTTGCCCAAATGCACCAAACACGCGGAATAGTGGTGAACCTCCACATCCGCGTTTGGGCGCGTGCCGGACTTGATGCAGTCGAAGAAATTCCGGTGGTGGGCGGGGAGGTCAGGCGCGCCTTTGCCAGACTCGACCAGCTTGTCCTTGGCCGCGAACATCTCCCAGCCGGACTCCTTGCCCCCGATGATGTAACCCTTGGTGCCAAACCACGCGTCGCCGTTCTCGTAGCCCTGCTGTCGGTAGGGCGCCCAAATCCGCTGCTCGTAAATCAACTGCTTGCGCTTCCCGGCCCCCAAATCCCATTCAAAAATGACCGTCTGCGTGTCGGGAAACTGCTGGTCATCGTCGAAGAAGTATTTCCCGCCCAGCGCCGCGATGCGGCTCGGGTGTCGGAACCCGACATCCAAGCCCCACAGGCCGCTGTCAATGTCGTGGACGCCGTCGTTACCCATGTCGCCCGCGCCGAACGCGTATTGCCAGCGCCAGATGCCGTGCAGCAGCGTGGATTTGTAGGGAACCATCGGGGCGGGGCCGATCCAGGTGTCGAAGTCCAGCGCCGCCGGGGGCGGGGAAGGCTGTGCTTTGCCGATGTTCCGCCGAAGCTGGCTGTTCCAAACGCGGCAGGCCAGCACGTCGCCGATTGCCCCGCTGCGAATTTTGTCCGTGGCCGCCTTCATGTGCGCCGAGCTGCGCGTCTGGGTGCCGACCTGCACCACGCGCTTGGTGCGGCGCGCGGCCTCGATCATCAGCCGGCCCTCGCGGATGTTGTGCGAGCCGGGCTTCTCGACATACACATGCTTGCCCGCGTCGCAGGCGAGAATGGTCGCGGGCGCGTGCCAATGGTCCGGCGTGGCGATGAAGACCGCGTCCACCGACTTGTCATCGAGGATGCGCCGCAGATCGCCGACGGCCTTGGGCGCGGGCCGGCCGGCGGCCTCGACGTTCTTCACGGCGGCGGCGAGGCGGGTTTGGTCCACGTCGCAGACGTAGGCAAAATTCACGTCGTCTGTCTTGGCCAGTTGCCGCAAGTGTCCCGTGCCCATGCCACCGGGGCCGATGAGGCCGACGGTGAGTTTGCTGTTCGGGCTTTGCGCGCGCACGCCGCTGGTGAGGTGCAGCGTGCCGATGGCGGCGAGGGCGGAGGATTGCTGGAGGAAGGAACGGCGATTGAGCGAGGGCATGGTGCGAAGCGGTTGAGTTGCGGTGACGAGTTGAAGCTACCAACCGGACGGCACCTTGGAAGGCGAAAGTCGCCGAGCGTCAGCGGGTCAACTCTCCAGCTCGTAGCGCCGCAGCCCGCTGAGTTGCGCGAGGATGCGCAGCATGAACAGCGGGTTGTTCACGAGGTAGCGCGGGCCGAGCCGGCGCGGCTCGCGGCACAGGCGGTGAAACCATTCCAGCCCGCTGCGCTGCATCCAGCGCGGCGCCTGCGCGACATTGCCCGCGAGGATGTCAAACGCCGCGCCCACGCCGAGCATCACCGTCGCGTCCAAGCGCGGCGAATACTCCGCCATGAATCGCTCCTGCTTCGGCGTGCCGAGGCCGACCCAAAAAAAATCCGGCCGCGCGGCCGCGACCTGCATCGCGAGCGCAGCCTGCTCGGTTTCATTCAACGGACGAAAGGGCGGCTCGAAAGTTCCCGCGATGACGAGGCCGGGAAATTTCTCCGTGAGCACGGCGCGGAGCTTCTCGGCCGTGCCATTCGCCCCACCGTAAAAAAAGTGCCGCCAGCCGCGCGCGGGCGACTCGCGCATCACCAGCGACATCAAGTCCGGGCCATACACCCGGTCCATCGCGCGATGGCCCGCGAGCCGGCCGAGCCAGACCATCGGCATGCCATCGGGGGTGACGAGGAACGCGCGGTTGTGGATGCGCCGCAACGCCGGGTCCGCGTGCGCCTCGCTCACGCCGTGGACGCCCGTGACGCACACGTAGCCCTTGCGCCGCGCGGCGACCGCGTCCGCGAGCGCGGCGAGCGCGGCCGGCAGGTTCAGCACGGACACGCCGACGCCGAGGACGTTCACGCGCGGCGGCGGCTCGGGCGGCGGTGTGTTCAAGCGCCGCTCTTTTGCCGCAAACCCGCGCGGGCGCAAAGCCGCAAATCGCAGGCCGCAGTTGAATCGCACCCCGCGATGCGCGTAGGCTGCGCGCCGGTTCAGCCACTGAAATCAAAATGAAACTGCCCGCCCTCGCCGCCGCCATGCTCGCCACCGCCGCCACGCTGCTCGCCCAACCGAAGGACGCCTTCCCGCTTTGGGCCGGCAGCCCGCCCGGCGTGCTCGGCACGGATCCCGTGAAGGACATTCCCACGCTGACGCCGTTTTTCCCCGCTGCGGACAAGGCCACCGGCGCGGCCGTCGTCGTGTGTCCCGGCGGCGGTTACGGCGGGCTGGCGCCGCACGAAGGCCGCGACTACGCGCTGTGGTTGAACCAGCACGGCATCGCGGCGTTCGTGCTCAAGTATCGCCTCGGCTCCGCCGGCTACCGGCATCCGGTGATGATGGGCGACGTGAACCGCGCGGTGCGCTACGTGCGCGCGAAGTCCGCCGAGTGGAAGCTCGACCCAAAACGCATCGGCGTGATGGGCAGCAGCGCCGGCGGCCACCTCGCCTCGACAGCGGTGACGCACTACGACGCGGGCAAAGCCGACGCGACCGATCCCATCGAGCGCGCCAGCTCGCGGCCCGACTTGGGAATTCTCTGCTACCCGGTGATCACGATGGGATCGAACACGCACAACGGCTCGAAGAACAACCTGCTGGGCAAGGAGCCTTCGCCCGAGCTGGTGAAGCTGCTTTCCAACGAGCAGCAGGTCACCAAGGACACCCCGCCGTGCTTCGTCTGGCACACCTGGGAGGACAAGGGCGTGAAAGTGGAGAACGCGCTGGAGTTCGCCGCCGCATTGCAGCGCAGCGGCGTGCCCTTCGATTTGCACGTGTATCAGAAGGGCGCGCACGGCATTGGTTTGGGCGTGAAGGGCTGGGAGCCGGAGAAGACGCCGCTGGCCGCGCTGCACCCGTGGACGCACGATCTCGCCGTGTGGCTGAAAGTGCAGGGCTTCGCGAAATGACCGGCGGGCTTCAGGGTTTTCCCCAGCCCATTTTCAGTTTGAAAGCGCGCGCACCGGCAGACTATGCGCGGGCGATGACCGAAGCCGGCGGATGCCGCCGCCAAGCGTCGCCTCAAACGACCCATGCCCAAAATCCTGATTGTTGACGACGACGCGCAGCTTCGCTCGACCATCCAGATGGTCCTCAAGCTGAAGGGCTATGAGGTGATTGACGCCGACAACGGCGCGTCCGCGCTCAAGCTCGCGCGCGCCGCGCTGCCGGACCTGGTCATTAGCGACGTCAACATGCCGCAGGCCGACGGCTTCACCGCGCTGTCCGACCTGCGCAAGGATCCCACCACCGCCGCCATTCCGCTGATCCTGATGACGGGCGAGTCCGACGCCGCCGGGATGCGCAAGGGCATGGAGCTGGGCGCGGACGACTTCCTGGCCAAGCCGTTCGCGATGAACGCGCTGCTCAAGGCCGTCGAGGCCCGCCTCAAGAAGCAGGAGGTCGTCAAGCAGACCGCCGAGAAGAAGCTCGCCGAGCTGCGCGCCAACCTCAGCCTCATGCTCCCGCACGAGTTGAACACGCCGCTCGTGGGCATCCTCGGCTACGGCGAGATCATCAGCTCCTGCGCGGACACGCTCCAACCAGGCGAGTTGGCGGAGATGGGCAAGAACATTTTGGAGTCCGGCCAGCGCCTCCAGCGGCTGATCCAGAACTTCCTCATCTACTCGCAGCTTGAGCTGCTTCACGCGGACGAACGCGAGGTCGCCGCCATGCGCACCAAGCGCATCGAGGATGTGCACGAGCCGCTCACGCTCGTCGCCCGCACGAAGGCCCAGGCCGCGAACCGCCTCAACGACCTGCGCGCCGAACTGTGCCACGGCCCGGTCTGCTGCGCGGAGGATCTCCTGAGCAAGATCATCGAGGAGATTCTGGGCAACGCCTTCAAGTTCTCCAAGCCCGGCACCCCCGTGAAACTCACCGCCGGGCCGGAGGGCAAGGTGCTCAAGCTCGTCATCGCGGACCAGGGCCGCGGCATGAAGGCCGAATACATCAACAGCATCGCCGCCTACGTGCAGTTCGACCGCCGCCAGCATGAGCAGCAGGGCAGCGGCCTCGGCCTGGTGATCGCCAAGCGGCTGATCGAACTCCACGGCGGCACGCTCACCCTGGAAAGCACCGAGAACGTGGGCACCACCGCCACCATCCGGCTGCCGATGCCCGCCTGAGCCGGCCGCCCATGTCCGCTGGCAAAAAAATTCTGATCGTCGAGGACGACCCGATCATCGCGGACCTTTACCAGCGCAAGTTTGTCGCCGAGCAGTTCGCCGTCGAGCTGGCCGGGGACGGCAGCACCGCGATGGAATCCCTCAAGGCCCACCGCCCCGACGTGGTGCTGCTGGACCTCCAGCTTCCCCAGGTCAACGGCATCGAGGTGCTCAAGTTCATCCGCGGCACGCCGGAGCTGCACACCCTGCCGGTCATTGTCTTCACCAACGCCTACCTTGGCAACCTGGTGCAGTCCGCGTGGAAGGCCGGCGCGAACAAATGCCTCACCAAGGCCATCTGCACGCCGCGCCAGGTCGTGGATGTGGTCCGCCTGACGCTGGCGGAGACGCAGACGCCGGCCACCGAGCGGCCCCCGACGCCGGCCCCGCCGACGCCCGAGCCGGTGATGATCCCGGCCGCGCCCCTGAGCGCGGCGGAGACGGAGCGCGACGCGGCCTTTCAAGGCGAGGTGCGCCGCCAGTTCATCCAGACCTCGCCGCAGATGCTCGTGGACGTGCGCCAACGCCTGCAAGCCGTGGTGAAGAGCGAGGCCGACGCCGCGTATCTGCGCTGGCTCGAGGAGCGTGCGCAGCTCCTGCGCGAGATGTATCGCACGCTGCACTCGCTCACGGGCAAGGCGGGCCTGGCCGGCTTCAAGCAGGTGGCCCAGCTCTCCAGCGCGCTCGAGGCCTTCCTCCGCGAACTGCACGAGGCCCCGCAGAACGCCAACTCCTCCTCGCTCCGCACCTTCGCCCACGCGATGGATTTCCTTGCGCGCCTGCTCGAAGTCGAGGGCCAGGCCGACCATGACACCACGTCCACGCCGCTCGCGCTGATCGTGGACGACGAGGTGTTTTCCCGCCGCTCGATCATCTCCGGGTTGGAGAAGGCCGGCATCGCCTACGTGAGTTTGGACAATCCGCTGGAAGGATTGGAGATGCTGCAACGCCAGCGGTTCGACCTCGTGTTCCTCGACATTGACATGCCGGAGATGGACGGCTTCACGCTCTGCCAGAAGCTCCGCCTGCTGCCGGACTACGCGCGCACGCCGGTCGTGTTCGTCACCGGGCTGAACGACTTCCAGATGCGCGCGCGCTCGTCGCTCGCGGGCGGCAGCGACATCATCGCCAAGCCGTTCCTCCCCATCGAACTGGCGGTGAAGTCGCTCACGCACATGTATAAGGCCCGGCTGCTGCCGGCGGACAAAGGGGCCGCCGCCGGCCTGTGAGCAGTCTTGCCAAGCCCGCCGCCCCGGCTGACACTGCGCCGAGAACTGGTTGAACCGATGAAAAAAGTCCTGATCGTCGAAGACGACGCCATCATCGCCAACATCTACCAGCGCAAGCTCCAGATGGATGGCTTCCAGGTTCAGCACGCCGCCGACGGCGAGCTGGCCATGGAAATGATCAAGTGCAACCTGCCCAGCATCGTCCTGCTCGACCTGCAACTGCCCAAGGCCAACGGCATTGAAGTCCTGAAGTTCATCCGCTCCCGCGAGGAATCCAAGGTCCTCCCCGTCGTCGTCTTCACCAACTCCTACCTCGGCACGCTCGTCCAGTCCGCGTGGAAGGCCGGCGCGAACAAGTGCCTCACCAAGGCCATCTGCACGCCCAAGCAGGTCTCCGACGTGCTCAAG
>Ga0172372_10002904_pt1 | contig 25684 bp, 19 predicted proteins | sample LakKiv5m_2_FD_114544 | JGI IMG/M metagenome (GOLD analysis project Ga0172372, IMG submission 114544) | Freshwater microbial communities from Kabuno Bay, South-Kivu, Congo - kab_092012_9.5m | ecosystem: Environmental > Aquatic > Freshwater > Lake | place: Democratic Republic of the Congo...
CGATAAAAGTCAGAAACCCAGATCTTTTTAGTTTAAGACCACAAAAGGATCACAAGCCACCCCCAAGTCCCGTTCCCTTAAGGGGCATTCGATTTCGTGCGGAGGGCATGAGCCCGGAGCCGAAAGTCGCATAGCGACGAGCACATGGATGTGCGAGGAAGCGTGCCCCGGAGGGGACTGGACTTTTGGTTGGGGGCGGAGGTGGCGCTCCACCGCTCAATGAGTGTAGCCACTGGCACACGAGTTTTACCGGCTGGTAGTTAAATTCAAAACCTGTTTAAAAAATACTTCTATCAATTAATTGCTAACCAAAGGTCTAAAGTCTATTCCGTAAACTTATCGGCGCCTTATCGCATAAACACTTAGGACTCTTCTACCATCAGACAAACTACTGAATACACCTATCTTTGACTGTCCCACTATGCTCACAAAGTTGAGAATGCCAGGATTATTGTATGAACTAGAAGTTACCCACGCCCCGGCGGCATTTTTCTTTAAAACTTCAATGTCCGAAGTAATAGGATTTGACATCTGTGAGTACACAAAAAACCCGAGTACCAACGAGTTACCCCTTCCTATAAAATTTAAATTCGTAGCAAGCAGCCCCCCCTCATCTGAGCTAAAAATCCGCTCAAAAGTTGGAATCCATGGGCTAGCTAATGAACCCCTTTCAAATACCACCAATCTTGAGTCAGAATTATTACGCACTTCTATGGCAGCCATTTTAAGGCCATCTTGGGATATATTAACTATGTCGCGTGATGCTTCTGAGGTTATTCCATAGTCGACCACGTCGAATCTATATCCCTCCCCCTCGGGGGTGAAAGAATAGATTTTCCCTTCTCCAGCAACAACAAATGATCCCTCAGCAGAAACCTCAACAGAGGTAGCGGGTTCAGCATCCATCCATGGAGAGGAATAAATCAACTGTCCAGTAGCAGTATCAAAGACATACGCTCTGAGTCTGGTTAATAAAACAATACGACTCTCATTTGATAAAAGAGCTAATTTACTCGGTAATCCTGTTGTCTGTAAGTTCACCTCCCAGGCAGTGTAACCATTATCTGAAATCTTTCTTATTTTGGTAGAAAAATCTGAATTTATTGAAAACAATATAAACGCTGAACCATTGGATAGAGCCTTTATATCTTTAAGAGGAGAGGACTGAGCATTTACCATAAATGAATTAGCAACCTCTGACATGTTTGATTTAAAAATCATCACATGGTCAGTGTTTGTACCTTGTCTTTTATGTAGAAAAAATACTGTACTTCCGTCCTTTGAGATGGAACTTTTTCCCGAACTATTCGGAGCAACTTGTGTTCCTAAGTCAACAGCTATATCCGTAACCGCGCCACCATTCACTGCAATCCTTGAGACACAAAGAGGATTTACAAATCCTGGACTACTATGCATACCTCCCGGTACATTCCAAAAGTTTGTGCCAGAGGGGTCAGCGATTGCAGTCACATTGTCCAAACAGTTGGGATTCTGAGTAAACCCACCGGCCAAATTATTAGTCGCAGTAGTTTTGGTATAGAGCAGATCTAATTCCTGAGCCATAGCATTACTAACCAACATAAAGCTGAGTGCAATTGCAAAAAACCACCCATAGCGCATAACAGACCCCGTAAAATAAAAAATCTTTATAGACACTGTGCATCAGGAACATTTGGGAGAATGATGATATTCATATTCGGAATCGGCTCTGCACCGATCATTTCAACATCAATCCCCCAAGCAGTTTCATGTCGCAATTCCTCTTCGATAATTGCTGCTCGCACCTCTCTACCTGCAGCTCTTGCCTGGGTGTTAATTCGAAAAAAACAACTAATATCACCACCTAGTGTATAGTTTAGCGCTGGGATAAAGGGCACAACACACTTAGAAGCTTGATAGCAGGTAGCAGAAGCGCTACTTGACTTAAATGACATCAAAATCGCTAATGCGATAAACATTCTTTTCATAAAACCCTCCGTCAAATATAACCTTTTCATTTCTGAGCAAACCTCGTGCCAACTACACGAATCAAACTATCGATCGCTGTACCCAAATGTTCGATAAAAGTCAGAAATCATTAAATTTATCCAAAAATTCGGTGGGGACCATTCTTGTAATTCTGATTCAGCTGTAGTTGGAGGTGCTAGGGGTGACCTTAAACCTGAATTAGTAAGAGAATATTATTAGCCCCAAAACCACCCAGATCATAATAATCAACAGTATTTGCGCAACTATGGTGACTCTTTAATCAGGCAAACTAAGGCTCGATTCTAAACACTTGATTTATCACTTGTAATGAACGAGATAAGATGAGAGCCATTGAACCACCGGAATCCAAGGCCACATCAGCAATACCCGTCGAGTTTTGAACTTCGGTGCTGCCTACGAGCATCCGTCTTGTGCCGGCATCAAGCAGAAATAGATCATTACCTTCATAAACAGACGGGTACGCCGCAGCATGAATGGCTAATACTAATTTATTTCCCTTTGCCTGAGAATCAGCTACGGCAACTGTCTGAGAGGTCGAATTAGATAAAATAGCACTATTAATTGTTGACAAATTCTGTGCACTTAAGAGGTGCGCTCGTAATCCGTAGTTGTCGGCGCCTTTGGTTATAGCCCAAAGTTTTTGACCATCTGAAGAGAACATGACATGGTCGCAAATATTTCCAATAGAGTTGTTTGCTGGCAAACTTTTCTCGATTCGAGTCCAAGAGCCGGAGCTATTACTCACAATCATCTCAACTTGAGCAAGAGCTGGTGATGCCGTTGGGTTAATTCCGCACGCCACTATCTTATTATCTTGGCTTATAGCCAAACTGGTAATTCCACTTGATAAAGAATTTAAGTAAATTGATGAGACCGAGGTTGAGAGTGGATTGCCAGTCTTTAAGAGATTTATGTCGATGACGTCTATTTTACCTGTATAAGTAAGGGCTAGATAACGGCCATCAGGAGATAGGGCAGCCTGCTTGAAAGATCCGAAAGAGTTAAGATCAAAAGGACCAAATTTAAAAGCTTGAGAACCCATAATTTGATAAATTACAAATGCAGCATTTGGAAACTTCTGAATAACATTTACAAAAACATTACCATCCTGAGAGGCGAAAGACCTCAGAGACGCCAATGACTGATGACTAGTAATTCCTGGAATTGATTGCGCATCGTGATATATAATACTTTCCCCCGGGCTCATCAGTACACGAAAGGTTGTAGCAACAGGAGCAGCACCCATTAGATTATGAGCTGCTGTCACGCCCGTGAAAGCTGAAGTCAAACCACCAGCAAACCGAAAATACTGCTCATTCGGGACTGCTAATTGAGATACTGGCGTATTTGGATTAGGCCCTGTGATATTAAATGCTCTCACATGATGGGGACTTTCATTGGCAGTTCTATCTACTGTAAAAACAATCCTTGAACCAGCAATTTCTTTTAAGAAGTTTTGGTTTCTAGCATCAATAATGGGTTGGGCACTATAACAACCTTGAGGTGTACAATCCCTGCTCCATATGGGGTTGAACGATTCGGCATGTACTGACCCGATAATCAGTAGACACAAAGCATGTATGAGTTTATTCATAATCATAGCCTATTAAAGGTTCCTTTTAGCTAGACCCCTAATAGCAAAAATTGAACCAACCCACTAACGGCCGATTAACATTAGATGTAACTAAAAAAATCCGAGCTGATATCCCAGCAATTTCAGCTATCTAATTAGTTATGATAAGACCCACGCCCTGTTAGCCACCACCAAGTCCAGTTCCCTTAAGGGGCATTCGATTTCTTGCGGAGGGCACGAGCCCGGAACCGAAAGTCGCATAGCGACAAGCACATGGATGTGCGAGGAAGCGTGCCCCAGAGGGGACTGGACTTGGGGGGTGGCCCCGACCTTCCCTCGCCCTCTTCATACCCCAAACAAAAAAGGCAGAGCGGTTTTACCCGTCCTGCCTCTTATTTTGGCTTATATTTCGGCCTTTTTACGGGCTTTTTATGAGCGCATTAACCGAGTTCAGCTAAGGCTTCCTTACGAGAAAGTCTTATCTTACCCATACGGTCAACCTCAAGCACCTTCACAGGAACTTGGTCTCCTTCACGGAGAACATCTTCCACAGTATCGATGCGCTTATCGCAGATCTGGGAGATGTGTAACAGACCAGATGTTCCAGGCATAATCTCAACGAAGGCTCCGAAGTCAGTAATCTTCTTCACCACACCGGTGTAGATCTTACCTACTTCAGCTTCCTCAGTGAGGGCCTTAATCACCTTCACTGCTTCACGAGTCTTCTCTGGATCAGAGCTGAAAATACTTACTGTACCATCATCCTTAACCTCGATCTTCACGCCGAAGGACTCAGTGATAGACCTAATAGTCTTACCTTGTGGTCCAATAACGTCACGGATCTTATCGGTCTTGATCTTGAAGCTTGTGATTCTTGGAGCGTAAACCGACATCTCTTCTCTAGGTTGAGAAATCACAGCATTCATGGATTTTAACACATGCAGTCTGCCTTCTCTTGCCTGAGACATCGCCTCGACAACCCACTTCTTCTGGAGGCCTTGAATCTTGATGTCCATTTGAAGAGCTGTAATACCAGCCTCAGTACCGCACACCTTGAAGTCCATATCGCCCAAGTGATCTTCATCACCAAGGATATCTGTCAAAATGGAGTATCTGGAACCTTCAGTAATCAGACCCATCGCGATTCCGGCAACTGGAGCCTTAACAGGCACACCAGCATCCATCAACGACAAGCTAGATCCACAAACTGTTGCCATGGAGCTTGAACCGTTACTCTCAGTAATTTCTGATACGATTCTTACTACGTATGGGTACTCGGTCTCATTAGGAAGAATAGCCTTGACAGCTCTCTCAGCTAATGCACCGTGACCAACTTCACGACGACCAGTTCCACGGAGAGGCTTTGCCTCGCCCACAGAGAATGGAGGGAAGTTATAGTGGAGCATGAATCTCTTGAACTCTTCACCAGCCAAACTGTCTAGTCTCTGCGCATCATCCTCAGTTCCTAGCGTGGTAACCACGATGGCTTGAGTCTCTCCTCTTGTGAAGAGCGATGAGCCGTGAACTCTTGGAAGAATTCCTGCCTCAACAGTGATTGGACGAACAGTCTTCGTGTCACGACCATCAACTCTCTTACCCTTGGCGAGAATCATCTCTCTCATACCAACGTAGTGAGCTTCATCGAATACTTTTCCAACTAGGGCTTCGGTCTCTTCAGCATCCTCAGCCTCTGGCTTCACGAACTTAGCTACAGCCTCAGCTTTCAAAGCTTTCAAAGAGGCGGAGCGGGCATCCTTCTCTTTAACGCACATAGCAACTTCTAGTTTGCTATCAACGAAAGTACGGATTTCTTTAGCTAATGGGCTAGGCTCAGCTTTTGCCTTTGGAGCAATCTTCTCTTTACCGCACTTCTTAACGAGCTCTAACTGCATCTCGTTAATTATCTGAAGTTGATCTTGTGCAAAGAACAAGGCCTCAACAAGCTCGTCTTCGCTAACCTGATTAGCGCCACCTTCTACCATCACGATAGCATCGCGTGAACCAGCCAATACCATATTGATATCGGATTTCTCTGTCTCAGCTCTTGTTGGATTAATAACCAACTGACCACCGATACGACCAACACGAACACCCGAAATTGGTCCGTTGAACGGAATCTCAGAGATCATGAGGGCAGCAGAAGCTCCGCACATGGCAAGAACTGATGGATCGTTATCAGCATCAACTGACAACACAGTAGCAATCACCTGAACTTCATTTGAAAATCCCTCTGGGAACAGAGGACGGCAAGGACGATCGATAAGACGAGACACAAGAGTCTCATGCTCGCTCAACTTTCCTTCTCTTCTGAAATAACCACCAGGAATTTTTCCTGCGGCGTATGTCTTCTCAACATAATCAACTGTAAGAGGAACGAAATCCCCATTCTTCTCAGCACCGATACAAGCAGTCACCATAACCATGGTATCTCCGCTGCGAACTATCACAGCACCAGCAGCCTGCTTGGCTATTCTGCCGGTTTCGATTGATATTTTACGACCGTTAATTTCACGCTCGACTAAAAACATAAAGACTCCTCCTCGATTAAGAATCGACTACAAGACTGTTAGAAATGTACCTGAACCACACCAGTGGTTATTCACGCAACTGCCGAACTACTTACGTAGACCGAGAGACTTAAGAGTATTCTTATATTGCTCGGTGTTGTTGCTTCTCAAGTATTGGAGCAGCTTCTTACGACGGTTGATGAGCTTCATCATACCGATTCTAGAATGCTGATCCTTAGCATGACCTTCAAAATGCTTGGTCAGACCATCAATACGTTGTGTAAGAAGAGCAATCTGAACCTGGGCAGATCCAGTGTCCTTATCATGCATTCCTTGTTGACGCATTAAATCCTGACGAGAGGTATTTGCTAATGATTCCATACAGCCTTTAGTTCACTCTTTTATAAGTTAAATAAATACGACGAGAGACCTCTTTATCCAATATACAATCTCAAGGTCCTACTAGGCTGATGAAAGGAACGAGGTAATTTATCGCGAACAAAAAATTACCTCGTTTCTCCATCCCTAGTTAGGTTAACCCACTTGGTAGAGACGCTCTCTTCGTCCCAGAAAGTAACAGATTCAATGAGTTAAGTCAACGAAACGGCACCCACCCGATTTAACTCATTATATTCGCTTTAAACAAAACAGGCGGGGAGAACCCTCCCCGCCATATCTCTAAAACCTGCCCAACTTAGGACTATAGTTATAGGCTCACACTCGCTCGATTCTTCAGGGAATGAGCTAATGTTACTGCGAGCCACACCAGAGGATACACCCAGCTTGAGCAATAGCTTCTGGATCTTGCTATCCGCAGCTACCCCCAATCTCTTAACTATCCTGTTGCCCAGTATTTCACTCTGATCGGTGTTGTATCCCAACACAGTCAGACTGTTGACATTACTTATACTGGTGCACTCAATAGTCCTATCACAAGCTAGACTACCGGCTGGCAATCCACCCTAGACCTCAGACCAACTTGAGTTATGCAACACGCTCAATTTAGCCAGAATATTGCTGACTATCTGGTTAGCCTGAGCAACCCCTAATCCAGGCTTACCCTTACCTTGAGCGACTAGTTTCTTAGCTCTATTCCCAATTTTCTTTGTAATGTTAAAGATCTCTTGAGAGTTAGAGTCTAATCCCATTTTGTCGGTTGTGTAATTGACCTCGGTACAATCGCAACTTGAGCTGTCCCCACACTGTACTCCGCAGATATCGAAGACTTCATCCACTACGCCATCGCAGTCGTTATCCAGAAGGTCACAGACCTCACCAGCTGGCTCTCCAGGAGTCGCATCGCAGGTTGCGGAACCGTCATTGGCACAAGCATAGAGCCCGTTATTAACGCAAGCTCCCACTCCGACCACACAGCTCTCTCCGACTGGGAACTCCTCATCAATCAACTCGTCGCAGTCATCGTCAATCCCGTTACATAATTCAGCTGTAGGATCACCTGGTTTAGCATCGCACACCAAAGAGCAGCTTACTCCGGCTGCTATTGATGGATTCAAGCATTCACATTGCAGGGCTCCAGTCTGTGCGCAAGCACCCACACCAGCCGAACACTCACTTTGGAGTAAAGAATCATCAGCTCCAGGGCATTGATCTAAACAATCAACAACCCCATCACCATCATCATCAGCTGGATCATAGTTGTGTTCACATTGATTACTTACACAGGTATCCTCTGAGCAAATAATATTGTCGTCACAAACGATAGCTCTAGCGATTGAAGAGAAGATGCCGTTTAATGCAGGTTCGCCCTCAAAATAGTGATTGGGAGAACTTGCAATAATCTGAGCCAAGAACTGAGGCCCAGTTCCTGCTGGACATTCACCATCGTCACTCCAGTGAACAGTGAAGATATCGATCCCTGCAGCGTCTGCTGCGTCAGCTGCAGCACTAGCGGCGGCACCCGGATTACCATTAGAGCAATCTCCGGGATCAGATGCATCAGGCTCGTCGGTAATACCGTTAGATACTAAAATTATAAAACGATTAGTAGCACTGGTTCCATTCGTCTCAATCTCTTCCTGAGCCACAGCTATTGCTGCAGATAAATCGGTGTGTCCGGTTCCATTATTCGGGGCATCATTAATAGTTTTATAAAGCCCTGAATGCCCGGGGAGATCGTTACCGTAAACATCAGTCAAGTGAGCCAATATTCTGGCATCTGCGCCACCGGTCACGTTGTAGGTACCGATTGATATTCTCGGTTTCGTTGAACCAACACTAAAAAAATTAAGGATCTGCTTAACAGCGGCTTTTTGTTGAGTCATATCACCATTAGAAACTCCCGCAGTCCGATCCATCATAACGACGATGTCAGCATCGGCGCTGGCACCGCAATTATTCGGAGGAGTCTGCGCGCTGGCAATCCCTCCGATTAAGACCGAGAGTGCGATTGCCGCACTTCGGAACATACACTGTATACAACCATTTTTTTCATAGCTAACTCCATTAAAGAAAAAAAAGAGAACCTAAACTCTCTTTACTCTCTTGGAATCAAGACTCAACGGGTTTTGTGAAAATAAGGTGGCGGTGTAGACTATTGTTATTAATTAAAAGACAAAAACTTCTTCTGAATTGTTTGACAAACCTTGTAATAAAATTTTACTGAGTTAAAAAATCAATTATTTTTTGAGCAATTTCACGCTTTTTAAAAGATAAAACGAGACGCGCAATTCACTGTTTGTTTTAAGATCCAATAACGGATCCCAAAACAACCGGAGTTTCAGAGGCAGTTAAATCCGAACTGTCAGCTAAACCAGCTCTGTCGTTTCTTTGAGCCGAGCAATAGTCGCATCTTTTCCTAGCACCACCATCGATTCAAAAAGCGGCGGTGTAATTTTCTTTCCGGTCACAGATATACGAATAACCGCGAAAACTGGGCCTACTTTTAAGCCCATCTTCTCTGGCACACTACGCACTGCGGCCTCAACATTCGGCACTGCGAAATCAGAAACAGCAGAGATAGCATCAATTGCTGCACTGATGATCTCTTTAGCTTTAGCAGCGTCAACATCTTTACCCATCATTGCTGGAAGATCTCTCTCGATTTTCTCTTTAAAAAGGAAATCAATAAGATCAGGAGTCTCATTCAAGAACTTCATACGCTCCTGAATATGAGGGGCGATTGCTGCTAGTTTAGCTTCATCAACCTTTATGTCTTTCGCCAACAAATACGGCCTGATCGCATCAACAAACTTCTCTTTAGAGAGCCCACGGATGTACATTCCATTCATCCAGTTAAGCTTGTCGTAAGAGAACACCGCAGCGGCATTATTCACCCTCTCCAGTGAGAATTTCTTGATCATCTCATCTTTGGTGAATATTTCTTGCTGTTCACCTTCGCCTGGGTTCCAGCCGAGAAGAAGAAGGAAATTTATTAGAGCTTCGGGAAGATATCCTGCCTCTCTGAAAGATCTTACATGAGTAGAGCCATGCCTCTTACTTAACTTCTTGCCGTCTTGCCCAAGCACGTTAGGCAAATGACAAAACACCGGCTGCTCCCAACCAAGCACCTTATAAAGTAAAATATGAATAGGCGCAGTGGCCAACCACTCTTCACCTCTCATAACATGAGATATGCCCATATCATGATCGTCTACAACCACGGCCAAGTGATACAATGGAAAACCATCGCTCTTGAATAATATAGGATCTCTTAGAGCAACTTTTTCCCAAACAACTTTCCCCTTAACAGCATCATCAAGAGTTAAAGATAAGTTCTCAGACATTATTAGTCTGATAACATGCTTCGAATCAGCCGAAACATCCCTGTGTCGACAATAGCCGCTGTAGCCAGGCGTTTCTCTACGGGCAATCTGATCTGCTCGTTCTTTCTCAAGCATCTCTGGGGTACAATCACATCTGTAGGCTGCGCCAATTTTAACTAAGTGTTCAGCCACCTCTTTATATCTTGGAAGCCTTAGGCTCTGAATGTAAGGGCCAACCGGTCCCCCTATTCCTTCATTACCCTCCCAGCCAGTATCAACTTTCTGAAGTTCATCCATAGCAGGACCCTCATCAATCTCGATACCGAGCCATTTAAGGTCCTCTAATATTGCCTTTATTGAACCAGGCACTAATCGCTGTTGGTCAGTGTCTTCTATTCGCAGCAAAAACTTACCACCAAAGTGACGGGCTAAAAGCCAAGCGTAAAAAGTTGTCCTCACCCCACCCACATGCAGAAATCCTGTGGGACTTGGCGCAAAACGTGTACGTACTTCTTTCATAACTATCTCTCAATCAACTGTAAAAATTCACTCTCATTAATAACTGTCACGCCCAGCTCTTGTGCTTTGGTGAGCTTAGAGCCGGCATCTTCACCTGCAACGACATAAGATGTCTTCTTGCTAACAGATGCAGAAACTTTTCCACCCAAAGCCTCTATTTTCTCCTGGGCCTCACTTCTCGAAAGTGTCGGCAGAGTTCCAGTAAGCACGAATGTCTTTCCGGTAAACTTACCTTCACTTCTCGGCGCAACTTTCTCGGGGGCAACCCCTGCGGCTAGAATCCCTTTCACTATAGAAACTTCTTCCGCATCCCTCAAGAAGGAGTCTATTGCTTTGGCTGTTTCTTCGCCTATTTCAGGCATTTTTATTAGGTCAGACTCTTTTAATTGCAGAAATTTATCTATATCCCCGACATTTTCAGCTATGACCCTGGCAGTTCTTTCGCCAACATGACGGATTCCTAATCCGTAAAGAAACCGAGAAAGAGGCACGTTCTGACTCTTCTTTATAGCCGCAACAAGATTCTCGCTCGATAACTTAGCAAACCCAGGCAGCTCAATCAGATCACTGACTTTTAAATGATAAAGATCGGCTATAGATTTCACTAACCCTTTGGTGCAGATAAGCTCAACAATCTTTTCTCCGAGCCCCTCAATATCAGCACCGTTGCGCGAGGCATAATGAAGCACTCGCCCTTCGACCTTGGCAGCACACTTTTTACTTGGGCACCGAGCCACCGCCTCATCCTCAGGTCGCTCTAAATTGGAGCCACAGATAGGACAAGTTTTAGGGAATACAATTTCACGTTCAGCACCACTTCTGGCAGATGTTATGGCACACACAACTGCTGGAATCACATCACCCTGGCGACGAATAACGACAGTATCACCTATTTTTAACCCTTTGCGGGTTATCTCATCTTCATTGTGCAAGGTCGCTCTCGACACAACTACACCTCCGACCCGCACAGGTTTCAGAACAGCTACCGGAGTAACAGCACCGGTGCGACCTACTTGGTAAATTACATCTTCTAGTCTAGTTGTTTCCTCTACCGGTGGAAATTTCGCCGCAATTGCCCATCGCGGTGAGCGCTCCCTAAATCCCAACGCCTCTTGAGCTTTTCGAGAATCAACTTTAATCACCATGCCATCTACTTCATACGGCAGAGTGAGCCTTTTGCTCTGAGCCTCCCCATAAGTAGCCACTAGGCCGGCTTCACCTTTTACTCGACGCAGAAGTGGCGAGCTCCTGAATCCAAAACTCTCTAAAAGTCTAATTGATTCCACGTGACCATCAGGGAGTTCTAAGCCCTCATTTACGCCGATTCCGTAACAGAAAAATGTGAGAGGTCGCGTAGCTGTAATGTTCTGATCTAATTGGCGGAGCGACCCTGACGCAGCATTTCGGGGATTTGCAAAAGCATCCTCTCCTGATTTTACCCGCTCTTCATTAAGCTTTTCAAAAGCTTCTTTCAAAAAGAGCACCTCACCTCGTACTTCTAAGATTTTAGGCGGATTCCCTGTTCTGAGCTTTAGTGGAATTGATTTAATTGTGCGGAGATTTTGGGTGATATCTTCGCCAACAAAACCATCTCCACGGGTGGCCCCCTTTAAGAAAATGCCATTTTCATATCGCAGCGAGACGGCAACTCCATCAAATTTATCTTCCGCACTAAAATAGATCTCGGTTGTATCTAAAGAATTATCTCTAAAGAGACGCTCTACTCTTCCATAAAATTCCTTAATCTCAGCCTCATCCATGGCGTTACTGAGAGATAGCATCGGAATCTCATGTTTTATCTCTGCAAATTCTTTTAGTGGCGAAGCTCCTACTCTGACTGTTGGCGAATCAGGTAGTTTAAGCTCAGGGTGTGCCCGCTCAATCTCTTCGAGCTCTCTAAATAATCTATCGTACTCAGCATCGCTAATTGTGGGCGCAGAAAGAACATAATACCGATATGAGGCATCATTAAGTTGGGTAGTGAGATCTCTCACCCTAGCTGATAAATCCCCTGGTTTCATGCGATCCCTTGAATATCTCGCACCACAGTATCAAATCTTTCGAGCACTCGGTTCCAATCATATACAGAACGCACATATTCCCGCCCTGATTCACCAAGCTGCTGCCTAAGCATAGGAGTACTTGCTAATTTATTTATTACAAGCCCGAACTCCTCAGGGTCAGCATAATAGAGTCCACCCTCTGCATCGATGGCATGCTCCCTTGTAACAGGGCACAACGCATCTACAACTACGGGAACACCAGCCAGCCAGGCCTCCATTAAAACAATCGAGAATGATTCGTTCCGACTAGGTTGAACCAACGCAATGGCATGCGAAAGCAAACGATACTTGTCCTGCTCAGATAGGTATCCAATATCAATTATATCCCCTCTACTAAGAACTCCAGGTCTTAATAGATCGTCAAAAGAACCACCACCACAAAAAACTAATTTTAGGTCACCATCAATTAAACCTTGTTCTTTTGCTGATATAAAATTATCAATTAGCTTGTGGCCATTTTTGCCGGTCTCTTTTCGTCCTAAATAAAGTATGTAGCGGGTTCCAGCTTCTAAGTAAGGAGTAGCGGCTTCTCGCTGTGGGACCTCAAATCCCATCCCAACGACACCACCCCTAATTTTCCCAAACAACCTTTCGGCTAACTCCATTTCAGCACGCGCGTTAAAAACACAGCCTTGCACCAGACCAAACATGGCTTTCATTGATTCTAGATATGAATAGTTTTCATCATGCAGACAAGGAATCAGAATTGATTTATCAGGATTAATCAGGGAGCCCCAGAATGTGGTCCCAAATAAATATGGAGCAAAAAATAAGGCGTCGTATTCCTCATGCCGGGTTGCGATGTGCTGATACAATCCAGAGGAATTAACAGAGTGTTCAAGCCAATCCAACTGGGCATTTAATCCTGGATTAATCCCCTCATGAATGTTTATCTGGTGCGGAATCCAAATATTAGGATCTCTGGCGTCAACACCATAACGATAGACTTTCAATCCAAACTCTTCAGTCATTCCCTCAGGCCAGGCATTTTCCCAGGTCCTATTATCTTTGGCGCAAGTGGTGAGAATCGTAATGTCATCACCGCGCGCCTTTAAACGAACCGCGATTTCTGCCACCAACGTCTCTGCCCCACCACAACCTGGTCCGAACCTTGGCACCACAAAGGCAAATCGCTTTGGCTGATAGTTAGGATTGTTTTTACTATCCATTATGCCTCCAGCCCATCTCATCAAATATGGGCCCTACTAATGACTCATCATAATCCTGTAGATTATTCTCAATTACATCCGCTCTCGCCTTCGAGATCACTTCTTGCCATCTCTTTTTGAGCCCAGCCAGATCTAATATTGCTCTAGTAAAAACGGCACAAAGTTCACGACCAATAATTTCGGCCGCGTGATTCTCTAAAGCATAACCTCGGAAGCTGGCTTTTAGAATATCTAGATCTCTGGGCGCAAGAGCCAGTAAATTATGGAGATACTCCTTGAATCCTAAAACTTCTTGATCTCCTGGCGATACTTTAAACACGACTGATTCGGGCAGATATCTATTTTCCTCGGTATCAGAGACTATTGTGGGAACTCCAGCTGCTAAACTCATGGGTATCTTTGGACCAAGGCCGCCCTTTTCTCCATGATAAGGGAGAAAAGCCACATCAAAACTAGGTAACATTTTGACCCAAGAATCAAGGGAATCTTCTGGAATAATTTTCGTGTTTCTCAATCCATATTCGGCCAGCAATCGCTCAGCCTTTGTTACGTAAATCTCCGGGGTCAACCATACAAGCTCAACTGAAAACTCCCGAAGGGCCTGCAATATCTTCTCTATCCTACTCTCGGTTGTTGCTTCTCCGTAAATACCCACGCGAGGCTGTTTTTTGCCTGATGGCACAGGATTGATATGACGGCTGACGGTGACAGGATAGGGCAAGTAGATTTTATCTGAACCGATGAACTCAGGAATTCTTGCCAAAGATGTCTTAGCATAAGTTCGGGACCATGCACATTTGGACGGAGAGGAATATAAAGATATCGGGGAAAGTAAAATCTCTCTTAAAGGACTCACGCCAGAATCAGGCTGCTTATATTTGGGTATCGCAACTGAGTTATCGCCAAGGTTAAAACTCGCTAAGAATTCCCTCCAAACCGAAAATGTAATTGGTGCAGGGGCATCGGTACTCCAAGCAATATCATGAAAAAGGGTTACTCCTGGAATAAGACCCAGGTGTATTTTTATAAAATCACACTCTAGGGAATCCTCTAGCTGGTAGAAAAATAAATCATATGGATTATCTTTATGACGAGTTCCCGCAGTTGCGTAATGCAGAATCCTCTGATCATTAAAGTGCCCCTCGTCTTTGCCAAAAAGATCTACTTCAAAAGCTCTGTGAACAATTGGCAATAAAACTTCTGAACAGTATGCCGAGGCCGAGTTAGTAGCCACCTTCCCGTCTTGATTAAATCGAGAAAACCAGGCTATGCGGGGCAGTCTTTGCTTTTCCATCTACTATCTAGTTAGGGGAGACAATAATCCCTCAATAATAAGATCCCACCCCGTCTTATTAAGACCTGTCTGTTCAATCATAATCCTTCCACAACTGCCAAGTTTGGCAGCCAACGAAGTATCCTCTGCTAATTTATTTACTGCCGCGGCCACCGACTCAGAATTGGGAGCGACCACCAATCCGTTCTCCATATCCTTTACGAACTCTAGAGTGCCACCACTATCAACAGCCGTGATAACCGGCTTGGAGGAAGCCATTGCTTCTAAGGTTACATATCCATAATCCTCATCAAATGGAGCATAGTAAACCGCCAATGCGCGAGCATAAAGATTTAAGAGATCCTCGTCAGAAACTTTCCCTAAAAACTCCACTCGTGGCTCTAAGTGATGTTTTGATATCTCACTTTTAAAATACTCTAAAACCCCCGCTTCGTCCGGAGTTCCTACGATTTTTAATTTCAGTGATTGATGAATCATCGGCATAGCCTTGATCATGAGATCGACCCGCTTGATGTTGCAGAGTCTGCCAATCGATAAAATATAGTTATCCTGGGCGGTATTTCGATATTTATCTCCCAGTGGCAAAGGCGGATACAGCACCGCGCCCCTAATACCATTAAATCTTTCTAGCCTATCCATGACGTTTCTTGATATCCCGGAGATGAATTTGCACTCCGTGATGGTTTTAGAGTCTCCTTCAATAATCATCTGCCTCAAAGCCTCATCGCGAGCATCATCCGAGAAGTCGCTATACCGAGTGCCATGGAGCTCATATGCCGCTCTATGTTGGTGAATTAACCAGAGGCTCTTTTTGGGATGCTTTGCGTAGTAGGTCGGGAATTTGGTACAGATTACCAAATCAACTTTCTTGCCCCCTAAATGTTCCAACTCCAAGTTGCGCCAGATGGCAGCTTGAGAAAGAAAGTTGGCACTCTTGATGTAAGCGAGCGGTAATTCGACAGTATCTACATCATGCCCACGATTTTTTAACTCCCTTACCAAGGTGTTCGTTAAGGCATCTGCCCCTCCCCGGTTAAAAGGAATTTTTACCCCAAGAACTAAAATATTCGCCACAATTACACCTCTGCTAGTATGCAGTAAGACTTATGCCCATACATAAGTGTATTTAGCTTTTTAATATTAAGATTTAGAGACTCAATCATTAAGCCCCATTTCGGAGTGAGATACTCATTTAATTCGAGCTCTTTTAAGACTTCATCGTTTGAAAATGGGCTTACCTTGTGTATCTCTCTAACCTTAAATCCTGCAAACTCAAGAACTAGCTTAAGAGAATCGGGGGAAAGAGATGTGACTAAAGATGGATCTGATATCTTATCCTGGTTTAACCCTACGATTGATTCAGGATTAGTCATCTCAAAAAGCACCACCCCACCAGATCTTACTTTGACTTTAGTGAGAGTTAAAAAGTTCTTCAGGCTGCCTATGTCCATTCGGTCTAGAGCCTTTATGCCTATTACCGCACCTAATGATTGATCCGCGATAGACTCAAGATGCGCAATGGGATTGCCGGTAATCTGATGATAATCGACCCCATTCCGCTTTAGTAAGTCACCTAAAGAGCCGCTATCCTTTGAGATATCAAGCACAGATCCTCGCAACTGACCCAACATGGATGCATACGCAGAAAATCGATTTCCATCACCTGTAGTTTTTAACTTGGGTAGAATTTCTGAGGTTGATATGAATCCCCGACCTTGGCTTCCAGTAGTAACTTTACTGGGGGCTGAGTCGCCACCTGATGAAACACGATTTAGTTCTCCAGCTAGCCTAGCAGAGTTAGACTCAAGTGCTGCTAGTCTACTGCTTAATTCTTTAAAGGAATTGCCTAGGGTGGATAAGTCAGCCGCCACCTTGGATGACTGATCTCTTAGCTGAGTCTCGGCGGCCAGACGAGCTGAATTTTGGGTATCTGCTATCGACTCTATTTTTTCTACAGCTCTACTTACGTCATAATCAATTTTCTTTATGAGATCCCAGAAAATAAAGGCATCCCGCGAATCTATATAATGCGAGAGATCATTGAGTAATCTTACAAGATGACCTTGATATTCCCTCTCGGCATCAAAATAAGGCTTAAAAAGAACTTGCCAAAAAAAGTGCAAAACCTTTCTTTTTGCTTTTACTATTAAACTTCCTAAGCCAGGTCTATGAGAAGTAATGAGGTCTGGTCTGTAGGTAGAAATCGGATAATTATAGTGTCGATTTAAATATCGGAGCTCCTCAGAGTGCGGTATCTCCCCGGCCTTCCTAGCACCACCTGACTCATCAGCTCTATGCGGCACAAAAGGCAGGCGAAAATCCCGATTTTCGCCCACACTATTTTTGACCTTCTGGCGAATCTCTGCCATCAACTCCCTTACATCGGGTCGAGCGGCAACGGTTGCAGCGTCTTTAGAATCCACTTTGAACGAATCATTTTTGGACATTTTGGCTCTTTTGCTTGTCTTAGACCTATTCGATTTATACCAAATATAAACTGATCTTACGACACCCCAGAGTGTAAATTAACCCAAACAATCTCAATAATTCAGGGGCTCTGGAGAACTTTGACTAAAAAAAACACTTCTTTCTATGCTTAGGGTGTGGAGGGGCCCTAACTCAGGGTTCTTTTGTTTTTGAGGAGTTCAGCCTTATCGGACTAAAAAAAGATCGATAAGGCTGTGCTCCTCGCCAGACCCGTTCAACCTGGGCACTTTTCGCCTTGGCCCAGGCAGTAAGCTCTCCCGCCATGGGTGGTGAGTGAAGGATAGAGAGAGTCTTTCTCTGTCTTTCGGAACGAACCGAGCGCAGTGGTGGAGACGTTTGCTCAGATCAGATCTGACCACTCTGGTTTGAGTTTAAGGGGGGCCTATCAGCAAAGACTTGGCAGCTGTTAGGTTACTGACCGGACTTGACGGCTGTATCCCAAACAGGTTTTTGTTGAAGGCCCCTCCCCACCTTTAATTAGCAATACTCAGCAATTCACTTACGATTCTAATTTTGTGGCATCTTGGACGAGGCTATTTTTGTTAGCTTTATGTACTCATCAAGAGAGATGGTCTCGGCCCGTCTATCAGGGCTAATTCCTGCCTCTTCCAGCATATTCTTAATGTCCTCTTCCGAAGCAAATTTGGAAAGAGTCATGCTGTTCACTATTTTTTTTCGTCTATTAAAAAAGGCCGCTCTCACAACCATCTGAAAGACAGATCTTTCAAAATCAGTGAAGCCACCTGGAGTGCCAGCTTTCATGGTAAGCTCCACCAACTGTGATTCAACCCTAGTGGGTGGATGAAACAGATGGCCTGGAAAGACCGGACCAAATCTCACAGTCGCATACAACTGACAACCCACAGACAAAGCGCCATAGTCTTTGCCCCCTGGTGGAGCACCGATACGCTCCACAAATTCCTTTTGAAGGAGAAATACCGCTCTCTTTACATTTTTATGAAAAGACAAAATATGAAAAATAATCTCTGTAGATAAACTGTAGGGTAAGTTGCCAAATATCACCAAATCTTTACCCAGCTCCTCAAAGTTTACCAACCTTACATCTGATTCAATAACGGTAATATTCGGAATTTCAGCCTTCAATTTCTCACAGAATCTCGGCTCCACCTCTATGACCGTGATTGGTGTTATTCGAGCAAGCTCTCGGGTTAAGGCTCCTAAGCCTGGTCCTATCTCTACAACTTGGTCGGAAGCTCGGGGTGAACCAAACCGGATAATTTCAGATATGGCTCCCTCATCTAATAAAAAGTTCTGTCCCCTCTCTTTGGTTGGGCGAACCCCAAGATTTTTAAGTTGCGATTTGACCTTCATGATTGCCCCTTTAAAAACTCAGACTGAGCATAATTCAACTGGCCAACGAGCTTGTGCCGAAAGATCCTCACTACGAATTCCAGCTCGATGCCGTTCTCCTGCAACATAAGCGATCATGGCCGCATTATCTGTGGAATGCAGATTAATAGGAAAGAAAGATTCCACTCCGCGTAACTTTGATATAGCCTCTCGTAGCCTCCTATTTGCGGCAACCCCACCGGATACCGCCACCCTTTTGATGCCACGCTCTTTAATCGCCTGAGACAACTTAAACACCAGTGTATCCACAATAGCTTCCTGAGCAGCATGAGCTAATTCAGCCCTAATTTGCTGCTCCCCGAGCTGAGCTTCATGTTTTTTCACTAGTAACAAAAAGGCAGTTTTGAGCCCAGAAAAGCTAAATCCAGATTGCTCTCTCATAACTTTAGGAAGTTTAAATCGAGAGCTGGCAACAGAATCCGCCAGAGCTGCCAGACGCGCCCCTCCAGGGTAAGGCAAACTTAGCAGATTGGCACTCTTATCAAATGCCTCACCAGCAGCATCATCTTGTGTTCGTGCAATCAGTTCATACTTGCCTACGTCCTTTACCTCTAGAATCTCGGTGTGTCCGCCCGATACTATCAAACATAGATATGGAAAATTTAGTCCCGGATTATCTAGACGCGGGGCCAAAAGATGCCCCTCTATATGATTCACACCGAGGAGAGGTCGAACGGAAGCTTCTGCTAAGCCTCGGGCAAAGGACAATCCGATCAGAAGGCAGCCTTTAAGTCCGGGACCCTGAGTCACTCCAATGAGATCTATTTCATTTATTTTTAGACCCGCTCTTTCGAGCAAAGAATCTAATAAAAGAGGGAGATTCTTAAGATGCTCCCTAGAGGCTAGCTCAGGAACCACTCCCCCATACTGCTGATGGATATCGTTCTGTGAGGATATCAATTCCCCCACTAAATCATGACCTCCATCGCTTCTGTAACGTATCAGAGCCACGGCTGTTTCGTCGCAGCTTGTCTCAATTCCCAGAACTAACATCCGTCCCTGCCAGGCTTCTGAGGAAAGTGGCCATAGCCTCTACATCATCCTGAGCTGCCAATTTATAAAATGAGATTGGACAAAATTTTGGGTCAACCACGTGAGCCAGAGGAGTTATACCGGTGCGAAGGTATTTCACGATCTGTTCCTGGCTCCAAGACTGCACCGACATGTCGTCTCCAATCAAAGCTGGGGCGGTTTTCTCCTCTCCATCAACGGTCATCCGCATTCCACCCTTGAAGTAAACCTCCTTCTCCATCATGGTTGCAGGAGTATTATGACATCGACCACATCTTGCGACGTGATCAACTAGATATTCACCGCGAGCTTGGGAATTACCCTTATCAATCGCTGGAACATACCCCGGCACCTCTTTTGAAGTGATCTCAAGTAGACCCAAAGTGTTCCTTGTGAAAAATCCGATATCTCTATTCGCCACTTTATTTTCTACGGTAGGAGTAGATTGGAGATATGCTGCGATCGAGATCGCATCTGTATCGGACATCCACTCCGAGCCTTTGTGAAAATGTGGCGAGAACGGCTGCCCACCTCTATCGACAGAATTTCTAATCGCTGCAACAAGTCTGTCGATGCTCCACTTAGAGATGCCAGTCTGATGAGGGGTTATATTAGGTACTGAAACTTCCCCTAAAGGATCTGACTGCACCCGACCGCCAGACAATGGAGATTCTGGCTCTGGACTTTCGCCATGACAAAAACCGCAAGCTGCCAGGCTCTTGGTTAAGTACTCCCCTCGCGCAACATATGACGGGTCAACTTTAGTAATAGTTATAGGCTTGGGGGTAGACCAACAACCAAAAAATAATACCCCGGCAAGTATGGGAGCTAAACGTTTCATCTCCAACAGACTATATCGCAGCTAAGAAACCTTCAAGGGTGCTTAAATTCTAAAGACTACTCAGGACCCCTTTAGAGTGATAGATTAAACTGATGACACCCGAAATAATCCTTACCTTTGCAGTCTTCGGCACAATGGCCCTGCTATTTATAGACGGCCGTCTAAGGTATGACATGATAACCGTTCTGGCTTTGGTGACCTTCACGGTTGCAGGTCTTCTAACTCCAGAGCAGGCATTCTCGGGATTCTCTTCCCCCGCTGTCATAATTCTTTTTGCCACTTACTTCGTTGCCGAAGCTATTTTTGATACTGGCTTATCTGATCAACTGGGCAAATGGCTTGTGGGGATCTGCAAAAAGAATGAACGAGCCAATATATTAGCTTTGATGATAATCACCGGGGCCATCTCAGCTATCATTAGCAACGTTGCCACCGTCATAATAATGATGCCAATTGCAGCAACAGTTGCAAAAAGAGCCTCCATCTCCCCATCAAAGCTTTTTATTCCGGTATCATTTGCAGCCCTTCTGGGTGGCATGACTACTCTAATCGGCACTAGTGCAAACTTTATTACATCTGATGTCTTGGTAGCCCATAAATTAGAAGGGTTTCGTTTATTCGATTTCTCTCTCATTGGAACCATCCTGCTTGTCGTTGGAACGATGGTAACTATTTTCCTTGTGAATTGGGGACTACCCCTTCGAATGAAGATTCCAGTCTCAGGTAACTCCAGAATTAGAGATTTATACGGTCTGAGGGAGAGATTATTTAGTGTTAAAGTCCCTATTGGCTCTATGCTTTCTGGCCGCTCCCTATCTCAACTAAAATTCGGAACCTCCATGAATCTTTCAGTAGTGGAGATAAAAAGACCTGGAGAGCCGCTAAAGATTCCCTCGGGCAGTGAGATAGTGAGGGCTGGAGATATCTTACTAGTTAGAGGCTCAGTTGAGCACTTTAGAAGATTACTTGCATTAAAGGGCGTACCGAGAGCTGTAGTCAGTGAAGAGCTCCTGGGGGAAATTAGAGACAAATATGAAATTGTGCTACTTGAATTCTCTAATCGCTCCTTATGGACTGGCAAAAGGTTGGATGAATTAGATTTACCATCCCATGGCATTTATCCCATAGCCGTCGAAAGGAAAGGTAAAAATACATCTTATGATTTGACTAGGCACTTTATCGAGGCCGAGGATAAAATCATAGCCTTTTATAGCAGCTCACTTGAAAATAGTGGTCGCGTTTTTAAAGAATTAGGCATCACGGCCTCTCTCCTGATCGACCTTTCTCAGATCCGAAATAAATTACAAGTCCTCCCTGCCAAGCCTTACTTAGCTGCCATGCAAAGCATGGGGGAGCCATTTTCTCTTTCTATAGCTATTATTGCTCCACTCTTGAGGGTCACTCTAAAAGGAATAACCCCTCTAACGGGCCAGGAAGAATCGGTGAATCCTGAAGATCTCTTAATAGTGGCATGCGAAGAAGATCGAATAATTGAGATACCGAACCCGAAGGATCTACAAGTGGTCTCGCAGTCTTCTGAACTCGATGACAATGAAGATGAGGCCAGTCTAATAGAGGTAACACCTAACCCAAGATCGGTGATGATCGGTCAATCAATTGGGGACCTTTTATTCCGAGACAAATTTGGGGTGCAGGTCTTAGCATTACGCAGAGAGAGTCGAGCAATTAGAACAGGGCTATCATCTGTTGCCCTTCGCGTGGGCGACACCCTACTCCTTTATGGAACGCCACAGAAACTAGAGCGTATTGCCGAACAAAGAGAGATGATCCTTCTATCTGAAATGCCTAGACCGCCCCTTAGAAAACAGAAAAATATAAATCTAATTTCAGCGGGTTTATTGTTCCTTATTCTTACCGTATCAAATTTCGTGCCCATACATGTGGCGGGAGTAGCGACAGCTCTATTTCTTGTTCTTGTGAAAGCGGTATCGGTCGACAAAGTTTACAGAAGTATAGATATCAGACTTATTATTCTGATCGGTGCATTATTACCGCTCGGCATTGCTTTTGATAAGAGTGGTGCAGCAAAATTTACAGCGGACTTTTTATATTCATTTACGGGAGATCAGAGTCCATACGTTGTTTTAACTGTGCTGATTTTAGCCGCAAGCATCGTGTCACAGTTTATTGACAGCTCTTTGGCTGTGGTATTGCTCACTCCAGTTGCAATCACCACTGGGGAGGTACTAAAGATAAGCCCCTACCCCTTAGCTTTAGGAATCGCCCTTGGTGCCTCTATTGCATTCCTTGCTCCATTCTCCCACAGAGCTCACCTCTTGGTGATGGGTGCTGGTGGCTACAAGAAAACTGACTACCTGCGAATAGGAATCCCCCTGACTATCATTCTTATTATCCTGACAGTCATACTAACGCCGCTGCAGTTTCCGTTTTGATTAAATTAGATATTAAAAAAATCTTAGCTTGACTAATTACAAACAAGCACACCAGCTTCCAAGTCTCTAAAAATATAAAGCGGTAAATTAACATCATCATCAGAGTTCGTGTTACTGACCCACATCATTAGACCCAAAATACCCATCACACGAATTTCCGAGTATTGATCTATGTAGATCAACAAATCTCCGTGCTGGAGCTGTGATCTAATACCTCAAGAATACTAGAACCCCTTACTATCCTTTAATCCCGTACTCTTGAACTTTCGCTATAAGGTTTGATCTTGAAATCCCGAGCTCTCGTGCGGCTTCACTCTTATTGCCGTTGGTTTTAACCAAGGCCTCTTCAATCATTCGGCGCTCAATGGCGCACACAGCATCTTTTAAAGAACCACTACTAGAATCAAACGCAAGTGCTCCTTCTGTTTTTGGATTCTTTGCGCCTGCCACCTCTGGCGAGAGGAGATCTACAGCAATTACTTTGGCATCGCCTGACAACACTACCATGCGTTCAACTTCGTTCTGTAATTGCCTGATATTTCCTGGCCAATCAAAAGCTGTAAGAGCATTCATCGCATCCGGCGCTACAGTTTTAGCGGCCTTTGCATGAGGAGAAATCTTTATAAAATGATCGACTAGTGCTGGAATATCTTCACGGCGCTCTCTAAGTGGAGGCAAAGCTACATGCACTCCGCAGATTCTGTAATAGAGATCATCTCTAAATTTATTTTCGGCGATTAATTTCTTAAGGTCTTTATTGGTCGCGGCAACAATTCGAACATCGACTTTCTTTTCTCGGGTATCACCCACCGGAATAAAAGTGCCGTCCTGTAACACTCGTAATAACTTTGCCTGAAGATTCGGACTCATCTCCCCCAGCTCATCCAAAAAGAACGTGCCACCATCTGCCACTTCAAAGAGTCCCCTCTTGGCAGCTTGCGCTCCTGTATAAGCGCCCTTTACATGACCAAAAAGCTCTGATTCCAATAGATTTTCATTAAAAGTAGAGCAGTTCTGCACAACAAAAGGTTTATCTTTTCTATCAGAGACCGAATGCACAGCACGGGCTATTAGCTCTTTACCTGTGCCGGATTCCCCGGTTACAAGAATAGGCAACTTAGAGGGGGCGACCTTTCCAATTAAAGCAAGAATCTCCTGCATCTTCTGATTTCTAGCAACGGTGCCTGACACCGGGGAACGCTTATCAAGTTCAGTTCTTAAGGATTTATTATACTCAGTCTGACCTTCGAGCTCTTTATATAAAGTTCTTAGTCTTAAGAGAGCATTCACCCGAGCAAGTAGCTCAGTTCTATCGAAAGGCTTTTTAATATAATCATCAGCCCCCTGCTCTAATCCGTGCACGATATCATCAAGGTTTGCTCGAGCTGTGAGTAACACTAACGGAATATATTTCAGGGTAGGATCTGCCTTGGCCCGCCTTGATACCTCAAAGCCATCAATACCGGGCATCATCACATCAATCAGGGCTAAATCTGGTAATTCAGATTGAAGCTTAGCAAAAGTCTCGTTACCATTTTTTGCGGTAATAACATCGAATCCCGCCTCTTCAAGGACGGTCTGAAGGGCGAAAAGCCCATCAGGATCATCATCAACAGCTAGGATTCTTATCTTATCGCTCACGAGCCCTTCATCATCTCCAAGAAGTCGACATTAGATTTGGCATCCTTCATCTTACTAATTAGCCACTCCATGGCCTCAATAGTGTTCAAAGGATTTAGAACTTTACGAAGCAGCCATATCTTCTGAAGAGTCTTATCCTCAAGCAAGAGGTCTTCTTTTCTGGTTCCAGATTTATTTATATCGATAGCTGGGAACACGCGCTTCTCAGCGAGCTTCCTATCAAGCACCAACTCCATATTACCGGTACCCTTAAACTCTTCGAAGATAACTTCATCCATTCTGGAACCAGTCTCAATAAGAGCAGTTCCGATAATAGTTAAACTGCCACCTTCTTCTATATTTCTTGCAGCACCGAAAAATCTCTTTGGCTTGTGCAGAGCGTTAGAATCAACACCGCCTGAGAGGATCTTGCCGGAGGCGGGAATTACGGTGTTATAAGCTCTGGCTAAACGAGTAATAGAATCAAGGAGAATTACGACATCTTTTTTATGCTCGACCAATCTTTTAGCTTTTTCAATTACCATCTCAGCAACTTGCACGTGACGTTGAGCAGGCTCATCGAAAGTTGAGCTAACGACCTCGCCTTTAACAGAGCGGGCCATATCGGTCACCTCTTCAGGACGCTCGTCAATCAAGAGCACCATCAAAACAACTTCTGGGTGATTTGTAGTAATGGCATTAGCAATCTTCTGAAGAAGAACTGTTTTACCTGTTCGTGGTGGCGCAACAATTAGGGCACGCTGACCTTTACCAATTGGACAGAAGAGATCGATCACTCGATTAGACAGCTCGCCCCCTTTTATCTCCATGTTCAGTCGCGTGTTTGGATAGAGCGGGGTTAGATCATCAAAAGGAACTTTTGTCTTTAATACCCCAGTATCGTCGCCGTTAACTGAATTTACTTTTAATAGAGCGAAATACCGCTCACCTTCTTTTGGTGGACGAATTTGACCTTCAATAGTGTCACCAGTGCGAAGACCGAAACGACGAATCTGTGCAGGTGACACATAAATATCATCAGAACCTGGAAGATAATTATAATCTGGAGCCCTCAAGAATCCAAAACCATCTGGTAGACACTCA
>Ga0172372_10002911_pt1 | contig 25638 bp, 18 predicted proteins | sample LakKiv5m_2_FD_114544 | JGI IMG/M metagenome (GOLD analysis project Ga0172372, IMG submission 114544) | Freshwater microbial communities from Kabuno Bay, South-Kivu, Congo - kab_092012_9.5m | ecosystem: Environmental > Aquatic > Freshwater > Lake | place: Democratic Republic of the Congo...
CGGGGTTGCGAGAATATCGATGATGACTCATTGGGATGGATAAACGGGTTAGAACGTTAACCCTTTCCTACCGCATTTTTCAGCCCTTGACTATTGCACCCTGGTTCTAACTTGCCACCCATCAGCCTAGGGTTGATCAGGTGTTGTCTACCCGGACTGTGATTCTACCCTTACCTCCTAGTACCCCACGGTAACACCTATGGTGCAGCCGCCCCTGCCCCTGTCATCCCCTGCTGAGCCCCTGGCGGATTTAGCCCGGCTGTTGAAGGGGGTGAAAAACTCCCCTAGCTTTGATCAGGCAATTAGCGCCATCCTCCAGTACCTGCACCAGGCCTTTGGGTTTGAGGTGGTCTGGCTGGGCCTCTACCACCCTAGCGATCGGCAGGTCGAGATTAAACCGGGGTGGGGCTTACCCCAGGCCGGGTTTCCTGGGCAGGTTCTGCCCCTCACCCCCGGCGATCTGCTAGAACAGGCGGTGCTGCGGGGCCAGCCGGTGGGGGTAGCCAGCCTGGCCGAGACCTCCCAAGCCGGAGAACTGGCGGTGCTGGACCAGGGCTGGGGTCTACAAAGTACCCTGCTTTACCCCCTCAACCAACAACAGCGTTGTCTGGGAGTGCTGGGGCTAGGGTCGCCCCGCTGGGGTATCGGGGTGGGAGCCTCCCAGCGATCCCACCTGGCCGTCCTCACCCATCTCCTTACCCAACTCCTGTATCAGGAACAGCGGCAACAGCAACAACGCCAGACTAAACAAGCGGACCAGCCCCTGCTAGCCCTGCTGGGGCGACTGGGGGAGTTAGGCCATCTGGAGGCCCAGATCCAGGCGGTAGGGGAGGCCAGCCAGGGGTTTATTGGCCCCACCCGCAGTCGGATTTTCTGGTATGAGTCCGAGGGCCAGTACTTTTGGCAGCGCTACCCCCCGTCCTCCTCCAGGCCGGACCGAGCCCTGCGGATACCCGCGGATCAACTCCGCCGCCTGGAGCAGGTGCTGCGCCAGCAACCGGTGGTGGTGGAGAGCCCCTCCGGGGTTCAGGCCAGCATGGCGGAACCGCTGTTGCGCCAGATCCAGGCCCAGGCCCTGATGGTGGCAGCGATTATGGCTCAGGGGGAACTCAGGGGGTTTATCTGTGTAGAGAATGGGGTGCCCCGCCTCTGGCAAACCGCCGAAAAAGAGTTTCTGAAGGGGGCAGGGCAGTTACTGGCAATGCTCTGCCTGCCCAGCCCCCTGGCCCCAAGGGTGCCAGAGCCCACCCCAGCCCCTCCACCCTGTCCGGATCCCCCCCTCCAGGGTCTGGCACCGGAGGGGGAGGTGGATCAGCTGGAACGGGCGACCCTGTCCTACCTGCAGGATCAACTGGGGGCAACCCTGGTGGGGCTGGTCACCTGGAGCACAGGGGACCCTGAGGCTCGGATCACCCAGCTCACCCCCAGCAACACCCAGGCCTGGATCAAACAGAATTACCCCATTTCCCTGGCCAGGGATCCTCTCCTGAATGCCGCCCTGCAATCCCCAGGGCCAGTCTACCTGGCCGCAGCGGATTTACCCCAGGCTGGTGACCCCTGGTTAAGGCTACCAGAACCGGGACGGGTGGCGATCGCTCCCCTGCGCACCCATCCCCACCACCCGGTGACGGCGGTGTTACTGGCCCTAACGACCGGCCCCCTCAAGCCCTGGAACACCACCGAGCTGGGGCGATTTCAGGCCATCGCCGATCACCTGGCCTGGGCCCGCCGCCAGGGTCAACTGATCCATCACAGTCAGCAGCGATGCCAGCAACTCCAGCAGTTGAACTGGTACAAGCAGCAGTACCTGCAGGCCAGTCACCGCCAACTACAAGGACTTTCCCCCCCCTCTGCCCCCCTGGCGGGGCAGAGGTCTCTCCTGGAGGAGAGTTTTGTCGATCAGATTGAAGCGGTTCTGAAGGAGGACTGGCAGTTGCGGTTTCGCTCCCAAACCATCCCCCTAGTTCGTTTGTTAAACCGTCTGATAGAAGGCATCCGCCCCATCCTGGAGGCACGCCAGCTCTGGTCTCAGGTGCATAACGACAGCCGTGGCAGCTTGGTGGGGGATGGGGCAAAGCTGGAGCTGGTTCTCCATCAGGTGCTGGTGGCCGCCGCCCAGCGATCGCCCAGCGGTGGTCGCCTCGACCTCTGGTGTCGGGTAGTCAGACCCGACTGCCTGGAACTGTCCATCACCGACGACGGTCGCCTCGACCCAACCCTGCTGCACCACCTGGAACAGGGGCCTGGGGATCCTCTGCGACCCTCCCCCCTGGAGCAACCACCGGGGTTAACCCTGTGGATGTGCCAACAGCTGCTCCTGGGTCTAGGGGGGGAGCTGGCCTTCTCCCTACTGCCGGATGGCCGTACCCATAGCCGCTGCCTTCTTCCCCTGGCGGATTCCAACCCATCCCTACATAACTGATAAGCAAGGAATCAATGGTCAGAAGCTAGCTGGGCCAGGGTTGATAGGGCAAAATAACACTCTTTTTGGCTTTTCAAACCACCGCTAAGGTTGGTGATGGCCAGTGAAGGCACTTACCAGGGCTTTAACGTTTTGTCGCATGGTGGTCAGATAGTCATCAGGCTGACCCGCCTCCGGTCCTCCCGTTTCGATTGGATCAAAGATACTGACCTGCACCTCTAGATCCTTGGCCAGGGAGGCCAGGCCACCCAGGCTAGCCTGGGAGTCCGCCAGGAGCGTCTTCAAGTGAGTTGTGCGGACTGTATCCATGACTCGTTTGACATCCTCAGGGGAAGGATTTTCCTCCGGTACATCCACCAGGAAGGTCGCTGTCAAGTTATAGCTTTCAGCAAAGTAGGGAGCTATATCGTGGAAGGCGACAAAGGTTTTTCCTGCAAAAGGTTGAAGGAGTTGGGTGGTTTCGGCATCCAGTTCCTGCAGTTGTTGAATATAGGCCGCCGCATTGGCGGCATAGATTTCCCTTCCCTCTGGATCGGCCGCAATCAGCCCATCCCTAATATTTTCTACCTGCTGAATCGCCCGCTTCGGATCAAGCCAGATATGGGGGTTGTATAGTCCATGCTGATGGTCATGGCCCACCTCGGTTTCTTCGCCCGTAGGATGATGGCTATGGCCGTGATCAGGGTCGTGATGGTCTGCTGCGATGGCGGCGGTGGTAATTGTCCGTACTCCCTGGCTGGAGTCAATCAGCTTCAGGCTGGGGTTGCCTGCATTTTTAACCAGATCCTCCAGGAACATCTCCATTGCTAAGCCATTCTTGACCAGTACATCCGCCTGGGCCAGATTCTGGGCATCTGCAGGTTTGGCCTGATAGTCGTGGGGACCCACATGGGGGGGAAGCAGTTGGGTTACTTCTGCGCGATCGCCGGCTACGGCGGTTGTAAATTGGGTAATGGGCAAAAATGTGGTGACCACCTGCAACGCCTTCCCGGTTGTGACCGGTGGTGCTTGCGATCCAGGCGACTCAGACGGGGTTGATGGCGAAGGGGTTGTACAACTGGTCAGGTTCAATGCGATCGTAGACACCACCACCATGGACAATCGACCCATAGGGCCAGGGTTTTGTCCTAACCGCCTCTTCCAATTGCTCATAGCAAACATCCTTGAAGTAAAACCGAGTTAAGTCCTAAGCAGTGAATTGCCCCAGGGCCCCCATCACCCAAGCCACGGAACAGCAAGGCCACTTTCCTGGCGAAGTAGGTCCAGGACAGGTCAGCTGGAGGCCCCCAGACAGACAGGGACGAGAGGCTGAATAGTAGGCGAGAATGATTATCATTCTGTCTATGGTACAACACTCTCTCTGAAATGTGGCCTGTGATCACAGGCCAGAAAATCCCTTGCATTCTTGTCACCCAATCAGTCCAGGTCGATGTAGGAGCAGACCAGTAGGGGGATGGGTTTGTCGATGCCGGCGATTGGTAAGCAGGGGGTATTTTACTGTCAAGGTTGCTACACTGGTGGGCAGTATAGAGCTACTGTTACCTTTCTAGCGGCGCGATCGCCCCTAACCCCATGGTGCAACCCCTAAGCAAACGCCTCCCCATGCTGGTGATCGCCGGTTTGAGTGCCCTCACCCTGGGCATGGTAGCGGCCCTGGTGAGTAGCTTCAAACCCAGTCCCCCTGGGGCTGAGGTGACCGAAGCGTCCCTGTGGTCGGCCCTGCACCTGGGGGATCGTCACCATAGTCAAGATCCGGTGCTGGAGTTAGCCCTCCAGCCCCCCGACCAACGGCGCGCCGTCCTCAGTCAATGGGCCCAGGGCCGCCCCTCCATCAGCCAACAGCGAGCCCGGTACCTGCTGGCCATCGATTTGATCCAGGCTAATCAGGGCGGTCAGGCCCTGCCCCTGCTGGCCAACCTGGAAACCGAGTATCCCCCCCTGGGGGCCTATGTGCTGCTGGCCCGGGCCCAGGCCCAGCGGGCCAGTGGTGATGGGGTGGCCGCCCAGGCAACCACACAACAGCTACTCAAGGACTACGGTAATGACCCCGCCCTAGCGCCCCTGCTCTACCAATTGGGGCAGGATGATGCCCGCCACTGGGACACCCTGCTGCAACGCTTCCCAGATCACCCTAAGGCGGTGGAGATCGCCCATCAGCGGCTCACCGCCGATCCCCACCGGGCCGATGCCCTGCCCCTATTGATGACCCAGGCCCGGGCTGGCCTCCACCATCCCCAGGCTGGAGCGGCCCTGCTGCGCCTCAAGACCGAATTTGCCAACCAGCTGCGGCCCGAGGATTGGCAAACCCTTGGCTTTGGCTTTTGGCGTCGAGACCAGTACGGCCTGGCGGGGCCGGCCTACGCCCAGGCCCCCCCCTCCCCCCGCAACCTCTACCGGGCCGCCCGAGGCTACCAAATTGGAAAACAACGGGATCGGGCGATCGCCCTCTTTACCCAGCTCGATCAACAATTTCCCCAGGCCCCCGAAACCGCCACCGGTCTGCTCCGCCTTTGCCTCAGTCTGCCGGACCAGGCCGCCCTGGGGGTGTTAGATCAGGTGATTCAGCGTTTCCCCGACCGGGCCGCCGAGGCCACGCTGCAGCGGGCCGAACGACTGGATAAATTGGACAGCGCTGACTCCGCCGCCGCCACTCGGGAAACCCTGCTAAAGCGGTATCCCGACTCCGAGGCGGCGGCCCAAATCCGGCTGGAGAATGCCCGCCAGGCGGCGGACCAGGGGGACCTGACCACCGCCATCAATTGGGGTCGGGAGGTGTTGAAGCACAGCCCCACCAGCGATTTGGCGGCGGAGGCGGGCTTTTGGGTGGGCCAGTGGGGCCGCCAGGTTGGCCAGGCGGCGATCGCCCAAACCGCCCTCGAGCAGGTGATTGGCACCCACCCCGAGTCCTACTATGCCTGGCGGGCAGCGGTAGCCCTGGGTTGGGATGTGGGGGACTTCAAAACCGTACGCTCTAAGACCCCGGCGGTGACTCCCCTGGCCCGCCGCCCCCCCCTACCGGTGGGCTCTGACCCTCTACAGGAACTTTACCTGCTGGGGCAAGACCAGGCCGCCTGGGAACGCTGGCAAACCGAGTTTGTCAACCGCCAGGCTCCCTCCCCCCAGGAACAGTTTGTGGACGGGTTAATGCGCCAGAGTCAGGGGGACTACCTGGATGGTATCTACCAGGTGGCTAGCCTGGCGGAGGGCACCACCCCAGAGCAACAGCAGGCCTTTACCGAGCTGAAGCAGCGCCCAGACTACTGGCATGGGGTTTACCCCTTTCCCTACGCTGATCTGATCCAAACCTGGGCGGCCCAGCGCCAGCTCAACCCCCTGCTGGTGGTGGCCCTGATCCGTCAAGAGTCGCGGTTTAGCCCTAAAATCCGCTCGGCGGTGGGGGCAACCGGCCTGATGCAGGTGATGCCCGACACCGCCCAATGGATTAAGCAATCCGCCGGGCTAGACCGCTACGATCTTACCGATCCTCAGGATAGTATCCAGCTGGGTACCTGGTATCTAGATCACACCCACGCTGAGTACAACAACCATTCCCTATTTGCGGTGGCCAGCTACAACGCCGGCCCCGGTAACGTGGCTAAGTGGATTCAGCGGGGGGGATATAGCGACGCCGATGACTTTGCCGAAAAAATTCCCTTCCCTGAAACCAAGGGCTACATTCGCTCGGTCTTTGGCGGTTATTGGAACTATCTGCGGCTCTACGACCCGGCTATCGGAGATCGGGTCAAGGGCCTGGAGGACCGGTTTGCTCCCTAGGCCAAGCACAAGGCTCTATTTGGCTCCGTCCTTAACCTTTCAGTTAAAGGGATGGATAACAGAACAGAGAGCGACTGGACCAGCATCCTAATTTCTGTCAAGCTTCCTAACAGAGTGTTTTTTTGCAGTACCCTTAGACTGAAGCGGGCTTAGATATTCTGAATCATTAATATTGTTATTGCTGTGGCCATACTAGGGTACCTAATGGGGCTTGTTACTGGCGCCGCGCTATTTCTGTGGTGGCAGCGGCAACGGGAAAGGCGCATCCTTGGCCTGGTAAAGGCTCATTCCTGGTCGTCGGCCCTCACCCGTTTACAGGAACTACTGGCGGATCAACCAGAACAGCAGCAACAGCTGCAATCCCTTGGTAACCGTCGGGATACCCTGGAATATATTCTACAGGCGGCGCCCGTAGGATATTTACAGGTGGATGACGAAAATCGACTGATCTGGTGCAATAACGAAGCCAATCGTCTGTTGCGCATGAACCAGCCCCTCATGGGATCGGTACAACGGCGGCGGTTACTGCTAGAGGTGGCCCGCTCCTATGAACTGGATGCCCTGATCGATGAGGCCAGGCAGTGTCAGGCGCCCTGTCAGCGAGAATGGATGCTTTACCAGATTTCCCCCGATCCCATCCATCCCAAGGAAGAACCCACCTATCCCCTGCGGGGCTATGCCATTCCCCTCCATCGTAGTGAGGTAGGGGTGTTTCTGGAAAATCGCCAGGAGGCAATTCTTTTGGTGCAACAGCGCGATCGCTGGACCTCTGACGTCGCCCACGAACTCAAAACCCCCCTCACCTCTATCCGCCTGGTGGCGGAGACCTTGCAGTCTCGAGTCGACCCAGAAAAAAAGGTTTGGCTTGATCGCCTGGTCAACGAAACCATTCGACTCAGCCATCTGGTGGAGGACCTGCTAAACCTTAGCCGATTACAAGCCAACCCCTCCCAGGGGTTAAGCCGCAGACCCATGGATTTGCCACCCTTAATTTACTCTGCCTGGCAAAGCCTGGAGCCCCTGGCTCAGGTCAAACAGCTGACTCTCCAATACCAGGGTCCGGAACACCATTGGGCCAGCTTGGATGAAACCCTATTTCTGCGGGTAGTGCTTAACCTGATTGATAACGCCATCAAGCATAGTCCACCGCAGACCCAGATTTACGTCAAGCTCTCCTCATTACCCCCCACCGCGAATACCCCCGAGTCAGCCGGATTTATTCTGGAGGTCATTGATCAAGGCTCAGGCTTTAACAGCAAGGACTTACCCTACATCTTTGATCGTTTCTATCGAGCTGACCCCTCCCGCAGTCGTAGTCAGTTGGCGGTCGATGCTGGCCTACCTAATGTCACTAGCCGTGGCAGCGGGTTAGGTTTAGCCATCGTCAGCCAAATCGTCGCGGCCCATGGCGGCACTATCAAGGCGGTTAACCATCCCGACCTTGGGGGGGGCTGGTTGACCCTAGAGATGCCGGCTAGTCCAGAAAATGGAGCTCCGACCTAGGAGTCCGACCTAGGAGTCCGACCTAGGAGATTGAGAAGCCTGGTTACATAGCTTTGGTGAGAAGATTTAGGATAGGACCAATTGGGCAACCTCACGTCTTGCAATTGGAGATATAGCCGTAACCATGGATAAGAGAGCTATGGCTATACTGGTGGCATATTCGTAAGCCTTAGCCTATGGTCTCCCTTTCGCCGCAGCCCGAGCGTTTACAAAAACTCATTGCCCAGCACGGGCTGGCGTCTCGCCGCGAAGCCGAGGCCTGGATCCAGCAAGGTCGGGTTACGGTCAATGGCCAACGAGCCCATTTAGGCCAACGGGCTGATTTGAGGTGCGATCGGGTGGTGATCGATGGCCATCTACTTCAGCTAGAGTACCGACCCTCAAGCCACTACCTATTGCTCCACAAACCCCTGGGCATGGTTTGCACCTGCTACGATCCTGAGGGTAGGCCGACCATCTTAGATGCCCTTCCCAGTGGCCTTCGAGATCTTGGTCTACACCCCGTGGGTCGGCTGGATGCCTATTCTACTGGCGCCCTGCTAATCAGCAATGACGGTGACTTTACCCATCGCCTGACCCACCCTAAGCACAACATTGCTAAGGTTTATCGCGTCCAACTCGAGGGTATCCTTACCCCCCAAGCCTTAGCTAGCTGGCAGCAGGGCATTAAACTTAATGGTAGATTAACCCGACCGGCCCGGGTTAAGAGGGTGGGGCAGCCCGACGCCTACAGTAGTGTTTTGGAGATTACCCTATGGGAAGGTCGTAACCGCCAAATTCGTCGGATGGCCGCAGCCTCTGGCCACCGCGTAATCAGCTTACATCGGTTGGCGGTGGGGGCTGTCTGGCTGGGTGACCTTGACTGTGGCGATTGCCGGAGCCTAACCAAGGAAGAAATTAAAGCTCTACTATCAAGCTAGCATCCAACTCCATAGGCTATTAGAGCCGCAAGAGAACATACGTTAATCTAATCTCAATCTAAAGCAAGGTTTAGGATTTTGAGTAAGGATAAACCTATTCTTTCCCCAGGGTTTGCAGTAGTCTATGCCCATGCTAAAGCCGACATTTGTACTACTACAATAAACCCTCGTCTAATTTGAACCTATAGTTCTCAACATGGACTTGATTTAGTAACATAGAGAGTACTTATAAGTCAGCAAGATTATACTTGACACTGCTGAACCCTAGGGGTTGACTTTGATGGACGACCTACGTATTGTTATATTGTTTATAAGATTTAACAATAAAGATTGGATTGCTTCGTAATTTTTTATTACCTTTCCATCGATTAAGATTATTTTACATCAACCCTGTGTTCCCTGTCGTTTTCCAGTCTACCTTCTCTATATGAAGACAAATCTGTTGGTCAGTCCAAATAGTTGGTACCAAGAGCAACTGTTAGAGATTGGTCATGTTCTGCGGACTAACCGTCAAGTTCAGGGACATAGCCTTGAGTCAATGTCTACTAAAACCTTGATTCGCTCTAGTCTCCTGTCTGCTATCGAACGAGGTGACTGCAATAGTTTACCGCAACCGGTTTACCTTAGAGGTTTGGTTCGCCGTTATGCTGAGTCTCTTGGCCTAAACGGAGAGGCTCTAGCGGACCAGTTATCTGCACCTACAGCATCTCAGCCAATTAGGTGGAAAGAGTCCTCTGCAGCCCAACTGCGTCCTCTCCATCTTTATGCGACTTACATCCTTATTCTGGTAGCCGCCATCAGTGGTCTTTCCTATCTGTTGGAACGCAATGCTCCGGAGCTATCGGCATTGCCTCCCTTAGATCCCCTTAATCAAAGCCAGGTGCGAACCACCCCTAGCCCTTCCGTTGGCGATCCCAAGGTCCAGCCAACCCCCTCCGATTCTCCAATTGAGGTTGAGATGACCCTGACCTCTCTCTCCTGGCTACGTATCGTTACGGACGGCACTACAGAGTTTGAGGGGATTTTACAGCCCGGTGAAACTCGTCTTTGGCAGGCTAAGGAAGTCTTGACCATTCGAGCTGGAAATGCCGGAGGTGTGATGCTTAGCTATAATGGCAACCCTGTAACACCCTTAGGTAAACCTGGCATGGTAGAAGAAGTTACCTACTCTCCTGACTCTTTAGAAAAAGCTAAAATGGTTAGCCTAGTCTATTAGATCAATCCAATTACTTCCCCTGAACCCTCCACCACTTTACCGATTGCATAGGCAGCTAATCCCTGGTCTTTAAACCAGGCTATCCCCTGGGATACATGTTCGGGTGGCAATACCACAGAAAATCCGATGCCCATGTTAAAAGTGTTATACATTTCTGACCATGACACTCCGCCAGCCTGAGACAGCCACTTAAATAGGTCAGGCACTGGCCAACTGGAGGGATTAATGACAATACTTTGTCCCTCGGCCAGACAGCGCGGCAGGTTTTCCGGTAACCCACCACCGGTAATATGGGCCATGCCATGGATAGTTAGCCCAGTTGCCCGGGCCGCAAGGATGGGTTGTACGTAGAGGCGGGTGGGGGTAAGAAAAACCTCCCCTACCGGTCCTGTCCCGATCATAGGGATAACTTCGGTCCAGCTATAACCCTGCCCAGGCCGGTCTGAACGTTCTCCCTGTTCGATAATGCGGCGCACCAGGCTCAGACCGTTACTGTGGATGCCATTACTGGCTAGCCCTACCACCTGATCCCCCAGTTGCACCTGACGGCCGTCTAACACTTCGCACCTTTCCACCACACCTAGACAAAACCCCGCCAGGTCGTACTCTCCAGGGCTATAGAAGTCGGGCATTTCTGCTGTTTCCCCCCCTAGCAGGGCGCAGCCAGCTTGACGGCAGCCGCCAGCAATACCCTCCACTACCTGGGTCAGGGTTTCGGGATCTAGTTTGCCAGTGGCTAAATAGTCTAGGAAAAATAGCGGCTCTGCCCCACTGGTTAAAATGTCGTTGGCACACATGGCCACTAAATCAATACCGATGGTCTGGTGCTGATTCATTACCTGGGCAATCTTCAACTTTGTGCCTACCCCATCGGTGCCGGACACCAGAATCGGTTCTCGGTAGGCCGTAGGGATTTGGCAGAGGCCACTGAATCCTCCTAAATTGCCTAGAACTTCAGGTCGTCGGGTACTGTCCACCAGCGATCGGATACGCTGAACAAACTCTCGCCCAGCCGCCACATCTACGCCAGCCTCACGATAATCCATAGCAAAGATTCTCCATCAGAGGGACTTGAAGCGCTCGCCACAATCCGCCAGACCATCAGCAGGCAGGGTCATTGGCGCAAGAGCAGGGTGGTTATGGAGACCATAGTAAAGGGAAAGATATACTACTTGTACTTAATTATTTTCCCACCCTTTAGGAGGGAAATGGCCTATAGGGCTAGTTCGACCAGAGATAATCTCCTCAGGATTTAGGAAAACTTTCTCTGGCTTCGAGGATCCAACTCAGTAGCTTTCTCCACTGAACTCCCGCTGCTGGAGTATAACCTAAGTAAATAGACTCATGAATTTTCCATAAGAGAAAATAAAAACCTATAAGAAAATTAAAAGTAAAATCAACCCTGCCGAGTTGCTTGGAGCCTAAGCCCTGTAGCAGATTGGTGGTTTTGGAGAGAACGATCCGGAGAAATATTCTCTGACCAGGAATTAGTTCCCGGCGAAAACCACGGATTTTCAATCCGAGAGGTTCATGCTAAGTTACGTAACCATGAACAGATAAGAGTAAACCTTTGTAACGAGAACAGGCCATAAGGTTGCCCCAGGCAATCTGCTCCGTCGCCTCCAGGGCTTCAGAGTTGAGCATTTTCTCTCTTTGTTGATCTCTTCTGGTGTGTATGAAACATTCTAGGTTGGGCGGGTTAACGGTTGCCGTTGCCCTGTCCTTAGTTGGAGCACAGATTCCAGTCCAGGCCCAAACTTCTGGGGAACTTCCCCCTAACCAAACTATACCGGGCTACCCTACTTCCCTGTCTGAGCAGGATCTGGTGGCAAACGTCACCTCTTTATCTGAAGACAGTTCGATCCAAGACTCTGCTCGGTTAGTGCAGCCTTCACCTCTAGTCGAACCTACTGGGTTCACTGATGATTCCAGTTTGACGATTCTTAGTCATTTTCTCGATGATCGAGCGGCAGCAACCATTTACGTTCGGTCTTTGCCAGTAGTTACCTTGATTGACAATGAGTTGGCTAATTTAGCGAGCTCAAAGTCAAACGTTGACGGTAACGGTGCCTCCGATGTTCTCCTACGGGCACAGCAATTGGTAAGTCGTTTAGAGCATCTATCAGAGGTTTCCGACTCTACCCAGATTTCCGCCCGTTGGGATGACGCTCGAGAGGCCTACTTGGTCAGTTGGGCGAAGGAAGACTTGATTACCATTAACGACCAGGCAATTTTGCCTGACACCACCGGTAATCTCTCAGAGGATACCCTGCAGGTGGCTAATCGTCTTCGCCGCCTGCTTGGCAATGCTCCTGCCCTCGCCAGGGTGGAAGGTCTACCGGAGCCTGCTGCTCCCACCGCCTCTAGATCGCCAGCGGTGCTTTCCCACTTGACCGGCATGGCGTCCTGGTATGGCCCCGGTTTCCACGGTCGTCGCAGCGCCAGTGGCGAGGTATTTAATCAAAATGCCTTGACAGCCGCCCATCGCACCCTGCCCTTTGGTACCCGAGTACGGGTTACCAATTTGAATACGGGACAACAGGTCGTGGTTCGTGTTAACGATCGCGGCCCCTACGGCCACGGTCGTGTGATTGACCTCTCCAGCGCCGCCGCCAGTCAAGTTGGCCTGAGAGCTGCTGGGGTAGGTCGGGTTGCGATTGAGGTGCTGGCTAGTCAGTAGAGGTTGTACGTATTTAGAATCGTGGAGTGAAGATAATAGTAGATAGCTTCCTTCAATCGCATCTTCCCTAAACCCCTCTAACCTTCCCGATCTATCCTTCGGGAGGGTTATTTTTTTTGACGAAGCGAAGGGGAAAACAGATAGGGTACCCGGAGGGAAAGCTGGGAACATACTAGCCTCAGGCAACTGAACTCTAATGTTTTAAGACTACCGAGCTAGGACAATACCTTTGCTCTAGAGTGGTCAGATGTTAATCTGTCACAGGCGAGTTGGAACGGCGGAGGGAAACAGCTGGTGCGGGTACTTAAGACTGGGGCAGGCCTAACCTGCTATCTCCACCAATGTCGCCGGTCGCCTCTGAATGGCTGGGCTGAGCCCTTGACGGTAGGGCTGGTGCCTACTATGGGCAACCTTCACAAGGGTCACCGCAGCCTGCTTGATCGGGCTCGTCAGGAAAATGATTTGGTGGTGGTCAGTATTTTCGTCAACCCGACCCAATTTGCCCAGGGGGAGGATCTGGCCACCTACCCTCGTACCCCTGGGGCGGATCTGGAGATGTGTAATCAGGCGGGGGTGGACGTGGTGTTTATGCCCAGCGTTGAGCAGCTCTACGGTACTCCCCAGCCCCAGGCTGAGGCCCTGACCCGGGTGATGCCGCCGGGGGCGATGCTGAGGGTACTGTGCGGCCCCCATCGACCGGGTCATTTTCAGGGGGTAGCGACGGTGGTGACAAAGTTACTGAACCTGGTGCGCCCCGATCGCACCTACCTGGGTCGCAAAGACGCTCAGCAGGTGGCGATTTTACGCCAGGTAGTCCGGGATCTCAACCTGTCCGGTCAACTGGTGGATTGCCCTACCATTCGAGAGAGCGATGGCCTGGCCCTGAGTTCCCGCAACACCTACCTGAGTGGGGCAGAACGGCAACAGGCACCGGTGGTCTACAGAGGACTACAACGGGCCCAGGCCCAGTTCCAGGCCGGTGAGCGGCGGATGGCCGCCCTGATTGCTGCCGTCCAGGAGGAATGGGCTACGGTGCCAAGCCTCACCCCCCAATATATTGAACTGGTTCACCCCCATAGCCTTATGCCCCTGGAGCAGGTGGAGACCGTAGGATTGTTGGCGGTGGCGGTCCACCTTGGGGCCACTCGCCTGATCGATAACATTCTGCTGCGGCAACGCCAACCAATTGTGGCCATCGATGGTCCTGCCGGCGCCGGCAAGTCCACCGTAGCCCGTCAGGTGGCCCAACGACTCCATCTTCTCTACCTGGATAGTGGGGCCATGTACCGGGCGATCGCCTGGCGGGTCCTAGAGCAGGGTATAGACCCCCAGGATGAGGTGGCGGTGGCGGAGTTAATGCCCACATGCCAGTTACGCCTGGCTGCCACCGGTGATGACCCCGCCTGGGCGGCCTACCCCAGCCGTATTTGGTTGAATGATCAGGAGGTGACGGCCCTGATTCGCCAACCCGCTGTCACTGCCTTGGTTTCTACCATCGCTGCCCAGCCGGTGGTACGCCAGGTCCTGCTCCAACAACAGCAGGACTACGGCCTTCAGGGAGGGGTAGTCATGGAGGGACGGGACATTGGTACCCAGGTGTTTCCCCAGGCGGAACTCAAAATCTTTTTGACGGCTTCGGTAGCGGAGCGGGCCCGTCGCCGCCAGCGGGACCTGCAGTCTCAGGGGCAACCCCTAGAGGAGCTGGAGACGCTGGAACAGACCATCGCTGATCGGGATCTGAAGGACAGTACCCGCCGGGTAGCTCCCCTCAAGCGGGCGGAGGATGCTTGGGAACTCAACACCGACGGTCTCTCCATTGATGCCGTGGTAGACCAGATTGTGGCCTGGTTTCAGGCTAGAGTGGAAAGGTAGCCCGCTATTGACCAGCCTATGGCCATCACCGCCCGCACCCAACTGCTCGGCGTCCTTGGCGACCCGATTAGCCACAGCCTCTCCCCCACCATGCATAATGCTGCCCTGGCGGAGTTGGGTCTCGACTATGTTTACCTGGCCTGGCCGGTGGCATCGGCGGATTTGGCCACTGCTTTGGCGGGGCTATGGGCCATCGGAGTGCAAGGCTTTAGTGTCACCATTCCCCACAAACAGGCCATTCTGCCCCTACTAGCGGAGGTGACGCCGGAGGCCGCAGCGATCGGGGCGGTGAATACGGTCTGGCCCACAGCCCAGGGTTGGGCTGGTACCAACACCGATGTGGCAGGTTTCATCGCTCCCCTAGTCCCTGGTCGGGACTGGACTGGGGCGCGGGCCCTGGTGCTAGGTAATGGCGGTGCTGCCAGGGCAGTAGTGGCGGGCTGCACCCACCTAGGGTTTGGGGCGATCGCCGTGGTGGGTCGGCATACCAATAAATTAGCCGCATTCCAGGCAGACTGGGCGAAATCCCCCCAGCCGCCACCGTTAACGGTGCACGGCTGGGATCACCTGCAGCACTGTTTAGCTGGGGTGGACCTGGTGGTCAACACCACTCCCCTAGGCATGGGTGCCCTGGCCACCGAGAGCCCCCTCAGCGGTTTTGAGCTGGCCCAGTTGCCCGACCAGGCCACGGTCTATGACCTGGTCTACAGTCCCCGTCCTACCCGCCTATTGCAACTGGCAGCGGAGGGCGGGCTGACCCGCTTGGATGGGTTGGAAATGCTGGTGCAGCAGGGGTCCGCTGCCTTTTCCATTTGGTTAGGACAACCAGCCCCAGTGGACATCATGCGTCAGGCCTTGGTGAGGTGGCTTGAGACCCATTAATATCCATTACTATAGGGTGGGCAGTACTCTCCGGGAGGTAACAATGGTTCGACGGGCGATTACAATCCTTACTTTAGTCCTTGGCCTCTGGCTGGGTAGTGCCCTGGGGCTAACCGCCCATGCCCTCACCGCCATTGAGCTTAGTGATGTACACTATGAAGCCTGTCCGGCCGAATATGCCGAGGGTATGGTAACCCCAGGGTCAATACAGGCTGCCAAGTGCTACTTGATTTTGGGTAAGGCCATTAACCGCTCGGGCAAGCCTGTGATTAACGCCGACATCTTTGGCCGCATCTACGACGCTAACGACAATCCGGTAATGCAAAATCGCAATCGACTGGGGTCCGTTGAGGAAGTGCCCCCCGGTGAAAGTGAGTTTTCCATCCGTATTTCAGTTGCTGCTAATCAACCCGAACCCCTCAAGCTCAAGCAGTTTAGAGCCTCCGGCTTTAGTGGTCAGGTGCGCCGCTAGGACTGAATAATCCAGGCAGATCGCTGTTGAGGAAGCACTAGACCTGATGCCGAGTCAGTGGCTTTGGCGATGTTGACGCGATTGGTCGCCTCTTTGAACGTAATCCGGCCCTTCTTCTTGAGACGTTCATCGATGGCGGCAACCTAGTCCCTTAGGGTTAATTTGCCTCAGAAATAAAATGGTGCTGGGTTTCAGGCTAGAGTTAGGTTCTATCTGCATGCCGCCATATCTCTGCAGTACCCTATGGAGTCAGGATCGTGGATAGTCTTTTGAATGCCTTGCCCGATAGTCCACTGGTCGCCTTCACCATCTTGCTGTTGGTTAGCGTCATCATTCCCCCTCTGTTTGAGCGTCTGCGCCTGCCGGGGTTAGTGGGTCTACTGGCAGCTGGCGTTCTCCTCGGCCCCAGTGTGAGTGGTTTGCTGGACCCAACGGGGGATGTGGAAAAATTGCTATCGGACATTGGCAAGATCTACCTGATGTTCGTCGCGGGTCTGGAAATTGATCTCCAGGACTTTAGGAAAACCCGCAACCGCTCCCTCACCTTTGGTAGCGCTACCTTTCTCGTGCCCATGATCGTGGGTATTTTACTCAGTCGCAGCTTTGGCTTTGACTGGGTCGCTGCCATTTTAGTGGGCTCCCTGCTGGCCTCCCATACGCTGCTGGCCTACCCAATTGTTATGCGGCTAGGCATCGCCAGGGAGGAATCGGTGGGGGCTACGGTGGGGGCCACCATCTTTACTGATATTGGCGCCCTCTTGGTGCTAGCCATGTGTGTATCAGCCGAAGCCGGGGACTTTTCTGCCCAGTTTGTGGTAAAGCAACTCTTCCTGCTGGCGGTTTTTGCCCTGGTGGTATTGTTTGGTTTAGATTGGCTGGGCAAGCAATACTTTCGTCACAATGGGGATCACGAAGGTAACCAGTTTCTATTTGTACTGGCCGCCGTGTTTCTCTCCGCCATTGCCTCTGAAGTCGTAAATATTGAGGCGATTGTGGGTGCCTTTCTGGCCGGCCTGGCGGTGAATGATGTGGTCGGCAACGGGCCGGTTAAGGAGAAGGTGGAATTTGTCGGTGGGGTATTATTCATCCCTTTCTTTTTTATCTGCATGGGCCTGCTGTTGGACGTGGGTATCCTGGTAGAGTCCCTCACCACCAATCTGGGGTTTACCCTGGCCCTCTCCGCCAGCCTAATTGGCAGCAAGTTCCTGGCGGCCCTGGTGGTCAAACCCCTGCATGGTTACAGTTGGAACCAAACCTTTACCATGTGGTCTCTGTCCTTACCCCAGGTGGCGGCTACCCTGGCGGCGGCGGTGGTGGGGTTGCAGGCTGGAATTATCACTGAGCTAGACCTGAATGCCGTGATTGTGATGATGCTGGTTACCTCGGTTTTAGGACCGGTACTGACGGCTCGGTTTGCCGGACGCCTGATGGCACCCCGGTTTTCCCCACCGCAGTCAAATTCCCTTTGGTTTGACTCGCCGCCATCGGGCACTATCAAGCCAGAGCAGGTCATAGCGGTGGGCGATCGCCCCGATGACCAGGGGTTTACCGTTGTAGTCCCGATTTATAACCCGGTGACCCAACGCTACTTGATTGAAATGGCAGCCCTGCTGGCCAACCACGAAGGGGGGCGGGTGGTACCCGTAGTCATTGCCCGAGCTCAGGTGCATATGGATGAGCCAGAGTTGCTTAGCTCGATTCAGCAAGGACGGCGGTTCCTCCATAAGGCGGAGCAACTCAGCTATGAATTTAACGCCCCCGCCACCTCGATTCTGCGCATCGATGATGATGTCCCCGCTGGCATTTGCCGCACTGCCCGCGAGCAAGACGCCAGCTTGATCATCATGGGCTGGAGTCGACGGGGCCTTCGCGCTCGGCTGTTTGGCACCCTGATTGATGATGTGTTCTGGTCCTCCCATTGCCCCGTGGCGGTTACCCGCCTGCTGGTGGAGCCCATCGATATCCACCGCATCCTGCTACCAATAAAGATCCTTACCCCCCAGTCTATCCGCACTGCCCGCTTTGCCCAGATCTTTGCCAATACCCATGCGGCGGCGGTCACCCTACTCCATGTTTGTGATCCCTTCACCCCTGGGGATCAGGTGCAAGGCTTTGAGGAGGAATTAAAGCAACTGATGGGGAATGGTCCTCAAATTAGCTGGGATCTCCTGACCATTGCCAGCGATGACCCGGCCCAGGTGATTCTCGATACAGCTCAACAGTACGACATGGTGGTGCTCAGATCGATGCGCCGACGCACCGTTGGTGGTCTGGCAGTGAGTGATGTTACCCACCGGGTGATTGATGAGGCAACCTGTTCCCTGGTGCTATTTGGGGAACCCCACAGCTAAGGCTTGACCCTATGGCAGTCGCCAGTCCGATTCGAACAAGACCACGTCCTATTGATTACGTTGGCCAGAAGGCTTAGGATCGGGTCAATCGCTCAAAGGCAACACTGGGTAGGCGCTCTAACTCGGCTCGGCTCCCCTGCAGGTGGCTACACTACAGGCTGGGTCAGAAGGCTGGATATCCCTTCCTCTGTCACCAGGGTCCGGATGGGTCAGAGTTACTCCGCCAATGTTCTGGGTCCCAATCCTTACCCCAACTAAGGTCAATGGTTGTCGACCAGAGGTTAGGTTAGGCTGGAGGAAATTCTCAGGCGGAGGGAGAGGAATGGCTCCACAGCGATTGTCCAAGCTTGCCGATGCTCCCCTTTGGCACCAACTCTCTGGGGCCGCGATCGCCCAACAACTGGGGGTCAATCCAGAGCGGGGTCTGGCGGAGCGCGAAGCCCATCGCCGCCTGCAGGAGTACGGGCCCAATCAGCTGAAGGCAAAGGCCAGTAAGCACCCATTGCTGGTTTTCCTGCTGCAGTTTAACCAGCCCCTGCTCTATATTTTGCTGATCGCAGGGTTAGTCAAGGCCCTACTCGGCTCCTGGACCAATGCCGGAGTGATTTGGGGAGTAACCCTGATCAATGCGGTGATTGGGTTTATTCAGGAGGCTAAGGCAGAAAGCGCCATTGCCGCCCTAGCGGCGGCGGTCACCACTGAGGCTCGGGTGCGGCGAGATGGTCAGGTGATTGCCCTCTCCTCTCGCCAATTGGTGCCGGGGGATGTGGTCCTGCTTGCCTCCGGCGATCAGGTGCCCGCCGATCTACGGCTGCTGCGGGGTCGATCGCTGCAAATCAATGAGTCCGCCCTGACCGGTGAGTCCCTGGCGGTGGAAAAGTATCCCCAAGCTGACTCGCTACCGGCGGATTGTCCCCTGGCCGATCGCCATAACATGGCCTACGCCGGCAGCTTTGTCACCTTCGGTCAGGGGGAGGGGATAGTGGTGGCTACAGGCTCCGCCACCGAAACCGGCCGCATCGCTAACCTGATGGTAACCAGTGGCGGCCTGATCACCCCCCTCACCCGCAAGTTTGATCGCTTTAGCAAAACCCTGCTCTACGGAATTTTGACCCTGGCGGTCTTGACCTTTGCCGTCGGCCTGGGTTGGGGCAACTCCCCCCTGGCTATGTTTGAAGCCGCCGTGGCCCTGGCGGTGAGTGCTATCCCTGAGGGGCTACCGGCGGTGGTTACCATCACCCTGGCAATCGGGGTCTCCCGCATGGCTAACCGTCAAGCCATTGTGCGCAAACTACCGGCGGTGGAAACCCTGGGCAGTGCCACGGTGATCTGTTCCGATAAAACCGGCACCCTGACGGAAAACCAGATGACGGTGCAGACAATCTACGCTGGTGAGCACCACTATAGCCTCACCGGTGACGGGTATATCCCCCAGGGTGAGGTTCGGGATGGGGAAGATAACCCCCTTGACTGGGGGGTGATGCCGCTGCCCCTGCAACAATGTTTAATGGCGGGCATGCTTTGCAATGACACCACCCTGGTCAGGGCCGATCAGCATTGGACGATCGTGGGGGATCCCACCGAAGGGGCTCTGTTGGTGGCGGCCCACAAGGCTGGGTTGAGCGAGTCAGCGTTAGCCCAGAGCTACCCCCGCATTGATAGCCTCCCCTTTGAGTCGGAGTTTCAGTACATGGCCACCCTGCATCAGCAGGATGGGGAAGGCCAGTGGCTACTCCTGAAGGGGGCGGTGGAGGCAGTGGGACGCTGTTGCGATCGCCGCCTCACCAGTGATGGCGCCTGCATTCCCCTGGATCTCGATCACCTCGCCCTCCAGGTTGATCGAATGGCCTCCCGGGGCTTGCGGGTGTTGGCTTTTGCCGCCAAGACCTGGCACAGCCACCGGATTGACCACACCGATCTGAGTGGCATGGTGTTTCTGGGTCTGCAGGGCATGATTGATCCGCCCCGGGCCGAGGCCATTCGAGCGGTGCGGGCCTGCCAGGGGGCTGGGATTGAGGTGAAGATGATTACCGGCGACCACAAGTTGACGGCGGCGGCGATCGCTGCCCAACTGGATCTGGGCCAGGGGAATGAAATCATCGCCTATACGGGGCAAGAACTGGCCCAGTTGGGCGAGCCCGGCCTGATCAATGCGGCTCAGGCTGGATCGGTGTTTGCCCGGGTTGTCCCCGAGCAAAAGCTACAGCTGGTGGAAGCCCTGCAAAACAAGGGCCACATTGTGGCGATGACCGGTGATGGGGTGAACGATGCGCCGGCCCTCAAGCAGGCGGATATCGGTATTGCCATGGGGCAGGCGGGCACGGAGGTGGCCAAGGATGCCGCTGACATGGTGTTGGCGAACGATAACTTTGCCTCCATCGAAGCAGCGGTGGAGGAAGGGCGTAATGTCTTTCGCAACTTAATGAAGGCGATCGCCTTCATCCTGCCGGTCAATGGCGGTGAATCCATGACCATTCTCCTCAGTGTGCTGATGGGCCGGGGAGACGCCCTACCCATTCTCTCCCTGCAGGTGCTCTGGTTAAACATGGTCAACTCCATTGCCATGACTGTCCCCCTGGCCTTTGAGCCCAAGTCCCAACGGCTGATGGCCCACCCTCCCCGTCGCCCCGATCAACCCCTGCTGTCTCCCCCCTTGGTCCGACGGATTGCCTTGATTTCCGTGGTCAACTGGGTGTTGATCTTTGGCCTGTTTGAGACGATCCGTCGCAGCAGCGGTGACCTGGCCCTGGCCCGCACCATGGCTATCCAGGCCCTGGTGTCAGGGCGGATTATCTACCTGCTCAGTCTCAGCCAATTTTGGGCCTCCCTGGGGGCCAGGTTACGGGGCCGGGCGGAACCGATTGCTGACCTGGCCGCCCTGGGTTACGGGATTTTAGCGGCGGTGGTGCTCCAGGTGGTGTTTAGTCAGTGGTCAGTGATGAATTATCTGTTTTCCACCGCCCCCCTGAGTCTCAACCAAGCCCTGGTGTGCATGGCCGCCGCCCTGCCCATGACCCTGGTGGCGATGTTGGCTAATCGGATTAATCCTCAGGATTAATAGAGCACGGACCCAAAGCCCTTTCCCAATGGATAGGGGCGACCTAGTCCCGCAGGGTTAATTCGCCGAAGAAATATAGCAGTATGCAGGTGAATCAGTCACAAATACCTTGGCGTAAATCTGAGCAGTAGGGTTGCATCGCGATGTTTTTTCTAGACTAAAGATTGTCCCCATCACTGTACTCCACTGGCTCGGATACCGCTATATTTCTACCCATCCCAGCGATTGCTGAGGGCCACCCACTGCTCTACGCCCAGGTCTTCGGCCCGCACCGTTGGACTAACCCCCAGCGGCTCCAGCCGAGCGGTCAGATCCTCCACTCCCATCACCCCCTTCAGGTTATTGCGCAGCATCTTGCGTTTACTGGCAAACCCCAGTTTGACCAGCTGCTCCAGACGTTGGGGGGATTGGGCCAGCACCGGCAGGGGGCGGGGGGTGAGGCGCACCACCGCCGACTCCACCTTGGGGGCGGGGGTAAAGGCGCTGGCCGGCACCCCGCAGACCAGTTCACAGGCGGCCAGGTACTGCACCCGCACCGAGAGGGCGCCAAAGGCCCGGCTACCGGGTCGGCCACAGAGGCGATCGGCCACCTCCCTTTGCACCATCAAGACAATAGTCTGGTAAGGCTGGGGGTTGGGGTGGGCAAGGGTGCCCAGCAATTTTTCTAAAATCGGTCCGGTAATGTAGTAGGGAATATTGGCCACCACCTTATTCAGGTGTTGGCCTCCCAGGGGTGAGGTCAGAGCCGATAAATCCAGCTCTAAGATATTCCCCTCCACCAGGGTGAGGTTAGGTTGATGGGCGAAGTGGTGACACAGTTGGCGACTGCGGTCTTGATCGATCTCCACCGCCACCACCCCACCGGCCCGCTCCACCAGGGCACTGGTTAACACCCCCGTGCCAGGACCGATCTCCAAAACCCCATCCTCAGTGGTTAGGGCCGCCGCCGTCACAATCGCCTGGATCACGGACTGACTGGTGAGCCAGTGTTGACCAAACCGTTTACGGGCCAGTGGGGAGCCCATGGTCAGGACCATCGCGGCGGAGACACCGATCCCCGATTAGGAGACACGCATTCTCTCCAGCACCGCCTGGGCCACCGGCTCCGATGAGGCTGGGTTCTGGCCGGTGATCAAAACCCCATCGGTGACCGCATAGGGCTGCCAATTATCCCCCCGGGAGTAATTCCCCCCCCTGGCCTTGAGGGCCTCTTCTAGCAGGAAGGGCACCACCTCAGTCAGTTGAACGGCGGCCTCTTCCTCATTGCTGAAGCCGGTCACCGCCCTGGCCTGCACCAGGGGGAAACCATCCGGCGCCTTCGCATTCAGGAGTACCGCCGGGGCATGACAGACGGCGGCGACGACCTTGCCGGCGGCATAGAGGGCTTCGATCAGGGCAATGGAATCCGGATCGGTGGCCAAATCCCAGAGCGGACCGTGCCCCCCTGGGTAGAACACCGCATCAAAGGCATCGGGTAACACCTCAGACAGTTTCACCGTATTGGCCAGGGCCGCCTGGGCCTCAGCATCCCCTCTAAAACGCTGGATGGCTGGGGTTTGGGCCTCAGGTTCATCGCTTTTCGGGTCCAGGGGCGGTTGCCCCCCCCTGGGGGAAGCCAGGGTGATCGCGACCCCGGCATCCTTGAAAACGTAGTAGGGGGTGGCAAATTCCTCCAGCCAAAAGCCGGTTTTTTGGCCAGTGCTGCCCAGCTGATCATGGGAGGTGAGAACGATAAGGAATCTCATGTCTATTCTATGGATACCTGGTGTTTGATCAATTTTATAACGATGTTTCAGAGGGAGTCGGCCCTCAAGAGCCAGGAGAAGCAGATAGATTTATGCCAGGGCTTACAAGAGGACCAGGGGTCTCCTCTAACCAGGCGATCACTCGATCGCCCAGGCAGGTCTGGTTCAGGCGATCGATTTCCCGTACCCCGGTGGGGCTGGTGACATTCACCTCCGTCAGGTAACCGCCGATCACGTCAATGCCAACGAAGTAGAGCCCGTCTCGCCGTAGGGTGGGGGCTAGCTGCCGACAGATCTCCTCCTCCCGGGGGGTGATTTCCACCGCCGCCACCCGGCCCCCCACCGCCATATTACCCCGGAATTCGCTGCCGGTGGGGATTCGGTTAACGGCCCCAAGCGGCTCCCCGTTCAGCAGGATAATGCGCTTGTCGCCGTCCTGAGCGGCGGGCAGGTAGGTTTGGATCATCACCGGTTCCTGGCCCTGGCGGGTGCTGATTTCCACCATGGAGTTGAGGTTGCGATCGCTGGCCTGGAGAAATAGAATCCCTTCCCCCGCCTTGCCCCCCAGGGGTTTGAGCACCGCCGCCCCCCACCGCTCGACGGTCTCGCGGATCAGGGCCTTGTTTTGACTGACCATGGTGTCCGGGATGGCCCCGCTAAATTGCAGGGCATACATTTTCTCATTCGCGGCCCGCAGACCGTGGGGGGAGTTGATCACCCGGGTTTTAGCCGGGTTAACGTAGTCCAAAATGTAGGTGGCGTAGAGGTAGGGGACGCTCACCGGCGGATCCTTCCGCATAAAAACGACGTCCATGGCCTCCAGGGGCAACTGCTCCACCTCGTCCACCTCGTACCAGAGCTCCGCCGCCACCCAGTGGCCCTCCACCAACTGCACCGGGGTGAGTTCCACCCGCCGCAGCAGCCCCCAGGCCTTTCCCTCCACCACGCTCAGTAGGGGGAGCTCGGTGATCCAGACCTGGTGGCCCCGCTGTTGGGCTGCCTCCATCAGGGCCACACTGGTATCATGGCCAGGGTCAAGCCGTTCAATGGGATCGATGATAAAGGCAAATTTCACGGTATTCTCCCTCCATGGTGAGACGCAGGGGTCACCCCTGGGTTTACCTTCAACTACCTTACCCGAGCAGGGGACGCCATGATCCGAGGATTGGGGTTACAACGATGTTGGCTGGCCGCCTTAGTCAGCCTGGCCGCCTGTCAAGGGGCCCCGCCCCAGGCCCTGGTGCCGACGCCCTGGTCCGTCACCGGTCGTCAGGCCCTGTCCTACCCAGCTTTTTTGGTGCAGCCGGCTACCGCCGATCACTACCGTCAGCAGGGCCTTAACTATCGCCAACGGGGCGACCTGGAGCGGGCCCTGGCCACCCTCACCCTGGCCGCCGCCCTCGACCCCCGCAACCCTGATGGCTATATCATTCTGGGTTGGACCCAACACCTGGCGGGGCAGCGCCCATCCGCCATCGCCAGCCTGCATCGGGCCCTCGACCAGGCACCGGACTCCGTCCCCGCCCTCAATGCCCTGGGTATTGTCTACCTGGTGGCCGGGGATTTGGCGGCGGCGGTCGGCACCCATAACCGGGCCCTTGCCCTCCAGCCTGATAACGAGATCGCCCACTACAACCTCTGCCTGGCCCACCACCGCCAGGGGCAGTGGGACCAGGCCATCCACCATGGTCAACGGGCTACCCAACTGGAGCCCACTAACCCCCGCCCCTGGGTGGCCCTGGCCCTGGCCTACAGCGCCGCTGGGGATAGCACCAGGGCCAGGGCCAGCTACGATCGAGCCCTGGCCCTGGATGGCGGCTATGGTCAGCGCTCCTATCTGGACCATCTGCAGCAGGCGGGCTTTAGCCCGGAGCAAATTGGGGCGATCGCCGCCCTGGTGCCTGAGTAAGCTGATCAATCCTGAGGGCAGACGGGGGGATGGGGCGCGATTTTGATTTGTCAGGGCTCTGTACCTGGGGCCTAGCCAGGTCTAGCGGCAGAACTGGAAAAAAACAGTGTCAAACACTAAATCTGAAAGGAATCGGCTATGATAAATTTCCATCAACCTCCTTCCCTGGGCCGACCCGGGTAGCGGGGTTAGGTTAGCGATCGGTATCTAATCCGCCACGAGAGACTGTACCCATGGTTCAAGAACTGCCCCGTACCCACCCCTCCGGACCCTTCCCCGAGACGGCTCCGGCTGCCTTCCCAGTGTTTTATCGCACCTACAGTCGCCGGGGTGAGGTGGTGGAGGGGCAGCGGGAAAGTTGGGAGCAGGTCTGCGATCGCACCCTGGCTGGCCTGGTGGAGCTGGGTCACCTCACCCCAGCCGAAACCGATCTGTTGCGACGTATGCAGCACCAGGTTAAGGCCCTGCCCTCCGGGCGCTGGCTCTGGGTGGGGGGGACGGCCTGGAGTAAACAACCCGAGAACTTTTCCGGTGCCTACAACTGCACCAGCACCAACGTGGTGGACTGGCGGGCCTTTGGTCTAATGATGGATCTGGCCATGATGGGCTGCGGCACCGGCGCCATTTTGGAACTCAAGTATATCAACCAGATCCCGACCATCCGCAACCGCCTGGTGGTGACCATGGCCGGCGACCTGGGCCAAACCCCAGCGGCGGCACGACGCCAGGTCACCGAGGTGGTGATCGAAGGCAACCGGGTGGAGATGCGGGTGGGGGACAGCCGCCAGGGCTGGGTCCAGTCCTACCAAACCCTGCTAGAACTCTCCACCGACG
>Ga0172372_10002912_pt1 | contig 25635 bp, 11 predicted proteins | sample LakKiv5m_2_FD_114544 | JGI IMG/M metagenome (GOLD analysis project Ga0172372, IMG submission 114544) | Freshwater microbial communities from Kabuno Bay, South-Kivu, Congo - kab_092012_9.5m | ecosystem: Environmental > Aquatic > Freshwater > Lake | place: Democratic Republic of the Congo...
CGTGTGCTTCTGTATCATGAGCAAATGAATCTGTAGACGCTATGCGACTGGATTGTTTTTGTTGTCGTGTGCTTCTGTATCATGAGCAAATGAATCTGTACACGCTATGCGACTGGATTGTTTTTGTTGTCGTGCATAATCACAATATATTTTGGAATGATTGTTTATAGGGAACTACAAGAAACGCTAGTGAGATTCTGAGGAGGAAATCTTTGGGCAAGATCGCTCACATTGAGTCGCATATTAGACTATTGAAGTTTGCTGATGATCCTACTTCAATGGCTAAAGGTACTGATTTATTTGCATTTGTTTTCATACCTTATAATGATTATGTATTTTGTACAGGAATTCCAGTAGAAGAAATATTCACCTTAATGTACATTTTGGGAGATTCTGCCATTTCAAAGATAAAGTATATCAACAAGACTCTCATTAATCACTTTGCGAAGTACGAAAAAGATGCATGGACCTTTGCTCGCATGTTGAACATCAAGGCAGATAGTGCTATTCAAGTTTTTAAACTTCAAAGAGCTCAATATTTGAAGCAAGAAAGACAGCAAGTTGCTGATGCTGCAGCTGGAGGATTAATGGATGAAGCAGTGGTTACTAGCGATGCAGTTTGCTCGCCAAAAATTGGGGAAACTATGAAGAGTGTGTCTGGTGAAATAGTTTCTAGTTTTTGTCAAGATGGAGAATGTTCAGTGGGTACTAATAACCAAAGTCAGATTGATGGTTTGGAGCGTGATAACGACGTATGTGATGCAATTCAAAAACCAGCAGACGTATCAAATGCAGACGACGTGAATGCAGCAGATTATGCTGGTGATGCATGCTCTAGAGCAGTTGTCAGTAGCAGTCAAGCAAGCATAATCCAGCCGTTGAACAACTTGTTTGTCATGGATAAAAACTGTGTTGATATGATGTCGCAGATGCGGACTGATGCAGAAAAATCAGCAGAGGCATTGAAGAATATCGTGCAAGTCACTAGAGAACGCATTGATTTGGAGGCTTCTGCACGAAAGAAAAAAATGGATGAGGACGAAACTGCTCATCATGCAGACATTATTAGACTGAAGACGAAAACACAAGCAGAGGTAGACGCAATGACATTGAAGAAGAAGGCAGAAACAGATGCAGACATTGAAAGCATGAGGAGGAAAAAGATGGCTGAGCTGCAGGTAACACTTGAATATGAGAAGGAGCTCGAGTCTATGCGAGAAACGAAGAAGCACAAGACACAATCTCAGCAGCCTCTTTCTGCTGGAGACAATTCACACGGGTTTATATGTACGAGGGATGTATTTGAAAAATATCAAGACGAATTTCCATTGCTTCCGCGCAAACACGTTGAAGACTTTATCAAAAAAGCTGGAGGGAAGATTAAAATGGAGTTTGATGTTCAAAAGGACCCCAGTTGGCCTTCTAGCTATTCAAAACAATATGGTTCAGAGGGTCTCTCTAAGAGGTATTATCCAATTGCGTTTGAGAATGGCATGAGGCTTATCATGACAAAGTATTATAAAGATCTAGTTGCCATGATGAGAAACAAAAGGAGCAGTTTTGCTGGATGTGTGCCAACAACGACGACACCCACACAGATGCACGTGTCAGAGTTGCCTCCTAGCCTTGGTTAGTGCATTGACTCAAACATTTATTGTTCATTGGCATAACAAGAAGCTAAAGAATCTCGGACAATTTGAGTAGCAGACGTTTGTCCATTGCTTGCTGCGGGAGGACATTGAGTGCATGGTCCTACTCCAAACTTAGCAGAAAAGAAACCCTTGAGACATGGCATGCAGACTTTGCCTCGTATGCGGAAATCGAAGAATTGGGTTCCTGGAGGACATACGCAATCCCCGCGAAGTTCATCGTAGACTGCATTTGCAGTGTGGATGCACATTTGATGTTTTTGTTGCAATGGAGGAGCTCTCGGACGACATTCTACAAGCCTTGTCTCAAGCCAGTCGTGCTCCGACGAGAGCTTGTTTCTTGCTCCGTTTTGTGAGAAATAAACTGTCTCATAAATTGCCTCGTGTAGCAAAGAATCGCAGTGACATTGAGTTTGACCTGCTTTGGATGTTGCAAATGGAGGGCACGGGTAGCATATGTCTTGGTATTCATACGAGCCAGAAGGGCACGGAATGCAAGGTTGTTGTGACAAGTCTGGGTCTAAAGTAGACGCAAGTGAAGAATGCCTATAGAAACCAGGGGGGCATTTTCGATAAACTTTCATGTGATAGTACCATGATAGGATAGGCTTGTCTGTTGTTTCTGGTACTTTCTGTGTGGAAATGGGTATCAGATGCAGTGATCCAGAAGGGCAGTCATAGTTACTAGGACAAGCCTCGCACCAATAACCAAATGGAGGGGCTTGGTAGTAACCCTCTGGGCATGACAGAACAGTGAGGGAACCATTTTGTATCACGAGTGCTGTTGTTTTTGTTCTCTGAAGCCATTCTATGCTATTGTGGAGTTCTATTTCATATTCTGAAGAGGGTATAGACAAGAGTCTTCTTCTCTTTCTTGTTTTTGTGTTCACAGCAATTGGACGCCTAGACTGCTGGCCCTTCGCAGCAGCATTGATTTGGACGGCCACTAAGTTTTCGAGGGAATTTAGGCCTGTGGATTGTGATTGAGAAATTTGAGGAGCTGGCGTGGGAGATGGTGCAGGAGCAGGAGCAGTAGCAGACTCGTCGTTGCTGCACAAGATGTGGCTCCCTGTTGTTGGTTGTTGAGTGGTTGATGATAACGAAGTGGAAGGGGGACAGGGCCAGCATACACCAGCTCTGTTTTCATTCACAAGTTGTCCATTGGAAGGGTGGTAGAAACGAGGGCCCAAGTGGGGTGGGTCAAATGCAGGCTCCCACCATCGCCTCGCCCTGCTTGCATTCCATAAAGTAAAATACTGAGAATAAGGGTAGTTTGAAGGTGGCTTGGGATACAGAAGATTGCAATGTATGCACGTAGATTGATTGACTAGAACTGTATTGGCAGGACACGCTACTGGACACACCCATGGAATACTACTTTTGCCAGCAGACAGTTTTTCCCAGAATAGAGTAGGTTGTTGCGCAATGAGAGTATAAACACCGCCGCCGCCATTTTGGAGAAGATTGTGTTGTGCTGACTGATAGCTAACATAGAAGAAAGGGGGTTGCAGCAGAGGACATAATACGCACGCTGGTTGCATAGATCTGCCTCCTATGCAGGGAGGAGCGAATGTACTTGCTCTACAATTGAGTTGGAATGCATCCTTGCACGATTCACATTGTTCTTCTTGCGTGATGGATAGTGTGGTATTGGGAGCGTCGCATATTCGCACTGCAGTGCATGAGACTCCTTGTCGATTCGAGCAGGGTTGACACTCCACTTCCTCGTGATTATATCCTTGTGGATTTGCTATGGACGGGGACTGAATCACTTCGTGGTTTGTGAGGTTGATGGTGTTGTGGAAGGCGTCGCATTGAATTCTGCATTTGTTTTGGTTGATTTCGTTTTGTAGCAGAGACGACGAAAATATAGCATATGAGTAGCTGGGTATCAAAAAATTATCATTGGCAACTAGGTGGGCGTGGGGACATGGAATGCATGGCTCAATGGTGCACGCTGAAGGCATTTGCCCTCTAGGACAAAAATATTCGGGAGATGATAAATTGCGACACGGCAAACACGGCATAGATACATTTGTGAGAGGGTTGTGGTTTTTGAAAAAGAGAACCCCCTCCTGGTAGCATTCGTAGGTGCATTTGCCTGCTTCGCTTTGATTGGCAGATAAGACTAGGCCAGCAGGTAATAAGTGAGATTCGTTGATACAGCCCGGACAAACTTGAGAAAAACTCATATGAGGTAAACATTGAGAGTCGCCTACATAAGAAGTTCCCAGAGGACAAAGACGCGTGGAACTGCATTGTATGCATCCAGTTTTGTTGTCGTCAAGAAACCAACCCCGCTTGCATTCCCACGTGCACGTCGAGTTTTCTTTAAAATATGCAAGAAATTTCGAATTCATCGGCAAATCACACAGAGCTACACATCCATCAGTTCTGTTTGGTGAACAAAGTGACGGTGAGAGAAAACATGGAGCGCCACATCCATCTCGGTACAATGGCCTCCACATAAGTTCAGGGCACTGCGAAAGATCACATGGACTGCAGACTGTGCTGAGACGTTCCTGCAAGACGAGCATGTTGCTTTGTTGTTTGCTTGCTGTCGTTGGGTTGAGCATGGGTATGAGATTTTGCGCATCGCGTTCGAGGTCCCATTTGTGAAGATGCTGTTCTCCTGCATGTAGTTTAAAAGTCTCGTAGTAGGAATGAAGCGACGGAGTGTGAATCCCGTATTTGCATTGCATATAGCAAAGGTCTGGATAAGTGCCTTTTGCCCATTGATAATATAATTGCAGTGAAGGCGAGAGGCTAGAAAAGGATGTTGTGCAGAGATAGAAGAGATTAGTATAGGTGAATATGTTATATTGGACAACTGCCATGGAAAAACCAGACATTGAATTTGTTATAGGAACGCACGCGTATGGCTGGCGCGTGATCATGCCGTCACATCTAAGTCTATTGACTTGCCAATCATAAGGAAACATGATTGTAGTGAGGGGGTCGCATGGTTTGCAAAGAATGCATTTATGATCTTCGATGTTTGAATTTGTTTCTTGCAAGTAGTATCCATTTGGACATCTCACTGTCTTTTGGGTGCATGATAAAGATTGACTCTTTGGACTGTATGTGTTCTTAGGGCAGGACATGCATGTGTGATTCACTTTGTGTTTATCATTTTCCATTGAAGCATAATATGCGTAGGTTCCAGGTGGGCACCAGAAGGTGGAATTCGACGTGTTTGTGAGATTGCTACATTGTATTGAAGATGGTAAGGGAGCCAAAGTCCCATTCGGACATCGCGTACATTCAAGAGTATCGAAATCAAAGTAGTAGTTTGGATCCATGCAATGGTAAGTGGGGGGCCAACCAATCCAGCAAGACCCAGTGTCTGTGGTTGTATAGTTTGATGCAAGATTCACAAAGGTTGAATCGCTGCTAGTAGGAAGCAGGAGCATCCTGGCATGTTGTTTGTTGTGTGACGTCTCAGTATGCATACGAAGTAAAAATACTGGCATCTCTGTTGCAATATTTTCACTGTTTGGATTTTTCCATTGCTTTGCTGCTATGCGAATAGAATCCCAAGGCTCGCCCCATGAACTCTTAAACAAGAGTGAGGTAACAGTACAATTGCAATTTTGTGGCATGGATGAAGTGTTTTGCTCCAATAAATCGGGCGTCAAGCACGGCATCCAGAGTCCAGGGGATCTGAATTGTTGAATGGATGCTATGTTGGGATTGTTGTCGAAAAATAAGATCTTGGTTTGCCAAAATTTGCCTAGCAAGTCCCATTGATATGGATTTGTTACCAAATCCTCATAAGACTGTGAAGAAGCATAAGAGGTTCGCAGAATCCAGTTTTCTCTGTGGTGTTGTGGCGGAAGTGCATTTTGGATATCATCAAGGGCATGCATGAGAGGCTGTTGTCCACTGTTTGCCATATCTCTGAGCATGAGTGGACGACAAGCTGAAATTTCTGAATTGTCAGTGGTTTGTGGTGTGGGAAAGTGATCTTTTACCCACCAATACTGGCCAGGACATTGCACGCATCCTGATTGTAGATCCATTGTTTTATCGCTGCGATAAAATCCCAGAGGACATGCAGTACAACCTCCTGCACCTGTCATGGAAGTGGTAGAATGAGGAGTACATGGCATGCACGTTTGTGCGTCAGGTGCAAAATAAAAACCAGCAGAACATTCAAATGGTCGTTGATATATAATCTGAATGTCCGTTGTGCGCTCAGTGGACCATGCATATATCAGCATGCCGGAGTCTTTTTGAATTGGGGATCCGCCTTTGAACGGAATGTGGACGTGGGTGTTATTGTTGTTTGTAGCATGTGTATTGGAAGATGTAGCTATGTTGTTGACCATTGCACTTATTGTCCAATTGTCTATCTTTGGATTATTGTATTTGTGTTGGCTGAATGTTTGATTGGCGAGATGCAAGTGCATGAGCGTTTGCGTTTGCACGTATCCCATGACAAAGGAAAAAGGTAAAATTTCATACAAATGGGAAATAGTGTAGTTATCTGACGAAGTCCATAGTTTGACAAAACTTGAATTTTGAAATTCTAGTGAAGAAATCACTGTCGTCCAAAGCCAGATGCTATTATCTATCACAATATAGAGTTCTTGATAGGCTATATCATTAGTTTTAATTTGTGGAACCGTGATAAAATTGATTTTGGGAAGTTCCAGAAGTTGAGGGACGGCCAGTGCAGAATAGCATGGTTTGGCCAGAGAATGCACCGAATTGGACGCATTCCGCGTATAATACAGTTGTTCAGATGATAAAAAAAACAGAGTATCAGTCCAATGGTCGTGGGCGAGAGATGTCGGGGTTATGGATGAGTCCACACACAGATATCGAATAGAGAGCGCCGGATTATAAAAATCCCATTGGTTGATTCTCAAGATAATGCCAGCTAGAGGATCAGCAGCGAATATGGTTTCTTCTGAAGAGGCCACAAGCATGGTTTGTATGCTTTGAATGTTATGTGGCAAAAAGGTTTGGTGTTGTCCAGCCAAAGAAATGGATCTTTGTTTCATTTGAGACTTGAAATTGATTTCTGTGAGAATGGAGTGTGTTGCAACCAAAACGGTGCCATTTTGAAAGGCTGCTATTGCAGTGATTTCATTTGTCCAAATGCCTGATGTTTCTATGCCAATTTGAATTCTAAAGTCTGACAAAATATTATATGGCAATAATAATGGATTCTGTGAATGTGACTCCAATGTCTCATTGATTATAGTTTTGACTGAATTATTATTGTTTTGAGTCTGATTTGATGAAGGTATCAGACACGCAGAGCCATCTTCAGATTGCTGCGTGTGTGTTTTATTGCAAGCTGAACACATTATAGTGGAGGAAAACGTAGCAAAACCTTCGGGACATTTCTTGCAGACTTCAGGATGCGTGCTTCCCGTGTTCGGATTGAATGTGCCAGGAGGACACCTTATAAATTTCGACAGATAAGAATAGCCTCCCTTCGGACTAGGGATGCAAAACAATTTCGAATCATTGGAAGATTGTGAGTGATGATGGTGAGCAATGTAGCCAGCAGAACATGGGTTAAACGAATACTGAGTCCGCTGGTTGCCACAAAAGACTTTGTCGTACATTAGAATGGGAATGTTGGGGCGAAACATTTGATTTGTGAGCGCCATAACATTGTCAGTATTTTTGTCGAGGTTTTCTCCTATAATAATACCAATAGAGTGAGATAATGTGATTTGATGCAATGGATATGACATTGTGAAGGACATGATGTTGGTATACGTTGTCCAGAAGAGATTGGTTGCTGTGTTCTCACTTGCATTTACCTTATTCTCCAACCACGTCAAGAGAGATTCACTAGGAAATTCAATTTGGTACAAGACATTGGGGGTTTCTTGTGCAATCCATATTTGATAATAAGCGTCAATGGATAGCAATGTGAATGCAGTGATTTGCCTTTCATGAGTTTGGTTTGCGGCCACTGGATTCAATGCATTTATGTCCAATTCAATGGAATGAAACAACTCTGTATGAATGTTTCTAATATTTTGATCTTTGTGCAGTGAGTCTTTGAGTGAATAAGCAGCAAACATGAAACAAAACTGTGTTGTTTGAATAGCTGATTGGGCTATGAAGGCTATATGCTTGTCTGACACTTGAAGTGAAACCTTTTGAATTGGATCTTGATTAGCCCATGTGTAGTTGACAAACGCTATGGAGGTTATCCACGCGTTATTTGCTATATAGAAGATATTGGCTTGAGGCAAGTGTGCTTGTCTGTCAATAAGCAAAATATAGACTTGTTGGAGGCGTGCGTGGACAGAGAATGCTGTGAGAGATTGAAAGCTTCCTCCTGCATATTCTAGGGGTACTGACAATGCGTTGAGAACAGTGTCACCATGGTTGTCTGAAAATGATGCTTGAAATAAATTGCGAGTCCAATATTCTGTCTTGTTTTGAATTGTAGCAACTACAATGCTGAAGACAGTGTGCGGGGATAGAGCATAAATGAGTTGGGAGGGCAGCAGTGATTTTGAAATTGTCTGAGGTTGTTGCTGAATGTCAAGAAACCCTCTCTCTGAAAACAATGACAATGGAAATAAATCTGACGAAGATGAATAGCAAAATATTTTGTTTTGGCTTGATTGGAAACTTTTTAAGATACATTGGTGATCTGTGTTGGTTTGTGTTTGAGTGTTAAATAATGGAAACAGCACGCGTCTTTCCCATGGGGGCGTCAAAAAAGGCAGCGTGGCCCCTGCTATAGGCAAGAAAAACGCATGGAGCAGTAACCACAAGCAAACCACAGCAAACTTCATTTTCTTGTATTCAACGCAATACATTTTTAATATAAATCAAACTAATGTTTGAAGCCCATACACGGCAGATTTGTAGACGTGACTAAATGCCAGAAAGAACGCTGAAGCCAGGTGCTTGATGTCTTCTCCTCGATGTTCGAATGCGGCAACAATGTCAGACATGGAAAGAGATTGGTGGGGGTCTATTTCCTCTAGTTTAGATCTAGCAAATGTTTTGATGAGAAGGTCCATCTTGTAGACTATCCATACGTCGTATAAGAAAGGCGCAAACTTGCTATTGACAGTGAATGGGTGTGCTCCTCGTCCCTTTCCTTTGATAATGACACATGGAATGCTGTTTTTTTGAGAAATGATGCAGTTTGCAATTGTGAGCTGCAGGTCTAATGGAGGAAGATTGCTTTCTGCTACGTGTTGCCAGACAATGTGAAGATTAGAAAGAGATGAGTTTTTTAACGCCTGTTCCTGCATTTCCAATTCTCTCATGGCCTGTTGGACATTGTGAATGTGCTGGACCATGTCAACTGCCCATTGAAGTCCTTGATCCTTTCTCGCGAGCATAAATTTTTTGTAGGTTCCAGGGTATGCTATGCTGTCTAGAATTTTGAATCTTATGTAGGATTCTACGTCTTCTTTCGTGAGAGGGGTTTTCATCGGATTGATCTGAGCAAGACTTGGAATCATAGCAGAAAAAGAAGAGGACTGCATGGCGAAGTGAACACGCGAAAATACACACACCCCAACAAAAAAGTAAAAATGGGGTAAACACTAAAAAACCTTTTTTTTATTTTTGGTTCTTAAATATGAGGTCGCGCGATCTAAACAGCATGCCCCATTCAATTGTATAATATATTGTTTATTCCACAAGAAAAAAAATGGACTACAGTGGCGAAAGTGAGAATGGTGGAGGAGGAGAGAGTAGAATGCCCCTGGCTATTGCCATTCCTAAAGAACGATTCTCTCTCTATAGAAATGATGTTGTCAGAGGCTTATTTCGGATTCCTCCTAGTCCTGTTCTAGACAGTGATTCGAATGCGCCCATGTTTTGTATGGCGTTTGCTATGAAAGACAAGACATCTATCGATGCACTGACCCAAAAGGCTTTATGGGTTATTAATCATGTGAAGAGTTATCTTGCTCGCGGAGAAAGCTCTCCATACATCGAAAATATGTCTGGATTTAAAATATACAAGAGCTCTTCTGATAAGAAGAAGGAAAAGTGGGTGATTATGCGTCAAGAACACGGTGAGAATGTCATTGCAACTGACTTGAATGATCAAATGTCTGTAGCCTCTACAGGTGTTGCAGGGGGCGAGGATCCATTGTTGGATCTAAAGAGACAGTTGAACTTGCATGACGATGATACTGGCGACGATGGCCGTCTTATGGAAATTGACGTGAAACTTAGAATACACGAGGTGAGAAGGGTAGAAGCCAAAAACGATTCTGATGGTGCTGGGGGCGAAGATTATGAAGTGGGCGAAGTATGCGATCATTATTTGATGTTGACAGTGCAGTCCCCCTTGGCATTTTCCTTTCGCAGGGCTGTGTTTGATAGTCTCCAATATCAATGCAAGAAAACTGGAGAGTCACTCGATCACTTGGACCACAGGAGACGTGTCTGGAACCAGATGCGCGTCTATGTGAAAGACATGTTGAATGTGGATTCTATTGACGAAGAGGGCCAAGAAAATGACAATGATGGCAGCGATTGCTCTTTCTCGAATGCGTCTTCATCAGACTCTTCTGGTTCCATAACAGATGATGATGACTCGCATTATCAGCTTTCTGAATCAAAGAGAAGTAGGAGGAAGAAGAAGAAGACTTCAAAAACAAAAAAAAACTCCAAAAAGAATAAGTCTGGTAAGGAAAAGCGTGTACAAAAGAAATTTTCTGAGGCAGAAGTGACGCATGGAGTGGATATCAACAATATAGATTGGATGAGAGTTGGAACGCCTGCTGGATTCACTTGTATTTTTAGTGTCCACAGAGCTTTGGACTGGATCCGCAATCATTTTTTTCACTATGGTAATCATGATCGCAGTGGTTTGAATCAGTCTAATTTTTTTTTGGAAAGTTTTGGCATTCTGAGGCGCCAAGACATTGCATTGGATGATTCTATCACTTTATCATATTGCGAATATGACGATGCCGTTGAAAAAGCACTGGAAAAGAATAGGAAATACAATGAGTTTTGTCGCCGTCGTCAGAACAGCAAGAATGATAAGGATGGCAATTCTATGAATGGCAAAGGGAAAAAGCGAAAGCAGGCATTGATGGACGATCCTTTTGGAATTCAGGAAGCTTCTAGAAAGAGGAGGGCAAATACTGGAAGGAGAATGGATGACGATAGTGTTTCCATGGCGCCTAGCATGGGTTCTGTGGAAAATAATGACGACGACGATGAGTCTGTGTTTGCGAATGGTCCTCCTGTGATATGTATCTCGCGCCCATCGGGGATTCGTTTTGAGATAGTGTACAAAAACAATCGCCCATTGGATGATGGAAGTGAAGACGAAGCAGATGGCGGCAGCATGTATGGCAGCCAGGGCATGACAAAGATAGCTGTGAATGGATATCCTCAGTGCAATCTAGTGATGGGGGTGGCAGTCCCAGTGAGGTTGGAGTCTTGCTACTCTCTTGTAGAGTTTGAGAGGCATGTGAAAATTTTTCCAGCTTCTGTGACTCTTGATATTTTGAGAGTGATGCTTGCATTGGATGTTTCGAATCCAAGAGGTTTAAGAGCCCACCCTAGCCATGAAGACGATGATGTGCAGAAAATTCAAGAATATGACTATTATTATGATTATTCAGGACACAGTAATGGTTTATCTGCAGATGATTCTTCTTTTTCGCCGAATGAGTCTTCACCACTTGTTTTAGACAATAGAAGGGGCAAAGAAATTTCTTTTGAGGAACTGCAGTGTATTGTGAGTGGAAGCGAAGAAGAAATGGGAAGACCTATGCTCTCGAATGGCGACATGGGTTGGCATGATCATTGTATCAAGAGCGTGTATGGCGACGACACTGACTCTCATTTCCTAATGAGAGAGCGTTTTGATAGATTGCAGAGTTTTGTGAGACTGGCTCTTGGACTGTCCTTGACTCGTTCTCTTGGAAGTGATAGCTATGTGAATGACCGCGTGGCTGCCTATGGTCGTTTTATGGAGAATGATAATGGCAGAGAATCGCAAAAGATTTGCTTGTCCCATACATATCATCCTTTCCTTTCGTGGAAGATGGAGGAAGAAGGGACACATCGAGAATTTGAATCAGGCATGGGGCCTCCAATTACCTCGAGGATGGGCGATCCGTTTCAAGAGGCTCTGTGTTATCTAGGGCACGTAGTGGATATGTGCAATGCCTCAGAGCTTCAGCTTCACGCCGACAATGTTCATTACTTTATGCAGTTGCTTATATCTGACGTGATGCTAGCGATCAACTATCATGGAGGCGATGTGCAAGGTGCCGCCAATGGGATTGGGGCTACTCTGATTGTGAGAGATGGGTACGGGAACTACAGGCATTTATTCCGCGACAATTCTTCCAGGGACTCGTTTGTGATGACGCAGGGTCAGGTGTATAGCAAGAGCTATGGCAGTGGTGCTGATTTGGCAGTTCTCAAATACAAGAATATATGTGTTTTGTCCAGATATCAGGCGACGATTCCTGGGTCAAATAAGGAGTTTATCACTGAAGTGAAGAGGAGTTCAGAGATGGGACTTATGCATAATGTGTGCAATACAGTGGAAAAGCATGGCAGCGAGTACAAGCTTGTTCATATGGTGAACAAGACGTCGAGTCGCCTGTATTCAACTGAGTTGAAAGCTGGAAATGATGCCCAGTCTCAGTCGTGCATGCAAGCCATTGCCTGGCTCATTGCCAGAAATACTATGAGTGGTGACAGCAATGTGTTTAAGTCTACCAGAGAACACGAGAAAACAAAAGCGAGAATCCCAGTGGAATATAAGCAAGTCATTTATGGTTACTGGGTGCTCTGCAGTAATCAAGTTGCTGGCCCTTGCAGAGAGCGATTTCGCGCTCTCGCTGCAGTATGCAGGAGTGTGGCTTCAGGATGTCTTGGTCCTCCTCGCTCTGATTTTATGCAGGATGTTGCTATGGGTTGGACTGGAAGTTGCAGTCGTAGGCAGCCCCCCAAAGAAAAGAAACATTTGATGGGTGAAGAACAAAGGCGATTTTCTGAAACTGCAGCAGATATTCCGAAGCCTCTGTTTTTGTCTGCCATGTGCACTTGCATCGTGACTTCATTCATGCAATGGACAGGTTCTTTGGGAAAACTTCCATCTTCGTATGTTTTGGAATGTTTGATGAAGTGCTTTTATTCCGAATTGGAGATGAATTCGTGTTTTTTGAATCCAGATATATCTAGCGGTGGAGAGTTGTCTCGTCTTCTTCAGGTTTCTAAAGCCAGGGGAGTTGCCATGTCGTTATTGGGGATGGCAATGGAAGAAACTGTGGAGTCTGGGAGAAGGTTGGATCCTCGGTGGCAAGCACGAAACTTCCAGCATGAAGTGAAGAAAGAAGGGCATCTCCGTGCAGTGGAGCGTTGCGCAATGCGACTGATGACTGGAAATACTGTGCCATCTGTAGCTCCTTGTATGATGGCAGATACGCTGGAACATTTATTTCGCCTAGACTTTATGGTTTTGATGCAATTGTTGTGTAGAAAGTTTGAGGTTCCTTCAGTGGGATTCAACCTAAAAGATTTGTTGACTTGGCTCAAGACTGGAAACTTTGAGCATTGTAGTGTCTTGGGCACTTGGATGCAAAAGATGAGATGTCATTCAGTGGGGGGCGGAGTGCTTTGTTCGTCTGCAGGATCAGGGGCATCCTTCTCTGCTTCTTCTTCGTCAAGTAGCAGCAATAACAACGCAAGAAAGCATGGAATTACTCCCAGCCAAAATTGCATGTACATATCTCACGCAGACGGCATGCGCTGTCATGTAGGAGAAGATTCGTCTGAATTTGACCTCTCAGTTTCATTGCGAGTGGGATCAAATCTGTTTAATGAGTATCAGACTATACTCCAACCCCATTGTATGATTTCTGAACAGAACGGAGGTCCTGACATTGTGCGTGGCTTGATATTTTCGAGTGCAAACAAGCAGTATGCGTGGCCCAGTGTGTTTGGTTCTATTGATGTGTTGCAGAGGTTTTGGCAAGGCAGGCCTCCCATGGGAGCCCAAGGCGCAAATTCTCAGGAAATGGATGGGATTCGAGACAGTATGAGTTTGTGCCCTCTGCGCATTATGTTGGTCGAGCCAAGAGTGGCGGGTTTAGCCGTGGACATTCGCTGGCTTCTTCTCATTCGCTGTTTGTGTGGTGGATTTCCTTGCCAGAGTTCTCGTTTTGCTTTAGTGAGCAGGTGGGTACAACATTTTTATCAGTTGAATGTTCCAGATTATATGAAGACAGCAAAGTGTGTGTGGACAGGCATGCCCTCTCCATTTGACAGAGAATCGTTTATATCAGTGCCAGTCACTGAGTCGAGATATGTGCTTGGGCCCTCGTTGAGGCAAGAGGACGGCACGTATGTGCTATCGGACAAGTATGGTCAAGACGCAGTTTTTGATAATGATGACGATGGCGAAGCAGATGGCAGGAATGCACTGGCTAGAAACATAGAATTGCATGAGAATTCGTACGTGCAACGCCTGGTTACTCGCTGCATGCTGAAGAGGTGGGGGGTTCAAAAGTGTCTTAACGAAAAGATACAGATTATAGGATTGGACGCTCCTATCATTTCCAAGGTTGTGGAAGACATGGGGCCAGCTGCTCCTAGGTATGAGATGGGAAAGGTCCTCGGAGTTCCAGAAAGGATTTTGCCTACGAATGCAGTGAGTTCCTATGCTCTGCCTTATGGTGTCTGGTTTCCTGTACTATTGAGGTATAATCAATGCGTATGTGCGCCCCTGGATCGCAAAAATTGGCTTATCTTTGCCTCCCTGTTAGTCATGGAAGATGATGAGCAACAGAGCCAGAGAAAAAACATTGGAAAAACAATCTACTTGCTAAACTTTAAAGGCCACTTGATCGACATTACGAATGATTCGTATCTTGATTTAAATGATGAACAGAGTGTGCGCAGGACAGCCTTTCATGAAGGCAATTCGTCGCAATCTAAGCAAAAGGAGAGATTGGTTTTGTCTGCAAAGTTTATGTCTCGACTGGTTACGAAAGAAGGGGTGTCTATTCCAGTGGAGTGTCTCTCCAATAATGTTTTTGGAAACAAATTAGAATCTTGCGCATTTGGACTGAATGGAAGAACTCTAGTGGACGTGCGACCTCTCTGTGTTTTTTTTAGGCCTGGCGTTCTTCTCCGCATAGAGAATCCGCGATGCAATGGCTGTTGTGATCAAAGCCACTACGGAATGGTTCATAGATATGATGCAAATCTTGCGTCCTATGAAGTGATGTGCTGGAACCGAAGTATTGTATACTTTAATCCATATGAAGTAGAAGACATGGTGATACCAATTGACAGCATAGTATACATTAGGGCGAGGGCATTTATAACAGAAGCGCATCATGGTTCTGGTGGAAACGCAGCGTCCAAGAAAACCAACATCTTGTTTTATCAAAAGAAGAAGTCGAGGCATCAACAGCAAGATTCGCAGTCTATGGCAATGAGTCAAGGAGCAGCGGCGGGTGGGTCCCAGCAGACGACAGTGGCCGAGGACGAAGTGGACAAAGATCATGATGTTGTGGAGTGCAGACTGTGCATTCCCACTGAAGACCTTCAAGAAGCATATGTGGCAAATGGCTGGCGTGGAAATGGGGTGCTGAGCGTAACTGTCATTATGTTTTATGATTCTACTGCGAGCAACGAACTAGAATCGCTCTATACTGAATGCGCCACCAAGGATGGCATGAAGCACGTTCGCCACATGAGTGTGAAAATTCAAGATACATTGTTGGTGCAGAATCCATCTGCGTACAGAAGGACCATCTTTGATTGCATAGGTGTGAAATTGAGTTAAAAAATAAAAAAAAAATCGATGCTTGGTTTAAATTTAGGAGACTCTGTTGGAATTCGGTTTTGTTAGCAGAGAATAGAGTATGTCTGCCACACAAGGCATTCCTTGCGGTTTGGATGTAGATTTGTTTTCTCATCATGCTAATAGCTCGTATAATGGAGATCCGCCTTTTAGAAAACACACCATGGAGATTTTGGACATTGTTTTAAAACACTTGGAAGCCATGGAAGAAGAAGGTAATAAAGATGGTCATGTTATAGCCAGTACGTTTGTTGCACGGCAGCTCGGGTTAATACCTTTGCTTAAAGATTTTAAGAATTTGTGTTCCATGTCCTTTCAAGTACTTCATAACAAAGGTCAATCTGTGAATGAGTTTGGAAGGAGAGTGTTTGAAATGGTGTCTCAGTATGGAAACTATGATCTGCGCAATTTTTTGTATGGAGTTGTGATGTCCAAGGGGGGGTGCTTGGTTGAAGTGTATGAATTTCTTTTGATGACTGTCCGTGAAGAAAAAAATGTGAGAAAATGGAGCGAAGTAGATTTGAGAATGTTGTATCGAGTTCTGTCCCTCATTGAGCAGCACAGTGACTTTCAAGATGTTTTGATGGCCCATGCAGACTTGACATTGTGCTTCGAACTTATTCATTGTGCAACAGGTAACAAAGGAAACAGTTTGGTTCAATCTTCTCGAAAGACATGGCATACTTGTTGCCTGAAGAAGAAAAAAAGGAAGACTGACCTTGAAATAGACCTTGCATTGAAAAAAAACGCTATTCAGCAAGAAGGGGGCAACATTTTATGGAATATGTGTGCTAACTATGAGTTTTGTGGCTGTATATATACTTATAACATTTAAGTGTATTTGATTTGGAATAATAGTGGTGTATGTCTTGCTCTAAAAACCACCACACATTAGCATTTAGTGGTGACAAGCAAAGATCCTATCACACACCATGTTTTTCGGCAAAATATCGTTATTTTGCAGACTTGTTTGAATATGTTGAAACCAAGGGAAAAGGGTTTGTCATGAACGATTCTGCTGGAATCTTTTGGGGGTCGTGCCAACATGACTGGGTTGTTCTTGATTGCTGTTTTGCGTGCTGTAGAATATGTGGAGCAGGACACGAATGTCATCGCGGCCAATGTCCAGAGACAAAGACGGAAAACTCTTCTAGCGTTTGCACTATCACTGGAATTGTGACTGTGAATAGTGAATTTCGAGAAGAAAGAAACATTCACGAGAGGGTAACTTTTGCTGGACACTATCAGTCTTCGCGTTTTTCGGCGCTGGAGTCTGCTGGAGAAGTCGACGAAGAGATGGACGACGATGTGTTATTTCGAAATGAAAGTTCCGCCAAGCATCATCATTCCATCGTAGAAGATGAATTTGTGTCTGTTTCTTCAGATAGAAATGTAGTAGGCAAGCGAAAAAGAAGAGGGTTAGCAGGCAAAAGTCTCAGCGACAGTCGCCATGATGATGCTGAAACTCACTCCACAAATAACAAGAATAAGAAGAAAAAGAGAATAAGTGTGGTAGAAATGAATATGTGGCTAGCTGCAGCCAGCGTTGCATCATCTTCTGCAAGTAGTGACCCTTGGCCTGCACACGGAACATCAGCGCATGGAGGAGGCTTTGTATGCCCATCCAATTTCTTGTCATCTGGCATGAATCCGTATAGGATAATGATTTTATCTGTATTTAATGAAAGCATGAACAAGGTTCATGAAACAGTGGAGTCAGTTGTGTCTGATATTTTATCGTCTGATAAAACGTATTTTTGTTTTATGCAAGAAATTGACAGAAATGAAGGAAAGCTCTGTTCTTTGTTTTCGAAACTGCTTCGCGAAACAGCACACAGCAAGCATTGCCTGCGCCCCAACATTTTAAATTTGTTCACTCAAGTTTATTATCACGCAAGAAAGTGCAGACTTTCATACAATGGATTCGTTTATCCTCCATCATGTATGGGACAACAACATCAAGAACTCGAGAGGGACTGCCGCAAATCTCATGCGAGAGATAAGAAGAAAAATCACACTCTGCATGATCACTGCAATAAGAAACGTTTCCCGTGCAGTGTGGTTTCGAAGCTTGTGAAGACGTGCACTGAAAGTATAGTGAATCTCCTGATGTCTTATGGAGGACTCCGCGTAGTACGTCATTTGCAAAATGTGGGGAGGCGCAGAGAATTCATTTGTAGTATGCTCTATTTGATGAGAATGGGAATCACTTATCAAAACAGACAATTGCTTCCGAAAATAGATATGCTCCACGAATATCTTCCAATGCAAGTGCTGCTTCCAGTAGTATTCAAGATACGCGCAAAAAGCATAACAGAGGGGGAAAATATTATTAAGTTAGATATTCGAAAAATGCCATTGTGATAATCAACTCATCTCTTGCATTTTTCTTTTTCGCATAAGAATAGTGGTGGTCGTACTTGTGTTTGATGAACTGCTGCTACTTGTCACGGCAGTACCTTGGGGATGGCTTTGAGTTGAAGCTGATTCTTGAGGAAGCCGCGACGCCTGTCTATATAATGCCAAGGACGACTTGATCATGATTCTCTGTCGAAAGTCTAGAATGCGAATAAAGAGTTCTATGTTGTGAGTCCCATGTGTGGCCCGCCCAATGGCAATGTTTTCTATGCGGGCAGGGTGGATGGATTGTAGGAAGAGTAGGTCTTCGATGTTTATCTCGAATGGATCAGTAGAAGGCAATTTAGCATGGATCAAGTAGCCTGTTGAAATGTTTGTTATCTTATATTTTTTGCACGCCGGAAATTCATCTGAACCTAGACTCTCAAGACCTTGCAGTATATTATCTACCAATATCCTGTCTTCGTCAGGGACGTCTCTGAGAATATCGTCAGACAAACTAGAATTAATCACCTGCATAATATAGTTTTAAAGTTTTTTTTGAAAAAGATGTACTTATAAGAGGCAAAATAAATAGAAATTGAAACCACATTGAATGACACCACTGAAGGCAAAGCAGCAGAAAACACATGAGCAAACGAGCCCTTCGATACGTCCATTAAATGACCCTTTTGTTTTTGCTAGTACGTATCCCTATTTTTTAAGCAGTCACACGTCTGTTCACAATTCAAAGACTGTTCCCCCCAGTCTCAAGCACAAGAAGAAGCATAGAAAATTTGATATACTGTCCAATTCTTATAACTCACTCATCGAGATTCGCATTTGTCTATTTAATGGAGACGTCCGCTTTGAGCATTTATGTTTGCCTCTTCCGTTTTCGCCTAATCCAGCTGAATTTGAGCTGAGTGTTACTTACCTTGACAATAGAACTGACTTTTGCGGGTACCTTTCGTTTCTATTTGGTGTACCCATCAAAGTCGCAGGTTGGAACGTAGAGGAGTGTAGGATTGACGTTTTAGTGAAGAATGGGGATCAAATTACGAGTGGAGGAGTTCAAGCTCTTTGGGCTGAAGAATCGTTTTTAGAGCATAACAAAGAAAATGTGTATTGTTTGTTGTACTTGACTGATTATTTCTGCAGAACGGAAGAGGATGGATATCCTAATATAGAAAAGATTAGTATCTCTCAATTTGAGCCAAAGTACCAAGAAAGAATAGCCCCTCACAAAGGAACATCTGTTTCTATCCAAAATCTCTGCGGATTTTGCAACTTGCCTTATGAAATATCTTTTAGGTCTTTTTATCCAGTCTCTAAGAAAAGTAAACGGACTCTAGAAATCATCATTGAAGCTCAACGGCAATCTTTCTATGCAAATCCAATGGGTTTGTGCGATGAAGACATGACAGAGGATATTGGCATAAGTCCAGAAAATCACCCTGGAAGATGTGAATCTCTTGTGATGCTTTCTGGTACATTTAAACTGTGTTCCAATTGCACGAGGATTGATTTTCGTGGAGTGCGTTCAGTAAGCTTGATTCGAGAAGATTGGGAGACTATTAGTGGGATTCCAATCGACAGCGTTTCCATGTATGTTTATATGGTGGTGTTGAAGGGAAATCTAGGCAAGAGCTTATTTTTTAGGCAGATGGATATCTCGTGTTTTTCGTCTTACCAAAGTCCCAACAGCAAGCATCATATTGTTGATCTCACTCACGGCGGTCCTAATAAATGTTTTCTTACGAATGGAATATGGGAGTGGTGTCAAAGCTCAATTCACTTAGAAGACGTTTGCGAAGTCTTGTGCATAGATTCTATCAATTGGGATGTCTTTCTCGCAAAATACCCCTCTGTCCCAATCTCTGACATGACAAGAAATGCAGAGTCAATGAACATTAATATTTCTCGCAGAGGGGGAACTATAATACGCTTGACATTTCCTCAAAAAACAATGTGGAACGCACTTCATGAGCATGAAGTGGTGTCTGATTGCAACAAAATATTAAATGTGTTGTACGACGTTGCGCACGGCAGGTGTTATGTTTGAATCAAGTTACGAATATAAAGAAGATGCTTTGAGTGCGAGTGGAATGCGGGTTTTGAATTGGCATCCAATCAAAATCAATATCACGATGCAGCCTGCTACTCCTACAATGATTCCAGCCCACAGAGGAAATGACTCCCCCCTCGCGTCATTTGAGTTGTTTGGCGGTGGAACATAAATGGGGTCATCCTGGTCGGTATTTGAAGTCGTTGGATTGTACAGAATTGGAGAATCTGAAGTAAGAGTGAGGTCTTGGTTTGCGTTGATGCGGGCATCACTTGCATTTGGCTGCTCTGCGACATCGAGAAGGCGGCGCTGTACTTGCGCTTGCGATGACGAGAATGTGGAGTTGAGAATAAATGGAATGGCACATTGGAGCCATTTTGTGATTTGGTTTCCATTTTGATTGAATAGACATGCATTGATGAGTTTGGTTTCGTTATAAGTGTATGTTTTGTTTTGGATAGTCACGTTTTGAAACCCATTGAACCCCCCTCTCGCTTTGATGGTTTGAAATATCTGGGCGCTAGCTCTGAGGATGGCATTGCCTTGGGAGTTCCATGTAGATATGTATTCTCCTGGGCTGTTTTTTGTGGTGATGTTTCGTGAGAGTCTTGATTCTGCCCTCTGAATCAGTTTTTGAATAAAAGAAGCAGTGTTGGGTCCATCTCGGATGGAAGATGCTGTAGCTTCTCTGTCTGCTTCCCAGTTGAATTGTTGCTTAGGAGCAAGTGTAGATTGGGCTCTTTCAGGGCATGTTTGGTTCGTGGTTTGGATAAAAGCACAAATGGCCTCGTACATGATGGATTCATCAACTTGATTGGATACTAGAGTGGAATAGCGCTCTCCCGTTTCTGCGTGTTGTCCAGTGAGAATGGTGGCGGGGACCAAGTTCTTCTTTTGTTGGGGTGTGAGTTTTGGTAATGTATTGGATGCACACTTAATTTGCCATGCTACTGAGATTCCAAAGCCAGGACTGGTAGACTCACTACAGGAAAAACACGCACCGTCTTGAACAGAACCAAAAAACTCAGGCGGACAGTAGAGCATGTCATTTACCTTGCAATAACCCCTGTTCCTTGGATCAAAGAGTTGAAATTGTCTTGTTCCTATCAGTCCCACTGATATTGGAGTGATGTAGATGATGTCTTGTGTAGACGGGACTTCCACAAAGTCTACTGGGGTGCTGTTGCCATACATGTCTTTGAGTAGGTTTTGGTAAAAAATAGCATTGGATATGGTTTCGCCCTCATCGGGGACGGCATTGGCAACCTCTGCCGTTGCATTTATGCTAGCAGTCGCAGATACTTGACTAAATATTTGCTTGAGTGCCCAGTGTGTATCCATGGAATTGAGATTTTCTGGTAGGAGTTTTGGGGATGCTACAATGTCTGTGATAAATGGGTTATTAAACGGAGCGCTGCATTCAAGTGCATTTCCAGTGCGGACATTGTTGCAAATGTTTCCTAGGGATATTGGGTCAGGGGTTCTAGAAGATGTGCCAGGATTGAGATTTTGCGATTGGAAGCAGGCGCCTCGGAGCATATATTTCATCTTGCTTATCGGATGGGTCCCATAGCGAGTGATTGGGAACCCCAATGCGTTATCCATGATATCTGAGTGCAGGACGTAAGCAATGTCGTATCCTCCGTTTTCTGGAATGTATGCAGAGAGAAAATGCAAGTCGCTGTGCCTCGCCATGTGAACTACAAAGCACTTGGAATCTGATATATACGAGTGAATACATGATTCTCGAACAATGTATTTAGGAACCATGTCCTTGGTTGAATACGCGGTGTACTTTTTTATGCCCTTTGCCTCTGCTACGTTGTAGATGATGCACGGTATGCGAGCATATGGAATTAGATTCGATTTATCAAACAGTGCTTGTTTTGAATTATAGAGCCCTGGATCAGTCACCATATTTTCCTGAAACGTCTTGTATGCTGGAATGTGAATCCTGTACAAATCAACACAAAAATCAAATGGCGTGAATGTAGATGCAGATGAATTGGTTGACACGCCAGCTACTAAGACGTCTCGTTGATCTGGGATGCTAAGGATTTTGGGATACGGAGGAGGAGCATAAATGGGATTTGAGGATATGGGATGAAACAAATCCTTAAAATTAGCAATAGATATTAGGCCGTATCCAGAAGGGGGCACTAGAGACAGCATCAAATTATCTCCATTTTCTCGGCGCTGCTGTGCATTTGCTGGAGAAGTGCATTCGTAGATCAAAAAAGAGAGGTCATCAGGGAAAATGGATATGGAACATATGGGGTTGAAGTTTTTTTCTGAATTCACGTTTAAGCTTGTGATACTGGAAGATGTTTGATCTGTGAAGAGTTCCATGCGTAGGATAGTGGACTCGTCCGCTAGTAACAAATATTTTCCTTGAAGGGGGTCAATATCCATGGCTCGCAGGTTGCAGAATGTGATTCTAGCAGGATGTCCTGCTCCGTTGAATTCTGTTTTGCCTGTAGGACACGCCATGTTTTTTCCTGCTAGAGTACATGTGGAGGTGAGGCCGTCAAAAGCATTGCACCAAGCATTGCAGCCATCGTTGTTGATCCTGTTCCCGTCATCGCATAATTCGCCTGCGTCTTTGATGCCATTTCCGCACAATGGATTCTCTGTTGAAGTAGGGGGGGTGGATGGCCAAGATAGACAGACTGGCGGATTTAACTGCTGCGAATGGGTTGTGACTGCGAAGCACGATAAGAAAATCATTGCGAAGCGTGAGATAAACACCTCGACCATGGTATGAATTTGGATTCTTATTTTAAATAAATGTTGTTTATATATGATTGATGGAATCGTCTGATCCTATATATAGTGGCTGTTTTTGTTGTGCATTGCATAAAACATGTCTTCTGTGGCGGGTAAGAAAAGCAGTAGAAATATTGGGAATATGAACATTTTTTCGCTTTTGGGTGGATACGATGCAATGGATATGACTCTAGTAGGACATAGCAGCAGCAGAGCAGAGCAACTGTGGCATTTTATTTATTGGTGCTATACTCACCAGTCTTACTTTAGACTGGGAATCATGTTTTGGGAGTATATTGGAGAATATTGTTTAAAATTGGTACTTTCTAGAATGCATCCAATGCAAGCTAATTTAAAGAAGGAGTTGTTTAAATCACTTGGGATTAATGTAGACGAAGTTCGGAATGGCACAATATATGAGGTATTTCAAGCACTCCGCCTGCATCATGCAGCAAATGGGACGGGAAAGGGTACCAGTGCCTTTTATGATAATGTAGATTTGCTCGTGCATCAATTATATGATGCTGAACAAGGCGTGCAGCATATATTGGCAAAGGAGTTTAAGAAGCCTATTCATTCCATTGAAGATACTTTAAAGCATGTATTGGAGCGAATCCTTCACTTAAAAACTTTTTTTTGTGATAATGCAAAGTCTTTGGAGAGCGCTCACCACACATTTGCTGCATATTTGCTAAGCCTTCAGGGTAATTGGACTGACAAAGAAAAAATCATTGATTATAGCAAGAGCACGTATGGTGGATCTCATTGGTTTGAAGTGGGACTCTCAGCCATCGAAACAAAATTTGAAGAGAGGAAAACATTATTTTCGAATCATTGCAGCGGCATCTCTTCTCCCATGCCTCCTCAGGTGGAAGTGGCGCAATGGCTTCAGGCAGAATATGAGCATTGGTCTCGGTGGAGTCTGAGTTTCGGTGATATTTTGGATAAAGTCAAGCCAGAAATTTTGCACCAAATTAAAAGCGCCCGGGACTTTATATATGCTGGCATTTCAAAATGATTTGCGTTTGTTTTGGGTGGAATGAATAAGGTTTCTTTGTTTTGTCAGTATTTATTGGGGGCACACTTAATCATGATAATACAGTGTGAATCCAAGTGTAGCAAGGAAGGATGGATTCCACTCTTATCTGTTTCTCATAGTCGTTATAATGCAAATGATGATAGTAGATGTGTCCCTTGTCCTGAAGGGCATTTTTGTCAGAGTGGAAGTATTTATCCACAAAAATGCAGCGCAGGCATGTTTTCTACGAGTGGTTCATCTCGATGTTGTCCCTTGAATTCAACGTGCAGTCCAGGTTTTGCTGTGTTTCCAAATGCAGGTTGCCAGTGCATGAGAGTAGAGTGTCCTTATACAATGTCTGATTACGAAAGGAACGCGCCTCCGTCGAAGATGATGTATGATATTAGCAATAATGACGAGGGGAGAATCATTTGTGTGAAAGATGTCGAGGGATGTTCAAATATGTACGAATCGTGTCCTGGAATGATTCAACATAGAGATAATTGTATGTGTTTTGACAAAACGCATTGTATGGATGCTAAGCGCTCTCATTTGCAGTATTGGTATTCAACTACGGATATGTCATTTCGTTGTGTGAATCAAAACAACCATTAAAAAAACTTTTTTTAAGACACTGTGACCTTAAAAGTGGTGGCAATTTGTTTGTTTGCCTGAAACACCGTGAAGATGAGTTCTGAACAGTTATCTTCTAAGAAGAGACCTCGCGCATCTGAAAGCGCAGTATGCGATGACATCCCAGATCAGAAGGTTTTGAAAGAGCTGGTGTCAAAGTCATTTCAGAGCGGGGACCACTACGTGCATTGGAGGAAGAGAAACATGCGTGTGTTTGGAGTTGGGTATGTTCATTCCATGTTGTCTGATTTTAATGACGAATTTGTAGGCGAGGACAAAAGCATCAAGAGTATCAGTGATATTCGAGGGAATGTCGAGCGTTTCATTGAACATGACTTGGTGAATAATTTGAGAAGTGCTAAGGGATCAGCTGTTTTTGATGCTTGTGAGATGATTTATCGGAACATTAAGAACAATTTAAGTAGTACTGTGGGAGGAATGGAGGCCCCGCTTCATGGCTATTTCAAAGTAAGCGTAGAACTTGAGATCAGCACGAGATCTAATTTGGAATTATGCATAGGTCTGAATTCATGTTCATTGTCGCAAAAGAATGCCGTGTGGATACAAGAGAGAGAATTTGGATGTAGTTATCTGTCGCTGTTTAAGAGTGTTTATACAAATCTGTCTGAGAATACCTGTACAAGTTATGAAGAGTATCAAGCATTATTGTCTGATTATGTGAATTCCGCCTCTCATATGAGAGATACTCTGCGAGTGAATTTGGAATGGAGAAAACATCAATTGGGCATTTTCGAATCAAAAAAAAAAGCAGTAGATGCCATGCATGCGAATATGAAGGAGAGGCGAGACAAGTGCAACGAACGAATCATTGAATATGAGAGTGATTTGGACACGATTAAAAAGTGCGCCTCAACATTTTCCTCGTGTTCAGTGTTGGGTATATCCAAGAAGGTTTTGAAAGAACAAAACGTCATGGAATATGAAGAGGTCCAGAATAGTCACTTTAAAGTTGTCATTGATAATCTCAACGAAAAAATATTGAATGAGAAGGTGGCCTGTAGAGAGTTGGAAATCCAGATGGAGCGAATTAATAATTTATTCGATGGAGATATATCTCGAGCAAGTGGATCTCGTCTTGTGACTCTGATTCCATCGAGTAGGGAAGGCCAGATGACAAAATATAGCATGTTGGTGAAGCAAATTCAACGGATGCATGAATTCATTTTGATGTTGGAGAACTTGATGTCGCTCAATGACGATGGCTGGAACAAAAATTTAAAGTTGATTCAAGATGCCATTATGTCGCAGACTGAACTCGAATTGGGAAATCTCAGAACTCTACTTGACGTGGCCAAGACACCTTCGGGCATGGAAGGCGTCATGATGTGGATGAAAAAGACTATTGCATCGA
>Ga0172372_10002913_pt1 | contig 25620 bp, 23 predicted proteins | sample LakKiv5m_2_FD_114544 | JGI IMG/M metagenome (GOLD analysis project Ga0172372, IMG submission 114544) | Freshwater microbial communities from Kabuno Bay, South-Kivu, Congo - kab_092012_9.5m | ecosystem: Environmental > Aquatic > Freshwater > Lake | place: Democratic Republic of the Congo...
GATGAACCAGCAGGTCTTGTTTTTTGATCAACTCCCAAAGATCCGCATCGGGCTCACAAAATTCCGCTGGGTACCGAGGCTCCCACTTTGGAGACCTAAGGTGGTCCGGGCCCAGTCCGCAGAGTTCCCAGAGTTTTTGGTAATCCATAAGTCCTGGGACGCGATACACTTGGCAATCCGACAATGAGAACTCCCTTTGCAGCAGTTCGACGACTCTTGAGTCATTGTTCGCGTCGACTTCCAGCCGAACGACAGGTTCAAACCTCCTCTGTTTGAGTTGATCGTTGACATGTTGCTTGATATCGAGGATCTCATCATTGAATTCAACTTCTGCATCCCTAGTAACTCGAAACAAGGTGGTCGAGATGATTTCGTATCCAGGAAAAACATCGCCTAAGTTCGCTTGGATGACAGAGTTGGTACAAACAAGTTGCATTTTGTTTCCGGCATTGCTTTGGAGTCTCAACCAACCCGGAACGGAATTTGGGATTTTAAGTCTTGCGAATCTACCATCCTGGAATCCAGGCGCGTTTAGCAAAACCCCATAGGATGATGAGAGATTCGATAGGAACGGGAAAGGATGGCTTGGGTCGACTGCCAAAGGTGTTAGGATCGGTAAGATATTCTTTCGAAACGCTAGGCATACTTCTTGTTTTTGAGATTCAGATAGCTGAGAAAAATCCAGGAGTTCGACCCCTTCGTTGGCCAATCCATGACGAATTTGCGAGAAAATCCGATGTTGCGTTTCCAACAAAGGGCTGAGATTTCGCTGAATCTCCATGGGCAGGTCGGCTTCCCATTCCGCGTAGGCTCCGTCCTTTAACAAGGATTGAATCAGCTCCATTCGCTTCATGAAGAACTCATCAAGATTCGACGAGAATATTGCGAGGAACTTCAATCGCTCCATCCAAGGATTTCTCTCGTCCTGGGCTTCATGCAAAACTCTTTGATTGAAGGCCATCCAGCCTAAATCACGTTGCATCCAAAGGTCTCCCAGAAGTTTTTGCGCTTCGATGATTTTGTTCATGACTTTTCCTTCGGATCGGTTTGGAGATTTCTTATAAAACTCAAGATTGCCTGCGCTTCAAATCGTTGCAATCGGAAAAGGAGTTAGGCTCAGCTTAAAATGCAAAAACTTAATATTCTACGCAGTTTCTACAGACGATATCCTCGGTAAGTTCTCACGAACTGGACGTGGTTCAATCCGTACAGACCACGCCCTTTTTGGTTCTACTCTGGAGCGCCGTTGCCGCTGATGTCACAAGCTTCTTGGTACCGCCGCTTCAAGGTTTTGAAACTCCTGTGTGTTGGGTTTGGGCTTGGCACGTGCTTGTCGATTCCCGATGCGTATTGTCAGCAGTACGCCATCGATCTTGTACCGCAGCAGGAAAAGGAATCGGCGAGCCGTTCTGAGCTCAGCCAACAAGAGTCAAAACTCACGGGAGAGTCCTTTGAGAATGGAAAGAACTCGCAGGTCCCAGTTGCGGACTATGCCCAGGCATCTCTTTTCCAAGAACAAGCCCACGAACAGAAACTTTTCCAGAAGGTCGGTGGGGACGACAAGTCGAATCGAACCCAATCCAGCCACAAGAGCACGCAGACCAAACATTGGTGGGAATCTCTCTCGGTTGGCGTTTACACTCAGGTCAGGTACGGAGTTGTTACGGACAAGGGCGATGGCGCGCCCCCACAGTTGTTGGGGGATCGTGGAATTGGAGATGTCGATAGCTTTACCCTTCGGCGCGCACGACTGAAAATCTCTGGGGATGTAGCTCCTCATCTTGGCCTCTACATTCAACCCGACTTTACCGTGGCTCCACCGGGAGGATCCGATGTTAGCGCCACGTACTTTGCCCAAGTAAGAGACTGGTATGGGGATGTTTACATCGATACCGACAAAGTCCACAGGATTCGTGTCGGTCAATCCAAAATACCCTACGGTTTTGAGAATATGCAATCAAGCTCGAATCGAGCACCGATGGACCGTAGCGATCCAATCAATATTTCTGTAGCGCCTAATGAACGAGATCTTGGGCTGCTGTACTACTGGACTCCCAAAGACAAGCAGAAGATGTTTAGCGACTTGCAGAATCCTCGATACAAGGGATCTGGGAATTTTGGGGTATTGGGATTGGGTGTCTTTAACGGCCAAGGAGGTTCTTTATTGGACCTCAATAGCGTTCCTCATTCGGTCGCGAGACTAACCTGGCCCTGGGAGATTTGGCAAGGACAGGTATGCGAAGTTTCGGTGCAGGGCCTTTGCGGGGAACTCGTGGTGATCGGGGACAAGATTCGGCCGCTGGGCAGTGGTCCAGAGACGATTCCGATAGGAACCTTTCAAAACGGAGGCACAGGTGGAATTTGGGAGAAGAGGCTTGGAGGAACATTCGTTTGGTATCCCATGGACTTTGGATTCCAGAGCGAATGGCACGTCGGGGAAGCGCCAGGGTTGTCCGATGATCAAACGCGGATCACTAGCCGAGCATTCTATGGCGGCTATGTCATGGCTATGTATGCCATGGAGACCCAGAAGCATGGAACTCTGTTTCCTTACGCTCGTTGGTCGCAGTTGCACGGTAGCTATTCGACGCAAAAAAACGCTCCATTCGGGAATAATTTCGAACTCTCTTCTGGGGTCGAATGGCTTTTATTCAAAGAGCTAGAACTAACCCTGGAGTATTCGCTAGTCGACCGCGTCAACACTTTGGCAGTCAATCAACCAGGGACCGCTTCGTATCAGTACTTCGACGGATCTGTGCTCAGACTCCAAGCCCAACTGAATTTCTAATGGCTCTTGGGATGTGAAATTATAAAAAATTCCTCCTAAATGAGTGTTGCACGATCTTCCCAAGGCCCTTGCTAGAGTGCAACATTTGAGTTTTGATATCCGGTCTTAGCCGATCGACCAGACCTAAAAGTCAGAGTCACCGATTCCAAGCCAGCCGAGAGAACAGAGCATGAATCAGATTTTTTGGGAAGCGTTTGGAAATTTGACCGTCGTCGGGCAAGCTTTGTTTTTCCTGGCTCTTTTTATCGCGTTTGCGTTCGAGTTTATCAACGGTTTTCATGACACCGCCAACGCAGTCACGACGGTTATCTACACCAAGACCCTTAAACCCACACCGGCGGTGTTTTTCTCCGGGTTCATGAATTTTCTGGGAGTCTTGCTCGGCGGTACCACCGTTGCCTTCAGCATCGTGAACCTGTTACCAGTGGACTTATTGATCGACGGAAGTAGTTCTCGAGCGATCGTGATGGTCATCTCGCTGCTGCTTGCAGGGGTGATTTGGAACTTAGGTACTTGGTGGATGGGTCTACCTGTTTCCAGTTCCCATACGCTCATCGGCTCGATTTTAGGGGTAGGACTGGCTAATAGTCTTATGACTCAAGGGAACCTTTCAGGCGTCAATTGGAACAAAGCGATGGACGTTGGCAAAGCTCTTTTGTTTTCGCCGCTGATCGGTTTTCTGGCAGCAGCCGCTTTACTACTAACCATGAGAGTCTTCCTAAAGAATCCCAATTTGTATCATCCGCCGGGCGAGGGGGACAACCCGCCCTCTTGGATCCGAGCGGTTTTGATCGCGACCTGCGGTGGGGTGAGCATGGCCCACGGTTCCAACGACGGTCAAAAAGGAATGGGCCTGATTCTCCTTGCGCTCATTGGATTTCTTCCAGCCTACTATGCCATGGACCTACGGCACCCTAAACTTGCCGTCGAGGTTCACGATGCTGCGGTATCCATGAAAAGTAAGCTTGAACAAGGTGGTCAGCAGAACCAAGGGCTCATCGATCAACTGAGCAACATAGAAAAGAACCTCGAGGGCAAGTCGGCTCTGTCGGATGTACCTACTGAGGATCGGTGGCAGGTTCGCCAGTCGATCTACAAGCTGAGCAAGGAGTTCGACAACGCAAAGCTTTCGCCAGAGTTAACCAAGGAGTTGGCCACACACCGCAAGACGCTTAAACACTCGATCGAATACGTTCCATTTTGGGTGGTTTTGGGTGTCGCCTTGGCGTTGGGGATCGGGACGACGATCGGTTACAAGCGGATCGTCGTGACGATCGCGGAAAAGATCGGCAAGACTCACCTGACGTATGCCCAAGGGGCCGCTGCAGAAACCGTGGCTGCTGTGACCATCGGACTTGCAGATATCTTCCATGCCCCAGTCAGCACCACGCAGGTCCTCTCCTCGGGCATCGCAGGCACCATGTGGGCCAACAAGTCCGGTGTCCAACTGACCACGATTCGCAAGATCTTGATCGCCTGGGTACTGACCCTTCCCATGGCGATCCTTCTAGGAGGACTACTGTTTTTCCTCGGAGTGTGGATCTCTGGAGAATAACCGCAGGTCCGCACGATCACGAGAAACAGCCCAAACGAAAATCTGCTTGACTTGGGTTGTCCAGCAAAGCAATCCGCGATGGCATCTACCGAATCTGCCTGATAGGATTGTCTTTTAAATTGTAGCTTCATGCCTCACCTTCCTTTGGACCTTTATCCCGTCGCTTTTCGATCCGCTTGATCTCTTTCTCAAAGTCGCTTTCGAATCGTTTGTCCTGCTCGACGCGAAAGCTTGCGTACTGTTCCTCAGCAAGCTGTTTTGCGACTTCAGCAGATACCTTACCGGCATTGTCTAGGACCTCATATTCATTGAATTGCAAGAACGCGTCGAGCTTGCTGATCCAGTCCGCCATATTCATCGAGATCTGGCGGGCTGCTTGATTCTCAGCGTAATCCAGGTACATCGAAACGATTCGTTCCAGCTCTTTGATCTCTTCCTCGATCAGGTAGTTTTTTCGATCGAAACATCGGACTTTAGAACCTTGCCGTGAGGGGCGTTCTTCCAGCTCGTTAGTCCCATCGAAGGCTTTGATGCATCGGCACGTAATGCGATGATCTCGGCAGCAGTTTTTCCAGTCACGGCCCAGTGCAGCTTGTTCTGGACGGTTTTGAAAAAGGTCTTGGTCACGTCCGCTGCCGCATCGTAATCGATGCTGCATTGCTCATAGATGTCAGTGATTTTGAGGTAGAACCGTCGCTCGCTAGCCCGGATCTCGCGGATTCGTTCCAGAAGCTCGTCGAAGTAATCTTTCCCAAACCGCTTGTTGAGTTTCAGCCGTTCATCATCTAGCACGAATCCCTTGACGATGAATTCCCGCAGCGTTTGCGTGGCCCAAATGCGGAACTGGGTGGCTTGGGAACTGTTTACCCGATAGCCGACCGAAATGATTGCGTCGAGATTATAGAACTCGATTTCCCTGCTAACCTCTCGGTTTCCCTCAGTTTGAACTCTTCGAACTTTTCGAAGAGTTGCTTCCGTGGTTAGCTCACCAGACGCGTAAATCTCTTTCAGGTGGTAACTTACGGTATGAATCTCGACCCCGAAAAGCTCCGCGATCCGCTTCTGGTTCATCCAGAATGTTTCCAGTTCGTAGAGCATCTCAACCCGGACCGACCCCTCGGACGTCTGGTAGAAGATCAGTTCTCCTTCGTTCGGTAAATCCTGTTCACTACTCATATCGCCTTGACCTCGGTGTCGGGGGACAGTGAAACGGCGCTCCTGCTGGTAATCGAAAGACTCTGGTGGCAAACGAATTTGGATTTGGTTCCATGCAGAATTTCACTATTCCGGTCGATTAAGTTCTTTTGGTCGGTATCGAGCACGAACACAAGAAGCAGCCCGAAGAAAAAATGTAACCAAGTGGATCTTCGGCGGTGCTTCATAGGGTGATTTTTTTGGCGGCGAATAGGTGAATGCTGCTCGACCGCAGGCGTTACCTACTTGGTTTGCTCAGGGTCGGCTTTTTGAGTATCAGCTATTTCATTGGCGATCGATTGCAGGATTCTAACCATATCCCGCTCGAATTGCCCACGGGTCAAAACCGCATCCAAACCCAGACTGCTGGCTTGTTCAAGTCGATCGGCAAGAACATGGGCACCGTATCCAAGCCATCTGGTATCGGGCAAGAGACTTCGTAGGCTTGGGTACAACTGAGCAAGATCAAGATTCGCCAACCCCAAATCCACAATGATCAGATTCGGCTTAGCACCATCGAGCCAGTCGTCGGCCAAGTTGTGCGGATTGCGAAAGACTTTGATGCCAAGCCCTGCTGCCTTGCATGCCGAAGCGATCTTGGACTGGAACATCAAGTCGTTGCCAAAATAAAAGACATTTGCCATCGCTTTGGCTCAATCTCCTGCAACAGACTCTTGGTAGAGCGTCGAGACAGTTCCATTTTGCAGGTCGACGTTGGCTTCGGCAAACGATTCGTCGGTTTCCCAGATTCGAACCCGCGTGGCCTGGGCACCGCTTCCCTGCAAGATCACTGGGCATACCTCTTCGAGAAGGTATTTGGCCATGTTTTCAGCCGTGGGGTTGTAGGGCAAGATAAACATTCGGCAGGGAGTGACCATCTTCAGTGCGTTGATGGCGTTGTCGTCATCTTGGCAGATCAAAAAACTGTGATCCCAATGCTCATCGATCCACCCCTTGCAACGCGCTTTGAGGTCGGAAAAGTCGATCACCCTTCCGACGGTGTCTTGGGTGTCGCTGGTGACAAAGAAATCGCAGACATAATTGTGCCCGTGAAAATTCTCGCACTTGCCACCATGGCGATAGAGTCGGTGCCCGGCGCAGAATTTAATGCGACGCATGATGGTAAGGCTCATTGCAACTCTCCTGGGTTCGATGAATCGACTTGGTCTTTGTTTGGTTGATGAAGTTTGGGGTTATCCCGGTGACGGCTGATATCCCTGCGAGTCTTCTTTTCAAGATTGGCTCGCATGGCAGCTTGGAGATCCACACCGGTTTGGTTGGCTAGACATACCAAGACAAACAGGACATCTGCCATCTCGTCGGAGAGATTGTAGGCGTGATCGCTTTTTTTAAAGCTCTGATCCCCGTAAGTTCTTGCAAAAACACGAGCCAACTCGCCAACTTCTTCCATAAGTACGGCGATATTGGTCAATTCCGAGAAGTACCTTACACCGATGGTCTGGATCCACTGATCGACCGACTGTTGCAATTCTGCGAGCGTGATTGGTTCTTGCGGATTGTCCATTTCCAACAAACTCCGGAGGACTTGCCAATCACAAGGATCGACTAAGCTTCGGGGGTCGATGCTAGCCGTCGGCGATCGGCGGTCGATTCGTCGTGCCAATGGAAATCGTTGATATCCTCTTGGCCCATCTGCCAAGTGTAAAAAGCGCGCCGCTCGTCGATCATCGTAGGGAAGTCGACTATCCCCTCGTGGGCAGACCTCAAAATGACCCCAAGCCGCTCTAGTTCGCTGATGTACTCATCCAGATGGCCTGCTTGGGCGTTGAGCTCTTTTTGCATTTCCACGATCTCTTGATCGTAGACTTGAAACCTAGCCTTTCCTTGATGGCTTCTGAGCATCCGTCGCAAATGGCTCTTTCGATCCGTCAACTCCCTGTGGGACAAGGAAATATCCGCAACGATCAGACGCAGCAGGGGCAACATCGATCGGGCTTGTTCGAGCGAAAAATTGGAAGTTGTTGCGGGCACGAACTTGACCTGTGTTCGAGGTTCTTTTTTTGGAAAAGGAATCCAGAAGTAAAGTTCCAACGGAGCCTTTGACAATAACCAGAAAGCTCAGGTTCGGATAGCTCATTTAGGAAACTCTGGTCGACTGTGCAAACCTCCAAATTAGAGGGCTTAATAACAACCCTATCGGATTATAGATCTAAGCCTGTGAAATTCACGGGTAATCCGAGTTTTCTGGGGTTTCGTAAGGCCACTGAGTCGTGGGAAACACTCCTGTGCGGATATAGCGGCCAAAACCCTGGGGAGTTAGACTGTCGGTATGATTGGACCGATTTTTCAGCGTGAAACTGCCGTATTGCCTCGCCGCCCAAGACACTTTGCGGCTCGCGTGGTTTTTTTGGTGATGGTTTTTGCCATCATCAGCACCACATGGCTTCTGCTAGCCGGGGTTCAACCGGTCCAGAACGCTAGTGATTTGGCTAGGTTTGGCGTTCTGATTTTTCAACTGATAGCCCCCTTTCAACTGTTGGTCCTGATGTTCCTGGGAGCTTTGGCCGGGGTATCAGCAGTCAGCCATGAAAAGGACAAGCAGACTCTGACGCTCTTGCTGATGACTTCGCTGAGCAACTCCGAAGTTGTATTGGGCAAAGTCGGTTCGGGATTGCTGTGGGCCTTCAATGCATTGCTATCGGTCGCACCGATACTTTTTCTTCCCTGCTTGCTGGGTGGAGTTTCGTTGCAGCAGTCGGCCAGCGCGACGCTCATTACCGCTTCAACGATCGTGCTCACCTGCAGCTTGGGCGCGACGATCGCCTTTTGGCGGGAGAAGACGTTTCAGGCCATCGCGGTGACACTCCTGATGGTTGCTATTTGGTTGGCGATCGGCGAAGCGATTTGGATCCGGGCGATTCCCGGGGTTTCACCCCAACTGGCCAATGTCATGAGTCCGATCCGAGCGATTTGGCAAGTAGCCCAACCGATCGTGGGCTCTTCGATAGGATCTGCCTTAGGGGTTTGGGAACACCCGATTTTGAGTTCAGCTGTGCTCCTTGGTCTTGCTGCAGCTCTGATCGGACTTTCGATTCTCAGGCTTAGGGTATGGAATCCCAATCGCGAGCGACGCCGAGTCTCGGCCGAGTACTCGGAGGATTCAACTCTGAATATGGCTAGCCAGCATGGAGCCAGCCAGGATGGTACGACCGAGATTTCGTCGCTCCCGATTTCGCAAGGCCGAACCATCAAGTCCTGGAAGAGTCGAGATCCACGGACGATGTGGTCCAATCCGATCCTCTGGCGAGAGATGTGCACCTGGGCCTATGGTAGAAAAGTTCTGATTATCCGGATCGCTTATTTGATCCTCGCGGCCTGTGTGGCCTATGGTCTATATCAAATCGCCCGAAGCGGTGGGGCTTCACTTGACCGAGGGTATCAAGAGCAACTGGTGGCCCCATCGGTTACTGTTTTGGCACCATTGCTGGTTTTTTCTTTGATCTTGATCAATGCGCTTGCGGTCAATTCGGTGACCAACGAACGGGACGCGGGGGCATTGGACCTGCTGCTGGTGACAGAGATCACTCCGTTTGACTTCATTTTTGGCAAGATTTTCGGCGTTTTGTATGTCATGAAAGAGATGGTCATCCTACCGATCCTCTTGCTCTTGATCCCGTGGTTCTACGGCGGCTTATCGACCGAGAACTTGATCTTTTCAATCATAGCCATGCTGGTGATGGACCTCTTTGTATGCATGCTCGGGATCCACTGCGGGATGATTTATTTTCAAAGCCGGACGGCGATCGGAACCAGCCTTGGGACGGTTTTCTTCTTGTTCTTAGGCGTCGCTACTTGCATGCTCATCATGCTGATGTTTCGAGGTTCGTTTGGGCGACAGCTTGCACCCTTCTTAATGATCATCTTGGGTGGAGGCACCGGACTTTACTTAGCCATCGGCAGCCGTAATCCCTCTCCGGCGATTACGCTAACCTCCTTCTTGCTCCCCTTTCTGACCTTCTTTGCGATCACCAGCTTTATCCTTAGGGATCAAGAGTTGACGGTCTTTTCGACGATCGTTGTCTCTTATGCTTTCGCAACCGCAGCGATGCTCATCCCAGCACTAAGCGAGTTCGAGTTTTCGTTCGGACGGGGCAAGATGCAGCAAGAGGAGTAGCGGCAAAAGAAATAATTTTGATCAAGGGCACAGGTCCGATGCGGGGATCTCAGACGAGCTGAGACCAGCTTGGGCTAAAAAGTTGCTGAGAATGACATAACCATGCTCGGTCAAAATCGACTCAGGATGGAACTGAACTCCAAAAACCGGATGCTCCGTGTGTTCGATGGCCATAATGGATCCATCATCGGACCACGCCGTAGCAGCAAGGCATGCTGGCAAGGAGCCAGGTTCAATCACCAAGGAGTGGTATCTGCCGACTTGGAACTTATTGGGCAAGCCTGCCAAGAGTCGATCGCTTGAGTGGTGTATCGATGATGCTTTTCCATGCATCGGCTCCTTGGCTCGTACGATTTTCCCCCCGAGCGCTTGGCCGATGGCCTGATGCCCCAAGCACACGCCCAGGATTGGGATCGAGCTGCCAAAGCGTCGGACGACTTCCATCGAGCAGCCGGCATGGTCAGGATCCTTGGGGCCAGGCGAAATGATGATTGCTTTGGGGGCGATACGAGCCACTCCATCGCATCCGATCGAGTCACTGCGCAGCACCAGCGTGGGGTGCCCAAGCCGCTGTAGATATCTATCGAGGTTGTAGACAAAACTGTCGTAATTATCCAAAAGCAATATCATGACGCTTCGGTGGCTTGAATCCCCGCTTCTAGTAGTTTGATAATTCGATCTGCATCATAAACGCATCCACCCCAAGTCCCACCGCTTGCGCGTTGCAAAGCGGCCCACAATCGCGTGTCGGTCGGAAGTCTTGGGTCAGGCGATAGTCCAGGATGCGGATCCCGAGTGGCCAAAATCTCAGATCCTCGCTGGGGCGAAAATCTCGCTCCATCGCAACCTACAAAATTGACGCTGGCATCCAACCGATTGCGATCGATGAGGATTTCGATCAAATCGCCGTCTTTGAGTTTTCCAACCGGTCCACCTGCGAGAGCCTCCGGACCGATATGACCGATGCAAGCTCCGGTGCTGACGCCAGAAAAACGCGCGTCGGTGATCACAGCAACATGCTTGCCGTAATCGAGGTATCGCAGAGCACTGGTGAGTTGATAAGTCTCCTCCATACCCGTTCCCATCGGCCCGCAACCGATCAGCACCGCGACATCGCCAGCTTGAAGCGGTTTTGCGTGCTGACCCTTGGCCGCCGCAACCGCTTCTTTTTCCGAACAAAAAACCCTGGCCGGGCCAAGTTTCCGGTAAACACCATCGGCATCGATGACACTTGAGTCTATGGCCGTGGATTTGATAACCGATCCTTCGGGTGCAATGTTTCCTTTGGGGAAACATATCGTGCTAGTCATCCCCAGTTGCTTGGCTTTGGACGGTGGGATGATCACCTCATCGGGATCCACGCCATCGCGGGATCGGAGCAAATCACGCATCGCGTTGCGACGAGGTGAGTCTTGCCAGCGATCCAGGATCTCATTCCAAGTCATCCCCGTTACGGTCTTGCAATCGCACTTGGCGATCCCCATCTCTCGAAGATGCCACATGATCTCCGGGACCCCTCCGGCCAAGAACAAGCGTATGGTCGGATGGAATTTTGAGCCGTTGGGCAGAACATCGACGAAACGACTGATCTTGCGATTCAGATGGGTCCACGTCTGCAAGCTTGGACGCTCTATTCCCGCGGCAAATGCCACCGCAGGTATGTGCAGCAACAGATTGGTCGAACCGCCGCAGGCAGCATGCACCGCGATCGCGTTATGGAATGAATCCTCGCAAAGGATATCAGCCAGTTTTGATTTGCGTTGGTGCTGGTCCCAAAGAATCTTGGCCGACTGACGAGCGATATCAAGCCAAACCGGTTGACCACTAGGTGCCAAGGCGGCATGAGGAGCCGTCATTCCAAGAGCCTCTGCGATCACTTGGCTGGTCGCTGCGGTTCCAAGGAACTGGCACCCACCACCAGGAGAACCACACGCTTTACAGCCGGCCGCAGACGCTTCCTCAAGCGAGATCATGCCATTGGTATACCGGGCCCCAATCGTTTGGACTTTACCGAGGTCTTCCTCGGGTCCATGCTCGTTGCGAGCAGGCAAAGTGACTCCTCCGGGCACCACGACGCTCGGGAGATTCGAAGCTCCAGCAAGGGCAATCATCATTGCCGGGAGTCCTTTGTCGCACGTGGCAACCCCGATGACACCACGACGGGTCGGAAGGGACCGGATCAGTCGACGGAAAACAATGGCCGCATCGTTGCGATAAGGCAGCGAGTCGAACATGCCCGTGGTGCCCTGGGTTCGTCCATCGCACGGATCGCTGACATAACCCGCAAATGGGACCCCGCCATTCTCATAGAACCACTCGGCTGCGGCCCGCACCAGCAACCCAACTTCCCAATGCCCGGTGTGGTATCCCAAAGCGATCGGTTTACCGTCCTGATCCCGCATCCCTCCTTGGGTGCTCAGCAGCAAAAACTGCGGCCCGAGCATCTTCTTGGGATCCCATCCCATCCCCGCGTTTTGAGTCCAACCGAACAAATCGCCACTGGACCAGGTTCTGAGCATTTCATCGGTCAAGGGCAAGCTGCCTTGGGGGCCTGTTCCTGATGTGCTCAGTGCTACCTGGTCACCGGTGTTGGACAAAAAGGCTTGGAAGTCAAACGCGGCTGACATAGAGTCGATCCTCAGTGGGTGAATGGGTCCTGGGCATTAATTGATACCGGATAATCCAAGATTGGAAAATCCCATCACTCCTCTTGGGATAGGTGTTTGGGAACTCGCGACTGGCTGTCGGGCCAGGATGCCAATGCTGTTTGCCAGCGGTTGTGATACCAAGGCTCGATACGCCGAGCCTTGGGCCATCGGCTTGGATCTGCAATGACGTAGACAAAGCATTTCACGGAGACGCTTTCGACGGAGACGCTTTCGACGGAGACGCTTTCGACGGAGACGCTTTCGACGGAGACGCTTTCGACGGAGACGCTTTCGATAGGGGAGCTTAGATGACATCCTTGGGTTTGTTTTTTTGCATCGAGGATCTGGACGTCGATCTGCCGCCTTAAATACATCCCGCAATCGCCTGAGGGATCGTACCCCTCGATTCCATCGAGAACATCGAGCGTCGTATCCATATCCTCGTGGAAAAATGTCCAAACCTCCCCCAAAATCAATTCCGAGCCGACGCTCAGTCCGGGGTAACTCCCCAGATCCCATAACTCTCCGGTCGTGATTGCAGGCTCGATTCGAATCGGTCGTCTTGGCCACATCGAGCCTCGCAGTTGATCGGACTTGAGGGTTCCATAAGCGAATATGCGGTGGCAATCCATGGTGTCAAAAGAACTTTCCAAGTGTCAGACTTGTTCGATCCTCATTCGATCCTTACGGAATCGTGCGCAAACGTTCGCCTTGCAAGAACTTCATGTCCTTGAGTGTGATTGCTCGACGATCCGGACAAGGCTCAACGATCACGTAGAGGGACTTGAGTCCATCTCCTTGGAAGTATTCGACACGGATCGGAAGCAATCCTTTTTGGAGTCTCACGATTCGTCCTATAGGTTTGGCTGGATGGTTGCCATCATTGTCGATAAACAACTGGTCGTTGATGAACAATCGACTGCCGTCATCGGAGACAACCACGACGCGATAAAGCCCATCGTTTGGGATCGCTACGTGCCCCGAGAATCGAATCGCAAAATTGTCGTTCCTACCCATCGACAATTCGGAGACATCGAGTTTTTCGGTCACTCCACCACGAACCGGCTCAAGCGTCTGAAAGTCGGGCATCTGATTGAATTTTCCTTCGTAAAATTCATAGCGAAGTCCAGGTTTGGTGGTTTCGGCTTGGACCGACTCAAGTGCCTGGGCTTTTTGAATTGGCCAGTCGATTTTCAGTTTCTCCCCTTGGCGATCGACCGATAGATTCAGTCGATCGTTTTTTGGCAAATACGTTTCGAGCAGCAAGTACCAGTCGAGCGAACTGGAGACCGGCTGGTCAAACATCGCGATGATCTTGTCTCCAGGTTGGATCTTGGCGGCATCGGGTAAGCTGTTCTCGGATACAGAAACTTGGGGCAAGACCGATTGCACAACCGCTTGCTTGGAACTTGGCTCGATATCGATCCGAGTGTTTTTTTCGTAAGTCCACTCGGGCTCGATCATACGCTGTGCAATTCGAATCGCTCGGTCGATCGGGATTGCAAATCCAATGTTTTGTTCCCCTTCGATGACCGCTGAAACAATTCCGATGATCTCTGAGTCCATGTTGACCAGAGGACCACCGGAGTTTCCTTTGTTGCTAGCTGCATCGAATTGAATCAACCGCTCGCGACGGTCGTTGACATAATTGGACATGATCATGGCGTTGGGCCCTCCTTCCAACACATCTTTGGCGCTGACGATGCCTGCGGTGAATACCAGACCTCGACCGCCGGGGTTTCCTGCTACGACGACAGGCTCACCATTGAGGATTTCGGAACTTGTACCAAGCCGTATCGTTGGTAGTGGAACCTCGACATCCAAAAGCTTAACCATCGCTAGATCCGACTCTGGGTATCGGGATACGACTTCAAAACGAACGCGCTTGGAGTCGGAAAACAGCGCGAAGCCCTGCGGTTCTGGGACAACGTGGTTGTTGGTCAAAACATAGCCCAAGGGATGAATGATCGTTCCGCTGCCCGAAGAAATCTGATTGTTGCCGATCGGGGTGAACAACCCGACGACTGCCGGTTCGATTTGGCGGATGACCTTCACCACAGGGGTGACCCGCGGCGAGTCTGGCGGCAGGTGATCCTGGGCGGTTGCGACCATAGAGCCGCTGTATGCCAACAAAAGAAAAAGCAAATACTCGATCCTGGTGTGGTTGGTTTTATTCATGATGGATCCCCAAGCTACAATCCAGCCGTACGCTTTGCAATCTTGCACCATGGACCAGGCTGCAAATTCTCCAAAACGGCTGATCAAAACCAGGCAAACGAGCTATGCTGGTGGTTATGACGATCCAGACCATCGAAGTCCCCAGCAATATCCCCCCTCCGGCACGCCAATTGGCCAGTGTCCTGAAGAACTTGCTTGGAATCCCCACGAGCCATTGCATTTGGCTCATTGAAAACAACTGCGTAACGGTCAATCAAAAGCCGTGTCGCAAGGCCCATTGGACACTGGAACCTGGCGATCTGATTCAGGTCGATCGCATACCGATGCCCATCGCGCAGAGCACTCCTAAAAAAAGTCCATCGGCCCGAGGGTCCATCGAGTTTCTTTACGACGATCCAGATCTGTGCGTGGTCGTGAAACCTTCGAATCTCTTGACCGTTCCTACTCAGTATCGCGAAGCCCAAACATTGGTAGGGCGCGTCCAGCGCAGGATTCAGGACCAAAACTCCAAAGCCAAGATTTTTTGCGTGCACCGTTTGGATCGCGATGTATCTGGGGTGCTGGTCATGGCAAAGAGTCTTGCGGTCGCAGAGCAGCTGAGAAACCAATTTGCCGCTCGGAAACCTGACAGGCAGTACATAGCGATCCTGGCTGGTTTGGTTCCAAACGACTCCGGAACCATCCGAAACTACTTGGCCACCGATGAGAATCTCAACCGGTATTCGGTCGAAGATCCCAGCCAAGGCGAGCTGGCGATCACCCATTATCGAGTCCGTCAGCGATGGCAAGATGCAACGCTGGTCGAAGTTCGCCTGGAGACTGGGCGACGCAACCAGATCCGAGTGCATTTGGCAGATCTTGGACATCCCATTCTAGGGGACCCCAGGTACCGCAGGGACTTGGCCACCCACCGCGCTTGGCCGTATCGAAGGATTGCCTTGCACGCCGAGAGCTTAGGCTTTGAACATCCTTCGACACGTCAGCCTATGCGTTTTGTTGCGCAGTGGCCCCAGGAGTTTCGCGATTTCCAGCGCAGCATGTCCAAAACGCGGCCCAGTGGTCATGGTGGACGCAAAGAGAACCATCAGGAGTCCGAAGGATAACCCATGAGTCTGTCTCGAAGTGGAACACTGCTAGGCTATTGCACGAATGTCCATGCTGGCCTGGACAGCGATTCTATCTTAGCGAATTTACGCAAATGTGCACTTCCGGTCAGACAGAGGCTTGGCCAAGACCGACTCGGAGTGGGTCTTTGGTTTTCCCAGATGGCGGCCAAAGAGCTCCTCGAGGAAGATCGCTTGGACCGATTCAAACAACAGCTTCAGTCGATGGGTCTGGTGCCCTACACCATCAATGGATTTCCTCAGCAAGACTTCCATCAAAAGGTGGTCAAGCACCGTGTCTATGAACCGGCTTGGTGGGAGCCTGCTCGATTGCAGTACACGCGTGATCTAATCGAAATTCTCGATCGGCTTTTACCCGAAGGTCTCAGCGGTTCGATTTCGACGTTGCCTATCGGTTGGAACCAGCGTTGCGCGGACCAGGAGTCCAGGTATGCTCAAGCCGCTGCGAATTTACTGGTGCTGGCCGATGAGCTCGATGCGCGTTATGAGAAAACCGGGCGTAGGATTCGTATCGCCTTGGAACCAGAGCCAGGATGCATCTTCACCGACAATGCAAGCCTCAGGGCTTTTTACCAGCGTTACTGGTCAACTCCTGCGATTAGCCACGCCCAAGCACAGCGAGCCAGAGAGTATCTGACGATTTGTCACGATATCTGCCATTCTGCGGTCATGGGCGAAAACCAGCATGAGCAGGTCCTCGAATCCCTCTCGCTTGGGATTCAAGTCGGCAAGGTTCAAGTCTCCTCGGCGATCCGCGTTCCTTGGAGTCGTTTGGACTCTGTGCAGCAGCATCGAGCGCTTTTGCAACTAGCGCAATTTGCCGAGGATCGATACCTTCATCAAACCATGGTCGTCGATTCCACAGGGCAACATCGCTTGATCGAAGACTTGCCGGAACTGATGGCTCAGCACTTGGAACATGAAGCTCTGAAAAGTACCTTACCCCTAAGCGACCGAGAGTGGAGGATTCACTTCCACGTACCGATCTATGTCCAAAGTTGGGGTCAGATCGAATCCACCCAATCTCAAATCGAGGCATGGTTGGATTTGGTGAAAGTTCGCCCAGAGCTATTTCTTCCCGATGTGGCTTATGAAGTCGAAACGTACGCATGGGGGGTGCTTCCTAGCCAGCTCCAGCGATTGTCCCTTGACGAAGGGATCGCGCAGGAGATCGCTTGGTTGCAATCGCAACTTTAGCGTTTCTGGATCCATACCATCATCGAGCGATGAAGGACTCTTAGGTTCGCAGGATTGCTAAGTTTGCGAGTTGGCGCGTTGAGGGTTTGATCTACCCCAAGCACTTCGGGAAAGATGTCTTGCGGGGATTGCTTGGACGTGTCGATAAACAGTTGCCAGTGGATTCCCAAGGCTGGTTTGGGAATCGCAAAAGTCAGTGTGCTTTGGGTTGGGTTCACCCAAATCAGGATATCCCCTAAGTGAGACGATGGCTTGGACATGCCTTCGATGGGGTTTGCCAGAGGTGCTGCAAGCCAACAGATCAGTCCTGAATCGGATTTTTGCCAGTCGACTGAAGTTCCTCGATGGTCAAACCACGACACATCTGGGACTCCACGAGCATCGATGGGTTTACCCGTGAAGAATCGCGTGCGGCACAAGGCTGGGTGCTGGCGGCGAAACAAGATTAGGCTTTGGGTAAATCGCAAGAGGTCTTCTCCTGGAGGTTCGAATTGCCAATTCATCCAGGAGATGGAGTTGTCTTGGCAGTACGCGTTGTTATTGCCTTGCTGGGTACGGCGGATCTCGTCCCCCATCAGGAGCATAGGAACGCCCTGGCTGAGCAGTAGCGTCGCCATTAGATTTCTGACTTGCTTGGCCCGTTTGCGCTCGATGGACTTGGTCGCCGCTAGCCCTTCGACACCATGATTCTCGCTGAAGTTATTGTTGTCTCCATCGCGATTTTTTTCGCCGTTGGCTTCGTTGTGTTTGGATTCATAGCTGACCAAATCGTTGAGTGTGAAACCGTCATGGCTGGTTACGAAATTGATGCTAGAGCACGGCGCGCGCTCATTGGCTTCGTACAAATCCGAAGAGCCGCACAGGCGGGTTGCAAAAGGCCCAAGGCCGATGGGGTCTCCTCTCCAAAATCGGCGAATGTCGTCCCGATATCGACCGTTCCATTCGCTCCATCGTTTTCCACCAAAGGATCCGACTTGATAAGCACCTGCGGCATCCCAAGCTTCGGCGATTAATTTGGTATGCGAAAGCATGGGGTCTTCGGCAATGAGTTCGATCACTGGTGCATTGGCTTGAAGGTTCCCGGTCCGATCGCGCGCCAGAATACTTGCTAGATCGAATCGAAATCCGTCGACATGGTAGTTGTGTACCCAGTGCCGGAGGGAATGCATGATCCATTCCCTACAGATCGGATGATTGCAGTTTATAGTATTTCCGCACCCGCTGAAGTTGCTGTAGTTTGCACCTTCGGAGTTAAGGATGTAGTAGACCGGGTTTTCCAGACCCTTCATCGAAAGGATGGGCCCTCGCTGATTGCCTTCGCAGGTGTGATTAAAGACCACATCGAGGATGACTTCGATGCCCGCGCGATGAAGCTCTTTGACCAGCGTTTTGAATTCATGGACTTGCGCACCTGGCTCTTTGCTGTCGGCATATCCCCTGTGAGGAGCCAATAAGGCCAGCGGATCGTACCCCCAGTAGTTTGGGTGTTTCCAAGGTTGACCATGAAAGTCCAAGATCGGGAACTCATGGACAGGCAGAATTTCTACGGCCGTGATGCCCAGCGATTGAAGGTAGGGGATTTTGTCGATCGCTCCGAGATAAGTACCTGGTTTGGATACACCGCTTGATGGGTGTTTGGTAAATCCAGCCACATGCATTTCATAGATGATCGAGTCTTGGATGGGGTGTCTAAGTGGACGATCGCCTTGCCAATCGAAAGCATGGTCGACGACAACGCATTTGGGAGGACGAATCACGCCATCGGTCGAAGGTTGAAAGTCACCCGACAAGGCTTGGCAATAGGGATCGATCAAGCGGGCTTTGTTGTCGAACCACAAGCCCGATTCGGGTCGATACAGACCGTCGGCTTGGAAGTGATAGAGTTGCCCTGCCTTTAGCCCCGGAACGAATTTGGTCCAGATGTCTCCGATTTTGTCCGATTGTGCAGATAGCTCAATCTTGTCGGTCGGTTCGCGGTCCTGGGTGGTCGAGTACAACAGGATCCGCATGGCCGATGCCGATCGGCTGAATACAGAAAAATGGATCCCTTCAGCATCGATCGACGCGCCGAAGGGGGGTTGGTAGGTGTAGGAGTCCTTGAGCCGACCGTTCCGCTTGAGCATTCAGGGAATTTTCTGGGTTTTCGAGTATCGATCGATCATCTGGAGGTGATCATTTTAGTCGCAGAGAGCTTGTCAAGCGAATCGTGCTCAACGAAGATACTCTGCGGTTGCCCAAGTATTTCGGGCGACACCTACCGATTTGTAATCCTTACAAGTGGAATCTGGAATTCATGAAACGAAGAAACACAGTGGTGCTCAGCGCAGTCCTTGGATCGACGGCTCTCTCGATGGCTCTTTCGTGCAGTATCCAAGCCTGCTACGCCCAACAAACAGTCGCGGCAACCAAGAGTGCAGATAGCCAAGCGATCGCTGCGATTAAGGCGATGCCTGGCATTGCGGTTCAGGAAAAGGATGGCGAAGTCATCGGCGTTGACTTTCGCAAATGCGGCGATGACTGGGTCAAGACGTTTCCCAGAGTGCTAGAGATCCCCACGGTCCAAACGATTTCTGTCAGCGGACCGGCAGCAACTCACGACTTGATCGTGACCCTTAAATCGCTTCCGAACCTCCGAGCGCTCAAGATGGAGCAAGCTTCCATCACCGATGAGACCATCGCACAAATTGCGAAATTCCCCAAGGTTGACGATTTGCTTTTAGATCGATGCGGGATCACTGATGAGTGTTTGAAGAGCCTGGGGCAATCCAAGACCATCAAACGGATTCGGGCCCCTAGGACCAAACTGTCCGATGCCGGGTTGGCTTATCTAAAAGAGACAGTTCAATTGGAGTTGCTGGATTTGTCGGATTGCAACCAGATCAGTGATGCTGGACTTGCGCACCTGAAGGGACTTAGCAAACTGCGCAATTTAAGTCTTTGGGGACCGAGGATTACCGATGATGGGATGCAGTATCTTTCGGGAATGACCAACATGGTAGCGATCTCGTTCCAGGACTGCGGAGTGACCGACCAGAGTTTCACGGCTCTCTCGGGCATGACCAAACTCAAAGAGTTCGACATCTTCCGAACCCGTGTTGGCAACGATGCCTTGGGCGCGATCGCTGGAGCCAAAGAGATGTCCAAAATGAAGCTCAGAGACTGCGCGATCACCACCAAAGGGATCGTCGAGCATATTGGCAAGTTCCCGAACTTGACCGCTTTGGATCTGAGCGAGACGACCATCAAGGATGCTGCGTTGGTAGAGATAGGAAAGCTTGCGAAGCTTGAGGATTTGAATCTATGGCATACGCGAGTGACCGATGCAGGACTCATTGCGTTGACCAGCAGCAAGCTCAAGCGATTGAATTTGGACGACACCAATATTGGAGATGGTGCGATCGAGCACCTTTCGAAAATCGAGAGTCTTGAGTTTCTTCATATCGGAAAGACTGCGGTTACCGATGATAAAATAGGGGAATTGGCAAAGCTGAAGAATCTTAAGGACTTGATTCTCACCAACACGACGCTGAGCAAAAAAGCGGTGGCCCAATTGCAAGAAGAATTACCCAAAACAAGCATCAAGTATTGATCAAAAACCCTGTTGACACCGCTGGTGGATTTCAAGTAATCGTTGAGTGTCTTGATGATTCACAAATAAAGCTCTGCTGGCGGTTGGGGTTTTGCGGGAAGACTCAACCGGCCTTCCTCCTGGGTTGGAGCAGCATATAGCCGCAGACTTGGCAGTTACTGGGTCAATTGCCTGTCGGTGGTGCTTCACAGTAGAGCTTACGACTGTGCGTCGGGGGTCCGCAAGGGTCCCCGACGCCAGGGAACAAGAGCGACAGGTCGGTAGATTTTCTACCGGCCTGTCGTTTTTTATCTACAGCCCTACATTTTTGGGTGGATATTTCTTGAATGTGGCAGCATGGGCCGCCAGTTCCGATCCCAGCGAAGCCAGCCACGCGTTCATGCGATGGCCCACAGGTAGCTCTTCCTTCGGATCGATGTATAGGTTGAAAAGCCAGGGTGCAGTCGCGGTATCTTGTACCGTCGCCATGTCGATATGCATGAAAGTGCTTTGCGGGAGAATCACTTTCACATGGGCTTTGTACTCTCGCATTCGAACGGCCATCAAATTGGTTTTGTACCAAAAGAATACGCACTCGCGATTCCCAAGCCCTTGATCATGCAGGAGGAACGAAGTCTGATCGACACCGTCGATGTACAAGTCTTTCGGAATGCTCGCTTGAGCTCCTGCAAGATGTGCGCAGGTGTTAAACAAGTCCATCAAATCAAACACGTCGTCGCTAACCCTACCTGGCTGGATCATCCCCTTCCAATACGCAATCCCAGGGATTCGAACACCACCTTCCCAAGTGGTCCCTTTGGCCCCGCGAAATGGGGTATACCCAGCGTCTGGCCAACCATCCATCTGTGGACCGTTGTCGGATGTGACGAAGATGAACGTGTTCTCCAGCACACCTGCATCTTGCAAAGCTTGGACGATCAAGCCAATTTCATGGTCTACCTCACACATTGCGTCCTTGTAGGGATACTTGCTTGCGCTCATACCTACCATGTCCGGATGCGCGTAATTGTCGGTATGGACCTTCATAAAAGCATGCTCCAAGAAAAACGGCTTGTCGCTTGCAGCAAGCTCCTTGATCTTCGAGACGCTAAAGTCGGTCAGGACCTTGTCGGCCCTTGCCATGTCCTCGAGGCTATCGATCGTTGAAACCTCGTTAAAACGTCCATCTTTGAATCCGTGGACCAAGCTATGGTCTTCGCCAAGCCCTTGGTAACGGTCGAATTTATCTTTGTCCAAAACAAGATCTGGGTAACGAGCCGGATCGACCGCTTGCGAGGTCTCCTTCTGCGCACCGTAGTAGCCGAAATGCTCGTCAAATCCAACTTCGTGCGGCCTCATGCCGGGAACCGAACCGATATGCCATTTGCCGACCAAAAGGGTGTTGTAACCAGCAGAACTCAGGATTTTCGGAAGGCTGGTTTCTCCTGTCCAAGGATTGGTCGTTAGTTTATCGCCGGCAAGAATAGGTCGGGTCAAACCAGTGCGCACAGGCAGTCGACCGGTGAGCATGGCCGATCGGGTGGGGGTACATGTATTTTGTGAATAGCACGACGTGAGCTTTAAGCCCTCGCGAGCCAATCGGTCCATATTTGGAGTGGCAGCACCGATGGCGATTCCTCCACCATAACAACCTGGGTCACCGTACCCCATATCATCGACCAAGAGCCACACGATGTTCGGGCGTTTGCCGGTAACCTTGTGTAGTTCGTCAAGTCGCCTCTGGGCGGTTTGCAGTTGCTCTGGATGCTCAATTGCAGGTTCCATGTTCGGAGCCGTTCGGACCGAGCGATTCAGGGCCGACTGCGCGATGGCCCATGTGGGGCAGCAGAAACCCAAGCTGGCTTGGCAGCCTAACAGCACCAAGGCAGTCTTCAATAAACACTTGCTCATCAATTTATCCAATTCCCTGTTAGTGAAACGGTACTGGTGCCCGACATCGAAAGCTCTTGGGGCAAACGAGCTAGTCGATCGAGCATCCATAGGATGCGGATTATAGTGGATAAGTCGCAAGGGGCAGATCTTTACCGGCTCATTTTTTTTCGGTGGAACCGACGATCTAGGAGGGCTTGACGTACACCAATACACGATATAGTGTAATTGCGGTAGTTTATCCCCAAGGTGCACTATGAAAATCGCCAAGACCCAATTGCGCAAGAACGCTTCATCGAAAGCCTGCTGCCAACGCATTTCCTTAAAGGATCGACCTTTATTGTCACCTGTCCAAGCCGGTGGGCTTGCAGCGGTCTTTAAAGTCCTTGCCAACGACACACGGCTTCGACTCCTTCATGCCCTGGTGCGAACCGATCAAATGTGCGTCAGCGAACTTGCCAAATCGATTGGGATGAAACCCCAAGCGGTCTCGAACCAACTGCAACGACTAACCGACCTTGGAATCCTCACTTGGCATCGCGAAGGAAATAACATCCACTACCAATTGGTCGACTTGTGTGTCCGATCCCTGCTCGATCAAGGGCTCTGTTTGATGGAAGAAGTCTCCTTGGCAGATCGAGCAAGAATTCCACGATGAACCCCAATCGAGATTCTTCAATCCGAAAAACGCTTGTGGAGGCCATCGGGACCTTCATCTTGGTGTTTTGCGGAACCGGAGCGATTGTCATCAACGATGCAAGCGGCGGTGCGATCACCCATGTAGGAATTGCATTGACATTTGGATTGGTGGTTCTGTCGCTGATTTATGCTTTTGGCCATATCTCAGGATGCCATCTAAACCCCGCCGTTAGCATTGGTTTGTCAATATCTGGAAGATTTCCAATCGCTTTGCTGATCCCCTACATCGCAGGCCAGTGTGTCGGTGCCCTTGCGGCAAGCCTGCTGATCCGGTGGATGTTTCCAGATCACCCAACCCTTGGTGCGACGTTGCCAAGCTCAGGGGCTTGGCAGTCGTTTGTGCTGGAATTTGTTCTTACCTGGATTTTGATGCTGGTGATTCTAGGTATCCAAAGTGGCCCGAAACAAAATGAGACCCTTGGTGGTGTGGTCATCGGAGCGGTCATCGGTTTGGAAGCGATGTTCGCAGGCCCAATCTCGGGGGCTTCGATGAACCCGGCTCGATCCTTAGCACCAGCCATGATCTCGTCGCACTTGGAGAACCTATGGGTGTACTTGATCGCACCCGTTTTGGGTTCTGCTTTCGCAGTTTGTATCCACTGGATCCTCCAATCCCCTACAGATCCAATAACAGATCCAATTCGTTCCCACGGAGCCACTACACCGTGACATTGATGCTGTATGAACTTGTCGAAGCTTTGGGAAAACATCCCAAACTCGCATTGGAAATCGTCTTGCCCGAGGGTGATTTGGTACCTGCCCACTTTCATGTGACCGAGGTCGGGCAGGTTCAAAAACGCTTTGTCGATTGCGGAGGAACCCTGCGTAGCAACAGCAGTTGCGTTCTCCAAGTTTGGGTTGCTAACGATCTGGAACATCGATTGGATACAACCAAATTGGCCAAGATCATCGAATTGGGACTGGGACTCTTTGATCACCAACAGATTCCTGTCGAAATCGAATACCAAAAAGAGATCCTCTCCCAATACCCGGTGCGATCGCTGGTGGTTGGGACTCAGGCGATCCAATTGCACCTCCAAAGCAAGCACACCCAGTGCCTCGCGCCCGAGAAATGTCGGATCGACCTGAACGTTCTGTCCTCCTGCAGCGGTCCTGGCTGCTGTTAATCCACCAACACGGATCCATCATGAATCCCCCTAAAAGAATTCTGTTTGTTTGTGTTGAGAACTCCAATAGATCTCAGATGGCACAAGCCTTCGCCAAGATGCATGGCAAGGACCAAATCGAAGCTTTCAGCGCCGGTTCCAAGCCCAGCGGCCGGGTCAATCCCAAGGCGATCGAAGCGATGAGAGAGCTCGGGTACGATCTAACTCAGCACACCTCGAAAGGACTCGACGAGTTCAACGGTACCCAGGTCGAAGTTGCTGTGACGATGGGCTGCGGGGATGAGTGCCCTTTGGTGCTAGCCAAACAGCGGGTCGATTGGCAGATCCCTGACCCTCGGGATATGACCCCAGAGGAATTCCGCAAGGTCCGAGATCTGATCGAGTCCAAGGTCAAGGACTTGATCGACCGTTGCACGGCTTGATTCACTGAGGATCAATGACCAGCGGAAAGTCCACAGACATCTCGGCTGGGATTCGAATCGGCGTGCCTCGCTTGTAATCGATAAAGGCCCAATTGGTATGGGCTACCGCAAGGAGTGTTTCCCGCATGGGTGCCATGGGGTCAACATTCCCCTTTGGATCCGGTGGCGCTGGGTCCATTCGCACCATTCGATAGCGGCGCATCGAGGTGACTTTTTTCATATCGGCAACCCAAGTCTTAACGATCACTCGCTGACCTGCGAAGGCCGGTTGCAGGTATTCGATCTGATGAAGCCGAGCTACCCAACCTGCGCCCAAGGACAGATAGCGTTCCAAGGTCCAGCCCAAAGCGGCAGAGTGTGCATAGGCTGCGCTTTGCATCCACTGGATATAAACAACGTTGTTGACATGTCCGAGCACGTCGATGTCCGAATCCCGAACTTCGATGGCATATTCAAAAATCGAACTCATCCGCAACCCTTAATCGGTGCAATCTTTGAGCAAATGAAATAGGCTTCGCCATGATTTGCCCGATCCGGTGGACAACGACAATGCGCAAGACCGCGCGTTGGTGTAACCTTCCTGGCAACCTTCTTGATCCATCTGAGGACCGACATCCTTGGTGGCACTTTTTACCAATCCGGGGAGTTCAAAGCCTCGGTCGCCCCCCATTCCGCAGCATTTGCCTTGGTGGGGCTCAAGCACTTTGTGACTGCACGCATTGGCCACCTTGATCATCGAATCTCCCCACCCAAACTTTTGGTTCGAACAAACCGAATGGATCGCGATGGCATCTTTGCGACGTCGGATCTGCAACTTGGGCAAGATCATCTCCGCAAAAACCGAAGAGTCGATGATAGTGATCTGATGCAGTTGCTCTTTGCGAACCGGATCCAGGTCAGCAAGGCCCTGTGAAATAAAGGCGGTGCACGAACCTAGATCCATCACAATCGGACGATGACCACGATCGCTCCAAACCCACATCGCATCGATCAACTCGGCCTGCTTGGTCAGAGCCGATTCAAGAAATCCTTTTGATGAGAAGGCTTGACCGCAACAATGCCCCATGGCGTCTTTAGGGATATGCAACCGAACCC
>Ga0172372_10002914_pt1 | contig 25618 bp, 30 predicted proteins | sample LakKiv5m_2_FD_114544 | JGI IMG/M metagenome (GOLD analysis project Ga0172372, IMG submission 114544) | Freshwater microbial communities from Kabuno Bay, South-Kivu, Congo - kab_092012_9.5m | ecosystem: Environmental > Aquatic > Freshwater > Lake | place: Democratic Republic of the Congo...
ATACGCGCAGGGTGTCCTTCGCGAGACCTGTGTCGCGTTCGACCGCGGCAATGCTCAGGGCAATGCCAGATGTAACTGAACGGTCATTCATGTTGGCCGGCCTTGCGTGCCTGTCCGGTTCTTTGACCGGTTGTATTGGGGGACAACGGAGCCGGACGGCGGCTTTGTCTTGGACAAAACACCTCGTCCTCGCAGTGTGGCACGCATCTTACGCCTGTCGGCTGCCCCTGCATAGCTTATGGGAAATCCCATGGAATCGGATTGACAACTTCTGTACTGGACACCGTTTGGTCATATCATGACCGGGCAGTCACAAAACAAACTCCTTCTCAACCTTTTGCGGATCCGGTGCGGGCATGCCGAGGTCGCGTCAGGGACTCGTCACGATGCGCATCGCAGTGATCGGATCAGGCATTTCGGGGCTGGGGGCAGCGCTCAGGCTCCAGGCGCAGCACGAGGTCACGCTCTACGAAAGTGATGCCCGTCCAGGCGGTCACGCTCATACGGTTGATGTGTCCCTTGATGGTCTTTGCGCGCCCGTTGATACCGGCTTTCTGGTCTACAACGAACGCACCTATCCGCTTCTGATCGCGCTCTTCAAGGAGCTCGGCGTGCGCGAAGCGCCAACGGACATGTCGTTCGCAGCGTCCATCGGGCCTCACCGACTCGAGTGGTGCGGATCCAACATTCGCTCCGTGTTTGCGCAACCGTCCAATGTGTTGCGTCCTGGATTCTGGCGGATGTTGCGCGACATCCTGCGCTTCAATCGCGAGGCCACCGCGCTCGCGATCAAAGGGGAGCCGCAGGCGCGGCTCGATGAACCGCTCGAACGCTACCTCGAGCGCGAAGGCTACAGCGCGGAATTCCGCGATGCCTATCTGCTGCCGATGGCCGCTGCGATCTGGTCATGCTCGACCGCCACCATGACGCGTTTTCCGCTGGGCAGCTTCGTGCGCTTCTTCCACAACCACGGATTGCTGCAAATCGAGGGGCGTCCGCGCTGGATGACGGTAGAAGGCGGCTCGCGCGAATATGTCTCGCGAATCATCGGCAAACTGCGCGATGTCCGGCTTTCGGAGCCAGTGGAAGCGGTGACGCGCCGCGCCGGTGGTGGCGGCCATCCGATCACCGTCCGGTCAGCGAGCGGCACCGAACATTTCGATCAAGTCGTATTTGCCTGTCACAGCGATCAGGCGCTCGCGCTTCTTGCCGATGCGAGCGACGATGAGCGCGCGGTGCTCGCCGCAATCCGCTATCAGCCGAACCGCGCGCTGCTCCACACCGACCCGGCACTCATGCCGGCACGTCGCCGCGCCTGGGCGGCCTGGAATTATCTGAGTGACGGACAACCCGGTGCACCGGCCGTGTCGGTCACCTACTGGCTGAATCGGCTGCAGCCGCTGCCGTTTCAGACGCCGGTCCTTCTGAGCCTCAATCCCCTGAGCGAGCCCGCGCCATCAACGCTGATTCGTGAATTCAGCTACGCCCACCCGATCTTCGATCTGGCCGCGGGGCGAGCCCAGCGGCGGCTGCGCGCCATTCAGGGCCGCCAGCAGACCTGGTTCGCTGGCGCCTGGACGGGATACGGTTTTCACGAAGATGGCCTGCGCTCGGGTCTGGAGGTGGCGCAGGCCATCAACCGGCTTACCGAACCCCTGTCGCGTGCAGCCTGAGCCCGCAGCATGACCGAGGCATGCGAGAAGGTGCAGTTCGCGTTCGGCGAGGTTAGACACCGGCGCCTGCGGCCGCGCGAGCATGCCTTTCGCTACCCCGCCTGGTTTGTCCGAGCGCCCCTGGCCGCACTGGAGGGGCAGGGCGGCAACTGGCTGTTCGGAATCAATCGCCGATCGCTTCTCTCTCTGCATGCCGCTGATCATGGCGATGGCGGCTCGCCGCGGGCCTGGATCACTCATCTTCTGGAGTCGGCCGGGCTGCGCGCTGATGGCGAGATCTGGCTGCATGCCTTTGCCAGGGTCTGCGGTTACGCGTTCAAGCCGGTGAGCTTCTGGTTCTGCCATCGCGCCGATGGCGCGCTGATGGCGGTGGTTGCCGAAGTCCACAACACCTTTGGCGAGCGCCATGTTTACCTGCTCGCCGATGAGCGGGCCGATCCGCTCAAGTCTGGCGCCGAGCTCTCGGCGGTGAAGTCCTTTCATGTCTCGCCGTTTTGCGCGGTGCAGGGCAGCTACCGGTTCCGCTTCATCAATCGGCCCGACCGTGCAGTGGCCCGTATCGACTACGACGATGGCGACGGTCCGCTCCTGCTCACCAGCCTCAGCGGCATGCTCGAGCCTGCGGGCCGCGCCCAACGGCTGCGCGCGCTGTTTGGCTTTCCACTGTTCAGTGCCGGGGTGATTGCCCGCATCCACTGGCATGCGCTTCGACTCTGGCTTGCGCGCGTGCCGTTTTACCGGAAGCCGGCAGCACCCGACACCATTCTCACCCGGGGTTCACCATGACCATCACCGCCACGCATTCATCGAATCGAACCGATGCGCCTGCCCGCGCCGCGAGTGCCAGCGTGCCGCGCCAGGCGGCCATGTTTCTGCGCCTTCTTGAGCGGCTTGAGACGGGTTCGTTGGCGCTCGATCTGCCGGATGGCAGTCGCCGTCATGTAGGCCGGGGCGAGCCGTCGGCTGCCATCACCGTTCGCGACTGGAGCGTATTCGAAGACGCGCTGCGTCGCGGTGATGTGGGCTTTGCAGAGGGCTGGATTGATGGCCGCTGGTCCACCGATTCATTGCAGCAACTGCTGTCTTTGCTCGTGATCAATCGGCGAGCGCTCGAGGAAACGATTTACGGCACCTGGTGGGGGCAGCTCTTTGACCGGCTGCGCCATCTGCTGAGGGCCAATACGCGCGCCGGATCACGTCGCAACATCCATGCGCACTATGACTTGGGCAATGCGTTCTATCAGCTGTGGCTCGACCCTGGAATGACCTACTCGAGTGCCCTCTTCGAGGGCGACGCCACCCGTTCGCTTGAAGACGCTCAACACGCAAAGAACCGCCGACTGCTCGATGAACTCGCGCTCGCGCCTGGCGCCTCGGTACTGGAGATTGGCTGTGGCTGGGGAGGGTTTGCAGAAGCCGCCACCGCGCGTGGCCTGCAGATCACGGGGCTCACGCTGTCCACCGAGCAGCTCGCCTACGCCCGCGAGCGACTGTCTCTCACCGCGCACGGACAGGCGCGCTTTGTTCTGAGAGATTACCGCGACGAGACGGGGGTCTACGACGGCATCGCCTCAGTCGAAATGTTCGAGGCGGTGGGCGAGCGCTACTGGAAGTCCTGGTTTCAAACCGTTGCGCGCTGCCTGCGTCCTGGCGGACGCGCTGCGGTTCAGACCATCACCATCGATGAAGCGCTCTTCGAGCGCTATCGCCGCGGCACCGACTTCATCCAGCAGTATGTGTTTCCGGGCGGCATGCTTCCCACCAGGAGCGGCTTTGAAGCGCTCGCCCGTGAATCGGGGCTGGAGGTGGTTGCTCAGCATGCGTTCGGGCGCGACTATGCGCTCACGCTCAGACTTTGGCGCGAGCGCTTCATGTCGGTGCTCGAGCAGGTGCGTGCGCTGGGCTTTGATGAGCGCTTCATCCGTACGTGGGAGTTTTACCTGGCCTACTGCGAGGCAGCGTTTGAACACGGCAACACCGATGTCGTTCAGTTCACGCTCACGCGGCCATGACAGTCACCCCGCTCAGGGGTGAGGCGCGAGACGCGCTGCGGGCGGCTGGTGCGCTTGCCGTGGCTCTTCTGATCGTTGTTGCATCCATTGTCTCGGGCGGGTCGGCGAGGGCCTCCACCACAACGGCGAGTGATTCGGCGCCGGGAATTCTCCGCACCGCACTCGGTGAGCCGCGCGAGGTCGGCCGCGGCACGCTGCGCTTTCTGGGCATGCGAGTCTATGACGCAATTCTCTGGACTGCCGGCACGCCGAGGGTAGAGCCGCGCGAGTCGGTCACGCCGCCCTTCGATCGGGATTTCGCACTCGAACTGGTCTACGCAATGGATTTGTCAGGCGTACGAATTGCCGAGCGCAGTGATCAGGAGATCGGCAGACAGCCCGACCGCGGCACGGCCGCGCAGCGAGCCGCGTGGCTGGCGCGCATGCGCGCTCTGTTTCCGGATGTACGCGCGGGCGACCGCATCACCGGCCTGTATCGGGTTGGCGGACCCACGCGGTTCCTGCTGAACGACAAGCCCCTGGGCGAGGTGGATGATCCGGCGTTTGGCCGTGCGTTCTTTGGCATCTGGCTTGATCCGAGAACCAGTGAGCCTGCGCTGCGTGAAGCGCTTTTGCGTGGGCTTGGCGCAGGCGCTGCGGGCGGAGCGCGTGCGGCGGCCGAGCCCGTCGGCGCGCCCGCGCGCTGACGCCTGCCATGGCCGGCACTTTGGCATTCGAGCCAGGGGCTCGCGCGCCCCGAAGCGGGCCGCCGCAGCTTCCCGTGCATGCGCTTCTTGCGTACGGGTTTCTGCGCGCGCCCCTGGCCTTGCTTGAACTGCCGCTTTTCGTCCTGCTTCCCGCGTTTTATGGACGCGAGGCGGGGCTGCCGCTCGCGCTCGTGGGCCTGGTGCTGTTTGGCGCGCGGCTCATCGATGCGCTGGCCGATCCTTTGATCGGGCGGGCGATCGACCGCACCCGCGGCGCAATCGACTACCGTCGCTGGGTGCTGGCCGGGTGCGTGCCGCTCGCCATGGGCTTTGTTGCCATGCTTCACCCGCCGGCGTGGCACGCGACCGGGCTCGCGCTCTGGCTTGCCGCAGGCTCAGTCATCACCTATCTCGCCTGGTCTACCGTATCGATTGCGCACCAGGCCTGGGGCGCGGAGCTGGGGGCGGATTCCGCGACCCGGGTTCGCATTACCGGCGTTCGCGAGGCCTGTGGTCTGGCAGGTGTCCTCGCTTCGGCGGCGCTTCTCGAGCCGCAGCACGCGAGTACGCTCTCGGCACTTCTCGTGGCGGCGCTGGTGCTTGCGGTCTGGTGGGGGCGCCGTGCGCCCGTCGTTTCAGCCGATTCCGCTGTGCCCCCAGCGACAGGCCCCGCGCCCGCTGGCCGCGCCATGCGCTGGCGCGAGCTCTTCGCGCATCGCGAGTTCACCCGGCTGCTCGCAGTGTTCATGCTGAATGGCACGGCGAGTGCGCTGCCCGCCACGCTGGTGCTGTTCTTCGTGGCCGACGTGCTGGGCGATGCGTCCCTTGCGCCGCGCTTTCTGCTCATCTATTTCGCGGCAGCCGCGCTGGGCATGCCGCTCTGGATCCGGGTGGGTGTGCGGCTGGGCGCGAGGCGCGCCTGGCTCATCGGGATGGTGGCCTCAGTCCTCGCCTTCGCATGGGCGTTTGCGCTCGGAGCGGGCGAGTGGATTGCCTTTGGCGTGATTTGCGCGGTGACCGGGCTTGCACTCGGTGCCGACCTGGCCATGCCCCCTGCGCTTCTGGCTGGCGCCATTGCTGCAGCGGGCGGACACGGCGCCCGCGAGGGCGCGTACTTTGGCGTCTGGTCGCTTGCGACCAAGCTCAATCTCGCGCTTGCGGCCGGGCTGGGCCTGCCGCTGATCAGTCTGCTTGGCTATCAGCCGGGCGCGGCCGGTACGGTCACGCAGGCACTCTCGTTTGCCTACGCGGCGTTGCCCTGCCTCATCAAGACCAGTGCGGCGTGGCTGCTCTGGCGCCTCCCCAACCCGGACCCCGCCGCTGCGGGTCCGCCCAATCAAAGGATGGATGCATCATGAATTTCGGTCTTTCAATGCTCGCCCGAGCGTGGGGGCGGTCTGCGGGCGCGCGGCGCCCCGCCCAGCCTGTGTCCGCGCTGCGGGCCCTGCTGCTCGTGATCGCGGCGGCACTGGGTCTGGCGCTCGCGGGCTGCAGCGCGCCGCTTCCTTCGCAGTATTCGGCCGAGCGTCCTGCGCTGGATCCATCGCGTTATTTCAATGGTCGTCTTGATGCCTGGGGCATGTTCCAGGACCGCTTCGGCAAGGTCGTCAAACGCTTTACGGTGGAGATGAACTGCCGCTGGGATGGCGATACCGGCACGCTTGAGGAAGATTTTATTTACGCCGATGGCACCCGCGAGCGTCGCGTCTGGACGCTTCGTCGGGTGGCGCCCGATCGTTTCATCGGAACCGCATCCGATGTGGTGGGTGAGGCGGTGGGTACCGTCGCCGGCAATGCCTTCAACTGGCGTTACACCCTGGCCCTCCCCATCGATGGCCGCACCTGGCACGTCGACTTTGACGACTGGATGTTCCTGATCGATGACCAGGTGATGCTGAACCGGGCTGTGATGAGCAAGTTTGGCATCCGGCTGGGCGAGGTCACGTTGTCCTTTACCAAACGCTGAGCACCCCACGCCATGATGCAGTTTGAATCCGCCCCGCCCGCTACGGCCCCGCCTGTCCGACACCGGGCGCCCGACCGCCGGGGTGCGCTCAACCCCATGCTCGTCGACTGGAACGGGCGCCGGGTATGGCTGATCGGCGCCTCGAGCGGCATTGGCGAGGCGCTCGCGGTCGAACTCGCCGCCCGCGGTGCGCTGCTCGCGCTCTCGGCGCGTCGCCGACCTGCCCTCGAGGCGCTCGCCGGGCGGCTGGGGTCAACACCGCTCATTCTTCCGGCCGATGTGGCCGATCGTGAGGCGCTCGAGGCAGCCTGCCGGGCACTCACTGCGAGCTGGGGTGAGATCGATCTGGTGATCTGGCTGGCCGGTGACTATCGTGAAATGCGGGTTGAGAGCTTCGATCTGGCCGAAGCCAGACGCCTGGTCGAGGTCAACCTGCTCGCGGTCTATAACGGTCTCGATGTACTCCTTCCGGTATTTGAGCGACAGCGCTCAGGCGGGCTCGCGCTGGTATCGAGCGTCGCGGGTTACCGGGGGCTACCCAAGGCACTCGCCTACGGACCAGGCAAGGCCGGGTTGATCAACCTGGCGGAGTCGCTTTACCTGGACCTCCAGCCGCGCGGGATCGGCGTCTGGCTGATCGACCCCGGGTTTGTTGCCACACCGCTGACCGCGCAAAATGCCTTCCGTATGCCAGCCCTGATCAGCGCTGAAGCGGCCGCGCGCGAGATCATCGCGGGCTTTGCGCAAGGCGGCTTCGAAATGCATTTCCCCAGGCGTTTCACCCGCTGGATGAAGCTTCTTCGCATCCTGCCCGAGCGCCTGTATTTCCGCGCTGTACGCGCGATTACCGGAGGCTGATCGCGTGATGGCGCACCAACCGCCGCTTGCAGCACCCATCGCCCGGGTGGTGGACTTTTACGAGACGCTCAGCCGCGAATCGCTTGGGCGTCTGGGCGAGGTGTATGCCCCGGACGCGCGGTTCAAGGATCCCTTCAACGAAGTGGTGGGTACCGCTCCGATCACTGCGATTTTTGAAGCGATGTTCGAGCAGCTCGAGGCGCCACGCTTTCGCGTGCTGGAGGCCGTGGGCGATGCGCGGCGAGCCTGCCTGGTGTGGGAGTTCGATTTCCGGAACGCCCGCCTCGATGGCGGACGGGCCCAGCAGATCCGCGGCGCGAGCTGGCTGGAATTTGATGGCGAGGGCCGGGTGACGAATCACCGCGACTACTGGGACGCGGCCGAGGAGCTCTACGAGAAGCTGCCGGTCGTGGGCGCGCTGATGAGGTGGCTGCGGCGGCGAATCGCACACTGAAGGTCACAGCTGCGACTGTCACGACAGATTGTTACACTTCGTTCGTTCAAACAGACGGCAAGCCATGATGCTGTATCCCGAATTGTTTGCCTCGCTCGAGGCGGTGCGCTGGAACATGGCGCGCGACATTCCGTGGGACCGGTTCGATCCGACGCTGCTCACCGACGAGCAGGCGCTCACGATCAAGATGAACGCGATTACCGAGTGGGCGGCGCTGCCTGCCACCGAAATGTTTCTGCGCGACAACCGGCATGACAGCGATTTTTCCGCGTTCATGTCGGTCTGGTTTTACGAGGAGCAGAAGCACGCGCTGGTGCTGATCGAGTACCTGAAGCGGTTTCGCCCCGATCTGGTGCCAAGCGAAGACGAGCTCCACGCCGTCCGTTTCGAATTCGAGCCGGCCCCGCCGCTCGAGACGCTGATGCTTCATTTCTGCGGCGAAATCCGTCTCAACCACTGGTATCGACGCGCCGCTCAGTGGCACACCGAGCCGGTGATACGCGCCATCTACGACTTCATCTCGCGGGACGAGGCCCGCCACGGCGGGGCCTATCTGCGCTACATGAAAAAGGCGGTGAACGAGGCGGGCGATGCTGCGCGCGCGGCGTTTTCACGAATCGGCGTGCTCATGACGAGCGCGAGGCGCACCAGCCGGGCTTTGCATCCCACCAATCTGCATGTGAACCGGAGCCTGTTCCCCAGGGACACGGTGCAGAGCCGGATGCCCGAACCGGGCTGGCTCGAGCGCTGGCTTGATGAGCAGATCCGGTTTGATGCCGACTGGGAGCAGCGCGTGATCGACCGCATTCTCCACAACCTGTCGCTGCTCTTTGACCGCAGCATCGATACGGCGCAGGAGCTTAATCGCTATAGGCGCGAGCTCGCGCAGCGCCTGGGCGTGGGCGCAGCCCCCCTCCCGGAGCAGTCCCAGGCTGCCTAGCCGCGCGGGGCATGCTCGCGGTAAAAGCCCGCGGCTGATTCCCGTTCAAAGTGCGCCGGGTCCCAGGGCTCGCCGGTGAGTCGGGCAGGGGTGGTGAAGCAGTAAACCTCGGCTGCCAGGGTCAGGAAACGGCCGTCGCGGGTGGTCACGTTGACCTGCACCGATTCGCGGCGGTACTCATCACCCTCAAAGGCATCGAGACGGGCGAGCTCATCGTCGTCCACTTTCAGATAGAGCTGTCCTGGCGTGTGGGCGCCGGCCTCGCGGCGAATGCCGGGATAGCGCTGACCCTGCACGCCTTCGCGGGCAAAGTCTTCGAGCACCGCAGCTACGCTCGCGAGCGGACGCGACACGATGGGCTCCCAGACCTCGTGGAACATCAGCGATCCATAGGTGAAGACATGCCGGGTCATGGCTTCAGGCCCGGTCATCGGCACGAAGCGACAGATCGCCCGCCACAATCTGCCTTTCACCTTCAGCAGTGAGCAGACGAAGCGCACCGCTTGGCGCAATGCCCAGCGACCGGCCCCGCGCGAGCGCCTTCCCGGCCTCGCTCAACACCACCTGCTCACCATGCCAGGCGTCGAACCGGGCCCAAAGGGGCAGGAAAGGCGCGAGGCCTTCGCGTTCATGCGTTGACCAGGCGGCAGCCACGGCGAGTACGACGCACGCCACGATCGGCTCTGATGGGATAGGTAGAGCGTCGTCAAACAGGCCGCTCGCGGGCTGTCCGATCAGCCCCTGGGAGTCGCTGGGTGCGAGCAGGTTGATGCCCACCCCGACCACGACCCGGACCCGGGGCTGCGTGCGGTCGCCACCCGGGCGTGATTCGATCAGGATGCCGCCACACTTGCCACCTGCGCGCAGCAGGTCATTGGGCCACTTGAGCGCAAGCCCCTCGCAGTGTTCGGACAGGGCGGCGGCCATCGAACAGCCCACGGCAAGCGAGAGACCGGGCGCGGGCGGGGAGGCGCCGGGCCGTTCAAAGGCAAGGGAGAGCGCGAGACTGCGGCCCGGCTCGGCCAGCCAGCTGCGTCCGCGCCGTCCGCGCCCGGCGAGCTGGGTCTGGGCGAGTACGGCGCGCGGCCCGGCGGGGGCGCTCCCAAAGGGTGCCTCGAGCAGCCAGCTGTTGGTGGAGTCGACCTCTTCGAGCAATTCGAAGCACGGGCCATCAGGGCCCAGGAGCTCGCGGATCAGGGTGGCATCGGGTGAGGTCATCAGGGTCACAGACAGGGTTTGGCGCGATGATACGGGCCGTTCCCCGCGACTATAATCACCCGATGACTACCAGCTTCTATGAGCGTCACATTTTCTTCTGCACCAACCGGCGCGACGACGGCCGGGCCTGCTGTGCAGCCAACGATGCCGAGCGCCTGCAGGCGCACGCCAAGGCGCGCGTCAAGGCGCTGGGGCTTGCCGGCGAGGGCAAGGTGCGGGTGAACAAGGCGGGCTGCCTCGATCGCTGCGAACTCGGCCCGGTTGCGGTCGTGTATCCCGATGCGGTCTGGTACACCTTCGTGGACGAGCACGACATCAACGAGATCGTTGACTCGCACCTGCGCGATGGCCGCCCCGTGGAGCGACTGAAGGTCGAATGAACGCGTCCACCCGTACGCTGCTGGTTGCCGGACCCGCGGGTCCGATTGACGTTGCACTCGACACGCCGGCCGGTCCCATCCAGGGAATAGGTCTGGTCGCCCACCCGCATCCGCTTTACGGTGGCACGCGCGACAACAAGGTGGTGCAAACACTCGCGCGCGCCATGCTCGCCACCGGCTATGCCGTCTGGCGCCCCAACTTCCGTGGCGTGGGCGCGACGGCTGGCGAACATGATCACGGGCAGGGTGAAACCGACGACCTGCGAGCGGTGCTGGCGGCAGCCCAGGCCGATCCGCTGGTTCCCGAGGCGGCCCGCGGCAAGCTGGCATTCGCCGGTTTTTCGTTTGGCAGTTTCGTGCTCTCGCGGCTGCTCGCACAGTTGCCGCCGGCGCAGCGCCTGGCTTCCCCCGTTGTGCTGGTGGGGGTGGCCGCGCAGCGATTCCCGGTGGAAGAAGTGCCGCCTGGTGCGCTGGTGATTCACGGCGAGGTCGACGACGTGGTGCCGCTTGCCGCCGTGCTCAATTGGGCCCGACCGCAGAATCTGCCCGTGGTGGTACTGCCCGGCGCAGACCATTTTTTTCACCGCCGGCTCACCCACCTCAAGCGCCTGGTGGTTGCCCATCTGGTTGCCGCGCCGCTCCTGGGTGCCGTGCCCGGACTTGAGCCTTCCGATTTGTCGGCCGACTGACCCGGCCTCCCACCACCGCCCCGTTTTCCGGAGATTTCACGATGTTCCGCCTGCTTGTTCGCCTGGTCATCGGCCTGCTTGTTGGCACGTCTGCCGTGTCCTCAGGCTGGGCGCAGGTCGCCCCGCCCACCATGACCGCTCGGTCATGGCTGCTGCTCGATGCTTCCACCGGGCATGTCATCGCCTCGCACGAACCCGATCGCAAATCCGACCCGGCCTCGCTCACCAAGCTCATGACCGCTTATCTCGCGTTTTCCGCGATCAAGGAGAAGCGGCTTGCGATGGATGCACGCCCCATGGTGTCGCAGCGCGCCTACAAGGCGATTGGCTCAAGGATGTTTGTCGAGCCAGCGGCGCCCGCCACGGTGGAAGAGCTTCTACGCGGCATGATCATCCAGTCGGGTAACGACGCCTCCGTGGTGCTTGCCGAGGCGCTGGCCGGCGGTGAAGAGCCCTTTTCCCAGCAGATGAACCGCGAGGCCGAGAGGCTGGGCATGCGCAACACCCAGTTTCGCAATGCCACCGGATTACCCAATGCCGAGCACTACTCCACCGCGCGCGACCTCGCCATTCTGGCCTCCCGTGTGATCAGCGACCACCCCGATTTCTACAAGTTCTATTCCGAGCGCGACTTCACGTTCAACAAGATCCGTCAGCCCAATCGCAACCGGCTGCTCTTCATCGATCCCAGTGTAGACGGGATGAAAACGGGCTACACCGAGGCAGCGGGCTACTGCCTGATCGCGTCGGCGCGGCGCGAGCAGCCGGGCGCGGGTTTTTCGCGGCGCCTGATTGCCGTGGTGATGGGCGCGGCCACCGAGTCCATCCGCATCACCGAAACACAGCGCCTGCTCAATTACGGGTTTCAGAATTTCGAGACCGTGAAAGCCTATTCGAAGGGCCAGGAGCTGGGCAGCTATCCGGTCTGGAAGGGCAAGGGCGTGCTGGTGGCTGGCGCGGTGGAACAGGACATCCTCATCACCGTGCCCCGTGGTCAGGCCGAAAAAATCAAGGGCGAGGTCGAGCGTGTCGAGCCGCTCATCGCCCCGATCACCCAGGGGCAGAAAATCGGCACCCTGCGGGTCAAGCTGGGCGAGCAGGTGCTTGCCGAGCGCGCGGTGCTCGCGCAGGCAACCGTCGATGAGGCCGGCTGGATCGGCCGGCTCTGGGACGGTCTGCGCTTGAAGTTCGCCAAGTAAGCCTCACCCCGCCGAATCTCTGGTTTCGTCATTTCTTCACCCCATTCGCAGAGCGAGATCCCCATGAGCGAGCAGGTCGTCTATCTCAACGGAGCGTTTGTGCCGCTCTCCGAGGCCCGAATTCCGGTGCTGGACCGCGGCTTCATTTTCGGGGACGGCATTTACGAGGTCGTACCCGTCTATGAGGGGCGTCCCTTTCGGCTGACGCAGCACCTGAAGCGGCTCGAGCGCAGCCTGGCTGCGATCGGCATCGACAATCCCTTCGATGAGGCGGGCTGGCGCGCGCTGATCGCCGAACTCGTGGGGCGGCACAGCTGGGCCAACCAGTTCGTCTATATGCAGATCACCCGTGGTGTGGCCCGCCGCGACCATGCGTTTCCCAAGGGCATTGCGCCCACCGTGTTTGCGATGACCAGCGAATTCGTGGCGCCGGCCGCGGCGCTCCGCGAACAGGGTCTGTCGGTCATCACCGCTCGCGACGAGCGCTGGCTCCATTGCGACATCAAATCGGTATCGCTGCTTGGCAATGTGCTCGCCAAGCAGGCAGCGGTTGACGCAGGCGCAGCCGAATGCATCATGTTCCGCGATGGCATGCTGACCGAGGGATCCTCCAGCAATATCTGGGTGGTGCGAAACGGCCGCGTGCTGGGCGCGCCGGTCGACCATCTGGTCCTGGAGGGCATCCGGGTCGGGCTGCTTGCCGAACTCTGCGCGCGCTGCGGGCTCGATTACGAGCTGCGCCGTATTCCGCGCGAGGAGGTGTTCCAGGCCGATGAGCTGATGCTCACCTCGGCGACCCGCGAGATCCTGCCCATTACACGGCTGGATGGCGTACCGGTGGGCAACGGCCGTCCTGGCCCGGTGTACCAGCGGCTGATCGAGGCCTACCAGGCGGCCACCCGAGAGGCCTGAGCTGCCCCATGAGCGAGGCCGACGTCTGGGAACGGATCGGAAATCTGCTTGAGTTTCCGGTGGATTTTCCGATCAAGGTCATGGGTCGGCGCACCGACGAGTTTGCGCAGACCATCGCCGAACTGGTGAGTGCGCGGGTTCCCGACTTCAATTCGGCATCGATCGAACTGCGCGCGTCCTCGCGCGGCGCCTGGCTCAGCGTCACGCTGACTGTGCGAGCGCAATCACGGGAGCAGCTCGAGATGCTTTATCGCGAGCTGTCCTCCCATCCCCTGGTTCGTATCGTTCTGTAGAGGGCGATCATCGAGCCGCTGCTCAGGACCTTTGCGCGCACCGAGTACGCCGACACGCTGGAGGCGATGCGCCAGTTCACGCTCACACGAGACACCGCCACACCCGATGAGATCTGGCTGGTTGAGCATCCGCCGGTGTTCACAATGGGCCTGGCTGCGCGCCCCGAGCATCTGCTTGCCCCGGGCTCCATTGCGGTCGTAGCAACCGAGCGCGGCGGACAGGTGACCTATCACGGGCCCGGCCAGGTGATTGCCTATCCGCTCATTGACCTGCGCAGGCTTGGAATCGGGGTGAAGGAACTGGTCTATCGTTATGAGCAGGCCATCATCCAGACGCTCGCGGCATGGTCGGTCGATGGGCGTCGAATCGCCGGTGCGCCGGGCGTGTTCGTGGCTCTGGAGGGCGGCGCCGGTACCTTCTCGGGTTGGGCCAAGATCGCTGCGCTCGGTGTCCGCATCATGCGGGGCTGCAGTCTTCACGGCCTTGCGGTCAATGTGCAAATGGATCTCGAGCCCTTCGATCGCATCAACCCCTGCGGCTACCCGGGCCTGCGCTCGGTGGATCTTGCGAGCCTTGGCGTGTCGGCAGATACCGGTGCGGTGGCCGAGCGCCTGGGTGAGCGGCTGATGGCCCATCTGCGGCGTGATCAACTCCGCTAGACTCTCGGTATTCTTTTTCAGAGTGGAAAGGCGCGCGCCGTCGGGTGCGCCGATCAACATGAGCGCCACCAAGCTGCCCGATACGCCGCCAGCCTCCTACGATCCGAGCGCCAAGCAGAAGGCGGGCGCCAAGACCTCGCGAATTCCCATCAAGGTGGTCCCGGCCGACGAGGTGCTGCGCAAACCCGACTGGATCCGGGTCCGGGCAGCAAGCCCTGGCAGCCGCTTTCACGACATCAAGCGCATTCTTCGCGAACACCGGCTGCATACGGTCTGCGAGGAAGCAAGCTGCCCGAACATCGGCGAGTGTTTCGGCAAGGGCACGGCCACCTTCATGATCATGGGCGACAAATGCACCCGTCGCTGCCCATTCTGCGACGTGGGGCACGGCCGTCCCGACCCCCTGGATGCTGACGAGCCCGCCAATCTCGCGCGGACCATCGCGGCTCTGGCGCTCGAGTACGTAGTGATCACCAGCGTCGATCGCGATGATCTTCGCGACGGTGGCGCCGCCCATTTTGTCGAATGCATTCAGCGTGTGCGCGAGGCGTCGCCGCGAACCCGAATCGAGGTGCTGGTCCCCGATTTCCGCGGGCGACTCGAGCGCGCGCTGGAAATCCTGGAAGCTGCGCCGCCCGATGTGATGAACCACAACCTCGAGACCGTGCCGCGTCTGTATCGCGAAGCGCGTCCCGGTTCCGACTATCAGCATTCGCTTCGGCTGCTGTCCGAATTCCGGGGACGGGTACCGGGTGTTCCCACCAAGTCGGGCCTGATGCTGGGCCTGGGTGAAACCGACGATGAAATCATCGAGGTCATGCGCGACCTGCGCGCGCATCAGGTTGACATGATCACCATCGGCCAGTATCTGGCGCCCTCCAATGCCCATCTGCCGGTGCGGCGATATGTGCATCCCGATGTATTTGCCATGTTCGCCAAGCGGGCTGAGGAGATGGGCTTTGTTCACGCTGCGGTTGGCCCGCTGGTGCGTTCGTCCTACCATGCCGATCGACAGGCTGAAGCGGCCGGTTTGCACGGCAGCTGAGCCCTATCACTGAAATCACCGGAGACCCCAGATGATTGAACTTTATTTCGCGCCGGGCGCCTGTTCGTTCGTGCCCCATGTGGCACTTGAGATGGTTCGCGAGGCGACAGGGCAGAGCTTCGAGCCCAAGCTCATCAAGCTGCATCGCGCCGAGCATCGTTCGCCCGAGTATCTGGCGCTCAATCCCGAGGGGCAGGTGCCGGTACTGGTGGTCGATGGCCAGGTGCTCACCCAGATTGTGGCGATGTGCGATTTCCTCGATCGCGAGCATCCGTCCGCCGGGCTGCTGCCTTCCGGGTCGTGGGCCCGCGCCCAGGCGCTTGCCACGCTGGCGTGGTTCAACAACACCGCCCACCCGGCCTTCACCCATGTCTTCATGCCCAACAAGTTCGCTGATGGCGAGGCTTATCAGGCGGAAGTGAAGCGGGTGGGGCGCGATCGGTACCACGACATTCTCAAGCGCATCGAAGGTCTGGTAGCCGCGCAGACGGGCCCCTACTGGCTTGGTGAGCGGCCGTCGGTGCTGGATGCTTATGCCATCACGCTGCTTCGCTGGGGTGGGCTGGGCGGCATCGATCCAGAGTCACTGCCCAACTACTATGCCTACATGCAGCGCGTGGCGCAGGCGCCCGCAGTGGCAGCGGCCATCGAGCGGGAGCGCCTGCAGCTCAACGTGTTCAAAAAAGCCTGAAGCACCCGCGACCCGTAAGGGTCGCAGGGCTCACACGAATAGCGTGAGCACGCCGGTGTAGCCGTGCAGCCGGCCGTCGGCGATTTCCCCGTGGGCGAAAAATCCGGCAAGCGGGATCTCGCCGAGGTTGTGCCGGATCAGCGCGAGCTCGGCGCCATTGGCACCAAATAGATTCTGGCCACGCGCCACGCAGCTCACATAGTGCGCGCCACGTGCAGTCTGGCCGCTCGCTTCCAGGTCTTCACGAAGTTCCGTACAGATACGGATCAGATCGGCGCGCGCCGCCGCGGCGTCGCGCCTGCAGAACACCGCGCGATCACCCTCCTGAGCGCCGCCGCTCACGGCGATTGCACGGCTCACTGGATCAATGCCAAGCAGATCGCTGATGCGGTGCGCACCGAAGCCAATTGCACGCGGACGGTCGCCCGCCGCAAGCCCGACCTGAAGCCCGCGCGCGGTCGGTGCCTCGCGCAGCAATCGCAGCAGATGCTGCGGATTACGGGCATGGCGCTCTGCAATGCTGATGCCCAGGTCTTCAAACATGACATCCAGCGCGGGCCGGTGATCGAGGGTGAGAATGGCCTGGCCCCGCCAGTCCGAGACAGTGCGTTCCCGGCCTATCGGTGAGCAGCCGTGCGTCACGCGTGACAGCAGCGTCACCTCGGGCCCGAACCACACGCCTGAGAGCGCGCGCGGGCCGGCCGCCGGCTCACTCGTACGTGGAACGGTGCCGAAAGGCTCCACCACGCCGCCGAACACCAGGCCGGGGGCGGTGGTGTCGCTGAGGCTGCGTAGCCGCGTGCCCAGGTCTTCAGCGTAGGGGTCGGCATGGAGCAGCAGGCTCGAGCCGGGCGTGGCCAGCCGCTCGGCCGCGCCGCGTGCATCCTGCCAGGCGGCGCCAAATGCCTGCACGCTGCCCGCCGGCAGCCGTCCGATCAGAATGGCGATCGCCGGCTCATCGACATACTCGGCCGTCTGCGCGCAGAGCCCGGGCACGCAGGCCCCGCTCCACTGCACCTGTGGCAGCCGGCGCTCGAGCAGCTCCTGGATGTCGGCAAAGTGGCTTGCAAACGGCGTGCTGGCATAGACCAGACCCAGAAGGGGGTTGGGCTGGGCATCGTCATCCCGGCCCAGCTGGCTGAGCGCAAGCTCGGTGGCCATCCGCCAGTCGGGATGGCTGGCATGGCCGCAGGCGAATGGGGTCACCGGGCGCTCACGCGAGGCAATTCAGCGGGCCGGCCGCACACGGCGCGCACCGGCGGCACCTGCCGGGGCGCTGCGGGCAGTTTTCACTCGAGCCCCGCGGGGACGTGCCGGCGCGCTCTCAGGCGCATCGTGTGCGTTTGCAGCCGGGGTGGCAGTTGAGGCCGCAGTCGGGGTCGCCGCAGTTTGCGCAGCGCCCGCCAGTGCCGATTCAGCAACCTGCTGGAACTGCGTCTGAAGCGTTTGCCACCAGGCCGCGGGGTCGATTCCGCCAGACCAGGCTGGAGCGGGTGATTCCTGGGGTGGCGTGGCTGCGTTGCGCGCCGCCTCGCCAAAGCTCTGCAGCGAGGCGAGGGTGGCGCGCTGCATTTCAAGCGCCTGGACCGAGCCGCGAAGCAGATTGAGATTGAGTACCAGCCACTGTTCGACGGTTTTCAGGTCGGCAATGCGCTTGTCGAGTTCGGCGGGGTCGATCGTCGGGGTCATGGACGACGGAATCGACATGGCAGACCAGTTTCGCCGCGCCACCTCCATCGCGTCGAACATTGCCTTGAAGTCGAACAGCCCACCCATGGGGTCGGCGTGAGGAAAATGAGGATCGCTGGCCATCGGGTGCTCCCTGGTTCAGCGGCAGAGGGCGCGAGCCGCGCCGGAACCTCCGATTATCGCTTCCCGGGCCCGTACCGCAAGTCAGTGCTGCTACATTTGACAGACCGGCCGGACCTTGACGCGGCCGATCCGACACCCGGCCCCACTCTGATGACCGACGGCAACGATATCGAGACGCTGCGCCAGATCCTCGCCCGCTCAAGAACCATCGCCGTGGTGGGATTGTCGGCCGACTGGTTTCGCCCCAGTTTTTTTGCTGCGAAGTACATGCTCGAGCACGGCTATCGCATCCTGCCGGTCAATCCGAAGTATTCGCAGATCCTGGATGTGCGCTGCTATCCATCGCTCGAGGCCATCACCGAGCCGGTGGATATTGTCGACGTGTTTCGGCGCGCCGAGGATGTGCCGCCCATCGCCGAACAGGCGGTGAAAATCGGCGCGAAGGTGCTGTGGCAGCAACTCGGTGTGGCCAACCTCGCTGCCGATCGCCTTGCGCGCGAGGCGGGTCTTGCTTCGGTGTTTGACCGCTGCGTGAAGATCGAGCATGCGCGCATCTTTGGTGGCCTCAACTGGGTGGGTGTGAACACCGGCGTGATCAGCGCCCGGCGGCCCCGGCTCGCCGTGCGTTGACCCGCACGCAGAGGACATTGCCATGGCAGATCGTCAGTTCGGACTCGAAACCCTGTGCGTACATGCCGGGCAGATTCCCGATGCGGTGACCGGCGCGCGCGCAGTCCCGATTCACCAGAGCACATCGTTTGTGTTTGATTCGGCCGACCACGCAGCGAGCCTCTTCAATCTGCAGACCTTTGGCAACGTCTATTCGCGGCTCTCCAATCCCACGGTTGCGGTGCTCGAGGAGCGGGTGGCCGCGCTCGAGGGCGGGCGAGCAGCCATTGCGAGCGCGAGCGGCATGGCGGCCGAAGCGATGGCCCTCATGACGATTCTGCAGTCGGGTGATCATGTGGTGGCAGCCGGTGCGCTGTACGGCGGAAGCGTCACCATGCTGTCGGTCAATCTCAGAAAATTCGGGATCACCACCAGCTTCGCCGAGGTCACGCAGCCTGAGAGCTTTACCGCAGCCATCCGGCCCGAGACACGCGCGCTCTTTGTCGAGAGCCTGGGCAACCCCAGCCTTGCCATTGCCGACCTGGCAGCGCTCGCCGATGTTGCCCATGCGCATGGCATTCCGCTGATGGTCGACAACACCGTGCCCAGTCCGGCTCTTTGCAACCCCATCGCCCACGGCGCCGATCTGGTGGTGCACAGCGCCACCAAATACCTGGGCGGACACGGCACCACCCTCGCAGGCGTGGTGGTGGAGTCCGGAAAATTCCCCTGGGATAACGGCCGCTTTCCCGGCATGACCGAGCCCTCGGCCGGCTATCACGGCGTGCGCTGGTACGAAACCTTTGGCGACTTCGGCTTCACCATGCGGGCGCGCATGGAAACCCTGCGCGTCTATGGGGCTGCGCTCGCGCCTGCCAGCGCCTGGCAGATCCTGCAGGGCATCGAGACGCTGCCGCTGCGCATGCAACGCCACTGCGACAACGCGCTGGCCGTTGCGAAGTTTCTGGAGGACGACCCGCGGGTGAGCTTCGTGAACTATCCGGGTCTGCCCAGCCATCCCCAGCATGCGCTTGCCAGCCGTCAGATGCGGGGCGCCTCGGGGCTGCTTGCGTTCGGCATTCGTGGCGGCGCCGAGGCTGGCGTGCGTTTCATCGAAAGCGCCCAGCTCATGAGCCATCTGGTCAACATCGGCGATACCCGCACCCTGGTAAGCCACCCGGCGAGCACTACGCACCGTCAGCTCGAGCCCGGGCAGCTGGTGGCGGCCGGTGTCACACCCGAGCTGGTGCGAATCTCGGTGGGGCTGGAGAGCCTGGACGACATCCTGTGGGATGTTGACCAGGCGCTTGCCGCCGCCACGCGTTAGGCGCTGGCGGTCAGCTCTGCAGTGCGCGCCACATTTCGATGTCGCGCTCGGCGGTCCAGATGCGGGGATGCGTGATGCCGCTGGCCTCATCGTAGGCGCGCGACACATCAAAGGGCAGACAATGCTCGTAGATGAAGACATTGCCAAACACCGGGTCCATGACCTTCCGCGTGTCATCGAACACCTGCTTGAGGGACTTTCCAGCAGCCACCCCCGCCTGCGCGGTGGCATAGAGATCGCCCACCCATTTCCTGGTGTAGTCGATGCCCGCATTGCAGGCCTCTGTGCCCTGAAGCACCGGCCCGCGGCCTGGCACCAGCTGCTCGGCGCCGAGTGCGCGCAGCCGCTCCAGCGTCTCGGGCCACTCAGCGAGCTGTGCGTCGCCCGTGTAGACCCCGGCGTTGTATTCCACCAGATCGCCTGAGAAGCAGATTTTCTGCGAGGGAATCCAGGCGATGGTGTCGCCGCGGGTGTGGCCCGCGCCGATGTGCATGAGCTTGACCTCGAGCTTGCCGAGATGGAGTGTGAGTTCGCGTTCGAACACCATCGTGGGCCAGGTGAGCCCTGGCACCGATTCGACAGCCTGGAAGAGCCTGGGAAAACGCTCGATCTCGGACTTCATGTCGGCCTCGCCGCGCTCGACGATCAGATCCCAGGTGCCTCGTGAAGCGATGATCTCGGTAGCGCCTTCGGCGAAATAGGCCGACGCGCCGAGCACGCGAACCGCGTGGTAATGCGACAGCACCACATGGCGAATCGGCTTGTCGGTGACTTCGCGGATGCGGGCGATCAGATCGCGCGCCATCACGGGCGTGGCCGTGGTGTCGATCACCATCACCGAATCGTCACCGATGATCACGCCCGAGTTCGGGTCGCCCTCGGCGGTGTAGGCGTAGGCGTTGTCAGAGAGGCGAGTGAACGAGATGTTCTTGGCCGAGAGGTCAGCCTTCGATGCGAACTGTTTGCTCATGTGAGGGGGTCTCCGGAGAAATCGGTTGATCGGCCAGCCCGTCCAGCCCGTCAAGCCAGAGGCTTGCGGCGAGATCGGCGAACCGTTCGTGGCTGACCGGCCCGTCGGGCTTGAGCCAGGCAAACGTGAAGTTGATCATACCGAGAAGCGCCATGGTGATGACGCTGCGTTCGGCCGACACGGTGGAGCCAGGTGCTGCGCGTTCGATCTGTTCTCCCAGCGCGGCCACCACCGCACGCTGCTGCGCGCGCACGTGCTCTGCCTGCTCGGGCGACAGAAAGCGAAGGTCGTGAAGAAGAGCCGCGTGATAGGCGTTTGAATGCCGGTATTCAGCCATCAGCGCGCGCAGGGTCTCGCGCAGGGCCTCACGCGGAGGGGTGGCGCCGCCCTCATTGGCCTGCCCGGCGATGGCACAGAGGCGACGCGTATAGCGGTCGAGCGCTTCAAAGAGAAGCGCCTGCTTGCTCGGGTAGTAGTGATAGAGCGTCGCCTTCGATACCTGGCAGGCTGCTGCCAGCATCGACATGGACGCGGCCGCATAGCCGGTTCGGGCAAACGCCTCGACCGCGCGCGCGAGGATGCGCTCGCGTTGTGCGTCGTAGTCGGCAGCGCGCGGGCGGGCCATCAGCGTTCGTCAAAACTCAGTCGTACCTCGGGGGTGACCGGGTGCGACTGGCAGCTGAGCACAAAGCCCGCATCGAGTTCGTGCTGCTCGAGCGAATACTGCTTGTCCATGCTCACCTCGCCCTCGAGCACGCGAGCGCGACAGGTGCAGCAAACCCCTGCCTTGCAGGCATAGGGCAGACCGATGCCCGCAGCCATCGCGGTATCGAGAATGCTCGCGCCCTCAAAGGGCACCGTGATCGGTCGCGCGATGCCGTCGATGATGACCGTGACGCGCGCGCCGGGTGCGTCGGGAACCATTGTTTTTGCCGCAGCCCGGGTGCCCGCCGGGGCGTCGGGGCTTCCAAATCGCTCAATCCGGATGCGGCTGCGATCAAGCCCCGCTGCAACAAGCGCGTCTTCGGCCGCATCCATCATCGGTGCCGGCCCACAGACGAAGGCGCAGTCGAGTCCGGGTACGCGGATCGCGCTTTCGCAAAGCCTCGCGATGCGAGCCCGATCAAGAAGCCCTGACAGCAGGTCGATGTCGGTGGTTTCCTCCGAGAGCACATGGAAGATCGACAGGCGCTCCAGCCAGCGATTTTTGAGCCCCTCGATCTCTTCAAGAAACATGATCGAGGACACGCTTCGGTTGCCGTAGACCAGTGTGAAGTGGCTTCCGGGTTCACTCTCGAGCGCAGTCTTGATCAGCGACAGCATGGGGGTGATACCCGAGCCGCCGGCAATGCCCAGGAAGTGGCGGCGGGTGGTTGAGGTGAAATCGATACCGAAGCGGCCATCGGGCGTGAGTACGTCGACCTCGCTGGCCGCTCGCAGGTGCTCGTGAGCCCAGTTGGAAAACCGCCCACCCGTCACCCTGCGGATGCCGACCCGCAAGCTGCCGCTCGCGCGGTATTCCGAGGGCGAGGAGCAGATCGAGTAGGAGCGGCGAATTCGCTCGCCTTCCACGGTCGCCTCGAGCGTGAGGAACTGTCCGGCCTTGAATTCAAACGCTTCGAGAAGCTGAGGAGGGATGGCGAGGCGTACGCTGATTGCGTCAGCCGCTTCGGTGCGCACCTCGGCAATCTTCAATCGGTGCAGGGACGGTAAAGCCATGGCAGGGTCCGTGATCAGTACGGCTTGAAATAGTCGAAGGGTTCGGCGCAGGCCCGGCAGCGATAAAGCGACTTGCAGGCGGTGGAGCCGTATTCCGAAAGCAGTTCGGTCTGTGGCGACTGGCAGCGGGGACACTCGGGTGAGGCATCGGTGACCTCTGTCACCCCGCTTTCGGATGCGCGCCGCATGAAGCGCAGCGGCGCGCTTGGGGTCGAGGTGGTGGATGCGCCGAGGCAGGGCGGCGCGATGCCGGCCTCCAGAAGTTTTCGGCGTCCGGTTGCGGTGATCCAATCGCTGGTCCAGGCAGGCGCGAGCGTGACCCGTACCTTGAAAGGCGCCACACCGGCAGCCTCGAGCGCTGCACCCACGTCATCGCAGATCGCCTCGGTGGCCGGGCAGGCGGTGTAAGTGGGAGCAAGCGTCACCACCACCTGGTCTGCCTCAATCTGCACCTCGCGCAGGATGCCCAGATCCTCGAGCGAGAGCGATGGAATCTCAGGGTCACATACCTGGGCTGCGGCATCACGCGCCCGAGCCACCCGCTCGCCTGCCGACAGGCTCACCAGCGCGCTCCGGGATGGGCGCGCGCAAGCGCCTGCATCTCGGCGAGCATCGGACCCAGGTGCTCGCTGTGGCGGCCGAGCTTGCCGGTGGACACGAACCGGCTGTCGGCCGGGCGGGCGAGACCCGCTTCGCTCAGCACCGGATTCACGGTCTCATCCCAGGGCCGCTTGAGATCGGCCACCACCACGCCCCGACCGGAGCGGGCCAGCGCCGCTTCCACCGGGTCTGCGCTCCAGAACTCGTTGGTGTAGGGGAACACGCGTTCGAGGGCGCCTGCGATCCGTGCGTGCGACACGTCGGTGCCGTCTCCCAGGCGCACGACCCATTGACCGAAATGGCGCAGATGGGCCCGCGCCTCATTGATCGAGCGCGAGGCGATCGCAGCCAGTTCCTGATCGGCGCAAGCGGCGAGCGCCGGCCAAAGGTGAACCTGGAGCGCAGCGTGAAGAAATCCACGCACCACGCTGATGGCGTAATCGTCGTGCGGGCCGTTGCCGTTGGGCAGTTCGAGGAGCGTGTAGTTTCGAAACGCTGCTTCATCGCGCAGGTAGGCGAGCGCGTCCTCGTCGCGACCCAGGCCTTCGCGGGCGCCGGCGAGTGCGAGCAGCAGTCGCGCCTGGCCCACACAATCCAGGGCAATATTGGTGAGCGCGATGTCCTCTTCGAGCGCGGGACCGTGGCCGCACCACTCGGAGAGCCGCTGGCCGTGCACCAGGGCGCTGTCGCCCAGCCGCAGGAGGAGTTCGAGCCCCGCCTGGCTGTCTGAGTCGTGGGCGCTCATCGCGTCGCCCGCCGCGCGCGGGGGCCGCATGGGCCGCGGCGGGGCGCCATGGCCCGCTTACATGTGGCGAACTTCATCGGGCAGCTCGTAAAAGGTGGGATGACGATAGATCTTGTCGGACATCGGGCCGAAGTCGACGCCCTGGTCTTCGGGCTGGGAGGCAATGATCGCGTGCGATGGCACCACCCAGAGGCTTACGCCTTCCATCCGACGGGTGTAGACATCGCGTGCCATCTCGAGTGCCATCTGCGCATCGGCTGCATGAAGGCTTCCGCAATGCCTGTGATCCAGCCCCTGGCGACTGCGAACGAACACTTCCCAGAGTGGCCAATAGGAGGGTGAAGCAGCGTTACCTGTCATCAGATGGACTCCTTGTGGATACGGGTTCAGGCCGCGGCGGCGCGGTGGCGGGCAGCGCGCTTGGCGGCATGGGCGGCAGCGGCCTCGCGTACCCAGGCACCCTTCTCATGAGCGCTCTGCCGGGCCGCGATTCGCTCGCGATTGCAGGGTCCGTCGCCGCCCACGACCTGCCAGAACTCATCCCAGTTGATGGGGCCGTGATCGTAGTGACCGCGCGACTCATTCCAGCGCAGGTCGGGGTCGGGGAGCGAGACGCCCAGCAGCTCTGCCTGCGGGACGGTGGCATCGATGAATTTCTGGCGCAGATCATCGTTCGAGATGCGCTTGATGCCCCACTTCATGGTCTGCGCGGAGTGGATCGAGTCGGCGTCGCTCGGCCCGAACATCATCACCACCGGCCACCACCAGCGGTTCACCGCATCCTGGACCATGGCGCGCTGCGCCTCGGTGCCGCGCATCATGGCAAGGAGCGATTCGAACCCCTGGCGCTGGTGAAACGACTCTTCCTTGCAGATGCGGATCATGGCCCGCGCGTAGGGCCCGTATGAGCATCGGCAAAGCGGGATCTGGTTCATGATTGCCGCACCGTCGACCAGCCATCCGATAACGCCGACGTCGGCCCAGTTGAGCGTGGGGTAGTTGAAGATGCTGGAGTATTTCGCCCGTCCATCGAGCAGCGCCTGCTGCATCTGGGCGCGCGGCGTGCCCAGCGTTTCGGCGGCTGCGTAGAGGTAAAGCCCGTGGCCGCCCTCGTCCTGGATCTTGGCGAGCAGAATCGCCTTGCGCTTGAGACTGGGCGCGCGTGTGACCCAGTTGCCCTCGGGCAGCATGCCGACGATTTCGGAGTGCGCATGCTGGGAAATCTGCCGCACCAGCGTTCGCCGATAGGCGTCCGGCATCCAGTCCTGCGGCTCAACCTTGCGATCGGCGGCGATGCGCGCTTCGAACGCCTGCTCGGCATCGCCTGCCGTGGCTGCGGTGGGTTCGCGAGAGAGGTCCATGGCCTGGGTGTACATCGCGGCTCCGTTCGGGCTGTCGTGCAAAGCCGGAGTATATTCATCGACCGACCGGTCGGTCAATTAATCAGATGACGGACAGCCCGGACGCTGGCCGGGGGCGCCGCAGCGGCGTCTGAGCGGGCGGGGCAGCGCCGGGTGGTGATGGCCGCGCACCCGGCCGTTGCACTCGATTTGACAGTCGTCAGCGAATTGGCGACAATTCAAGGTTCCCTGGAGGGGTGCCCGAGTGGCTAAAGGGGGCAGACTGTAAATCTGTTGGCTTACGCCTACGTTGGTTCGAATCCAACCTCCTCCACCAGGAATGATTTCAGCAGTTCATTCAGCGGTTCAGGTGTGATGTCGGCGAAGAAAATGCGTCGGCAAATTGGGTCGGCGGATTGAATTTGTCGGCGCGTGCGGGTGTAGCTCAATGGTAGAGCAGAAGCCTTCCAAGCTTACGACGAGGGTTCGATTCCCTTCACCCGCTCCAAGTTGAACCGGGTTGGATTGCTGTAGCGGTTTTTGCCCATGTGGCTCAGTGGTAGAGCACTCCCTTGGTAAGGGAGAGGTCACGCGTTCGATCCGCGTCATGGGCACCACTAACCCGCCGGGTGTGTCGGCGGACAACGGGTTCGACAGTCAGGTTGCGGTCTGTCGGCCCAGGGGTGCAACCTCGGGTCGCAACAACGTCATCGGGTCTGGAGCAGGCCGGCTGACGTCCCGGTTGGAGGCGCGTCGGTCGATCGTCGCCCATGTCAGGAATCAGGAGCGTAGAGATGGCAAAAGGCAAGTTTGAGCGTAC
>Ga0172372_10002917_pt1 | contig 25609 bp, 18 predicted proteins | sample LakKiv5m_2_FD_114544 | JGI IMG/M metagenome (GOLD analysis project Ga0172372, IMG submission 114544) | Freshwater microbial communities from Kabuno Bay, South-Kivu, Congo - kab_092012_9.5m | ecosystem: Environmental > Aquatic > Freshwater > Lake | place: Democratic Republic of the Congo...
ACTGTCTCTCAGGACGATCCTTTGGCACAGCGGCCTCCCCACTTTCGTGCCAAAGCCAAAGCGGTCATCCACTTGTTCATGGCTGGTGCACCAAGCCATTTGGAGCTCTTTGATAACAAGCCAGAGCTTAGGAAAATCGAAGGTAAGCCGCTACCTGAGTCGGTAACACAAGGACAACGCTTGGCCTTCATCCGTTCGGATGCTGCCGTCATGGGCCCCCAATTCCAATTCGCAAAACACGGCCAATGCGGCATGGAAATCTCGGAGGCGTTGCCATACCTTTCCAAAATCGTCGATGATGTTTGTCTTATTCGCTCCTGCCACACCGATCAGTTCAATCATGCTCCCGCTCAGACCTTCTTTCAAACAGGTTTCTCAGTACCAGGTCGGCCAAGTATCGGTTCCTGGGTAACTTATGGACTAGGATCAGTAACGAAAGACCTTCCTGCATTTGTGGTCATGAGTACAGGCAGCGGGATCAGTGGTGGCAGTGGACTGTGGTCCAGTGGTTTTCTGCCTAGTGTGCATACGGGGGTTCGATTTCGCAACCAGGGAGATCCAATCTTGAATGTATCGAATCCTCCGGGTGTCGATCGTTCACTGCAGCGCGATACAATCGATCTTGTCGACCAATTGAACCGAAAACAACTGTTAGAAACTTCTGATCCCGAGATATCAACGCGATTAGCCAATTACGAAATGGCCTTTCGCATGCAAACCTCGGCACCGGAACTGATGGACCTTCGAGGTGAAAGCAAAGAGACTCTGGAGCTTTATGGTTGCGATCCTGCGACCCCTTCGTTTGCCCGTGCATGCTTGCTCGCTAGACGGATGATTGAAAGAGGTGTTCGCTATGTGAATATCTTTCATGAAGGCTGGGACGCCCACAGCGATGTCTTGGGGAATCACCGTGGAAATTGCAACGCCACCGATAAAGCCAGTGCGGCCTTGGTGAGCGATTTAAAGAGCCGAGGCTTGCTCGACGAAACACTTGTGGTTTGGGGAGGTGAGTTCGGCAGAACGCCGATGGTCGAAAGCAACGCAGCTTTGGGACGTTCGCGTGGCCGCGATCACCATCCGAAAGCCTACAGCATGTGGATGGCTGGAGGAGGCATTCGCCCCGGATTGACCTTCGGAACTACCGATGAACTAGGATACAACGTGACTGAAAATCCTGTGCATGTTCATGACCTTCAAGCAACCCTGCTGCATTGCCTGGGGATGGACCACGAGCGTTTAACATATAGAACCCAGGGGCGAGACTACCGTCTAACGGATGTTCACGGGAAAGTAGTCAACGCAATTCTCTTGTAACCCAATCCCAGCAATTGGGCTTATAAATCCAGCGATCTTGTATTACAAATACCTTTCATATCATGATTCTTGTGCTTACTCCTCTATGCAACGATAGGGGGCGAAGGGGCGTTTGTTTTGAAACAGTTTTCTGATCTTCCGATCATTCTCGAAATCCAGTCGGCTCTCAGCGCCCTCGAATACGAAATCCCAACTCCGATCCAGGCCGGAGCGATTCCACCGTTGCTCGAAGGCAAAGACCTATTGGGCTGCGCGCAAACTGGAACCGGAAAAACCGCTGCCTTTGCGATTCCAATCCTGCAAAAAATCCATCAAAGCGGACTCTACGCGCTGCGCACTCAGCCCACCGGATTGATCATCGCGCCAACGCGGGAACTAGTCGTTCAAATCTCGGAAAACTTAAGAGATCTAGGTCGGCACACCAAAGTTCGCCACACGACGGTTTTTGGAGGAGTCGGTCAAAGGCCCCAAGTTGCTGCGCTTTCCAAGGGAGTGCATATTGTTGTAGCTACCCCCGGACGCCTGCTGGATCTGATCGATCAAGGTTATTGTTCTCTGTCCAAACTGCAATACTTCGTCTTGGATGAAGCCGATCGAATGCTTGACATGGGTTTCATGCCCGATGTCCAAAAGATCGTAAGGTTGCTTCCTAAACAACGGCAATCGGTCTTCCTCTCGGCAACCATGCCTCCTGAGATCCAGAAGCTCGCTTCCACGTTGCTGCACCGACATGTCACGGTCATGATCACGCCACCGGCAAAGACAGCCGATCGTGTCGAGCAGAGCGTGATGTATGTCGACCGAGGAAACAAACGAAAACTCCTGGATCGTCTGCTCTCGGATCCAACCCGCACGCGGGTGCTCGTGTTCGTGAGAACCAAGCATGGAGCCGATCGACTTTATAAATCGTTGATTGATGATGGAATATCGGCAGAAGGAATCCATGGTGGTCGCTCCCAAAACGCACGCCAACGTGTCTTGACCGATTTCCGAAATGGAAAAATCCGCGTGCTCATCGCTACCGACATCGCAGCTCGTGGAATCGATATCGATGAAATCAGCCATGTCGTCAATTTTGATGTTCCCCTCGAAGCCGACGCGTATGTGCATCGAATCGGTCGCACTGCTCGGGCCGGTGCAAGCGGTCAAAGCATCACGCTCTGCTCAGGCGATGAACTGAAATATCTCAAGCAGATCGAAAAGACCATCGGGATGCGGATTCCCATCGACCGCGAACACCCGTTTCACAGCGTCGATGCCCAAGATGGAGAGCTTGGCGAATTTCACGATCAAGAAAAGTCCCGGAAGAAACGTTCCAGTAAAGGAACAAATAGCAACCAAACGAAAGGTCAGGCAAGTTCGTCGAGCAAGCCTGCTTCGGAAACAACCCGTAGACGCAGATCCATCAGCGGCAAGGTGAAAAAAATAAAACCCAGAGAAGGCTCAGGGCAGTCGAGTTCGTACGCGAAGCGCCCACCGAAGAAATCTAGGCCAAAGCGACGCTAGGGATGCCCCCACCGAAAGATTCGGGGTTCCAATATCGCATTTTGATGTTCCGGCGGTTATAATCCGGGCTCCCTCCCTACAGGCGATCCTTCCCCTAATCGCCATTGCTTTGATTCGCCTGAGTGCCCAATTCCCCAACACCGCCACCATCGACCATGCGAGTACCATCGCGGCTTCGTAAGACTCTAGCGGGCTTTGCTCTTGCGATCGGTATCATGTTGCCAGCTTGCTGGGCTCCGGTTGGTTGGGCTCAAGAGCAAATAGCCGGTCAGCAACTTGCATCCAAAATCGATTTCTTCGAAACAAAGATTCGTCCTGTACTGGTCGAGCATTGCTACGAATGCCACAGTAGCGATTCCAAAACGATCCAAGGTGGATTGCTACTCGATAGTGCCCAGGGATTGACTAAAGGTGGAGATTCAGGTCCGGCGATTGCTTCAGAACAACCCGACCAAAGCTTGATCCTCCAAGCCCTTAGGTACGAATCCACCCAGATGCCTCCCAAAGGAAAACTGCCCGAGAGCATCATTGCCGATTTTTCCAAATGGGTATCCGAAGGTGCAATCGATCCACGGACTCAATCCAATTTGCCCGCCAAAAAGCAAATCGATATTGAGCAATCCCGCAATTTCTGGGCCTTTGTTCCACCTATCAATTCTCCGATCCCAGAGACCTCTTACAAAGATTGGCCTGTCTCGACAATCGACCATTTCGTATTAGCGGCCATGGAGGCTAGAAACCTCAAGCCCGTAGCCCAAGCGGACAAACGGAAACTGATCCGACGCGCGACTTTCGATCTGACTGGATTGCCCCCTACCCCCGAAGAAGTCGATGCGTTCTTAAACGACACCTCTGCATCTGCTTTTTCAAAAGTGATCGATCGCCTTCTGGATTCGGTCGCTTATGGTCAACGATGGGGACGTTTCTGGCTCGATGTGGCTAGGTACTCCGAGGATCAAGCCCATACGTTTAGTGTTCAGCCTAACACCAGTGGTTACCGATATCGCGATTGGGTGATCGATGCTCTTAACGCAGACATGCCCTTCGATCGCTTTATCAAATACCAAATCGCTGCCGATGTGATGGAAATCGACGAGTCAGAAAGACTCAGCAACTTAGCCGCACTGGGCTACTTTGGCCTCGGTGCGCAGTACTACAAGAACACCGATGCAGCCAAAGCCGCTGCAGATGAGCTCGATGATCGAATCGATACACTCACACGAGGATTCCTCGGGTTAACGGTCTCCTGCGCACGCTGCCATGACCATAAATTCGATCCGATTCCACAGCAGGATTACTACTCTTTAGCCGGCGTCTTCCATAGTTCACGTCTGCATAATGCTCCCTTGGTGCCTGCAACAGCTGTCCAGCAATACAACCAGAGCCAGCAACGCATCAAGAAGCTAGAGGAGGGAATCAACCAAGCCATCGCCAGCCATGGCCCTAAATTGAGGGAATCGCGTGTCGATCAAGTAGCTCAATACATGATCGCCACTAAGGAATTTCAAGCCGCAAAAGCAAACGACAAGTCCCTAAGATTGGCGAACTTCGCAAAACAGAAGCAACTTGATGAAGCGATTCTCAAACGATGGGTTGAATTCCTGAAATCCAAGTCTCAGTCTGCTCCATTATCTTTACGAAATTGGTTTTCCCGTTCTGATTCAGACTCGAGTGCGGAGGATCAAAACGCCGCCCTGGAGTTTCAAAGACACCTGCAGCTATTGCTGCAAAAACGCGATGGAACGATCAGTCCCGATGAACAAGCAGAATTGACCCGACTCAGCGGCACCGACAGCGATAAGGGTGCTCGGTACATCAGCCCTTCGGTGACCAAAAACAACCCCCTTACACCCATCGATGTCGATTTGTTCGGTGCAAGAGAGCTATATCTGGTGGTCACGGATGCTGGCAATGGACCAAGTTGTGACCATGCCGATTGGATCGAGCCTGTCTTGATCACCAACGACGGCCAAGTCTCTCTGACGGACTTGAAATGGAAATCCGTAACTGCGTCTTATGGGGAAGTGCATCTCAACAATGGAGTTACCGGCCAACCGCTTCGAGTCGCAGGCAAAAACTACTCCAAGGGACTTGGAACGCATTCGACTTCGGTAATCCATTACGAACTCCCCAACGGTGCTCTGCGATTTGTGGCTCAGGGTGGTTTAGACAACAGCGGCAGCGATCAAGGAGGTGACTGCGGTGCCAACGCTGCCGTCGAGTTCAGGGTGTATACACAGACGCCAAGCGATATCCAAGTCGCAAAGTCCGATCTCCTTGCTGAGGTCTTTGGAGAGAAGGGGGTTTTCTCGATGGACATCAAAACCATAGAGAAATTGCTCCCTACCGAAGTTAGCGAAACGCTAACCCAACAGCGCAGCGAACTCGAGGACCTCCGACGCAGTGCCCCTGCGATGTATCCGATAGCTCATGGAATCGCTGAGTCCAAACCCGAGGATATCAAGGTCATGGTCCGAGGTAACCCCGCCAACCAAGGTGACCTGGCACCTCGCAGGTTTCTTCGAATCCTGAGCCCTGAGCTACCTGTGGCTTTCACCAAAGGGAGTGGACGATTGGAGTTGGCAGACGCGATCGCTTCTGCCAAGAATCCACTTACCTCCCGTGTGATCGTGAATCGGATCTGGCAACATCACTTCGGAAAAGGATTGGTGGGAACCCCAGATAACTTTGGGAAACTAGGAGATCCTCCAAGCCATCCCGAACTACTGGACTACCTGACCTTGCGTTTTTTAGAGAATGGCTGGTCCCTCAAGTCCATGCACCGAGAGATCATGCTCTCTGCGACTTATCAACTGAGCACAGACTCAGACAACCACAATTCACAAATCGATGCTGACAACCGCTACCTCTGGCGGATGAATCGTCAGAGACTCGATGTGGAATCATGGCGAGACGCCCTGCTGGCTGTCTCAGGCAGACTCGATGAGACCTTGCACGGCCCCTCGACCAATCTCGCAGATGCCAACAATGCCAGGAGAACGATTTACGGATTCATCAGTCGTCACGAACTCGACAATATGCTGCGTCTATTCGATTTCCCAGATGCAAACATCACCGCATCGACCCGAGCCGAGACCACTGTCCCTCAACAACAACTTTTTGTACTCAATAGTCCATTCATGATCGAGCAGTCCAAAGCCTTTGCCGATCGCATCCAAAAGGAGGCTGGTCCTGATTCCTCAGATCAAGTCCGCCGAGCCTATCTGGTAGCCTACGGTCGCCCTGCAGATGAAAACGAACTCCAAATCGGAGTGCGATACCTGCAAGCTCAAGATAGCGATGACGACAAACTCATCAACAAGCTCAGTCGTATTCAGCGGTACGCCCAAGCGTTGCTTGCAAGCAACGAGTTCATGTATCTGGATTAATCACCTTATGCGAATCCATCCCTCTGAAATCGTATCCGCCTGTTCGAGCCACCCAAATCGACGCTCGCTTTTGCAACGATTTGGCACCGGACTGGGAGTCCTCGGGCTGGCTAACTTGTTAGAGGGGGATGGAGCGTTAGGTCAAGAACCTCAATCGATTGGCTCCTCGGGAAGTCCTTTGGCACCTAAGCCACCGATGTTTCCAGCCAGAGCCAAACGCATCATCCATTTGTTCATGAATGGCGGACCTTCCCAAGTCGATACGTTTGACCCGAAACCTTCGCTGGCCAAGTACGACGGGCAAAGGCCACCGGGAGCAGAACTCAAGACCGAGCGGAAGACCGGTGGACTTTTGAAATCTCCATTCAAATTCGATCGCCACGGTCAATCAGGTCTCGAAATCAGCGAGATTTTCCCTCACCTGAGCACCTGCGCAGACGACTTGTGTGTGATCCGTTCGATGCACACCAACATCCCAAACCATGAGCCTTCACTCTTGATGATGACCAGCGGTGAGACGCAACCGACTCGGCCTTCGATGGGCTCTTGGCTTCTGTATGGACTTGGAACCGAGAACCAAAACCTTCCTGGATTCGTGGTGCTGTGCCCAGGCAAGCCGGTGGTAGGTCCAGCGCTTTGGGGAAATCGATTTCTGCCGGGTATTTACCAAGGAGCGCAGATCAACAATTCCAAGATGGACCCTCAGAGCGTGATTCGCGATATCAGCAATGCCGCGATTTCTCCAAAAGCACAGCGAGAGCAACTCGATTTGCTCAAACAAATCAACTCGATGCATTTGGAACAAAGAGGCGGTCTAGAAAATCCCTTGGAAGCCCGTATCCAATCGATGGAAATGGCCTTTAGGATGCAAACCGAAGCACAAGAAGTCTTCGACTTGAATCAAGAAACACAGGCGACACGTGATGCTTACGGAAAGGGTGAATTCGCTGATGGTTGCCTGGCCGCACGCAGATTGGTCGAGCGAGGCGTACGCATGGTTCAAGTCTTCTATGGAAACGGCCAACCTTGGGACGATCACGACAACATCGCGGATCATGCAAAGAAGGCCCAAGCAGTCGACCAACCGATCGCAGCGCTGATCAAAGATCTCAAGTCCCGTGGGTTATTCGAAGATACCCTCATACTTTGGGGTGGTGAGTTTGGACGCACTCCGGTATCCGAAGGAGCCAAAGGTCGAGACCATAACAACCATGGATTCAGTGTTTGGTTGGCAGGTGGCGGTGTCCAAGGAGGTATGGCGTATGGTGCTACCGACGAATTCGGCTTTGCAGCGATCGAGAACAAGGTGCATGTGCACGACCTGCATGCCACGCTGTTGCATCTGATGGGAATCGATCACGAGAAACTAACGTATCGCTACTCAGGACGCGATTTCCGTTTGACCGACGTCCATGGAAGAGTCGTCAAGGAAATCCTCACCTGAAACAGGTCGCCTACAGCGGTGCCTCGACGGTCGACCAAGCCAATCGAGGACGTATCACAGGACCGTACCAGGATCCCAAATACTCTTTCCGCATGGCACCGGTATCTAGGACACTGAAAGCCAAAACGTTCTCGCACCGGATCGTAGGCTTGCCGATCTCCGGTCCAAGAAACAAGCTGATTACATAGCGTGAATCGTTCAAAAAATTGGCTGGCAGTTCACATTCCGTACGATAGCGTCCAACAGAGAGCGGCTTTGAGAAGAAGTCATCTTGAGTCAAACTCATCGAGGGCGCATTTGCCGAAGAGAGAATATAAACACCATTCTCGTCCTTGAGCTGAACCTGCACGGTATTGATCGTATCCTCGCGTAAGACTTCGTAATCGATCCGGATACAGATCGGCTGATCGATGTCGACTTGATGACTACTAGACTGTCGGCCAGCATTGCAAATACTGACTGAATGGAGTCGGACTCGATCGCTCGAGGGTGCTGAAGCTGTGTTCCAATTCACCCTGCCGGTGTCTGCTCTCATTCCTTGCAAATACCGATCGATCACTTGTTTAGGCGATGCATCTAACACGATCGATCCATGATCTAATAGCATGGCTCGACAGCAGATATTCGCAATCGCAGCAAGGTTGTGCGAAACCACAAGAATCGCCCTACCCTGAGTACCCAATTCGGTGGCTTTTCCCATGCATCGATTCTGAAACGCTTGATCACCGACACTCAATACTTCATCGATGATCAAAACATCCGGTTCCATGTGTGCCGCAACCGAAAACCCCAGCCGAACCGTCATGCCACTAGAATAGCGTTTGACGGGTGTATCGAGAAACTGTTCAACCTCCGCAAATTGGACGATTTGATCGAAGCGTTTGCGGATCTCGGAACGTTTCATGCCAAGAATCGCGCCATTGAGGAAAATATTCTCTCGACCGGTAAGCTCTGGATGAAATCCGGTGCCCACCTCCAAAAGACTTCCAACACGACCACGGACTCCGACCCTTCCGCAAGTGGGCGTTACAATCCGTGAGAGAATTTTTAATAGCGTACTTTTGCCCGCTCCATTGTGGCCGATGATTCCGACAACCTCACCTTGGCGAATCCGGAAACTGACGTGCTCAAGAGCCCAAAAATCTTTTACACCTTGGCTGGCCCCAGAAGTGCCTCCCTTTAGCAGTGCCTTTATCTTGGATGAAATCGCTTCTGTGATCCGTTGATGCTCTCCTAATGTTCCTAAACGAAACTGCTTCGAGACGTCCTCGACATCGATTGCGATAGAAGTATCTTCGTGAACGTCCATGGCGATCAAATCCTATCGGCCATCCATTGATTGCTGCGCTGAAACCAAATAAGGCTAGAAACCACCAACACAATGGTGATAAGTCCTGCAAGCATCAGTCCTAGCACGGGTGGTAAGGGTGATCCGAGTACCCCCCATCTAGCAAGCCCTATGCAACTTGCGACGGGGTTGCCGCAATAGACAATCTGCCAAAACTTGCTCAGCGAATTTTCCACTCGATCAAACCCATAGACCACAGGGGATAGGAACATCCCAATTTGCATAAGGAAAGGAAGGATATATCCGACATCTCGATACTGAGCATTCAAGGAACTGAGCCACAAGATGGCTCCAAAACAAAACGCGGATAGCCACAGCACAGCAGCAAACGCAGCCCAGCAGGTCTGCCAGTGAAACGAATGACCAAGCCACGCGGCTAAAGGGACCAAGAGGACTCCACCCACTGCCAAATCAAACAATGCGCACAGCAAGCTCGAAAGGGGCAATAGCATCCGCGGAAAGTAGATTTTGGTAATCACATGCCGGTAATTGACCAGCGACCCCGTGGCGTCACGTAGTGAGTTATTCACAAGCTGCCACATCAGTATCCCAAGGAGAATCACCGATGCGTCTTGCCAAAAAACCGTGGCATCGCTCTGCGAAAGTTTCCTTGCTCCCATAAAGTAAAACAGCAACAGGAAGATCAGGGTACCTAAGATCGGCTGAACCAAAACCCAAAGAACCCCGATGAAAACTTGGCGATAACGAATCAGCAGATCTCGCTGAAAAAAGCTCAATAGCAATTCTCGCGAATCCCACGCTTCCTTGAGTTGCCTCAGTCCTAAGGGATCTGGTTGCCCGTAGTACTTAAGCGATTCAAAGTCATCTTTTGCCTGCCTGTTTATTTGATTCACCACAAACGAGCCACCCTAAGACTACTGAATCTAACGTCCCTTAATCGCTACCCAAAAGCCCTCTGGAAAAAGCATAACCCCCAGGGCTCGTATAGCAATAGTACGCGTCTGGGTTGCAAGAGCCAGGAAAAGCACTCCAGCAAATAAACTGGTACCACCGACACTGTAGGTCATGAATTTTGAGGGCTGTGTCATTGAACTTTAGACCTGCCTAAGCAGCCTTTGTTTCCAATTTGAGAGTGGCTACATCGCTTGGAACCAACATACCTTCTTGCATGGTGTAGACGCTGTCTGCAAGTGCGATCAGGGCCTCGCGATGGGTGATGATGAGTATAGTCATTTGGCCTTTCATCGCTTGGAGCGTTTCGCGGATTTGGATCTCGCTAGCCATGTCGATCTGGCTCGTGGATTCGTCAAGGATCAGGATTTCGGGTTTTCGCAAGATCGCTCGAGCCAGGGCTATCCTCTGACGCTGTCCACCGCTGAGTTTCTGGCCCGCTTGACCAACAATCGTGTTGTAACCTTCCGGTAGTGCGTTGGTAATGAACTCATGCGCGTGCGCAAGCCTAGCAGCCAACTCGACCTCTTCCTTAGTCGCATTTGGGCTACCGTACTGAATGTTCTCAAAGACGCTTCGATTGAAAAGCTCGGTGCTCTGACTGACCAACGTAATACGTTGGCGAATATCGTTGAGGGCAAGCTCCCGAAGGTCGATATCATCGAGTTCGATAGCACCCGAGATCGGATCATAGTACCGGCAAAGAAGCTGAATCAGCGTCGACTTTCCGCTCCCATTGGACCCCAGGAGTGCAACCGTTTTCCCAAATGGAATATCCAGCGACACATCCGACAGCACCGGTTGATTGGGATGGTATTGAAAACAAACGTTTCTCAAGCGCAAGTGATGATGCCGGCCCAGAAGTTTTTTGGGTTCGACAGGTTCAGGCAAAACCGGCTTGGCATTGAGAATTCCATAGAGGAGCTCTGAAGAGACCATTCCTTGGTAAATCATCACCGAAACACCCGAGAGCTTCCGAAGCGGATCGCTTGCGCCGATCAAAAGCCCAAAGAAAATCAGCAAGTCCGTGACGGACATCGGTGCGTCACAGACTTTGAGAAAGAACAAATGGGTTTGCTTGTTCACGACCAAATAAGCACCCGCACAGACAGTGATCGCCACCATCGCAACGCCGATAAGCTCCGTGAATGGCTTGCCTACGCCAGTCCAAAACACCATTTTCAATTGCACCCGCTTCATGTCCTGAGTGCACTGACGAAAGCGTTGGCGTTCGTAAGGCTCCATCGTAAATGCTTGCACGGTGAAGATGTTGCTAAGTGCCTCCAAGAGCACTTCGTGGAATCCAGCGTTGCGATTCAATATCCCCGACGCAGCCCGCCGGATCTTGCGATTAAAAAACACCACGATGGCGACAAGCAAAGGAGCAAGCACCAGCGACAAAAGCAACAACCGCCAATTGATCAGGCTAGCCATAATCAAGCAGGAAGCGATTCGCAGCGGCTCGCGAATGGCCGCCCCAAACAAATGAATCAAACCGGCCGTTAGTCCATCTGCAGCAGCTGTAATGGCAGCCAGCAATCCACTAGTGCCATAAGCTTGATAGGTCTTTCGATCCATCGCCAGAGCCGAGTCAAAGACCCTCATCCTCAAATCTCTGACAATGCTCGTCGAAACATGGCCGATCAGCAAGTCGTTGGTCAGCATCAGCGCATGCTTGATCAAGGTCGAAACCATCAGCAAGCCCATGATCCAACAGATGGTTTGGAAAGGGTTGCGAGGTAAAATCCGATCCGCCCAAGAGACCAACCATAGTTTGTAGTCTCGAGTCTTGGCGGCCTGAAGAGATCTTCGCTCCAAGCCACTTCGTTCTTTCGCATCCAGATTCGGTCCTGCCGCTGCCAACTGCTGATGAAGCGACACCGCTTCGGCATCTGCGGCCTGTGCCCCTTTTTCGAGCCACGACTGTATTGATTCGCCGTTGAGCGTCATTTCGACAACCGGGTACAAAGCACCGATATTCGAACCCCACAGAAAAGCGATCCCAACAGAGCAAAGAGTCGCCAGCACAAGCGCAGGGGCATGGTGGAGCGAGTCGCGAATCGCGTTCCAAAACGGTTTCATGGAGGATTTTGCTTTGATCAATCGATGAGTTGCTTGCCCAACAGCAGGATACTGCTACGAGCTAATGGCCCCGAAACAGTCGCTAGGGTGTCAAAATAGGGGGTTTGCCGTCAATACCAACGCAAAAGTTAAAAAAAGCTACAATGCTTGCATATCACCCATGGGGTTTTGCACCCCGCACGCGGTGTGCTTGGCAGACGGTTCGAGCAAGTCCTTAGCATGCAATGACCCCTTGGCTTAAAGACATTTTTTCGAAGTACTCGATGGTTCTAGTCCTGCTTGGACTATGCGTTTTCTTTTCGGTGACGACCATCCGAGAGCAGCAGCCTACGCCCGCGCAAGCCGTTCAAGAGGTTTGGGGAGGTCAACGAGCACCGATGGAATGGGGAACGGTGGTCGTAGGGAGCAAGAGCCCAGAGGATGAAGATTTTGCTGAAGAGTTCGCATCGGCATGGAAATTAGCCGCCGTGAGTGATCCGGGCCAGAGAGTATGGCTTGGGACGCCCCAGGAGATCCGCAAGAAGATTTTGGAGCAAGCCGGCCAATCGATCGAGCTGATCGTTGCTCCGGGTGCTAGGAATTGGGTGTTGTTTGAAGACATTGGGAGTAAGTTCCCCGGCCAGCAGATCAAGTTAACCGTGATTGGAGGATCGCGTTGGCCGAATTTTCTTAAGCGTCAGAACTTGATCAATGTTTTAAATCGAATTGTTGAAATCGGGATTTTAGCCGTCGGCATGACGCTGGTGATTTTGACCGGAGGAATCGACCTGTCGGTCGGGAGTTTGATCGCGCTTTCATCGGTAGTCACTACCATCATGATCCGCGATACTTTTGGTGGAGGCATTGCCAACCCCGCCCAAGTCTTCTTATCGGGATTCGCCGGGATCGCAGTGTGCGGGCTATGTGGTTTGATCAGTGGGTTGCTGATCGTCGGATTCAAGGTTCCGCCATTCATAGCGACCCTGGGCATGATGATGATAGCGAGCGGGACTGCTTTCATGATTTCAAATGGAGAATCGATCGATCAGGTACCTCAGCATTTTGTTTGGTTAGGCAGAAGCAATTGGGCAGGAATTCCCGTTGCCGTGTGGTTGATGTTAGCAATCTTTGTTTTGGCACACTCGATGATGAAGTTTACGACTTATGGACGTTCGATTTATGCCATTGGCGGCAATGAAACAGCCGCTAGGCTCTGCGGAGTGCGTGTCGATTGGATCACCGCGAATGCTTATGGGATCTCAGGGCTTCTGGCAGGTTTGGGTGGAGTGGTAATGTCCAGTCGATTAGCCACTGGGGACGCCAAGTATGGATCGATGGTTGAACTGCAGGTGATTGCAGCGGTCGTCGTGGGAGGAACATCACTCAGGGGAGGCTATGGTACGATGTTCGGTACCTTGATTGGTGCGTTAATCATCGCAGTGATTGAGAACGGGATGAACTTGATGCAGATAGGTAGTTATGCACAAAAAGTTGTTTTTGGTGTGATCATCCTCTTGGCAGTGTTGATCGACCGTTTACGGCAGGAAATGTAGGGTGAGTGAATTGTTAAGGAACAAAGAGGATTCAAGCAACCCTTATGAGCCTTCGGAATTGACACAAGAGGTGACAAGACCGATTGGTCGCGTAGTCTACAGTCCACTGGTACTGTCGATCCAGTGGACGGTTGTGGTGCTGTGCAATCTGATTGTCCCGTTGCTGTTTGGATGGTCGATGGCCAACGACCGGGGGCATTTAGGGATTGTATGCGCGATCCTGATCGCTCTGATTATTGGTTACATTGGAAGCATTTATATGCCGCTGTTTGTGCTTATTACCACACGCGGTGCGTTGTTCATCGCCATGACGCAAGTCGTTCCGGTTCTACATGCCATCATCGGGTTGTATTCGATTGCTTTTCTCCGTCTAGCCAATGTGACCAATTCGGACCTGATACGCGGTCCACAGACCGGTTTCTGGGGAGGATTTTTTCTAACCGCCATGACCGGGACGATTTTAATGTCCCTGTCGTGCTTGCTTGGTTTCTTGTTCCGACTCTTTACCCCAGACCGATGGTGGCTTGCCAAACGTCCCCCTGAATGATGAACACCGGATCATGAACACGCTTTCACGAATTCTGTAGGCGTGACGGTTTAGCGAATCGGGACAGGATGGTAAGATGGACAGATAGTAAGAACGATCCGATGGGTCATCGTTCTTGAGGATCAGCAACTCTCGTGATAGGTGGCCGATGAGCATCAGGTACGGGGTCCTTGGGACCGGAGCACTGGGAGGATTCTACGGTGGGCTGATGGCTCGACGGGGACTCGATGTCCATTTTCTCTTTCACGGCGACTACCAACACGTACTTACGCATGGCCTTAGGGTCGATAGCAAGTTAGGTGATTTTCACCTGCCTAGTGTCAACGCGTATGACCGTCCAGAGACAATGCCCAAGTGCGATGTGGTGATCATCGGACTCAAAAGCACTCAAAACCACTTGCTTGAGAATTTGCTCACTCCCATCCTCAACGCCAACTCCATCGTGTTAGTGCTTCAAAATGGATTGAACGTCGAGCAAGCAGCGGTCCAGATCGTCGGACACTCGCGTGTGGCAGGTGGATGCTGCTTCCTTTGTTCGAACAAAGTCGGGCCAGGCCATATTCGACATTTAGATTACGGCCGGATCGTCTTTGGTGCGTATCGAGGCATCGATGGAAAAGGGATTGGTCCTTCACCCGAATCGCTACAGCGAATCCTCATGGACCTAGTCGATTCGGGAATCGAAGCGTATTTGACAGACGATCTACCAACGACCAAATGGAAGAAGCTCATGTGGAACATCCCCTTCAACGGATTGTCCGTGTTGCTCAATGCTTCCACCGATGCGATCATGAACGATCCGGACTCACGTCTGTTGGCTAGACGCATCAGCCAGGAGGTTCGCCAGATCGCAATGGCCGCGGGCTGCCCGATTGAGCCCAGTTATGTCGATTGGGTAATCGACCACACCGACGACATGGTCCCATACGATAGCAGTATGCGATTAGACTTTCTCAACGGTCGGCCTATCGAAGTCGAAGCGATCTACGGCAATGCACTACTCGAAGCCCAGCGATGTGGATTCACCGCTCCAATCGTCCAGACCATGTACCAACAACTCAAATTCATGGCCGCACACCGTAAACCAAACCTTCAACCCTAAATTTAAAACCATGCCTACTCGAATCACGATCTTGATTCTTGCAACGATTCTATCCTGCTGGCACCTTCCTAGCTGCTTGGCTCAAGATGATTCCGGTGTTCCATCGAACCTGGAGCAGTGGAAACTGCCCGAAGGGGTCCGCTACGAGCACAAGGTTCGACAAGAGCCCAGGCCATTGCATATCCACGTGCTTGAGATGGACTTATCCTCTTCCAACTTGGCATTTGCCGTAATCCCAGGAGATGATCCAGACGGAGATGGACCAGCCGAAGTTGCACTTGAGCACCCAAGGGAACTTGCCAAACGAGCCGGAGCGATCGCAGCGATCAACACGGCCGCATGGGCCATGCTCACCGATCCTGCAACAGGCAAAAAACCCGGATACTCGATCGGCAAAGCTGCAGATGTTTCTGGTTGGGTCGCCCAGTCCGGTCGATTGATCAGTCCACCTCAAAGCGGATACTGGTCGGTCTGGCTCGATAACTCGAATCAATTAAATATGGGGATGATCGCCTCAGAAAAAGAACTCCTGGAGAAAGGTATCCAGGCCAAGTGGGCCGTCTCTGGATTTCGGGGCATCCTCAAAGACGCCAAAGTTCTTGTCGAACCTAGCCAAGTCAGGCACCCTCGTACTGCCGTCGGGCTTTCGCAGGACTCCAAAAAGTTCGTTTGGATCGTTGTCGATGGTCGGCAAAAAGGATATAGCGAGGGAGTCAGCGAAGAAGAACTAGCTAATTTACTTCTAGAAAGCGGATGCAGTGAAGGAATCAACCTCGATGGCGGTGGCTCTTCCTCCATGTGGATCCTCAATAACAAGTCGGAACTTACCGCCGCCAATCGTCCCAGCGATCCGACCGGCGTCCGGCCAGTACCCGTTGTCCTTGGTCTACTCCAGCAGTAGACCCTTGAATACAATTCCAATTGGAGAAACCGATGAGCAGGAAAATTCTACGTATTCTGGTCACGGGTGGCGCAGGATTTCTCGGATCACACCTGTGCGAACGTTTGGTGGATCAAGGACACGACGTGTTGTGCTTGGATAATTTTTTTACATCGCAAAAGACCAATGTATTCCATCTATTAAACAAGCCGAATTTTGAATTGATTCGACATGATGTCACCCTGCCAATCTTTATGGAGGTCGACCAAATCTATAACCTTGCCTGCCCGGCAGCACCCGGACATTACCAATACAATCCGATCAAAACGGTAAAGACGTCCTTGCTTGGTGCCACCAATGTCCTAGGGATGGCAAAACGATGCGGAGCACGAGTCTTGCAAGCCAGCACCAGTGAAGTCTATGGAGACCCTCAGGTCCATCCGCAACCCGAAAGCTATTGGGGAAACGTCAATCCAATCGGGATTCGTTCCTGCTACGACGAAGGAAAACGAGTCGCAGAGACTCTGTTCATGGACTACGCAAGAATGAATAAAGTCGATATCCGCATCGTCCGAATCTTCAATACTTACGGCCCAAGAATGCACCCCTTCGATGGACGGGTCGTATCCAATTTCATCAGGCAATGCCTAAAAAACGAACCTATCACACTCTTTGGTAACGGACAGCAAACTCGCTCTTTTTGTTACCGCGATGATCTTGTTGATGCAATCATTCGCATGATGAACACAGAGGGTGTGACCGGACCGATCAATATCGGCAATCCAGATGAGTTCACAATTCGCGAACTTGCGGACATAACGCTGGAGCTTACCGCAAGCAAATCCCAAATTGTTCACATGCCCTTGCCCGCGGATGACCCGACTCGTCGGCAACCGGATATCACCTTAGCCCGGAAACATCTGGGCTGGAATCCTAGCACTTCGTTGCCAGAAGGCCTGGAGAAAACCATCGCATGGTTTCGCTCCATCGATATCGATTCCTATCGACCACCGACTCCAAATTACCAGTGAATATCGATCAAACATCCGCTCACAACGACAAAAACAACATGACAACTGCACATTACTGCGTGCCTGTAAATCGAGCCAAAACTTGGGCAATCAAAGATCATGTCCTTGGCTTCCGAAACACTCCGCTGATCATGGGCATTTTGAACGTAACGCCCGACAGTTTTTCCGACGGCGGTAGTTTCTACACCGTGCAATCTGCTGTCGACCGAGCTAAGCAGCTCGAAGATGCCGGTGCGGATATCTTGGACATCGGAGGCGAGAGCACTCGCCCTTACAGCCAACCGGTCAATGAATCCGATGAGCTTGCTCGTATTACCCCCGTTCTTGAACGACTGCAAGGAACCATCGGTATTCCGATCTCAATCGATACTACCAAAGCTGCTGTCGCGCAAGCTGCCATCGAATTGGGAGCTAAAATCATCAACGATGTGTCAGGTTTAGAAGCCGACCCCCAAATGATCCGCGTTGCTTCCAATAGCCAAGCCGGTGTTTGCGCAATGCACCGCCAAGGCACCCCGCAAACGATGCAAGATAATCCCACTTACGACAATTGCTCCATCGAGATTTTGAATTACCTCAGAGATCGCGATCGCCATCTGATATCAGCCGGCATCCTGCCGGAACGAATCTGTTTGGATCCAGGCATCGGGTTCGGGAAACTCCACGATCACAACCTCCAACTTGTTCGATCTGTTGGAATCTTTCATCAATTGGGGAGACCCCTCTTGGTCGGCCACTCGCGGAAAGGCTTCATCGCAAAAGTACTCGGCAATAAAGACATTGGACGCGACCCCGGGACTCTAGGCGTATCGATGGCACTATGCTTACAAGGAATCCAAATCGTGCGTGTTCATGATGTCGCCGGTCATGCACAAGCCTTCCAGATGCTCGAAGCATGCTGTTACCAATGAACCTGAAATGCTAGCACACGAAGCATTTTTCTAACGTTTTCTTTGGGTTCTGATTGGATTGGACTGGAGAAACATCGCTGTGGTTTCTTAGACTCCCGACCCACAGGGTTCTCAAGCGTGCAGGAAGCATGCGGAGCACCCCATGACTCCTCGAAAGACACCACAGCATGGATGCAAAGCGATTTTGCTGGGCGTTTGGCCTAGCCTGCTTGGGCTTGACCGGTGCCTTGGTCACCCAAGCCAACGGGCAACAAATCACGCCAAGAAACATCGTGCCCAACGGCTTGCCGATTGTCTCGCCTCCGGTAAATCCACCGGTCATGGGCCATAGATTCCTGGTCGAGACCCAACATTTCAAAGTAACTTGCCAAGATCCTGAATTCGCCACCCAAGTCGCTGCAATGGCAGAAGCTTGGCGTGCTCATCTAGCTACCCACTGGTTAGGTAGAGACTTGGCAACCTGGAACGAGAAAGTTCCACTGGTGGTCAACTCCAGTCCCAATCTGCCGGCAAGCGGAGAGACCAAGTACACGCTTATGGGGGGTGGAATTCGCTCGATCCAAATGGTCGTCAGCGGTACCAAAGAGCGAATCCTCGACAGTGTCCTCCCCCACGAAATGACCCATACAGTTCTAGCGACCCATTTTGCAGCCACCGGCAAACCAGTTCCAAGATGGGCTGACGAAGGGGCCTGCACAACGGTTGAACACATCAGTGAGAGAAGCAAGCACGATACGATGCTCGTCAAGTTTCTCACCGAGAACCGGGGTATCCCCTTTATACAGCTGTTTGCGATGAGGGAATATCCACCGGATATGATGCCCCTGTATGCCCAAGGCTACAGCCTCTGCGCGTTTCTAATCGCCCAATCTGGCCCCCGAAAGTTTGTCGAGTTCCTCGAACGAGGTATGCAAACCGAAGATTGGGTGTATGCCATCAGCACCGTATATGGGTATCCAAAGCTGGGTGATCTTCAATCAGCCTGGAATGCTTGGGTCTATGACGGTGGAGGGGATGTCAATCAATACACAGCAATTGCACTGGGAAAATTGAACCGCACAGCATCGGGAAATGTGATTCCAATCCCAGTAAATCCAACGGGTATTCCAGTTACTACCAATCCACCCATTTTGATACGAGCTAGCCAACCAGGGCCACAGCAAACCATGGGTGGGACGATTCTTCGTTGAGTTCCTCAAACCTTTTGAGCAATCCAACGGAGCATAGCTATTTGTCAAGCCAGTGAAGTTGCGAAAGCTAGATAAACAGTTCCGAAAGTTCCTATTTTACCATTTCGAGTAATTTTTCGTTCTGACTAAAATTTGAGCTTGTAGATTCCGAGTCAAGAATAGTATTCCCACCGATGTGTTGGGCTTCCGAATTAGCGATAAGGAGTGTCGCGTTGAAATCTGTAAATCCCCTCAGGACGTTTCGGCTGTTGACTGTGGCTTACGCAGCTTCTTGGCCGTCTATTGCAGCAACGATACCCGCAATGGTTCCGGCTGGAGTCATGGTTGCTATCTCGACTACGTCTGAGCGAGTTAGCGCACAGCAAGGGCTCTTGCCCCCATTGCCTCAGGCCAAACCGAACCCGACACCAGCTGCTGGATTGCTCTCATCGGCTCCTGGTTCAACGGCGGTTCCACCTGCAAGTGCCAATCCAACTCCCAAGGAGCAATGCCTTGCACTTGCGGCTCAAGCCAAGCTAGCCCTCCAAAAAGGGGATTTAGTAAATGCCAAACGTTGGATGGATCAAGCCTTGGCATTGAAAGTCGCCGATGCCGAATTCGCATCCAATACCATCAAGCCTCGCGAAGTGGCCATGGAAATCGATCGAGCCATGCGACTGCGCGGTTTAGATCCAAAATCAACCGTTGCAGCCCTTCCGCAAAATCCAGGTAGCCCACTGGCAGCTCCGATGGCCAATCGTGTCGCCACGGCAGGTGCCCTCTCGGATCAAACCAATCCGGTCCAATCAGGGTTGTATCAACCAACCGTTGACGGATCTAAGGTTGCGATGGCCGGCAGCCAAGAAAGTATTGCTGCGTCCGAAAGCCAAATCTCTGGAACGCAATGGTACGAGCGGGGTCTGGAAGCTTTGGCCCGCGATGACCGCGAAACAGCGAAACAATGCTTCACCAACGCATGGAAAAAGAAGGACGAGCTTGATGCGAACGCTCGCGTTCAACTCAAAGACAAGCTCACTTACCTTCAAAGTCGTTCGGAACCTGAAGCGGTCTCGGCGATGCCAACTCAAGATCGAGAAGCCATCCAACGTAAACAGCGACTTTTCGCTGAGGTATCAGGCGAAATTGCTGATGCGGAGCGGATGGTCAACGACAAGCCCTATGAATCCATCGACCGACTCAAAAATTTAAGAACGAGAGTTTCTCAATCGGATGTCGATGGTGCCTATCGCAAGCAGATGCTAGCGATGGTAGATCGCGTGATTGGAAACGTTGAATCGTGGATGGAAACCAACCGTTCCTCGATCGAACTGGATCAACGCAACAAGCAAATCGAAGATCGAAACAGCTTGGATGAGTCGATGCAAGCCAAGGAAGACGCTCAAGTCCAGACCTTGGTCGACCAATACAACGAGTTGATGGATGATCAGCGATTTGCGGAAGCTGAGGTAATCGCTCGAAAAGTCGAAGAGATCAAACCGAACTCGGAAATCGCTGCACTGATGCGTGGACGTTCGGTGATCGAACGCCGCGTCGCTGAGCAGAAAGAGATCCAGGCTATGAAAGAAGAAGCGTTGGTCAATAGCTTCACCGACGCAGAGCGAGCTTCGGCAACCTACCTTACCGACAATCAACCTCTCCAGTTCCCACCTGTGAAGGAGTGGTATGACCTTAAGAAATACCGCGACAAATACAATGACGAATCGCTAAAACTGCAACCCTCAGAGCGTCAAATACTTGAACTGCTAGAAGAGCCCTTCTCGGCTTCGTTCGAGGAACGCCCTCTGGCCGACGCATTGAAAACCATCTCGGAAATGACTGGTTTGATCATCCTGATCGACGAACCATCGATCGCAGAGGAAGGACTCAGATCCGATCAACCAATCACTTTGGATCTGCGTGGAAATCGAATCAAGCTCAAAAATGTCCTTAAAAACATGCTTGAACCTTTGAACTTGACCTATGTCGTCAAGAACGAAGTGGTCAAGATCCAGAGCCGACGGTTCATGCAACAAGAGATGTACAGCAAGACCTACTCGGTGCGAGATCTTGTGATCCCGATCGCTAACTTCATCTCGGACAACAACACCGGAATGGGTGGTGCGTTGCAGGCTGCCTACCAAGCCCAAGACAGCTTTGTGGCCGTCAACGTTCAAGAGCAAGATGCGATGGCGCTCAGGAATACCAGGCTTGCAAGCATCGATCCCAACACCAACGTACTGGCTCAATTCGCCGGGGTTTCACCTGGGGCTGCAGCCAACAATAGCCTGTCTTCGATGTTTGGAAATGAATCCGTAAATTCCAACGGTACCCCCGGTGTACTGGGTGGCGGTTCGATGGCGAACTTCTCGGAACTTATGCAGCTGATTGAAACAACCATCTCGCCTGATGTTTGGCTCAACGCTGGTGGTACCGCTACCATGAGTCCGTTCCGTCAAAACTTGAGTTTGATTGTCAACGCTCCTCAGGAAACCCACGAACAGATCGCAGATCTGCTCAAGAGCCTTCGTGCACTGCAAAATCTACAGGTCACGATCGAAGTCCGATTCATCAAACTATCCGACAGCTTCTTCGAAAAGATGGGTGTCAACTTCCAAATCCAGTTGGATGATAACACCAGGAACCGCATCCCACGCGAAGACTCAGGACCATCGATCGCAATCGGTGTTGAAACCGACGTCACAAGTGCAAACCCAAATGCACTAGTACCGACGGCTGACTTGGACATCCGATTGACCCAAGGCAGCTTCGGAACGACGATTCCTAGTTTCGGTGGATTCGACCCCGGAGCAGGTAGCACCATCGGTGTGGCGATCCTTAGCGATATCGAAATGTTCCTGTTCCTACAAGCTGCTCAAGGGAACAAGCGATCCAACGTGCTACAAGCACCTAAGGTCACGATGTTCGATGGCCAGTTTGGTACCATCAACGACACCACCAGCCGTCCCTTCGTCCTAGGTTACGCACCAATCGTTGGTGACTTCGCTGTCGGACAACGTCCGATTATCGTCGTGCTCAATGAAGGAACGCAAATGAATGTTCAACCTGTCGTTTCCCCTGACAAGAGATTCGTCCGGCTGACCATGATGCCACAGTTCACAAGACTTGGTGCAACCGATCGACAGTTCACCTTCCAAGGGAAAAAGAGCACCAAGACAGGAACGAGCATTCTCAATCCATCCAACGGGTTGCCAAGCTCAGGGCGGAACAACGAGGAAGAGATCGTAGAAGGCATCACAGTTCAGCAACCATCCTTCTCGCTTACTAGTGTAAGTACAACGGTTACGGTTCCTGACGGTGGTACCATCCTCATGGGTGGTATCAAGAGACTCTCAGAAGAACGAATCGAAAAAGGAACTCCAATCCTATCGAAGATTCCTTACATCAACCGACTCTTCAAGAACAATGCCATCGGTCGCGATACCGAGACACTGATGTTCACCGTTACACCTCGGATCATCATTCCTGAGGAAGAAGAAGAGCAATTGGGGATCGCAACCCGCCGTCCTTAATCGGATCGGTGTTTAACAGAAAGGAAATAAACACAGAAAGTTTGGGCGATCCCCAAGCTTTCTGTGTTTTTACACATCAAACGTGCTCATCAGGGACTTGATCGCCACATCGATCCATCCCAAAATGAGCAGAAGTGTTTTCAGATAAAGAGCCCTTGCAGATACGGTCGGATTGCTGGAGATCACGCGATGAAAAACTACTTTCTTCCTCTGTTTTTGTTTGCAGTCGTCCTCACAAAAGTTGCCAATGCGCAATCTGAGCGATCCGATCTCTCGCAGCTTAAGCAGTGGCAGTCTGCAGTTAGCAGCGGATCGGAGCGGTCCGACTTCAAGGATGCAAGTGGGCGTACTACCGGCAGTGCAACACGCACTGGGAACAGGATTACATTTCGCGATGCAAGTGGCCGAACCACAGGTACGGCAACCATTCAAGGTGACCGAGTTACGTTTCGAAACTCTAGCGGACAAACCCTCGGATCTTCCAATACCAACTCCAATCCTTCTGGCGGAGGTAATACCGTTATACGTTCCCAATCGGGACGTACAATCGGGCAAGCACAGGAATCACGTGATGGGAGAATTCTGTTTCGAGATTCAAGCGGTAGGACGGTAGGTTCGAGCCAGTCCTCCTCGGGGCGAACACAGTTTCGTGATTCCAGCGGCAGATCCTCTGGTTCCATGTCCTCGTCCAGCTCGACTAAGCAGCCCTCATCAAATAGATCGCAGAGCCATGGAACAAGCTCTTCCTCGAAAGGGCCTGCAAGTCGTCCAGCTGGTAATAAGTCCAGTTCTGGCGGGGCATCCAGAAAATAAGCCGATGAGGCAAGTATTTTGCTCTGGCTGAATTTGACTCCATAATTGCTCCCCACGATATCGAGTAGATTGAAACATACTTGAGCGGGGGATTGGGCAATGCTGGGAAGCAAGCCTTTGTTGTTTGATTACCGCGCCGTCTCAGGTCCAGGATCGACAGATTGCGTCAACCGAAACGGCTTGGTGCAACACTTCCCTTCGATTCTGGTGAGAATGGGACAAGTCCAACCAAGGTCGAACCAAGTATCATGCAGCTACTTCGAATTCTTTTACTATCCGTGGCGACCTGTTCTACTATGATTGTTGGCATGATTGCTGGCGGCGTGGTCGATGGGCAAGAATTTGTTCAGCCGATCCCTAAGCATGATGGCAAGCCAGCAGATATGACCAAACCCGTCCAAATTTTTATCTGCTTAGGGCAATCGAATATGGTTGGGTTAGGTAAAGTGAAGGGATCGGACATATCCCTTGAACACTTGGTCAAGCACAAAGGAAAATACCCCTACTTGATCGATGATTCGGGAGCTTGGGTTCAGCGCATGGATGTACGATTCGTGCAGTACATGTCGGGCAAAGGTCCATTGAGGAATGAGTGGATGAGTGTTCAGGGAGGCAATTTAGGTCCCGAGTACGGATTGGGACATCTTCTGGGGAACGCGATCGAGGCACCTGTAATGATCCTGAAGTGCTGTATAGGCAATCGAAGTCTTGGCTGGGACCTGCTTCCGCCTGGCAGCAAACGATTTGCATACGTTCAGGAGGATAAGAACAAGAAAGAGCCAAAGACGCTTGTGGTTGCCGGCTATAAAGATCGTCCTGAATCCTGGGAGATGGATTCATCGAAAGGCTTGGAAACAGAGCCAGGCCTTTGGTTAGATAAGAATGGAAAACCGATTGACTGGTATGCTGGAAAACAATGGGACACCGACATTGCCGATGCTAAAAAAGCGTTGGAGCAATTAGACAAACACTATCCTCAAGCAGTTGATTACCAGGTGGCGGGGTTCTTTTTTTGGCAAGGAGAGAAAGATGCCGGAAACGCGGCTCACGCGAGTCGTTACGAACAGAATCTGGTCTACTTCATCAAATCCTTACGTCAGGAGTTTAACAGCCCGAACGCGAAGTTTGTGCTTGCTACGCTCGGAGAGTCCGTCAAGCGTTCGGAGGGAATAGACAATACGAGTATTGAACTGGCTGGTAATGGAGCCAAAGTGCTCGAAGCGCACTTAGCTGTTGATGGCAAGTACGGTAAATACCAGGAGTTTAAGGGAAACGTATCCACTGTGTATACTCATCCCATGGCACAGGGCGGAAGTGGGAATGGTCATTATGGTGGTAAAGCAGAAGTTTATATGGATGTTGGACAAGCGATGGGTCAAGCCATGATCGAATTACTTCATCCCTCGAATTGAAGACAAGAACGATCATGTCCGTAAAGGAGCAGCTGTTTCTTTGGACACTATTCCGGGGACTGTCCCCGTTGTTTTACAGATGTCTTTGATTCGCAGTCGGCAAGCTTCCATGAGGCGCAAGCCGGCTCCGTACATCAGGCAGCACATGACCCGTTTGGGGACGGGGTTCGATGGCATCGAGAATCTTGGCGACTTGGGCGGGAGACAGAACGACGGGAAGTTTCGAGGACCTTTTGGCTCGGAGTGCATCGATTTTGATTTCGGACTTGAGGACTTTCACGTACAGGAACAGCAGTGCCGAGAGGGCTTGGTTTTGGGTACTTGCGGCCACTTGGCGTTCGACGGCAAGGTGGGAGAGGAATTCATTGACGGCAGTGCTTCCGAGTTCGAGTGGGTGGATCCATTTTCCATGTTGGTTCCGCTGATGGATCAGGTATCTGGAGATCCAGCCGACGTAGGCTTCTTCGGTCCGTTTAGCGACATGGAGCGTGCGAGCGATTCGGCGCACTTGGTCGACCAACTTCGATTGCATGACTGCGATAAGGGCTTCTGAATCCGCGTCCATACGAGTCCAATATATCCTGGCCGTTTACCAAAGGCAAACGCTGCGGTAACCATTGGCTCGGTAGGATTTTAGGATTGGGATCTGCTTGACTCGGTTCACGCCTTATAGTAAATTTGGGTTTG
>Ga0172372_10002919_pt1 | contig 25602 bp, 19 predicted proteins | sample LakKiv5m_2_FD_114544 | JGI IMG/M metagenome (GOLD analysis project Ga0172372, IMG submission 114544) | Freshwater microbial communities from Kabuno Bay, South-Kivu, Congo - kab_092012_9.5m | ecosystem: Environmental > Aquatic > Freshwater > Lake | place: Democratic Republic of the Congo...
ATGGTCGATGGTTTCAACGGAATACCCGCAAAGCCCATGTATCCTGCCGTAATGATTTGTGGAATTAAGTTCGGCACCAACGAAATCAAAACCATTCGAATGGAACGGAACATAATTGCCATCAACAAACAAATCACGCCCACCGCAAACAGCAATGAACTGAATAAGTTGTTCACCAAGTACGTGGTTCCTTTCAAGAATACAATGCTGGTTCCTGTAATCGTTACATGGTACAACGAATCAGGGAAGAAGCGCTGCACGTGAGGCTTAATTTCGCGAAGCAAGGTATCCATCGCCAAAGTTCCAACGTCGGCCACATGCGCTGTAATACGCGTGGTTTTCAATGAATCGTCTAAGAACGAATTGGTGTATCGTCCAGCTCCGTTCGATTTTCCTGCCGAATCAGATTGGGTGAAATACGGTCCAATGAATTGCTGTTCGCCCCGACTCATCAAGCCATAATATTCCGGATCGCCATCGTAGAAGGCTTGTCGTGCAAACTTCATTGCGTCTGCAATAGACAGAGAGCGAGATATGTTGGTTGAAACGTGTGGCAACGTATCCAACACACCTTGCAACGAGTCAATACGAGCGATGGTTTTCGGATTCGTAATTTTTCCTCGTTTCGCTTCCACCATAATTTCAAACGGCATCACTCCGTCGAAATGCTTTTCAAACCAATGTAAATCAGTGATAACACGGTCGCTATCTGGTAGGTCATCAACGATGTTTCCAGTGGTCTTCACCAAGGTCATTCCGTAAATACAAGTTCCGGTTACCAAAATGGTGATTCCATAAATTATTCGTCTGTTCTTGGTAATAGCACGAACCAAATTTTCTAAAATGTGGTACAACCAACGCATGTCCAAATGCTTCAAATGGCGCGCTTTCGGTGCTGCAGTGTATGAGAATAGGATTGGAAAGGCTATCAACGAAATGAAGAACATAAGCATGCTATTCAATGCTGAAATAACCCCGAATTGTTTTAATAAATCACTTTCTACAAAGATGAATGTTGCGAAACCTACAGCAGTAGTGGCGTTAATCATAAACGCGGCTTCACCCACTTTCTGAATCACACGAGTCATTGCTCGCATTTTATTTCCGTGGCGAATAAACTCTTGGTGGTACTTCGTCAATAAATAGATGCAGTTCGGAACCCCAATAACAATCATTAATGGCGGAATTAATCCCATTAACATAGTTATCGGATAATCGAATAGCGCAATAGTTCCCATAGAAACAATAACGCCAATAGCTATGATGGCCATGGAAATCGCAACGGCCCGAATACTTCGGAAGAAGACATACAACAACAACGCGCTCACCAATAATGAAAGAACAGTGAAGAATTTCAATTCAGCCTTCACCTTGGTGGTCATTTGCGTCCGAATAAACGGCAATCCAGAGATATAGGTCTGAATGTGCGTCACCTTAGTAAAGCTGTTGGCCTTTTCTACGATTTGTTCCACCGAATTACCACGGCGTTCGGAATTGAACAGCTTATTATTTAAGAACACCATCATAATGGTGGCGTCGGATTTCGATTTATAAAGTAAACCCTCATAGAAAGGAAGCGACAAAATGCGCTGGTGCATGGAATCTAATTCACGCTGATTTTGCGGTTCACCCGAAATGACTTGTCTGAATTTGAAGCGCTGTTCGGTGGTGTCGGCATACATTTCATAGCAATGGGCGACTGAGAATACCGAGTCAACCGCATGAACCTGAACCAGTTGATGCTGACCATTTACCACAGAATCGACAGGTACGGTAACCGTTTTAAGCGATTCACCCAGGGCTTTCCACGATTTGAAATTTGAAACTTCCCACAACTCGGGGTCGTCAATACCTATAACTAATACGTTTCCGTCTTCCGAAAATTGACTAATGAAGTTTTTGTACTCCATGTAGGTGGTATCATCCTGCGGAAGTACACCAGAGAATTTATAACTCATGCGCACATTACGCGACTCCCAGCCCATCCAGGCCGTAAGAATTAACATGATTGCACCAAGCGAAATGCGGTGTCTAAGAATATAAGCTGCAATGGATGCCCACATAGTTGGTGCAAAGAAAAGCTAAATTGAATGACCTACATAATTTTCAGCAGGCTTTGTGTTTAGAGATTTGTGTATATTCGCCCCCACAAAACTTAACATCATGTCTCAAAAGTATCAAGCTCAAATTGACGCTTTCATGTCAAACGTAAGGGCAATGAACCCAAACGAACCTGAGTTCTTACAAGCCGTTCACGAAGTGGCTGAAGCTATTATTCCGTTCATGGAAGAGCATCCTAAATATAAGGATGCGAAAATTCTTGAACGTATTGTAGAACCTGAACGCACGATTATTTTCCGTGTGCCATGGGTTGACGATAAAGGTGAAATTCAAGTAAACCGCGGTTACCGTGTTGAATTTAACAGTGCAATTGGTCCATATAAAGGTGGATTACGTTTCCACCCAACTGTAAACTTAAGTGTATTGAAATTCTTAGGTTTCGAACAAATCTTCAAAAACTCATTGACTACTTTGCCTATGGGCGGTGGTAAGGGTGGATCGGATTTCGATCCAAAAGGAAAGAGCGATCGCGAAGTCATGGCATTCTGCCAAAGCTTCATGAGCGAATTGTCTCGTCACATTGGTGCTGATACCGACGTTCCTGCTGGGGATATCGGGGTAGGTGGACGTGAAATCGGATTCATGTTCGGTCAGTACAAGCGTCTTCGTAACGAATTTACCGGCGTACTTACTGGTAAAGGTCGCAACTGGGGTGGTTCATTGATCCGTCCAGAAGCAACAGGTTACGGTACCGTTTACTTCGCTCAAGAAATGTTAGCTACTAAAGGACAAGACTTCAAAGGAAAAACCGTTGTGGTTTCTGGTTCTGGTAACGTAGCTCAATATGCTATTGAAAAAGCTACCCAATTGGGTGCGAAAGTGGTTACCGCTTCTGATTCATCAGGATATATCTACGATGCTAACGGTATCGATGCTGAGAAATTAGCTTTCTTGATGGAATTGAAAAACGTAAAACGCGGACGTATTCAAGAGTATGCTACTAAATACGGATGTGAGTTCGTAGCTGGTAAAACACCATGGGGTGTGAAATGTGATATTGCTCTTCCATGCGCTACACAAAACGAATTGCAAGGCGACGATGCAAAAGCATTGGTAGCTAACGGTTGTATCTGTGTGGCTGAAGGTGCTAACATGCCTTCAACTCCTGAAGCAATCGCTCACTTCGAAGAGAAACAAATTCTATTCTCTCCTGGTAAAGCGTCTAACGCGGGTGGTGTTGCTACATCTGGATTGGAAATGTCTCAGAACAGCTTGCGTTTAAGCTGGACTCGTGAAGAGGTTGACCAACGTTTACACAACATCATGAAGTCTATCCACGCTGCTTGCGTTCAATACGGAACAGAAAACGGATATACTAACTACGTGAAAGGTGCGAACATTGCCGGTTTCGTTAAAGTTGCCGATGCTATGATTGACCAAGGTGTGGTTTAATTCATTCCTGATTTATACTCGGAAAACGCCCCTATTTTGGGGCGTTTTTCTTTGGTAAGGGTCAATGTGTTAAACCCTTGCCCACTCCCTTTAAATTTCGTACATTTGTCCGAATTTTATTAAGAAAATTCAACGGCATGTCCACTGCAAATCCGAAAATTATAGGCGAAGGTCTAACCTACGACGACGTATTACTCGTCCCCGCTTATTCAGAAGTACTTCCTCGTGAAGTTTCTATTCAATCTCATTTCTCTCGTAACATCGTTCTCAACACTCCGGTTGTAGCTGCGGCTATGGACACGGTTTCGGAAAGTGCAATGGCCATTGGAATGGCACGCAGTGGCGGAATTGCAGTTATTCATAAGAACATGAGCATCGCCGCTCAGGCAGCAGAAGTGCGCAAAGTAAAGCGTAGTGAAAGCGGCATGATTCAAGACCCAATTACCCTGCACGAAACGGCGAATGTGGGCGATGCATTGACCATCATGGCCGAGAATAAAATTGGCGGTATTCCAGTGGTTGACGCCAACGGTATTCTAAAGGGTATTGTCACCAACCGTGACTTGCGTTTTGAAAAGCAATACGAAAAGCCTATTGAAGACGTGATGACCAAAGAGAATTTGGTGACTACCGATAAGCCGAAGGACATGGGCGCTGCAGAAGCCATTCTTCAAGCGAATAAAATTGAGAAATTGCCAGTGGTGGACGCACAAGGAAAACTACTTGGACTTATCACCTACAAAGACATTCTGAAATTAAAGCGTTATCCGAACGCTTGTAAAGACAGCCTCGGACGTTTGCGCTGCGCAGCTGCGGTAGGTGTTACTGCAGATACCATGGAACGTGTGGAAGCGTTGGTAAAAGCGGGTGTAGACGCTGTAATCATTGATACCGCGCACGGACATTCAAAAGGTGTAATTGACACCTTGAAGCAAGTGAAAGCCAAATTCGGACAGAACATCGATGTAATTGTTGGAAATATTGCAACAGGCGATGCCGCTAAAGCGTTGGTGGAAGCCGGAGCCGATGCAGTGAAAGTGGGGATTGGACCAGGCTCTATTTGCACCACCCGCATCATTGCCGGGGTTGGTGTTCCTCAGTTATCTGCTGTAATGGGTGTAGCCGATGCCTTAAAGGGCACGGGTGTTCCTGTAATTGCAGATGGTGGTATTCGTTATACGGGTGATATTGCAAAAGCCTTAGCAGGCGGAGCAGCAACCGTGATGATTGGTTCTATGTTAGCCGGAACCGAAGAATCGCCCGGAGAAACCATTATTTACGAAGGAAGAAAATTCAAATCATACCGCGGAATGGGCTCTCTAGAGGCCATGCAGCACGGTTCGAAAGACCGCTATTTCCAAGATGCGGAAGACGATATTAAGAAATTAGTTCCGGAAGGAATCTCTGGACGCGTGCCGTTTAAAGGCTCGGTTCAAGAGGTGATGCACCAAATTATGGGCGGACTTCGCGCGGGAATGGGATATTGTGGAGCACAAACTATTGCAAATTTGCAAGAAGCGAAGTTTATTCGCATTACAAACGCCGGGGTGAAAGAAAGTCATCCACACGACGTAGTAATTACACGTGAGGCACCAAACTATAGCTTAAAATAAGAAAGTAGAATATGAACAGAAACATGCGTTTCATTGCGGTTGTTGTTTTCTTTTTTACCACGTTGATGGTAAATGCGCAAAAAGATCAAGTTGTTTTAAATGTTGACGGCGAAGCGGTAACACTGGAAGAATTTGAAAATATCTTCAAGAAGAACAACCGCGATTCGGTTATTACGCAGAAGGCGTTAGATGACTACATGGAATTGTTCATCAATTTCAAGTTGAAAGTACACGCTGCGAAAGAAGCCGGACTTGACACCATTACCAAATTCAAATATGAATTGCAAGGGTACCGTGCTCAATTGGCTCGTCCGTATATGACCGACCAAGAGTGCATGCAAAGCTTGGTACAAGAGGCTATGGAACACATGAAAGAAGAAGTTCGCGCAAGCCACATCTTAATTGAATGTAAACCAGACGCGCTTCCAAAAGACACGCTTTTGGCTTGGAATAAAATCATGGAAGTACGCAAGAAAGTCCTTGCTGGCGAGAAGTTCGAAGACATTGCTAAGAAATACAGCACCGATCCTTCTGTTGCTAAAAACAACGGCGATCTAGGCTATTTTACCGCTTTCCAAATGGTTTATCCGTTCGAAGAAGCGGCGTATAAAACAAAAGTGGGTGAGGTTTCTATGCCTGTTCGTACCAAATACGGTTACCACATTTTGAAAGTAGTTGATCGTCGTCCAGCCCGCGGTGAAGTGCATGTTGCACACATCATGGTGAAAACACAAAAAGAAAATCCAAACGATAACGCCGAAGCCAAAGCCAATGAAATTTATCAGAAAGCGGTAGAAGGTAAACAAACGTTTGAAGAATTGTGTGCACTGTATTCTGACGATGTATCTACTAAGAACAAAGGCGGCGAGCTTCCTTGGTTCGGAACCAACAAAATGGTATTAGAATTCGAAGACGCTTCATTCGCGTTAGCTCACGATGGCGATATTTCTCGTCCATTCAAAACGTCTTACGGATGGCACATCGTGAAACGCTTAGGCTACAGAACCATTCCAGTAGTAGAGAAAGATGTAAAAGCCAAAGTGGCGAAAGATTCACGTGCTGAAAAGACCAAGTCGTCGTTCATGCACAAATTAGAGAAAGAATACAATTTCAAATACTACGAAAAGCCAATCAATAAATTGGCAGCCAAAGTAGATAGCAGCGTATATGTTGGAAATTTAAAAGCCAGCAAACGCTTGCTGAAAAAGCCTTTCTGTGAAATCGATGGTCAAGTTTATACCGTAAACGATTTCTACCAAACCATGATTACTCGCAAAGGCGCAAGCACCAAGTACGCTCCGAAAGAATATGTAATTACTGAAGCTCGTGCGTTTGCTGACGATAAATTAATGCGTCACGAAGACAGCAAATTGGAAGCAAAATATCCAGCCTTCCGTCTATTAATGAAAGAATACCGCGAAGGAATTTTGTTGTTCGAAATCACCGATCAATTGGTGTGGTCAAAAGCAGTAAAAGACACTGCGGGATTGCAGAATTATTTCGAAACCAATAAAAAAGATTTCATGTGGCCAGACCGTGCCGATGTAGTTATCTACACCTGCGCCAATGCCGACATTGCGAAGCAATTGCGTAAAATGCTTACAGATGGAAAGTCTCCGTCAGAGGCTGCTGCGGCGTTGAACCAAGGCACCCAACTGAACCTTCAAACCGAAGGTGGACTCTTCTCGAAAGAAGAACGTGAAGTATTGAATAAGATTACTTGGACAGAAGGATTGAGTGTTGATGTGCCGTTGAACGGACAAGTAGTGATTGTTGACATTCAAGAAATTCTTGCGAAAACACCTAAGAAATTATCTGAAGCTCGTGGTATCATCACCTCTGAATATCAAAACCATTTAGATAAACAATGGATTGAGAAATTAAGAGGTAGTCATACTTTCCAAATTAATAAAGAGGTGCTTCATAGCCTAGCAAACTAATGAAGGTTTCCCTCGCTTGCATCATTGGCATTGCCTTGTTGGTTGGCTGTAGCAGCGGACCAGACGACAGCAATGCCATTGTTGTTATTGGCGAGAAAGTGCTAACGCGAAAAGAATTGGAAGACGTTATTCCGAACGAAAGCACAAAAGAAGATTCGGCCGCATTGGCACAAGCGTATATTCAATCGTGGATTGAAGACGCCCTTGTCATTGCGCAAGCGGAAAACCTCAGTGAAGAAGATAAGATGAGCATTGAGCAGCGTGTAGATAACTACCGCAACACCTTGCTGGTTTATAATTTCGAGCAGAATTACATCAAGCAAAATCTCGACACTTCCGTTTCCGATACGCAAATTCAAGACTACTACAACGCGAACAAAGAATCGCTTCGAGTGGGCGAGCATTTCATGAAACTTAAGTATGTTGCTCTTCCCGAAAATTCGAAAGACATCAAACGCGTTACCGCAGCATTCAACAACGGTGATTATGCGGTGCTTGAAACCTTATGTGTAGAACTAGGAGCCAAGCATTTTTTAAACGATGTCGAGTATATGAATTGGGAAGCCTTCGCACAGCTCATTCCCGTATCTATCGCCGATCGTTCGGCCTTTTTACAACAAGCCACACAACTGCAATCGATTCGTCAGAATGGCGAAATATTTTTAATAAAAGTCAGTTCTTACCTTTTGCCCGGCGACGTAGCTCCGTTAGAAATGGTGAAAGACAATATCTCTGCTGCTTTGATTAACATTCGTAAACGCGATGTAATTAAACAAATGCGCGAGAATATGTTTAACCAAGCGAAGTCAGAAGGTAAGTTTGAAATTAGAAGCATTCAATGAAGCATTATATCCTTAGCCTAGTAGTTATTTTTTCTGTGTTGTTGGCCAAAGCACAGCCAACAGAAATTCCTGGAAAGACAATCGATAAAATTATTGGTGGTGTTGGGGCAGAAATTGTCTTACTCTCTGAATTGGAAAATGCCAAGTACGAGCTTACCCAAGGACGTTCGCAAGTGAGCCAAGAGAAAGAATGCTCTATGTTCGAAAACCTTATGTACCAAAAGCTATTGCTGCATCAGGCCAAATTAGACAGCGTAGAAGTTACCGAAGGTGAAATTGCCAATCAAGTAGAGCGACGCATCAATTACTTCGTGGAAATGCTTGGCTCGGTAGAGCAATTTGAAAAATATTACGGCAAGTCTGTCGCTGAATTGAAACAAGATTTTCACGACTTAATCCGCGACCAATTGCTGGTTCAAAAGAAGCAAGAAGAGATTACGAAGAATGTGAAAATTACACCGGCTCAGGTGTTGAAGTACTACCAATCTCTTCCCGAAGATTCCTTGCCTTTGATTGGTGAACAATTGCAGTATTCGCAAATTATTATTTCTCCAGAAATACCCGAGAGTGAGAATCAACGGGTCATTCATTTTCTCGATAGCATTCGTTCCGATATTGTTGCAGGAAGAACTAGCATGACTATTCAAGCGCGTCGTTGGAGTGAAGATCCAGGCTCGAAATACAAAGGCGGATGCTACGATATGATTCGCAAAGGAAGTTTTGTTCCTGAATATGAAGCGGCCGTTTACACCACCGAAGAAGGCAATTATTCACCTGTATTCAAATCAGATTACGGTTACCACTTTGTGAAAGTGGTGGAGAAACGCGGAGAATATTACAAGGCATGTCACATCTTAATGGCGCCGAAAATCAGACCCGAAGATTTCGAACTTTCTCGCTTGCAAATGGACACCGTATTTCACTTAGTGAAGGGCGGTGCCCTGAAGTTTAATACCGCAGCGCAACGTTACAGCACCGATGAAGATTCGAAGAACCAAGGCGGAAAAGTAATGAACCTTCAAACCGGAAGTTCACGTCACGACGTTTCAACCCTTACGCCAGAGCTGAATCTAGCGCTTTCAAACCTGAAAGAAGGTGAAATTTCTGATCCGCAAATTATCAAACTGCAAAGCGGAAAAGAAGCCTATGTCATTTATAAATTAGATGCACGACTTCCTGCGCACCGCGCCAATATGGAACAAGACTACGAATTGTTCCAAGCGAAAACAGATGCAATGGAAAAACAAAAGGCTACCGACGAATGGGTAGGAAAAGCCTTGAAAAAGAATTATTCTTTTGTAGATTCGGAATATCAAGATTGTACATTCCAGTTTAAGTGGATAAAAACAGAACAGAAGTAATGGTAACATTTAACAGTGATGCAGAGGCGTTAGATTCGCTGAAAGACAAATACAACGCGCTTCGTTTCGAGATTAAGAAGGTGATGGTAGGCCAAGATGAGGCCGTGCGCGATGTGCTTATTTCTATTCTTGGAAACGGACACTGCTTATTGGTGGGCGTTCCGGGTTTGGCTAAAACACTTTTAGTAAACACTCTTTCGCAAGTGTTGGGCTTATCATCGAATCGAATTCAGTTCACGCCCGACTTAATGCCAAGCGATATTATTGGTTCGGAAATATTGGACGAAAGCAGAAACTTCAAGTTCGTAAAAGGACCTTTGTTTTCGAATATCATCTTAGCTGACGAGATTAACCGTACACCGCCTAAAACGCAAAGTGCTTTACTTGAAGCCATGCAGGAAAAGCGCGTTACAGCTGCAGGTGTAACCTATACCTTGCCTTCGCCTTTCTTCGTATTGGCAACGCAAAACCCCATTGAACAAGAAGGTACTTACCCGCTTCCAGAAGCGCAATTAGACCGTTTCATGTTTAACATTTGGGTTGATTATCCGAAGTTCGAAGAAGAATTGGCCATCGTTAAACAAACCACCTCAGGATCTTCACAAACCTTGAACGCAGTCATTTCTGCCGAAGAAATTTTGTTCTACCAACAGCTCATCCGTAAGATGCCGGTTCCAGATAACGTAGTAGAATATGCTGTGAAGTTGGTAGCGAAGACACGTCCGAATCGCGAACACGCCGATGTATTGGCCAACCAATACTTAAGCTGGGGTGCAGGTCCACGTGCGTCGCAATACCTCATCATTGGCGCTAAAGTAAATGCAGCCCTACATGGCAAATATTCGCCTGATATGGAAGATGTGAAAGCCGTTGCATTGCCCATTTTGCGTCACCGTTTGGTGCGCAATTACAAGGCAGAAGCCGACGGATACACGATTGAAAAAATTGTTTCTGCGCTACTTTGAAAATAGCCATCAATACCCGTTTACTTATTCCCGGTAAATTAGAGGGTATTGGTAGTTTTACACTCGAAATTTTTCGGCTGCTCGCGCTTCAACATCCCGAGCACGAATTTCATTTAATTTCAGATCGAAAACCACAGACCGATTGGCAGTGGTCTTCCAACGTGATTCAACACTGCATCTTACCGCCCGCCCGAAGGCCGTTTTTGTTCGATTGGTGGTTCGACCTAAGTCTTCCAAGAAAATTAAAACGAATCAAAGCAGATGTATTTGTTTCGCCTGACGGTCATGCCTCACGCCGCTGTCCTATTCCGCAGCTGACCGTAATTCACGATTTAAATTTCGTCCATTATCCGTCGTTCATGCCACCGGCCTATGCGCATTATTGGAACACACGCACGGCGCAGTTTGTGAAATGCACCACGCGACTTGCAACAGTAAGCGAATTCAGCAAACGCGATATCATGCAAACCTATGCGCTGCCTGCATCGCAAATAGATGTGATAGGAAACGGTGTTGCACCTCATTTTGCGCCTCTACCCTCAGCTGAGAAAGAGCGCATTCGCCTGAAGTGGAACAAAGGAAGAAAATACGTTTTGTTTGTGGGTTCGTTGCATCCGCGCAAGAATGTACATCGCATGGTAGAAGCCTTTGCAAGCATTGCAGCAGAATTTCCGGAAGTGGATTTATTGATTGCTGGAAGAATGTTCTGGACTTACACCGAATTAGATTTGGCTATCGCGAAAGTCCCTGAAACACGCATTCAAATGCTGGGACATGTTTCTAGAACAGACCTGCCCTTGTTGGTAGGTGCTTCTGAATCGCTGTTGTTTGCCAGTATTTACGAAGGGTTTGGTATTCCTTTGTTGGAAGCCGAAGCGTGTAAGGTGCCTGTTATTGCGTCGCAGAGCAGCGTGTCGGAAGAGATTACCGACGGATCATGCTTCTTGGTAAATCCGCTTAGCACCGAAGATGTGGCCCTCGCCATGAAACGAATTCTTCAAGGTGAACGCAAAGAAGCTACACGTGATACGATATCGTTATATTCGTGGCAGAATGCAGCCACACGCATGTGGGAGAGCATTCAGAAAACGGTAGAAGCCTAACCATGCTATTCAATTCTTTTGAATTTTTAGTTTTCTTTCCTCTGACAACAGTCTTGTATTTTCTGTTGCCACAAGCTTGGCGTTGGTTACTCTTGTTGGTTGCCAGTTGCGTCTTTTACATGTTTTTCGTGCCGGCTTATATTCTTATCCTTGCTGCCACCATTGTTGTTGATTATGTCGCCGGTATTCAAATAGAGAAGCATCGAGGGAATGGAAAAAAAGCGAAGCGTTGGTTAATAGGAAGTATCATTTCCACCTGCATCATTCTCATCGTCTTCAAGTATTTCAATTTCTTTCTCGATAATGTACAAGGCGTAGCAAAGCTCTTCGGATGGAATTACAGTGTATCGCTGTTAAACATTATTCTGCCTATTGGCTTGTCGTTTCATACGTTTCAAAGCTTAAGTTATGTGATAGAAGTGTACCGCGGCAAACAGGCCCCAGAGAAGCATTTCGGAATTTATTCGTTGTACGTCATGTTTTATCCGCAATTGGTTGCGGGTCCTATTGAACGTCCGCAAAACCTCTTGCATCAGTTTCACGAAGAGAAAAAATTCAATTACCACGACGTATCGCAAGGCTTGCAACGTATGCTTTGGGGCATGTTTAAAAAGGTGGTTATTGCAGATAATTTATCGTCGTTTATAGGTGCTGTTTACGATAGCTCAGAATCGGTAGCGTGGTACTACATAGCCACGGCTATGGTTATGTTTAGTATTCAGATTTATTGCGATTTCAGTGGTTATTCCGACATAGCCCTAGGTGCTGCACGTGTGATGGGATTTAGGTTGATGGAAAATTTCCGCTTCCCTTATTTGGCGCAAAGCATCAGTGAGTTTTGGTCGAAATGGCACATGTCGCTCTCTACCTGGTTTCGCGACTATGTCTATATTCCGTTAGGTGGCAATAGAAAGGGTTTGACACGCGCAGCCTTAAATACCCTAGCCGTTTTCGGAATAAGTGGCTTGTGGCACGGTGCCAATTGGACCTTCGTTGTGTGGGGTGTAATGCATGGCGCATTTGTCATTTTCAGTAACCGAATGAATATTCGGTATGAAGCGAAATGGTGGGTGATAAGTGCAACGGTGTTCACCTTTGGATTGGTTACTTGTGCTTGGGTGTTTTTCCGTGCCGATAATTTTGCCATCGCTAGCAACATGTTTGAGGGATTGTTTACACTGAGAACCCAAGTGGGTTTTTTGCCATCTGCTTTTGTTCCATTCACGCCTATGGTGATTGCTTGGAAAGTAGCGCTGCTGGTTATGTTCATGATAGCTGATCGTCGTATTTCTAAATCGATTTATTACGAGCATACGCCAACCTATGCCCAGCGCTTGGTCTTGGTGAGTGCGCTGTTGGCGTTGTTGGGACTGTTTGGAAATTGGGGTGAAGTTGGATTTATCTATTTTCAATTCTAATGAGACAGCTGCTACGAAATACCGTTTTGGTGGTTGCATTAGCTGCGGTGTTTTACACTTTGGGCTTGTTGGTGGTAGCCAATGTGAACATAGGCAAGACGCGTTTGGCGTTAGCAACCATGCCGTTTGTGCAGCGGAACGGCGGACACGAGCAACGCATGTTTCAAGACTTGAATGCCGACACACAGAGGTATGATGCCATTGTCTTGGGTTCTTCGCACGCCTATCGCGGTTATGATCCGCGCATTTTCGATTCATGTGGGGTGCATTTGTTTGTTGCGGGTTCTAGTTCTCAGAATCCGATTGGTGGAAAGATTATTTACGAGCATGAATTGAAAGGGCGCACCAAGGTAATCATTCAGGATATTTACGATGTGTTGTTTGAGATTGATTGTGGTGAATCGAATTTGCGATTGATACAGAATCTACCCACACGTGAAGAGGCATGGCACATGACGGAATCATTTTTAGACATGCGAACCTTCACAGGTTATTTGGTTCGGTTGGCGTCTATACATCCGCCGCAAGAAGTAGAATTGAAAGACTATGTTGAACGTGGGTATTGCGAAAAGAAGGGCATTTTATATCGACTTGAACCTGTAGCTGATTCGGTATTCAATCGCAACGAAGAAGTTTTTGCTTCCTTCGAAGCCTTCATCCAAGAGTTGGCTGCCGATGGGGTACAGTTGGTATTGGTAAGTCATCCCATGCCACAAGGTGCGGGTATGGCCAAGTATCACCGCGAATTTTTACACGAGTTCATGCCTTTGGTAGAGCGGTATCACCTGCCTTATTTCGACTATACCCTGGTCACGGAAGGCTTTGGTCAGTATGAGTTTGCAGACAACGCCCATTTGAACAAAGCCGGTGTGGCGAAGTACAATCACCTGTTGCTCGGAAACCCTGCGTTCAAATTGTTTTTCAAAAATGTTGAAAGCAAATGACTCAGAATAGGTCTCGCGGATTCATAGTAATGAATTCTTCCCACGTTAGACCCCGATGATCAAGTTGATAGACCTTATGTGGTTTGAATTGCCTTTTGAATTTCTCAATTCCAGTTACTTTGTCTTGGGTGAGTTTACATTCTAGTGCGACGTATTTTTCTTCCCATTTGATAATAAAATCAACCTCGGCATTGGACTCATTCCAATAGAACACTTCCAAATCAGCTTGTGTGTGTGCAAGCAGATGTGTGCCTACACAGGATTCTACCCATTTCCCCCAGTACTTTTTATCGGCTTTAATTTGTTTGAAATTATACGTAGAAGTAGCGCTGAGTAGGGCATTGTTTTGAACTTGCCATTTCGGACTACTTGCTCTTTTCCGAGCGTTATCAATGGCGAATTTTTGTAACCCAGTCAATAAACCGGCAGAGGAAAGTAGCTCTAGGTAATGCGCAATCGTTGTAGTGTTTTTAGCATCTTGAAGTTGTCCCATCATTTTTGTAAAGGACAAGATTTGACCAGAATAATTTGAACCCAATTCGAATACCCGTCGAAGCAGAGCAGGTTTTTCAATGCGCTCCATGAGCAGAACGTCTTTAGTAATTACGGTCTCAATTAAAGAATTTTGTACATATGACTTCCATCGTTTTTCGTCGTTAACAAATTCGTGCGCCCCGGGGTAGGCTCCGAAATAGGCGTATTCCTCTGCAGTGATGCCAAACGCCTCTTTCATCTCATTGTATGTCCAATGCGTTAAATTCCATTGCTCAAATCTTCCGGCAAGTGATTCGGAAAGTCCCTTTTGCATTAACCAGTTGGAGGAACCTAAAAGGATGAGTTGAATGCGGTTTTCCGATTCGAATTTCTGTTCATCGTAGAGTCGTTTTATGGTCTCGCTCCAATTCGGTATTTTTTGAATTTCATCAATGGCGAGTACAACGGGTATTTTGCTTTGTTTTTGTTTTAGTCTTGCGTTGTTGAATGCCGCTTCCAACCATGTTGCCGAAGACTCATTCATTCCCTCAACGATATGGTAAATCCCAAGCCATTTTTTCGATTCAAAGAGTTGTTGTATCAACGTGGTTTTTCCAATTTGACGCGGGCCAGTAATTACCTGGATTAGTCCTTTGGTGTCTAACAATCGGTTAGCAAGCTCGTAATAGACCGGTCTTTTGTACGCCATAACACGAAGGTAATCAATAATTTAGTATTTTACTCAATGAGATGAGTATTTTTACTCAACGCTCTGAGTTTCTTGTCTAACGGAATGGATGAAATTTAGGGGCATAAAAAAACCCGCGGAAGCGGGTTTATCAGTGGTGCCACCAGGAATCGAACCGGGGACACAAGGATTTTCAGTCCTTTGCTCTACCAACTGAGCTATGGCACCAAAGCGGGTGCAAATATAAGCAATTCTTTTAGTTAAGCTATATTTGCAACAAAATTTTTAGGAAGGGTGTCCGAGTGGTTGAAGGAGCACGCCTGGAAAGTGTGTATACGTCTAAAGCGTATCGCGGGTTCGAATCCCGCCCCCTCCGCTAAAAACAAAAAATGATAGCACGTAGTGCAGCGTTGCTGTTTTTATATCACCCATCAGCGGGATCATGCAGTAATCCCGCCCCTTCCGCAAGTTTTACTAGAAGTACATTGGAATAACCGCGTTACCTAGATTACTGAAAGTATAGGATTATACAAAGCAATTGGAAATTTCAGGAGGGGTGGGAAGTTAAATTTAGTTTCTAACTCGTCAAGGCGCATTAACCACAGTTCTTCGATATATTCTGAATCATGAATATTACCCCAGCCTCCCGTTACGAAACCACCTTGTTCCAAAGGAGCTACATCACAAATCTACAATCCATTTTGTTGCAACGATACCGGCGCTTAAATACACAGTCAAACGAAGAACAAAATAGGTTAGCCTAAGCCATCAAATTTTCACCATCTTCTTCGATGACAAGAGTTGCCTGTTATGAGACACGGTGAGAATATAATTTCCAGAAGCTAGCGGACTTACATCAATCATGTAGGTTGTATTGTCTGATTCGAATTGAAATTCTTTTAGTTGTTTTCCTTGCGCGTCGAATAGACTGAAAGAGAGTTCTTTCATGGGTATTGCCAGAGTTGGAACGTAAATATTTAGCATGTCATCAACTGGATTCGGGCCAAAAAGAAAATAGTTTTGTTTATCCGCTTGTTCATTTTCGGTGTTGGTTACGACACAGCTTTGATCGCACCCAGGAACTAAGCAGCCACAGCCATCTACCTTTAATAGCCAGCCTTGTTGCGAATCTTCTGAACAACTGGGCCAGTTCATGCAAAGTGAAGTTGATTCTCCAGCCATAATGTAACCACCATCTGGCGTAGACTTGAGATCATTGGCCGTATTGTTTAAAAAAAAGTAACCGCTATCGAAACTTAGGTATTCATAGAATCGTTGCCATTGAAATATTCCAAGGCTATCCACTTTCCAAAGCCAGATTTTTTTATTGGTATTATTGCTACTTGTTTCATTGGGATCAAAGGGATTGCTTTGCTCTTCGAATTTAACCGAGCACAAGACGTACCCACCATCTGGCGACGGCACAAGATGTTCTGTTTGCTGTGCAAAATCGTACTGTGCTCCCGGTGGGGAAACCTGAAATAATTCAATTCCATTTGAAGAACACTGATAAATAATTGGCAGAAAATCGCCCCCTGTATTAACGTCACTCTCGGCAATTGTGAAGGTGCCGTTTTCCAAAACCAAATCTAACGGCAAAACAAATTCCAAATTTAATAGTGCTATGATCTGATTGGTTTCAATTTCGCCTGTATTGGAATTCAAACCGATAATTCTTGAAACCGTATTACTTGTGCCGAAGGAACTTACTCTTACAAACCAAATTCTTTCATTGTAATATGCTATAGAGTTACAGCCAGCCCCATTGCCAAGCGGATTTAAATACGTCCAAATCTCGTCCCCCCACGCATTAATTTTTTTTATCATAAAATTATTTTGACTTGAAGAATGGAAGATTTGGGAGACGAAATAAATGTATTGTCCGTCTGGACTGCATATAATGCAGGTTGGAACATTCAAATTTGTTGAAATATTCCCACTGATAGAATAAGGTGAATCGAATCTCTTTGTTCGTAGCGTATCTCCTTCGTTGGTTAACCAAACAACTGTAGCAAATAAGGTGTCATTACCGTTTATAGATTCCCTCATTACGGTGACCGTTGTTGAATCGTTTAATCGGGCATTGTTATCTCTAGAAGGATGAAATATTCTATTCGGAAAATAGTAGTTTTTAGTATCTATTACCTCACCATTAAAATTAAAATTTCTAATGACGGTATTGAAATGATACATTTCATTGGTATCTATTCTCACACCAATGGTCTGGTATCCGAATGGTTGGTTGAGAACACTTACATAAACAGAAAATAAATCATCATTGGCTCTCTTGCTGAACGTTTGAGCTATTCCAAAAGAAGAGTAGAAAATAAAGATTAAAGCAACTAACCTATTCATCAAAATCGATTATATAATAAACCGAATATAATGAATTAATTTACCTTGATTGTAAACAGAAACTAAATAAACACCTGAAGCAAAATTTTCCAACTGAATTTCATTTGCTGTTTCTGACAGATTCATTCTATTCGTTTGAAGTATTTTTCCTTCCATACTTAACACTTGAACACAGGCTCCTGCTATGGCCAAGCCTGAAATTTGAAGGCTATTCTTTTCTCGAGAATAGTAAATACTTAACGGAGTTTTTCCCTCCTCCAATACACTGTTACCTTCACAGGTAATGTTCGCCCAAAGATTTACAACGGGGCCGCCGACAGACATGAACGACGAAGCATTCGCTGGAAACGCACTGTTGAAATCAAATGCACTCACGTAAACAAGATTCGAGGTAGAGCCGTCGCAAGTGAGCACATTACACGTTGTGTTAACCGTTCCTCCAATGAAATAAGTGCCCGCCGCAATAGGCGTCGCAATGAGACTGCCGGTTACCGTGCTAGGCGTAAGTCCTACATCCAATGCACCGGTAAAGAAAATTAAGTTTCCAGGAACATCGTTTACACTTTCATACAAGGCTAATCTCATTTGCGTAATAGACGTTCCATTGGTGTTGGCACTCAGTCCCGTGATGGTTCCTGCTGCATTGACTGTTATTTGTTCGAGGTAAATAAAATTGGCGTTCAGCGGAGTGGGGGTGGTGTACAACGGACTCTCATACCCCCCATTGCAGTTGGTTTGCGCGTGAATGAATAAGGCAGAAAATAGGGCGAAGAAAAGAATAGCAGTCTTTTTCATGAGAGATATTTTTTCAATATTACTCTAAAATTTTTCGACGACCACTGATTCTTATTGGCAAAAAAAAGGACCTCTTTCGAGGCCCCCTTTACACAAAACTAATTCAGCGTATTAGTCCTTAAACCTCACCGGCTCTAGTGATGCTTGTTCTTCTGGCGTGAACAACCGCGACACCACGATGAACCGCTTTCCATAAGGAATCTCCAATGAAAAGCTACTTCCTCTTCCGGGCACAACATCTAAGGTTAGATGCGTGTGCTTCCAATACTCGAATTGATCTTGACTCATCCAAAACTCAATACCCTCAATGCTTCCCAAACAAACGTCGCTATACCCTATAATAAATTCATCTTTCGGGAAGCACATGGGGGCTGAACCATCGCAGCATCCGCCGCTTTGATGAAAGACCAACGGACCGTGCTTCGCCTTCAGCTCGTTAATCAGCGCCACTGCACCGTCCGTTGTGTCTATTCTTTTAATCATCTTGCAAACGAAATTAAAAGAAGCCTAATTTGTTTTTGTTGTAAGACACCAACATGTTTTTAGTCTGACGGTAATGCGCCAACATCATCTTATGCGTCTCTCTTCCGAATCCAGATTTTTTGTATCCGCCAAACGGTGCATGCGCTGGATAAGCATGGTAGCAATTCACCCAAACACGTCCGGCTTGAATAGCACGTGGTACTTGATACAATTCATGCGCGTCACGCGTCCAAACACCTGCTCCCAATCCGTACAAGGTATCGTTCGCAATGGCAATCGCTTCTTCGGTGGTTTTGAAAGTGGTTACACAAACAACAGGACCAAAAATTTCTTCTTGGAAGACACGCATTTTGTTGTGTCCTTTTAGAATGGTTGGTTGAACATAATATCCGTTCGAGATATCTCCGTCGAACGCCTGGGCCGCGCCACCACAAAGAACTTCAGCGCCTTCTTCTTTACCGATGTTGATGTACGAAAGAATTTTTTCATACTGGTCATTGGAAGCCTGGGCTCCAATCATGGTGCTACCTTCTAACGGATTTCCCGCTACAATCGCCTTTGTACGTGCTACCACACGCTCCATGAATTTATCGTAAATGCTTTCGTGCACCAAGATGCGCGAAGGACACGTACATACTTCTCCCTGGTTCAATGCGAAGAGCACAGCGCCTTCTACAGCCTTATCGAAAAATTCATCGTCGGCATCGGCTACGGAAGGGAAGAAAATGTTCGGAGACTTTCCACCTAACTCCATTGTAACTGGAATTAAATTTTCCGATGCGTATTGCATGATTAAGCGTCCTGTTGTGGTTTCACCGGTAAAGGCTACTTTGTTCACACGTGGTGAAGTTGCCAACGGCTTTCCTGCTTCAGGACCAAACCCTGTTATCACATTCAATACGCCGGCTGGAAGTAAATCGCCTATCAATTCCATGATAACGATAAGTCCGGTTGGCGTTTGCTCTGCGGGTTTAACAATCACCGTACAACCTGCAGCTAAGGCCGGAGCAATCTTCCACGCAGCCATAAGCATTGGGAAGTTCCAAGGAATAATTTGTCCTACTACCCCAATAGGCTCATGTAAATTAATGCTTACCGTGTGCTCATCGTGTTCCGAGATGGTTCCTTCTTCCGAACGAATAACACCTGCGAAATAACGGAAATGATCAACCACCAACGGTAAGTCGGCAGCGCGCGTTTCGCGGATAGGCTTCCCATTGTCAATGGTTTCAACGGTTGCTAAATACTCGAGGTTGTCTTCAATGACTTGAGCAATCTTCAATAAAATGTTGCTTCGTGTAGCCACCGAGGTTTTGCTCCATGTTTTGAAGGCTTCGTGTGCGGCATCAAGCGCAAGCTCAATGTCTTCCTTGCCCGAGCGCGCAGCTTGTGTAAATGCTTTGCCATCTACCGGAGAAATATTATCGAAATATTCGCCTCCAACAGGTGGTACAAATTTCCCACCGATGTAATTGTCGTACTTTGCTTTGAAAGTCGGACGGTTTGCTAAGTTTCCCATTTAGTCGTGTTTTTTAGTTAGACCGCAATGTGTTTCCTTTCTCATATTTGAGTCTTGAAATTTGTCCGATTGACTAGCACAAAATTCCCATTTCACTCGTAAACAGTGTTTCGGAAGGACAAGATTGTATTTTTGAGATAAGCGCAAAGCCTCATGCACAAACTAGAAACAGTAAAACTTACCTCGGTAGATAAGCTAAGTACGTCGGTCGAACACCGCACGCGCTTTGCCTTAGACCAATGTGAGTTTAATGTTTTCGAAACACATGAGCAGGCTGAGAAGGTAAAATTGAAGTTCGAAGGATTTACCATAACCTCTATGCTGCGCGGCAAAAAGGTGCTTCACAACCAGGAGGGTTCGTTAGATTATGTGCCCGGACAAACCTTTATGCTCAATGCCTACGAAGACATGGTCATTGATTTTCCAGATGCCAAATGGACGGCACCGACCCAGTGTACCGCCTTGGTTTTGGATTCGGGTTATTTGCAACGTCATATCGATTACTTGAACGAACACGCCGTTCGCGATAAAGAGCTCGATAAGATGTGGTCGTTAGACAATGGTTATTTTTTGAAGAACGACGAAACCATTGCTGCCATTGGTAACAAATTGGTGAAGCTATTTTCGGGCAACGATCCGCTTAAGGAAGTATTGATTGATTTAAAGTTGAAGGAATTGTTATTGGCCATCATGCGTCAGCAAAACATGCAAGCCCTTCAGCATCCAACCATTGCCAAACACGTAAACGAACGCTTACTTGCGGTAGTGGAATACATTCGAAAGAACGCTACTGAAGAATTCAATATTCAGCAGTTAAGCAAGATGGCGTATATGAGTAAATCGTCGTTTTACCGCATGTTCTCGAACGAATTTGGTATTTCTCCGAATAAGATGATTCTCATTGAAAAAATAAACCTAGCCAAAGCCATGATTTCAAGTGGAGCCATGGCCATGAAAGAGGTTTGTTTTGCTTCGGGGTTCTCTGACCCGAATTATTTTTCACGGGTTTTTAAGAAATTGGAAGGATTAACCCCCATGGAATACCGCGCCTTAGTGGCCCAAAAAGGGTAGGCCTTTTTCGGTTTTCAACGGCTCTTTTTCTTGATTTTCAAACCTCTTACCTTCTTTCCTCCGCTGCCTGTTCAAAAGTCATTTTCGTTCACACTAGGTTAATAGTTCATCTTTGTACCTTCCTATTACCAAAAAACACCACCTATGCAATCCAACGAATACCTATTCCTTAAAGCCCGTATCAAAGCCGTTAATCCTACTTGGTCTGAGGCAGAAATTGAAAATGAAGTGAAGCGCTTAACAAGCGGCAATGGCGAATTAGAAGACGCCGATGAAGGTTGTTTGTACTGCGGTTCTTAATTCTAGTTTTGTTTATCGAAATAGCAACGAGCAAGGGCCAAGTGCCCTTGTTTTTTTTGCTCGTCCATTTTGTTCAGCAAAGCAACCATCATGCTTAATCGGTAATTCCGCGATAGAAAAGGAGTGTTGCGCTCGATGAAATTCCAAAAAAGTGCATCCCATGTTTTCTCCCACGGCTCTCCTTTTTTGTAATGACTCATTTTAAAAATATAGTTCGAGCCGCTCATGTATGGCTTAGTGCTCATAAGTCCACCGTCAGCAAATTGCGACATGCCATACACATTCGGAACCATCACCCAATCGTAGGCGTCGATATAAAAAGTCATGAACCATTCGTACACTTCATGTGGATGCACTTCGCTGAGAAACATAAAATTGCCCAGCAACATCAGGCGCTCTATGTGATGTGAATAGGCGTTTTCGCGAAGCCCTTTCAAGCAATCGTCAATGGGACGAATACCCGTTTCACCTTCCCAAAATCCACGTGGTAATTTTCGTTCGTGTTGAAAGAAATTCGAGTTGCGCTCTTGCACACCTTTCAACACATAAACCGCGCGAATAAATTCGCGCCATCCCAAGATCTGTCGAACAAATCCTTCCACATTATTTAATTCAGCGTTTGAATTCACTACAGCTTCAACGCATTCCTGAGGTGTAAGTAAACCCACATTCAAGTAGGGAGAAATAACAGAATGAAAGAGCCACGATTCATTCGGAACAATAGCGTCTTGGTAGGTTCCGTAATCGGTTATTTTATATTGAACGAAATACTGCAAAGCGGCCTTCGCTTCCTGGCGCGTAGTGGCATAGGTGAAGTTTTCAGATGAACCGACATGATGCGAGAAATGCGCTTCTACATAAGCCGTTGCTTCTTGCACATAGGCATTGTTCTGCGCCCTATACGGCTTAGGAAAAACCATTCCTTTTGGGGCTTTGGCGCGATTTTCTGTGTCGAAGGTCCACTTACCGCCAACGGGCTCGTCGTTTGCTTCGAGTAGAATTTTTCTCTTTTTTCTCTCATGAATGTAAAAGTCATTCAGGAAGAATTTTTTCTTTTCGAAATACGCCGTCAGCTCTTCTTCGGTATTGTAAAAATTGGGCGAGTCAAAGCGTTTCGTTTTCAGTTCCAATCGATTCGCCCACCTGGTTATTTTTTTTTCGAGATTGAAATCAACCGTGTCTATCCAACACAACTCGTGGGCACCGAGGGTCTTCAATTCTTGTTCAATCTGAAGGGAAGAGGCCTGCTCATGTGAAATATATTTCCAGTTGGAAGAAAGGGCAGACTGCTCTTCCAGAAAGGCTTTCATGCTTGCGCGATGCAAGATTATTTTTTTCTTGTGGAAAGGGTATTGCGAAAAGAAAAGGGGTTCTTCGATTAGCAACAGCCAATCGCATGAATAGAATAGTTCATGCTCTTCAAACAGTTGGTGCGGAAAAACCAATCCAACCTTCATGCTCGTTTCGAAATTTTATTGTTTGAAACACTGCGCTGTCTGCTGCATTTAAATCGACTGTCTTCGTTCAATGAATCGCTGCGCAGCATGATGTGTTTCGTAGCGCGACCACTCACACGCTTGCGCCACATCTTAAACGAGGTTCGCTTCATGTGTTTGCGCATGATTTCTATAACTTCAGATTCGCTTACCTGAAATTGCATTTCAATGGCTTCAAACGGGGTGCGATCTTCCCACGCCATTTCAATGATGCGATCAATGTCTTCAATACTGAGATGCACCTGATTTCGCAGCCAAATAATTTTTGTTTCCACGAAGGGAAAACAACGAAATCGCCAATAAGTTTAGAGGAATTACAATCCGCTGGAAATGCTGATTAACTCAGAGCGGATGCGAATCAATTTCGTTTGAATGTCGCTGCTTTCTCGCTCTTCTGTTTTGCCGCGTAGGGCGTTTTTTGCGCCTTCTAAGGTGAACCCTTTTACACGCACCAACTCGTGAATGCGCTTGAATAATTCAATGTCTTTTTTGGTATAGATACGATTGCCCTTGCTGTTCTTACGAGGCTGTAGTTGCGGAAATTCTTTTTCCCAAAAACGCAACAACGAAGCGTTCACATCAAACATCTCAGCCACTTCACTAATGCTGAAGTAAATTTTCTCTATCTCAAACGTCTTAGACATACTTAAAAGGTCATCCGGTTAGTCGAAGCTTTGGTTCGCATTTGCAGCGCGTTGCAAAACTTCTTCGTATTGTTCAGGTGTAATATCGTTGTAAAAATAGAACGCCGGGTCCACTTTTACACCATTTCTTATCACTTCGTAGTGCAAATGGGGTCCGGTAGAGGCACCTGTATTGCCTACAAGCCCTATCAATTGGCCTCTTTTAACGTGTTCGCCATTTTTCACCAATATCTTACTCATGTGTCCATAAAGGGTCTCATACCCGTATCCGTGCTGAATAATGATGTTATTTCCGTAGCCTGTAAGTATCTGTTCTACCTTTTCTACCACTCCGTCGCCGGTAGCGTAAATCTCGGTTCCGACGTCGGCGGTGAAATCTAATCCGGTGTGCAGCTTAGCGACTTTGTAAATCGGATGAATGCGGTAGCCGAAACCCGAAGAAATACGTTCTAAATCTTTGTTGGAAACCGGTTGAATAGCCGGAATACTTTGGAGCATGGATTCTTGGTTGCGAGCGAGGGAATAAATCTCTTCGTAGCTTTTGCTTTGCGAAACCAACATTTCCTGAATCTTTCTAATTCTATAGCCCGTTTCTTCAATGTCTTTATCGGCCGAGTAATCGCCTTTTCCTTTCGAACTAACTCCCGAGTAGGTTCGCTTGTATGGCGCGGCACCAAAGATGGCGCGATATACATTTTCGTCGCGCTTCTCTAAATCGCCAGCGAATTTTTCCAAGGTATCGAGCTTATTGTTGAAGGCGTCTAGTTGATTCTCTAAATAGGAGATTTTGCGTTCAAGGTTTTTTGTCTCAGGATCCTTGAAAAACGACGCGTACAGCACAATGCCAATTCCGCCCAAAACCACGCCCGCCAAGACGTAGCGCAAGACTATCCAGGTGTAATCACGAAGGGTATAGGTGATAGCCTCGTAATTCAACGTGGTGGGATTGAAGATGTACTTGTACTTAAACTTGCGCATGTCCTGCGAATTTACGTAGGTTTTTAAATGCATCTTCACTTAGAGGTGCGTAAATTTGCCGCCATGATGACAGCGAAAGAAATTCGACAAACCTTTTTAGATTATTTCAAATCGAAAGAACACCACATCGTTCCTTCTGCACCCATAGTGGTAAAGGGCGATCCTACGCTTATGTTCACCAATGCGGGAATGAACCAGTTCAAAGATTTGTTCCTCGGACACGGTACCATCGAATTTCCGCGTATCGCGAATTCACAAAAATGTTTGCGCGTTAGCGGCAAGCACAACGACTTGGAAGAAGTAGGGGTAGATACCTACCACCACACCATGTTCGAGATGTTGGGCAACTGGTCGTTTGGCGATTATTTTAAAAAGGAAGCCATTGAATGGGCTTGGGAATTACTAACTGAAGTTTATAAAATTCCGAAAGATCAATTGTATGTGACGGTGTTCGAAGGCGACGCCAAAGAGGGTCTTGAATTCGACCAAGAGGCCTACGATATCTGGAAAGCGCGCATTGCAGAAGACCGCATCATCTACGGAAATAAAAAAGATAATTTTTGGGAAATGGGCGACACCGGGCCATGTGGTCCGTGTAGCGAAATACACGTCGATATTCGTTCGGCCGAAGAACGCGCCAAAGGCGACGGAAAAGAATTGGTGAACGCCAGCCACCCGCAAGTGATTGAGATTTGGAACAACGTGTTCATGCAGTTTAATCGTAAAGCAAACGGCGAATTGGAACCACTTCCTAACAAACACGTCGATACCGGAATGGGCTTCGAACGTTTGTGCGTTGCGCTGCAAGGCAAACAATCGAATTACGATACCGATGTGTTCACACCACTCATTGAACGCATTTCGAAAATTTCTGGTGTGACCTACACCCGCAGCGATTCGAAACAAGACATTGCCATTCGCGTTATTGCCGACCACGTGCGTGCAGTTTCGTTTACCATTGCAGACGGACAGCTTCCGGCAAGCGGCGGAGCGGGTTATGTGATTCGTCGCATCCTACGTCGCGCAATTCGTTACGGATATAGTTTCCTCAACAGAAAAGAAGCATTTATTTTCGAATTAGTGGAAGTATTGGCTTCAGA
>Ga0172372_10002922_pt1 | contig 25566 bp, 19 predicted proteins | sample LakKiv5m_2_FD_114544 | JGI IMG/M metagenome (GOLD analysis project Ga0172372, IMG submission 114544) | Freshwater microbial communities from Kabuno Bay, South-Kivu, Congo - kab_092012_9.5m | ecosystem: Environmental > Aquatic > Freshwater > Lake | place: Democratic Republic of the Congo...
GTTCTCAATCACAACCGTGTAATCCCCCGCATCGAGGGGTGTGACACCTGAAAGCGGCAGGGACGGCGAAGATGAACCGACCGGCAGGAGACCGCGGAACCACTGGTAGCCGGTGATCCCGAAAGGAGAGTCGGCGGCGATGGAGAGTTCTGCGGAGGCTCCAACCAGCACGCGGAGGTCGACCGGTTGGCGCGTGATGAAGGGCTGTGGCGACCGCAGTCGGAAGGAGTACGCGCCGGAATAATCAGGGCTGTTGCCGCCGGGGTAGACCACCACGGTGTAGGTCCCGTCCAAGGGAAGGTCGTAGCGGCCTGGATCGTATCCGTCCAGGTAGTCGCAGCACATCAGGTAGTTCCCATCCGGGCGGAGGATGTACCAATACATGCAGCAGCGATCGGCGCCCAGGTCGTCAAGGTAGAGCGTCTGGCCCGCCGTCCCGGTGAAGGTGTAGTAGTCATAGGCGCCGGCGTACTCGAGCTTGCCGGCGCCGGGAGTCGCGACTCCACCGATCGAATCGGCGCTCACGATCTGGTCGATGCCGACCGTGAAATGGCCATCCGACGGAATCGACCGGATCTGGAACGAGAAGTTTCCGACGTAATCCGGCGAGGCCCCCGCGGGGTAGACATAGACCGTATACGTTCCGGTGACGCCCAGCGTGTAGCGGCCGGGGTCCGAACCATCGAGCCGGTCGCAGCACATGAAGTAATTCCCGTTTGGATCCCGGATCTGCCAATCGAGGCAGCATTGTCCGGCGCCGAGGTCCTCCAGGTAGACGACATCTCCCGCGGTGCCGTGGAAGGTGTAAAGGTTGTATCCACCCGGGTGGCTGATCGTACCGGCTCCCGCGACGGTGGTGCCACCGATGGAGTCCGCGGCGACGACCTGATCGTAGCTGATGGGGAAGGTGGGATCCGGGGGAATCGTGCGCACGCGGAAGGAGTAGCTCCCCAGCCATTCGGGGACGGCCCCGGCCTGATAGACGTAGATGGTGTGTTCGCCGGTGACTCCCACCTGGTAACGACCGACGTCATTGCCATCGAGTCGGTCGCAGCACATCAGGTAGTTGTTGTTCGGATCGCGGATCTGCCAGTCGATGCAGCATTGGGAGGCACCGAGGTCCTCGAGGTACAGCACGTCCCCGGCCTCCGCGGTGAAGTGGTAGATGTCGTTGACCCCTGCCGATTCGATGCGCCCGGCGCCCGGGGTGGCGTTCGCGCCGATGAACCCATCCGAAACGGTTTCATCGATGGCGAGGGTCATCGGGATCTCCGGCGGGAGGACGTGGATCTTCAGGGAATACGGGCCAGCCCATTCCCGGTAGGAGTTCACCGGGAACACGCGCAGGCGGTACGTCCCGAGCTTCGTCAAACCGAGGCGACCCGGGTCATATCCATCGACGCGATCCCAGAACACGTACCCACCATCGGGATCCGCAAGGCTCCAATCGATGCAACAGGCGGCGACGCCGCGATCCTCGGCGTAGATGAGCGCGGGTTCGGTGAGGGTGAAGGTATAAACGTCCTGCTCGCCGGGATTCTGGAGTGCGCCGGCACCCGGGGTTGCCGCGGCGTTGATGGAATTCTCGACGATGTCGAGCGGGAAGCTGACTTCGAAGGTTTCGTCCGGACCTGAGGGAAGGATCGCGAATGAATACTTGGCAATCGACTCGCCGGTTCCATAGACGGTGAGGATGTACGTTCCATCCTCGGGGAGTTGGATTCGGCCGGCGTCGGTGTCGTCCCAGCAGGAGTGGCCCAGCCGATGGCTGAAGAGTTGCGTGCCGCCGGGGCTGGTCAGGGTCCAAAACGTCGCGCAGCCATTGCCGTAGACCTCGTCGAGGAAGATCCAGTCGCCGGTGGTACCGGAGAATGTGTACACGTCCTCATTGCCGGGAGTGCCAATGGCGCCCGCTCCGACGGCGGCTGAAGAACCGATGAGACCGGGAGCGATGACATCGCCCAGGGCAATGTCGAACGTGTCGCGAGCCACCGGCCAGAGGCGGAAGGCGTAGGGACCGAAGCGGGTGTCGATGGTCCACACGCGGAGGGTGTAGGTGCCATCGATGGGCAGGGTGATGGTTCCTGGGTCGCCGTCATTCCAACATCCGAAGCCCAGCCAATGGTGGAAGAGTTGGGTGCCGTCCGGGGCGGTCAGGGACCATTGCGTGAAGCAGGCGTCGCCGGCCTGTTCGTCGAAGAACACCCGTTGCCCGGCAATCGCGCTGAAGGTGTACAGGTCGGCATCGGCGGGGACTTCGAGGTTTCCTGCGCCGGCCACGGGAGCGCCGTTGATCGAGCCTTCGGTGACATGGTCGCCCACACTGATCGCGAAGGTGAGGGGTTCCGGGACCTGGGTGACCCGGAAACCGTAGCCGGTATCGGAGGCGTCGGTGGTGAAGATGCGGAGGCGGTAGCTCCCGGTCTCCGGGAACTGGATGAGGCCCGTGTGGCCATCATTTCCACAGCCGCCACCGAGCCAGTGGTGGAAGACGGTCGCCCCGGAAGGAGCGATGAGTTGCCATTGAAGGGCACACGCGTTGCCGCTGTGCTCGTCGAAGTACACCCATTCACCAGCGGTGCCCGTCAGGCTGTACAGATCCAGGCCTTCACCTTCGGAAAGGACGCCGGCTCCGACATTCGGGAGATTGGCGGCCACGGCAGTACCAAAGGCCAATGGGTGGACCACGGTGACCACGACCGAGTCACTGGTCGCGTAGCCGGCGGCGTTGCTGACCATGCAGGAATAGGCCCCACGATCGGCATCCGTGACGGAAGCGAGTTCCAGGGTTGGCCCGGTTGCGGAAGGGATCCGGACGCCGTTGTGACGCCACTGGTAGGCGAAGGGGCCGTCGCCGGTGGCGTTCGCGGTCAGGGTCACGCCGGCGCCCAGGGGAACTTCCGAGGCTTCCGGCGTGACGGCGACCTGCGGGGCGTTTTCCGGGATCAGTTGGAGGTAGTCGATGTCGCCCGATTCCGCAGAAATCCGAAGTGTCACGGTGCCGGTGAGGTCCACGAGGACGTCGCCGGATTCGTTCTGGAGGGGAAGGAAGCGGTTGTTGGAGCGGCCCTGGGCAGCGCTGCCGGTGAATCGCCCGATCTCGACGGCGGACTGGGACGGAGTGCCGTGGCCGGCGGTGACGACGGAGAGGCGTGCGGAAAGGGGGCGAGATCCGCCGGAGGACATCGCCGCGATGATGCGGTAACGGCCGGTTGGGACCTCGCGGGTGTAATTGAACCACTCATTGCCGGCGATTCCGGCGAGGCGATACGAGATGTTCGCTTCCCACGGGCCCCGATCGGATTCCACGGCGGAATTCAGGACGATGGGCTGGTTGGGTGATTCGCCGATGCGGTAGAGGTCATCGGCCGAGGTTGCTGTGGACCGGCTGAAATCGATGCCGTTGACCGCGCTGAGGCCGGCGGCGGCTCCGCCTGGGTAGGGCATGCTGGAAGTGGAGGCCACGGTCTGGCCGCTGTCGTGATCGAAGTCTTCGGCCTCGATGACGAAGCTGTCTCCGGTGCCACCGCCCGTCGTGGAGGATCGGCACCAACCCGAGCCGCCGGCGTTCGCGAGCGCGGCGATCTCCGCTTCGGTGAATGCACGGTTGGCGACGAAGACTTCATCGATATCGCCCGGGAACTTGTAAGCCGACGTGCGAAGGACGCCCCACTCTCCGATCTTGGCCGTGTATCCGGGCGTTCCGGCGAGGACCTTGCCAGCCCCGATGGTGGTCGACCGGTCAAGGACCCCGTTCTTGTAGATCTTCAAGGTGCCGGTCGCGGTCTCCCATGTCCCTGCGATGTGCATCCAGGTATTGGCCGGGATGACGTTGAGGCTGGCCAGTCCGCCGTACGTGCCATCGGAGAACTGCACCCAGAAGGACCCACGGAGGGCGGACCCGGACTCCCCGAGGTAAAGGATGAAGCGGTTGTCGAGTTGCGGGGTCGTGTTCCACTGGGAGACGATCCCGGCGACCGTGCCGGAGATGTTGTCGCGACGGATCCAGGCGCCGACGGTGATCCCGGTGGCGGCGTCCAGGGCATTCAGCGAGCCGATGGAGACGTAATCGTCCGATCCATCGAGGGCGAAGGCCTGGCCGACGCGGCCGAAGGTGTAGGTGGCGCCGTTGGCGAGGGTGGCTGCTGTTCCGCCGGTTTCAGTGGCGGTGGTGGCGTCCCCGGTCCACCACCCCACGACCCCCGTGGGTTGCGGAGCACACGGAACGGTCACCTCGGCGAAGCTGGAAGCGACCTTGAGGTTGTCGACCACGAGCGCACCCGCGTCGGCGGACTGGATCCAGTGGAAGGCGTCGATGCCGGAAGCGACGGGCAAGAGGTCAGCAGCTGTGACCGTGTGGATGGCGGTCTCGGCATGGGTGGGATTGACCCACAGGGTCGACGCGCCGGTCAGCGGTACGAATCGGACGACCACCTGATAGGTCTCGCCCACGGCGAGGTTGACCGGAAGACCTGTGGACGTGGGGACGAGTGCGGATGCCCCGATCCGCAGGCGGAAACTGCCCGAAGTGGCACCGTCCGTGGTGGCAATGATGCCGGCGCGCGGGGTGCCTGAGGCATCGGAGAACTGGGCGAAGACAGCCCCGGTTGCGGTAGGCAGGCCGGTGGCTCGCAGGTCAAACGAAGTTCACAAGGTTGTCGCGGCATGAGGACCACTGGCGAGTGGGGCGCGGACGGATTCCGTGCCGGTGGGCGCCAGGGTGAGCAAGCCTCCCGTGGTCGTGAGTTCGCCGGCGGCGCCGCTGAGCGTCGTCCATGGGGAACCGGCGGTGCCGGTGAGGACAGACGCGTCCGGATAGGGGAAGGGCTCCGAGAGGAAGGTTGCGGCAGAGACACCAATGCAACCGAGTGCCGCGGAGACGGCACGGATGAGCCAAGGCTTCATGGTACGAGTCAGGAGGCGCACAACGGCCAGCGGAGGGCTCCGTACTGGAGAAGCACCTCAGGATTGTGCATAAGACTGATTACTCAGAATTGGGCTGGCTTGTCCAACCCTCAGTTGGTTTCTTGGGCTGAAGGCCGGGTGCCCTCACCCGGCGTGCTCCACGATTCGCCGCGTGGGGCAAGGATCAACCCCAAAGAAAAAGGGCCGCCGATGCGGATCGGCGGCCCTTGGTTGGCTGAAAATGGTGAGTCGCGCAGGGCTCAGGCGCCAGCGGTCTGTCCGGCAGCACCCGGCTGCTGTTGCACCTGGAATACGGGAATGGCGTAGCGCAGCTTCATGACATCATCGACGAGGATCTCGACCCAGTAGGGTCCGGGTTCCTTGAAGGTGAGGTTCTGGATGCCGACGACGGTCGTGGCAGAGAACACGGGATCGTTCAGCTGGAACTTGGAGTCGGACTTGGTGAGGACCGTGGTTGAGTCGGAGCTCAGCACGCGCACGGATTGGGTGAAGTTGCCCTTGCCGGCGGTCCAGCGGTTGACGATCAGCAATTGCTGGGCGGTGATCGGGAACTGGGGCGACAGGACCTGGCTGAGAACCCCCAGCATGATCAGGTTGCCATTGGCTTCCTGGCGGATGTTGTCACAGACCAGCGAGCTCTGGAGATCGGGTAGGATGCGATTCGGCGTCATTGATGGGCCGCAACAAAACAGGCGCGGGGTCAGGGGTCAAGGCCGTGCATGCAGAACTTGGCCCGGGGGTTGCATTCGAAAGGTGCCGGTCCGGGGCGGACCGGTCACGCCCGTGTCGCGAATGGATGACTCCCGGGAGTCGACGCCAACGTCCGGTGATCAATGACTGGCAGCCCTTCAGCGTGGCCCGAAGCAGTAGACGGAGCCGTCGTCGCTGCCGATGAGGAGGTGGTTGTCGACGATGGCGGGGGAGCTTTGGATGGGCTGGCCGATCTCGTACTTCCAGAGTTCGGAGCCGTCGGCGAGGGAGACGACGTAGAGTCGGCCGTCGTCGGATCCGAAGAAGACCTTGCCGTCGGCGACGACGGGGGAGCTTTCGACCTTGCCACGGGTGGCGAAGGTCCAGACGGGCTTGCCGTCGGCGCGTTGGACGCAGTGCAAGCGCTTGTCGCGGCCGCCGAAGAGGACGCGATCGGCGGTGATGGCCGGAGAAGTGGCGTAGGGGAAGGCGCGGTCGCGGTAACGCCAGTCGATCTTTCCGCTGGTGAGGTCGATGCAGAGGAACTCGTTCTCGTAGTGGCCGACGTAGGCCTTGCCGCCGGCGATGGCCGCGGAGCCGATGATGGGGGCGCCGGCTTCGACCTCGCGGGCCTTGGTCCCGGTGGCGAGGCTGAGGACGTGGACAATGGTGTCGCATCCGCCGAAGGCCGTGACGCCGTCGGAGATGGCGGGGGAGCCATTGATGTAGTTGCCGGTTTCGTAGACCCAGTTGGTCTTACCGGTGTCGGCGTTCAGGGAGTAGAGCTTGAAGTCGTAGGAGCCGACGAGGATCGCCTTGGGCTGGCCGGGGGCCGGGATGTACCAGGAGGCGCTGCTCTTGATCTTCTCCTCGAATCCCTGGGACCAGATCTTCGCCCCCGTGTCGGCGTTGAGCGCGTAGAAGTTCGTGTTCACGTCGCCGATGAACAGGCGGCCGTCGAGGAGGAGCGGCGAGGCTTCGATCGGGCCACTGGCTTCGAAGGCCCAGCGTCGGGTACCGTCCTTGAGGTTGAGGCAGTAGACATTCGAGTCGCCGGAACCGACAAAGACACGTTCGCCGACGATGGCAGGCGAGGACATCACCGGACCGCCTGACTTGAAGGTCCAGAGCAGCTTGAGGGGTGCCTGGATCTTGGCCGTGGAAACGCCGGTGAGGGCGGGATCGCCGCGGAACATGGGCCAGTCGGGCCCTGCGTGAACGGCGGAGACACCGGCCAGGAGAGCGATGGCAGCGGAGACCGGGAGTAAGCGCAGCAGCGGGTTCATGTTGCGGGTGGGACAGGGGTCAGTCGTTGAACAGGAACTGGAAGTCTTCGAGCGAGAGATTATTCGCGAATGTTTCCTCGCCCAGGATGTCGTCGGCGAGGGCCTTCTTCTGCTTCTGGAGGGCGCGGATCTTCTCCTCGAGGGAGTCCTTGATGAGGAGTCGGTAGGCGATGACCTTCTGGGTCTGCCCGATGCGGTGGGACCGGTCGATGGCCTGGGCCTCGACGGCCGGATTCCACCACGGATCGAAGAGGACGACGTAGGAGGCGGCCGTGAGGTTGAGGCCGAATCCACCCGCCTTGAGCGAGATCAGGAAGACGGCGTTGCCTTCGGCGGCCTGGAATTCGCGGACAAGGGCGCCGCGGTCCTCGGTTTCGCCGGCGAGGAAGAAACTGTTCCATTGCCGGGCGTGCATCTCGGACTGGAGGAGTTCGAGGAGCGACACGAACTGCGAGAAGATGAGGACCTTCTGGCCCTGTTCCATGAGGGGTTCGAGCTGTTCGATGAGGGCCTCCACCTTCGCGCTGGGCGCGGTGGATTCGGGTTGGACCAGTTTTGGATGGCAGCAGATCTGGCGGAGTCGCAGCAGCGAGGTGAGCAGGTTGAAGCGTTCCTGTTGCAGTTGCTTCGACGTGCCGACGCGCAGGAGGACCTGCTGGGCGCGCTTGAGTTCGGCGCGGTAGAGGGTCTGTTGCTCACCTTCGAGGTCGCAGAAAAGATCCTCCTCGATGCGGTCGGGCAGGTCACGGGCGACCTGCGATTTGGTCCGGCGCAGGAGGAAGGGGCGGACGCGGGCCGAGAGGCGTCGACGGGCGAGGGGATCCTGTGCGGAATCGAACTGCTTCTGGAAGGTGCTGCGGTTTCCGAGGACCCCCGGCATGGCGAAGGACATGAGGCTCCAGAGGTCCAGCAGGCGGTTTTCGATCGGTGTACCGCTGAGCACGAGGCGGTGCTCGGCTCGGAGGGTCTTGGCGATCATGGCGGTGACCGACGATGGATTCTTGATGTACTGGCCTTCGTCGAGGACGGCTGCGAGGAAATGCTGCTCCGCGAGGGCTTCGCCGATCATCCGGAGCTGGTTGTAATTCAGGATGTGGATGTCGGCCTCGTTCAGGCGCCGCGGCATGGAATCCAGTTCGGCTCCCTTCCAGGCACGGACGCGGAGGTCGGGGGTGAAGCGGGTGGCTTCGGCGCGCCAGTTGTCACACACGGATTTCGGGCAGACGACGAGCACGGGCGGGACGCCACTGGAGAGGGTGCGTGGCTTGCGTTCGCGCGTGTTCTCGAACGCCTTCAAGGGCAGCCGGCCTGCGGCGGATTCTTCCCGGAGCCAGGCGATCCACGTGAGCGTCTGGAGGGTCTTTCCGAGGCCCATGTCGTCGGCCAGTACGCCGCCAAAGCCATTGGTCGCGAGGTAGGCGAGATAGTGGAAACCTTCGAGCTGATAGGGCCGGAGTTCGGCGTGCACGGACTCGGGCCGTTGCGGGTTGACCTGGGTCCGGATCTGCTCCGTGCGGACGCGGATGCGTAGCAGGGTTTCCTCCGGCAGCAGGCCGCGGGCCGCGTCGGTGTCGATCTGGACCACATGCAACCGCTGGGTTTCCGTGGAGAGATCGTGGGGGCTGAGTCCGAGACGGGCGAGTTGTTCGTCCTCGGCGGCGGTCAGCTGGAATTCCAGTCGACGCCAGCCCTTGTTGGCGAGGCGCACCCAGCGTCCGCGGGCTTCGAGAAGCAGCTTGAGCTCCTCCTTCGTGAGCGTGGTGTCACTGACGTCGAGCACCACGCGCAGGTTGAACCAATCGATGGAATCGGTCTCGGCGACCGCCAGGCGGACATGCCCGCTGACCTCGGCGTGCGTGAAGGAGGCCAACTCGCCGCGGAGCTCGATGTCGATTTCCTTGGGAAGCGATTGCAGCCACGGCACGAACTTCTCGGGGAACACGCGGGTGACGCGCAGGACCCACAGTTGCCGGGCGAAGTCCCAACGGAAACCTCCGGCCTCGACGTGGGCATGGATCCCGGCGAGATGCGTGCGATCGACGGTGACGATGCGATCATCGGCCGGCGGCGGTGGGGGCGGCGCAGGCGCATCCCCGGGCCGCGGTGCGGCGGGGTCTTGCCATTGGAGTCCATTCCAACGTTCCACCGTGGTGGCATCCGGAGAGACGCCCAGGACTTCGAGGGTGCAGTGCTCGGCTTCGGACCCGTGCGTGAGTTGTCGGAGGTCGAGGCGCAGCAACGGCCGCAAGGGAATCAGCCGGACGCGATCCACCAGACGCGGCGGGAGGTCGAGTCCCAGGTTGCGGAGGAATCGAACCCCGCCGCGCGATTCGACGGCGGCGGCCGGGACGGTGGTTTCCGTGTTGATGGCCATGAGGCGGTCGTCGACCGCGGGGCCGGTGAACACGGAGTCATCGGTCAGGAAGAGGGTTGGATCGCCTGGGAAACTGGCGTGGACCGCGGGGGCAGGGGAACCGTCGGGTTGGAGGAGTCGGAGTCGGTAGTCGCCCTGGACGTCGTCCGGGGGCGTCAGGCTCCAGCGGAGGGGTTGGTTCGGGCGGATGAGCGGTTCGCCCTCGTTGCTGACAAGTCGGCTGTTCAGCCCCGGTTGACGGAAGAGGAAGGAGAGCGTACGTCGCGCGGTTGGTTCGGAGGGGTTCAGTACGGGTTTCTTGTACCCGTTGACGGCCAGGCATTGCTGGAAGGCGTGCCAGAGCAGGAGTCCTTCGGGCGCGACCATGCCACGACCGACGTGCGTCTGGCTGAAGCGCTCGAACTGGTGCGCCTTCATCGTCTCGAAGTCATCCGTGGAACCCCGACGCCATTCGAGCAGGGCCTCGCCGTTCGTGAACCGGATCCGCAGATCCGTGGAGCCGACGGCGGTCGCGTCATCGGTGGAGGGAATCCCCCACGTCGACAGGACCTGCCGCCAATGTTCGATTTCCTGCTGACGCCGTTCGTGGGCGATGCGGCGTCGGAGGGGCTCCAGGTCGGAGATGGGTTTGAGGAAGTCGGGGATTCCGGTGCCCTTGTCCTCGGCGTGCAGGGCGAGGTGGAGCCAGAACTCGTATTCGTCGGCCGGAAGGGAGCGCCAAAGCTGGATGCCGTCGAAGTTGGTGGTGGAACCGGTGGGCTTGGCGAGCTTGAGCTGTTCGAGCTCAAGTCGGGGAATGGCCGGACGCTTGCCGAAGCGCCGGAACAGGTCGCTCACCTGCGCCAGGAACGCACGATGCTCAGCCGTGGGCGTGATCCCGCGGGCAATCAGGCGTTCTTCCAGGGGGCCGGGCTTCGCCGACACCGGAGCGGATGTCTTGGGCGCGGGGGGTGGCGCTGCCGCTGATCGGGTCGCCACGGCAACGGCGGAATCAGCCACAGCGATCGGGAGGGATTTGCCCGTGGTAGGAACCGAAGCCTCCTTCGCGGGGGCCGCGGCCTTGCGGGTGGGTGTCTTGCGGGCCGCAGGCTTCGGATTGTTGCCTTCGATGAGTTGGTGCCGCGTCAGCAGATGCCGGGTCAGGGCATAGGCATGTTCGCACAGCGGGCCCTCGGGACAGGTGCATTCGGAACGCCAGCCGTTGTCCGAGGCCACAAATCGCAGGCCGACCTCACAGGCGCGCACGCCTCCCACGCTTCCAGCGTACGACTGGTGCGGGTCCAGGCAGCGGATGTTCTGGACGCTGCCCCTGCGGTAGACTTCCTCGCCCTTCTCCCGGATGGGCGGTGGATACAGTCCTAGGGACTGCTCGACCGCCGAGACGTCTGCCAGTGTGAAATCGCGCCAGTCCATGAACACGGACAGTAGTCGGGATCCTGTGCGGGACAAGGGTGGGACTGGTCGCGAACCAAAGTGGGGCGCCAAAGGGCCCCAAAAACCGGTCTGGACGGGTCAACCGTGGCCCGAACTGGAAAGGACGCGGACGAAGTACTTCAGCGTCTGACGCAAGGGCCCGGAGCACGATGGCGTCGACCCGGGCATCGAGCCAGGCCTTGGCCGAAGGCGCAGCGAAGCGGCCCAGCGGCAGTTCTCCTGTCAGGAGTTCGTAGAGGACGACCCCGAGGGAGTAGATGTCGGCGCGGTGATCGACGTTGGACGGTTTCTCCACCTGTTCGGGCGCCATGTAATGCGGGGTCCCAACGCGCGCCCCGGGCATCGTCAGCGTGATGTCGCGGGGGTCTTCGCCGACGAGTTTGGCCACGCCGAAGTCAACGATGCGGACGCGCCCGTGGGCATCGAGGAGCAGGTTCTCGGGCTTGATGTCGCGGTGGAGGACGCCCTGGGAGTGGGCGTATTGGAGGGCGTCGCAGATGCCGGGGATGAGGGCAAGGGCTTCGGTCGGGGAGAAGCGTCCGGAACGCATCGCCTCCCGCAGGTTGACGCCGTCGACGAACTCCATGAGGAGGTAACCCCTGAGATTGTCCGAAGTCGTGGACGGCGACGATGTTCGGGTGCGAAAGGCGGGCAAGGAAACGCGCCTCGCGGTTGAAGCGCTCGGCGAAGGCCGGGTCGCTGCCGAGCGATTGGGGCAGGATCTTGAGGGCATCCGCTCTGTCCGACTTTGCGCCTTAGCGTGAGCCAATTCGTGCCCTTCGTGCCCTTCGTGTTGTTTGTGGTCAAAGGGGCTTTGGCCCAGCAGGCCTCAGGGCTTTGAGCTTCAGGGCGATTGGAAAAGGACTTGCGCTACCAACGCTGAGAGACAGGAATGTGAGCTCACATTTGCTTTCCGAGTCCGGATTCTCGAGCGAAGAGATTCAGCGCATCCTCACCGATCGAAGGATGCTGCACTGGCAGGCCCGTGAGGCAGGGGAGAGCCGACAGCAGTTGGTTCAATCACGAATCAACTACGATCGGTCTCTGAAAGAGACACTGGGCGATGCTGGCTATGAGAGGTATAGGGCGTTGGAAACCCGGAAACGAATCGAGACCAGCGTTCAGGCACTGAAATCCTTGGCATCGGAATCGGGTGTGGCTTTGTGGGAATCCGGTTCCAAGGCAGCTGCAGATCTCACGGTCAAGTACGTCGGGTCGGTCCGCTTGGACGAGCGATGGAATGGCCCGTACGATCCGCTGCCACGACCTACGGGCGGAGTGAGCGGGGCGGAGGAGTTGCGAAGAGATCTGATCGTGCTGGAGTCTGGGGCAACTCAGTTGCTCGCGGAGGCCTCGGGCCTTCTCACTGAAGATGAGTTGTCCGTTCTGAAGCGTCTCATCGATAAGAAAGTGGAAGAAATCACCTATGGCTTCCGCGCATTCACCAGGACTCGCGAGGAACAGCAGGCGGCCAGAGATGCGATTCTGGGAGAACCAAGCAGGAAAGGGCCCGCTCGATCTCCTGGGGATTGGTGCACCGACCGAGACCCAGCCCACGAAGCCTTTCATCGACGTCGCCGCGATTCGGAAATGGGGCTAGCCGCAAGAGACACAAGAAGGCGCAAAAGGAGGGGGGTGAAAACCATCCCACCCGTGAAAAGCAAATGGCGGAGAGGGAGGGATTCGAACCCACGGTAGTGTTTAGCTACTCACGCTTTCCAGGCGTGCGCCTTAAACCACTCAGCCACCTCTCCGCCGAGGGGCGAGACAGTGCGAGAATCGGGGGCCGATGCGCAAATGGATTTTGCGGGGTTTTCGAAGTTCACCGGTTCCGGTTCCACGTCAGCCATCGCTCGATCCACGTGCGCGCGGTGGGCGTGAGGCGGGTGCGGTTGTAGGCGTCGCCACATTGCTGGAGGGCCTCCGCCAGCGTGGGGTAGGGATGGATGACATTCCCCAGCGTCCCCAATCCCATCCCGGCCGCCATCGCCACGGCGACTTCGCCGATCATCTCGCCGGCTCCACTGCCGACGATCGTGGCGCCGACGATGCGGTCGGTGCCCTGGCGGACGAGGATGCGGACGAAGCCTTCGGTGATGCCATCCGTGCGGGCGCGGTCGAGGGCGCGGAAGTGGCGGGTGAAGGGGGTGACCGCGATCCCAGCGATCTGTGCCGAGGCCGGGGTGTGACCGACCTGGGCGACCTCCGGATCGGTGTAGGTGCAGTGCGGGATGTTCAGTCGGCTGACGCGCTTGCGTCCGGGGAAGAGTGCGTTCTGGACGACGGTCCGGGCGGCGAAGTTGGCGGCGTGGGTGAACTGGTGTTCCAGGCAGACATCGCCGGCGGCGTAAATCCGAGGATTCGAGGTGCGGAGGAAATCATCGACGGCCACGGCGCCCCGTTCGGTGAGCGTGACCCCGGCGGTATCGAGGCCGAGGCCTTCGGTGTTTGGGCGTCGACCGGTGGCCACGAGGATCTCATCGGCTTCCAGGCGGCTGGGGCGGGAACCGTGGACGTACTCCAGGTCGAGATGGCCTGCAGGGGTGCGCTGGACGCGCTGGAGGAGCGCGTTCCAGTGGAGTTGGATGCCTTCCTTGGAAAACCGGTTCGCGAGGATGTCGCCGGCCTCGGAGGCGTCGCGGGCCAGCAGGCCATCGCGCCGGGCAAGGAGAGTGACCTCGGAGCCCAACCGGCGGAAGGCCTGGGCGAGTTCGCAGGCGATGGGGCCGGCCCCGAGGACCGCGAGGCGGCGGGGAAGGGTGGTGCGGTTGAAGACGTTCTCGTTGGTGAGCGGGGATGCTTCGCGCAGGCCGGGAACGGGTGGGACATCCGGTCGGGCCCCGGTGGCAATGAGCGCACGCCGGAAGCTCAGGGATTGGCCAGCAACCGTGATGCGGTCGGGTGCGGTGAACTGGCCGTGGCCGATGAACACATCCACGCCCAGATCGCGGAACCGGGCGGCCGAATCATGGGACGCCATCTCCGCCCGGATACGGCGGACTCGGGCCATGACGGCGGCGAAGTCGACGATGGGCGGTGAGGAAGAGATGCCGTAATGGGAGGCGTCGCGGAGGGCCTGGGCGGCGGCGGCGGCGGCGAGGAGGGCCTTGGAGGGGACGCAACCGACGTTGAGGCAGTCGCCGCCGAGCAGGTGTCGTTCGATCAGGGCGGTGCGCGCGCCGATGCCGGCGGCGGAGGCGGCGGCGACGAGTCCGGCGGGACCGCCGCCAACGATGACGAGGTCGTAGCGGTCCTTGGGCGTCGGGTTTTGCCAACCGGACGGGTGGACGAGGTCGGCCAGTCGTTGGTCCGACTCGTCGTTGGGCAGCAGACCCAGGGGATGGTTGAGTTCCGGGTTCATCCGATCCGCCGGTGCAGGGCGGCGCGTGCGATCCGTGTCACGAGGATCGTGACGGCCAAGGTGGCGACAAACCCAAGCCCGTAAAGGGTCCATTCCATGGGTGTTCGCGTGTGTTGGGTCGTCTTGCCCTGGAGGATGGCTTCGCCGGCAACGGATCCCACGTACACATACAGGGCGGTGGCGGGCAGCATTCCCGCACAGGAGGCGAAGACGTAATCGCGCAGACGCACCTGCGTGAGGCCGAGGCCGTAGTTGAGCAACGAGAACGGGAATACCGGGGAGAGGCGGAGGAGACCAACGATCTTCCATCCCTCGGTGCCGATGGCGGCGTCGATGGCGGCGAAGCGGGGGTGGCCCTGGAGTCGCTTCTGGATCCAGTCGCGGGCAAGGAAACGTCCGGTGAGGAAGGCGGCCGTGGCGCCGAGGGTGGAGCCGATGGAAGTCCAGAGGGTGCCCCAGATCGGACCAAAGAGGACTCCGGCGGCGAGTGTCAGCAGGGATCCGGGCAACAGGAAGACGCAGGCGAGGACGTAGGCGAGGATGAAGAGCACGGGAGCCCATGGCCCTTGGTCGCGGACCCACTGGATCAACTTCGGGATGGGCAACCACCGGGCGGCGGCAAAAAGCGCGACGGCCAGCAGAAGGAACAGGACAACGCGGAGGGACAAGGAAGCCCAGTTTCTTCGGGAGGTGGGCGGGGCCTCAGCGGTGCTCACGGCTTGGAGGTGTCGTTGAGCGACCAGTCGTATTCGGTGAACCGGACCTTCAACTCCCTCGAGTTCACCACGGCGGCGTCGGCCGGAGGCATCCAACGGCTGAGGACCTCGGGTAGCGACTTGCCCTCGACGAGGAAGTCCTTCCCGAACCAGTCGAAGATCGGGCTCAGCCAGAGTGTGTCGCGGTCGGTGTCCACGCGGTTCTTGGCGGACTGCGCGAAAAAGAGGCGACCCTGCTCATCGAGGTCGGTGTTGAGGCTGGAGCCCACGTAAGCGGTGGTCCTCAAGGGCGGGCAACCGCGGGCAGCGCACACGAGCGCGAAGTGGATGCGCGGTTCCTGATACTCCTTGCGTAGGATGTCGTGCTCGATTTGGTCGAGCGTCCATTCCTTCCCCCAGAGCTTCACCGAGCGGATTTTCCACGGGCTGGTGAAGAAACCGCCGATCTTGCGGATGCTGGAAACGGGGTAGTGATCCCGGACGAGGCGCAAGGTGGATGCGTTGTAGACGTTGATGAGGAAGGCAATGCGATCTTCTCGTGACCATTGGTCGAACTGCTCACGGCACACCGAGGCGGTGGAGGCGAGGTAGTCATCGAGACAGCGCGGATCCCGGGTGAGTGCGGTGTAGTTGACAAGGCCGTTGGTGAGATGGCCACGGAGGAGTTCGGTGAGGAGTCGATGGGAGGCATCGAAGGCAGGGCCTGCGGCAGTGGCCGGGTGGCTGGCAAGGCCCAGCCACAGCAATACCGCGAACCATCCGCATTTCCACAGGCGTGTCATCGAGAGTCGGTCGGTGCGCTGAATGATCGAGGACTCGAACGTCCCCGAGGAGTGGGTCGGCACACGCTGAAATCTGTCGATCCAGGGTTGGGCGGATCGTCCGAAGATTCCTGATCGGGTGTGTGCTGGCCTGTCCGAATCACTAATCAGTTTGTACGGAAAACCAAGTTGCGGAAAATGTTTGGGGCCAATTCGCATCCAACGCAAGGCCCGGCTTTGCGGGAAGGGACGGGATTCAACCTACCCGCGCGTACAGACCCTTGAGGTAGCGCGCTTCGGGGAAGCCGGCGGGATGGTCTGGCGCGTGCCCCGTGGTCTCCATTTCCTGCCACCGACGCGTGTCGGAGCGCAGGGTGGAACGGACTGCCTCGAAGAACTCGGTCTCGGTGACGTGGGCGGAGCAGGAGGCTGAAAGCAGGCAGCCGCCGCGGCGCACCCGATCCGCGCCGAGTCGGGTGAGGCGTTGGTAGGCCTGGATGGCCCCGGCCCGTTCGGATTCGCGTTTCGCCATGGACGGTGGGTCGAGGATCACGACGTCGTAGGCCTCGCGCGGTGCCCGGGCCAGCCATTCAAAGGCATCCCCCTGGACCTGATGATGCGTGGCTGCGGCCACGGTTGGGTGGCTCAGGTTGAGGGCGAAATTCCGTCGTGCGGAAGCCAGCGCGTGGGGGCTGATGTCGAGATCGGTGACCGAACGGGCACCCCCGCGGGCTGCGTGCACGGAAAAGCCGCCGGAGAAACTGAAGACGTTAAGGACATCGGCACCGGAGGAGAGATTTCCGATGCGGATGCGATTGTCGCGTTGGTCCAGGAAGAACCCCGTTTTCTGGCCGCGGACGACGTCGGATTCGAACAGGAGCCCTTGCTCGCGAAAGAGGACGGAGGGGGAATCGTCGGTGCCACGGAGGTTCTCGCCGCTACGGCAGGGGGTCGTGGTCTCGAACGGGGCGAGGTTCCGGCTGAGGCGGAGGACGATTCGCTCGGGTTCGAGTAGTTCCTGGAGCAGGTCGAGGATCCGGAGACCGCCCAAAGGCCCGGCATCCGTGGGGGCGAGTGCCGGGATCCAGGTGGGCGTGTACAGCTTGAGGACGAGGCAGCCGGCGTAGCGGTCGAGGACAAGGCCCGGGAACCCATCGGATTCGCCGTTGATCAGGCGGTAACCGTCGGTGTCGGGGCCGAAATGGGGTTTCCGTCGCTCGAAGGCCGCCGTGAAGCGTTGGCGCCACCAGTTCGGGGTCAGGGTGACTGGGCTGCCTCGATGCAGGATCCGGACCACCATGGGTGAGCCGGGATCGTACAGGCCGAGGGCCAGGAAGCGGTCGTTGCGATCGTAGATCACCGCCAGTTCGCCCCGTTCGCCGGGACGGTTCTGCTCCCGGATCTTGTCGGAGTAGACCCAGGGATGTCCGGAACGGACGGCGGTCTCGGCCGCGGCGGTGAGGCGGAGGCGAAGGCGGGTGGAAGTGGGGGGCACGCGGGTCAGGATTGGAGGGAGGCCAGCACCTCGGGGTCGCGGACGTCCACCCAGCGACCTTCGATCTGAAGCCCTGCGATGGTATGGCCGGAAGCGATGATGTCGGAGATGGCATCGGTGAGTTCGAATTCGCCGCGTGGGGATTTCACGAGGCGGGCAGTGTATTCAAAGAGGGCGGGTTTGAAGAGGTAGATGCCGGCGTTGTACCAGGCGGGTTGGCCGGGCTTGAGCCACCCGTCGGCGCGGAGTTGGGCGACCTGATCGGCGCTGGGCTTCTCGACGAGCCGGGTGAGTTCGAACCGGTCGTTGAAGAAGTTGAGTCCGCCCTTGGTGACGTCCTCGCCGGCGGTGACCGTGAGGAGGCCGGTGAAGTCGCCGGACTGCCACCGTTCGAGCATGCGGCGGTAGGTGTCGGGCTTCACGAGGATGTCGCCGTAGGTCAGGAGGAAATCCTCGTTGCCAACGAAGTCGCGGGCGACCTCGGGAGCCTTGCCGGTGCCGTCCTGGACGAGTTGGCGGCGGTAACAGATGCGTGCGCCAAGGCGGGAACCGTCGCCGAAATGGGCCTCGACGACTTCGGCGTGCCAGCCGGTGACGATGCAGATGTCGTGGATGCCGTTCTCGATGAGACCGGTCGCGATGTGTTCGAGGATGGGGCGGCCCTGGACGGGGAGCATGGGCTTGGGAATCTCCTGCGTGAGTTCCCGCATGCGGGTGCCTTTGCCGGCGGCGAGGATGACAGCTTTCATGGATGGATCGTGACGGACCGGATTGGCAGGTTGGGGCAGTGGGGGCAGGGAGCCAACCGGAAATCCGGTGGCGGGAGAGGACGAGAGGACGGGGTGCCTTGTGACCCTGCCCGCGCACGGAACGGGGTGGTGACGTCCTCGTCACCCCTCCAGAGCCTTTCTCAGGGCGATGAAGACATTGCCGGGTTGTGTACCTCCGCACTTGCCATCCGGCACCGGGCGGGATTGGTTGAAGGCATGGAATGTCAGGATTTGCGTAGGCTGGCCGTGGGGTTGGCCGCAGGAGCGATGGTCTGGTGCTGGACGGGGTGTACCACGGTTCCAGGAACCGGACGGAGCCAGTTGAACTTCATGTCCCCGGGCGAGGAGATGAAGTTGGGGTTGTCCGAGTTCGACAAGATGAAGCAGCAGGTGCCGATTTCGAAGGACCCGAAGTTGAACGCGCTAGTGCAGGAGGTGGGGCGACGGATTGCTGACGTGGCCAAGTCCGACATGCCGGATGCTCAATGGGAGTTCGTGGTGTTCGAGTCGAAGGAGGCGAATGCCTTCTGCCTGCCGGGAGGGAAAGTGGGGATCTACACGGGGATCCTGCCGATCACGAAGGATGCGGCGGGTCTGGCGACGGTGATGGGGCATGAAGTGGCGCACGCGGTGGCGCGGCACGGGGGCGAGCGCATGAGTCAGGCGATGGGGTTGCAGGTCCTCGGGGTCGGGGTGGCCACGGCGACGCGGGAATCGAAGTACCGGGACATCCTGAATGCCGGTTACGGGATGGGATCGCAGCTGGCGGTGGCGCTGCCGCACAGCCGGATGCAGGAGTCGGAGGCGGATGAGATCGGGCTGATCTACATGGCCAAGGCCGGGTATCCGCCTTCGGCGGCAGTGGAGTTCTGGCAGCGCTTTGGGGAGTACACGCGGGCCCAAGGCGGCAACACGGCGTGGTTCCTCCAGACCCACCCGACCGACCAACAGCGAGTTGAGAACCTCCGGCGGTTGCTGCCGAAGGCCGAAGCAGTGTATCGTCCCAAGCCGTGACGCGAAATCTCTTCAGTCCCGTGGTGCGACGCCGGCTTCTGGCTGCTGCGATCGTTTCGGTTGTGGTCCTGGGTGCCGGTTGCCGAAGCAAGAAAGGTGGCCAGGATGCCGGAACCAGCACCGGCCTTCCCTATCGACCCAATGGCACGCCATCCGTGGTCGAGTTGCCTCCGGGGTATCCGATTTATCCGACGCCCAAGCCAGCGGTTCGATGAGGCTTGGGTGATGGGTCACCGACAGCGAATAGATCCCCGATGAAGACAAATCCATTCCGTTGGGCCGGGCTTGCGCTCCTTGCGTCGCTCCTGGGTGCCGGATGCGCCGGATCCGGGAGGCAGGACCCCGGGACCAGCACTGGCCTGCCCTATCGGCCCGAGCCGGTGGCGGAAATGACCCCGCGTGCCCAAGGGGTGCCAACGAGTACGTTTGAGCGGACGAATGCGTCCGGGCAGAAGTATCTGGTGACCGGCACCGACTGGCGCGTGGCGGCTTCCTCATGGATCGGGACACCGTACCGGACAGGCGGGACCACCCGGCAGGGCGCCGATTGTTCCGGGTTTGCCCAGGCCCTGTATCGGGAGGTGACGGGGTTGGCGATTCCACGGACGACGTCAGCCTTGTGGCAGGAAGGCAGGCCGGTGGGCCTGGCGTCCATGCGTCCGGGTGATCTGGTGTTCTTCTCCAACGTCGGTGCGGGCGATGGCATCACCCACGTGGGAGTGGTGATTGGCGAAGGAGAATTCGCGCATGCGAGCACATCGCAGGGGGTGCGGTTTGCCTCGCATGACCGGGGCTATTGGCAGAAGCGGTTCTCCGGGGCGCGGCGGTTCTTGCCGTAACGGAGTTCCCAGTTTCCAGTCGCCAGTCCCCAGATAAGTGAACGCCCCGCGTGAGGGCACGCGGCCTACAGTCGGGGATCTGGGAACTGGCGACTGGGAACTGCCCCGGAACCTGCCTCGTTACCTCGTCAGCTACGATTGAGGGGTAGCGGACGACGTGAGGAGGCAAGGGGAGAACTTTGGGATGAACGCGCCGCGTGAGGGCACGCGGCCTTCAATCGGGAAGTCCCCTCAGGCCTTCACCGGGGAGGGGATGCGGAGGAAGTTCCGGAGCAGGTCGTGGCCGTGCTCGGACAGGATGCTCTCGGGGTGGAACTGGACCCCGTGGATCGGCAGTTCACGATGGCGGAGTCCCATGACTTCGTCCTCGGCAGTCCAGGCGGTGACTTCGAGGATGTCAGGAATGGTGTCGCGTTTGGCGACCAGCGAGTGGTAGCGGGTGGCGGTGAACGGATTGGGCAGGCCTTCAAAGACCCCTTGGCCGTTGTGATGAATGGGGGAAACCTTCCCGTGCATCATGCGGTAGTTCACGACCACCTGGGCACCGAAGGTGTGGGCAATGCATTGGTGGCCCAGGCAGACGCCCAGGATGGGGACGCCGCGTTCCCCGAAGGCCCGGATGATGTCATTGGAGAGGCCGGCCTCGCGGGGAGAGCAGGGACCGGGTGAGATCAGGACGCGTTCCGGGCGCAGGGCCAGCGCCTGGTCCACCTTCAACTGGTCGTTGCGGTGGACCTGCAGTTCGACCCCCAACTCGCCCAGATACTGGACGAGGTTGAAGGTGAACGAATCGTAGTTGTCGATGACCAGCAGCATGGTCGCAGCTCAGTGCGCCTCGCGCTTGCGGGTGTGCACGTGGGTCGAGTGTCCGAAGAACGCCTCGGCCGCTTCCATCAAGGTCTCCGACAGGGTCGGGTGCGGGTGCACGATGGCCGCGAGGTCATCGGCGGTGGCGCCCATCTCGACGGCGACGGCACCTTCACCGATGAGTTCGCCGGCGCCATGTCCAACGATGCCGACGCCCAGGATGCGGTGGGTTTCGGGTTCGAGGATGAGCTTGGTGAGACCATCCGTCCGATCGAAGGTGAGAGCGCGTCCGGAAGCGCCCCAAGGGAACTTGGCGACCTCGACAGCGATGCCCTTCTGCTTGGCTTCCTGTTCAGTCAAGCCGACCCAGGCAAGTTCGGGATTGGTGAAGACAACGGCAGGAACGACGTAATCGCGGTTCACGGCCGAGCCCTCGCCGGCAATGTTCTGGACGGCGATACGGGCTTCCTTGGAGGCCTTGTGGGCGAGCAGGATTCCGCCGGCGATGTCGCCGATCGCGTAGATGTTGGCGTCCGTGGTCGCCATCCGCTCGTCCACCTTGATGTAACCCTTTTCGTCACGCTCGACCTTGGTGTTTTCGAGGCCGAGATCCTGACCGTTTGGCACGCGGCCGACGGAGACGAGGACGCGATCGTAGAGTTCCTCGAAGGTCTTGCCGTCGTGCTCGGAGACGACCTTCACCTGTTTTCCGGCGGTGGTCATCTTGAGGACCTTGCCCTTGAGGCGCACTTCCTTGAACGCCTTCTTGGCGTGCGCTGCGACGGGTCGGACGAGATCCGGATCCGCGCCGCCGGCAAGGATGCTCTCCATGGCCTCGATCACGGTGACCTTGGAGCCGAGCGAAGCGTACACGGAACCGAGTTCCATGCCGATGTAGCCGCCACCGATGACGAGTAGGTTCTCGGGGACCTCGGGAATCTCAAGGGCCTCGGTGGAGGTCATGACCCGCGGGTTGCCCAGGTCAAACGCCTTGGGAAGGGCGGGGCGGGAGCCCACGGCGACGATGGCCTTTTCGAAGCGGATGTACTTCTGTCCTTCGGCGGTCTCGACCCGCAGGGTGTTGGAGTCCTCGAAGTGGCCCTTCCCGTGCATGACGGTCACGCCGCGCATGCGGGCGAGGCCGGCGATGCCCTGACCGAGCTTCTGGAGGATGGATTCCTTCCAGGTGCGGAGCTTGTCGAGGTCGAGGGTGGGTTCGCCGAACTGGATGCCGCGGCTGGCTGCTTCCTTGGCGGAGTCGATGACGTGCGAGGCGTTGAGGAGGGCCTTTGACGGGATGCACCCGCGGTTCATGCAGACGCCACCGAGGCGGGGGTCGCGCTCGATGAGGATCACCTTCTTGCCAAGGTCTGCGGCATAGAAGGCGGCGGCGTATCCGCCAGGGCCGGCCCCGATGACGACGATGTCGGTCTGGATCAGTTCCATGGTGGGCGCGGGGATCAGAGGGTTACGTCGGCTTCCGGGAATTCCTGGATGGCCTTGACCAGATCGACGGTGAACCGGGCAGCGGAACCACCGTCGATGATGCGGTGGTCATAGCTGATGGTGATGGGCATCAGCGGCCGGGCCTCGATGGCGCCCTTGGCGGTGACGACAGGTTTCTGGGCGGTCTTGCCGATGCCGAGGATGGCGACCTCCGGCTTGTTGATGATCGGAGTGAAATGGCCGCCGCCAATGGCACCCTGATTGGAGATCGTGAACGTGCCCCCCTGCATGTCCGCGGCACCCAGCTTGCGGTCGCGGGCCTTCTCGGCGATCTGCGAGAGTTCCTTGGCGATCTCGAGGATCGACTTCTTGTCCGCGTCGCGGAGGACGGGAACCAGCAGGCCGACGTCGGTGTCGACGGCGATCCCGATATGGAAGTAGTGCTTGAGGATAAGCGACTCCGTGACCTCGTTGAGGCTGGAGTTGAACTTGGGATGCTTCTTCAGCGCGGCGACGACGGCCTTGATGATGAATGGCGTCGGGGAGAGCTTCGCGCCGGCCTTCTCGTAGGCGGCCTTGTGGGCGGCGCGGAGGGCCTCGATCCGGCTCATGTCCGCCTCGTCGAACTGGGTGACATGCGGCAGCGAGACCTTGTTCTCGACCATGCGCGCGGCGATGACCTTGCGCAGTTGGCTGAGAGGTTCCGACGTCACGGGCCCGAACTGGGCGAAGTCGACGTTGACGGGCTCGAAGGCCATTCCCTTGGGCTCTTCGGCGTAGCGGCCGGCGCGGGCCACCTTCCGTTCGAGCCGGGCGATGTAACGGCCCAGATCTTCCACGGAGACGCGGCCACCGGATTCGGTGCCACGGACGCGGGAGAGCTTGATGCCGAGATCGCGGGCGACCTTTCGGACGTAGGGCGAGGCGGCAGGCACGGGCCCGTCCTCAGAGCCATCGTCCACCGGCGCGTCGTCGTCCTCGTCGACCTCGACGGGGGCGGCGCGGCGCTTGGGCGCGGCAGCGGCAGGCTTCGTTGCAGGTGCTGGCGCAGCCGATCCACCGCTGGCGCCCGTGAGGGTGAGGATCACGGTGCCAGGGCTGATCTTCTGCCCTTGGCTGACCTTGATCTCGCCCACGGTGCCCGCGGTCGGTGAGGGAACGCCGGCAACTGCCTTGCCGGTTTCCACCTCAATGATCGTCTGGCCCGCGGTGATGGTGTCGCCGGGCTTGACGACAATGCTGACCACGGAGCCCTCGGCTCCATCGCCGATGTTCGGAAGTCTTACGTCCATAGAAAAAGACGGGCGAATGTGGGGTCGGATGCTTTCCGGGGAAAGGGGTTTTTTTGGGAACTATGCGTGGGGTGCGGATCTGATGACCGTCATGAGGGCTTCCGCTACCGGATCCGGCGCCACCTTCTGGCCTTCAATTCAAAGCGCGGGAGGGTTCCCGGGGCCACTGCTTCGACAGGAATCCTCAGCGAAAGCCCGGATTGCAGCCTTTCAGCAACCGCCGTGGCGGTGGTCTCGGACGCCTCGACCTCGACGGAGAGTTCGGGCAGCGCGGCGAGTTGGTCGAGGGTCACGCGGAATTCGGACACCTCGGGGAAACCACGGATGATCTGTTCGACGGCGCTGGGGTAGACGTTGACGCCGCGCACGACGACCATGTCGTCGACGCGTCCGAGGATGCCGCCAACGAGTGTCAGTCCTGCCGGCGTCCGTGCGAGACGGACCAGGTCGCCGGTCCGGTAACGGAGCAAGGGGCACGCCTTGCGTCGCAGCGTGGTAAGGACGAGTTCGCCGGGTTCACCTTCGGGCACGGGTTGGCCGGATTCAGGGGCGACCGACTCGGCATAAAAGCTTCGCTCCAGCACGATGAGGTTGCCCGGATGCTGCGGATCCTCGTGCGTGACAGGACCGACTTCGGTCATGCCGTGATGATCGAAGATGCGGGCTCCCGGCCACGCTGCCGACAGCCTTGAGCGGGTGGCGGGCAGGCTTCCGCCGGGTTCGCCCGCGACAATGACGAGCCGGATCCGGCTTCGGGAGGCATCCAGCCCTTCGGACCGTAGCACTTCGGCGAGATGCAGAGCGTAGGTCGGGGTGCAGCACAGGACGGTGCATTGGTTCTCGAGGAGCACACGGGCGCGGAGGGCGGTGCCCATGCCCCCGCCGGGGATGCAGAGGGCACCCATGCGGAGTCCGGCCTCGAAGGCGAGCCAGAATCCAAGGAACGGCCCGAAACTGAACGCGAACAGGATGCGGTCGTTGGAATGGAGGCCCGCCTGACGGAACACCTCGACCCAATCCTCGGTCATGCACGACCACGACTCTGGCGTGTCGAGCCATCGGAGCGGGGCGCCGGTGGTGCCGCTGGTCTGGTGGCAGCGCGTGAACCGTTCCAGGGGTTCGGAGCGCGCCGTACCGTAGGGCGGGTGGCTGGCTTGGTCCTCGACCAATTCCGCTTTCGTCGTGAAGGGAAATCGGGTCGCGAAATCAGCCAGCGTGGAGGGAAGCGGGGGACGGTCGATGCCGCGCAGTTTGGCCGTGTAGAAAGGATTGCGGTCGCGGAGTTCGACCACGAGTCCGCGAAGGGACGCCAGGACCGAGGCGTCGCGGGCAACGGCAGGAGGCACGGCTCAGGGCTGGGTTGGCTTGGCCGTGGGGGCGGGGCCAGCGGCAGGCTTGCCGGCGGGTGCGGGGCTGCCGGGATTGAAACGGGCCACGAGGAAACCACCGGTCACGGCGAGGAGGATGCCAATCCAGAACTGGGGCTTCACGGAACCCCAACCCTTGGCGGGCGGGTGGAGGATGGTTCCAATGAGGGCGTTCACGAGGGGCGCACCGGCGAACACGATGGACATCACGGCGGGAGGCTTGCCGCCCTCAGCGAAGGCCAGCAGGACACCGAAGGCCCCGACCGCTCCGGCAATGCCAGCAATGAGGGACCACACCGCGCCGTTGGGCGTGTAGCCCGTGAAGGCTTGGCCCTTGGTCATCAGGATGAAGAGCGGGGCGAGGACGGCGACGAGGAAGTAGGCGACGCCGACGAAGAGGAAGGCCTTGTAGCGGAGGATGGCGGGCGGGATGGCCGCGACGCCCGCGGGTTGCATGAGGGTTTGGCCCTTGTGCAGGAGGATGCCATAGACGCCCCAGGAAAAGACCGTGAGGAAGGTGAGGATCAGCCAGGTGTTGCTGGTGGACGTCGGCGCCGAATTCATACGTGTGCGGACGATATGGTCGACACCCCCGGCCAGCAACCGGTTTGTCGGGATGAAGCACTCGCCCTGAAGAACCGTGGCTTGCGATGCGTCCGGCCCCGTCACAGTTTCAAGCCATGAAGCATTTCCGGTCGGCCATCCTCCTGACGCTGGCGTTCGCAGTGCGGACGCAGGCGGCACCCCTCTACGAGCAGAACTTCACCGCCGTCGAGGGCGAGGCGGTACCGGAGGACATCATGGTGCTGGATGGCCAGTTCGCGGTGAAGGGGGCGGGCGCCGAGAGGTGCCTCGAGTTGCCGGGAGCGCCGCTCGAATCCTTCGGGGTGCTGTTTGGGCCGGCCTCGAAGGAGGGGCGGGAGGCTTCGGCGCGGGTGTTCGCGACCAAGACAGGTCGGAAGTTTCCGACGTTCGCGGTCGGGTTGAA
>Ga0172372_10002923_pt1 | contig 25561 bp, 25 predicted proteins | sample LakKiv5m_2_FD_114544 | JGI IMG/M metagenome (GOLD analysis project Ga0172372, IMG submission 114544) | Freshwater microbial communities from Kabuno Bay, South-Kivu, Congo - kab_092012_9.5m | ecosystem: Environmental > Aquatic > Freshwater > Lake | place: Democratic Republic of the Congo...
AATAAAAAATTTTTTAAAAAAAAAAAAATTTTATTAAAAAAAAAAAATATTATCGATAAAAAAAAAAAATACTTTTCTTACTATGAAAGAATAAAAAAAAAAAAATTTTAAGGAGAATTGAAAATATTAGTAATTATAACAAGGATGCTAAAAATATTATTTATGGAAGAAATATAAAAAAATTATTAAAAAAATTAACTATGGATAATTATAAATTATTCAAGGATAAACTAAATTTTAAATATCCAGGAGTAGAAGGATTTAAGCCGCACATAGATGGACATTTTTTATGGAAAGATAAGAAAAATAGAATTAGAAAAGGTTGGAAAGAGTATTCGACTGACTTTATAAATATTGTAATACCCTTAGAAAAAGTAACAAAAAAAAATGGCTGCCTTGAACTATCTTCATTGGAAAATACTAAAAGAATTGGTTCAAGTTTTAATAAAATAATTTCAAAAATCAAAAAATACACACCTGAACTTAAAAAAGATTTTTTAACAGAATTTAAGTTTGTGCCTATTGAGATGAATGTTGGAGATATATTATTTTTTAATTGGAAGTGTGCTCACAAATCAGAAAAAAATTTATCTTCAAGGAGTAGAATGATATTTTATTGTACTTTCTATAAATCAAATAATAATAAAAACATAAGAACTAAATATTATCTAGATAAAAAAGAATCATTAAATCAATTAAAAAATAAATCATTACAATAGTAAAATTAATTTATAAATTTAATATTATTTGGATTATTTTATTATCTTTTTCTTATTATTTATACGTACCTATATATCTTTTTTTAAATATATATATGTTTGTGAAAAAAGCCAAAAATAAGAATATATCTTAATACTGATCTTTACACTAGGTGGTTAATGCCTTAATTTTATTTAAACATTGAAATTAGAAAGAAATTAAATCAAATTATCTTTGATCTCTCAAAAACTAATTTTAAACATCTCTTTTTTTATTGATGGTTTATGCTAAATAAATTAAAAAATTTTTTTAAATTTATAAAAATTCAAAGTAAAAAAGAAATTATTTTTTATTCTGAGGGAAGTCATGACACGATTTACTACAGAAAAATTATTCAAATTTTGGATAAAAAATACCAAAATAAAATTTTAATTTTAACATCTGAAAAGAAAGATATAGCTTTTGAATTAGTATCCAATTTTATAGATACTCTATACATTGGCGATGGATTTTTTCGTACTATAGCTTTTATGTTTGTAAAAGTTAAAATTTTTGTAATGTCAATTCCAGATCTAGATAATTTTTATCTTAAAAAAAATAAATTTGCAAAAACAAAATATATTTATATATTTCACTCTACATCAAGTTCAAATGCAGCATATAATAAAAAAGCTTTTGATAATTACGATTATATTTTTTGTAGAGGCCCTCATCATAAATCTGAAATTCGAGAGAATGAAATAATTAACTCCCTGCGAAAAAAAAAACTTATTAAACATGGGTGTCCAGTATTTGATGAAATAGCAACTAAAAAATTAGTTTTACAAAAAAAAAATTTAAAAAAAATTTTAATCGCTCCAAGCTGGAATAGAGAAAATGAGTTAATAGAAAAAGAATTTTTAATAAGCTTAATATCGAAATTATTAGAATTAAATTTTAATGTAACATTACGTCTTCACCCAATGACTCTAAGAAGAAAATTAAAAAGAGTAAATGCAATCCTTTTAAAATTTAGTGACGGTAAGAAGTTTAATTTTTCTTACAAAATGGAGAATAAAAATATAATTAAAGAACATGATATATTGGTGACGGACTGGTCTGGTATTGCCTGGGAATTTACACTTATGCTTGGCAAAATTACTTTTTTTATAGATACGAATAAAAAAATTATGAATTCAGCTTATTACCGCTTTAAAAATAAAGCGATAGAAATTGAATTAAGGAACAAAATTGGATATTTGATTAAAAATTACAATTTAAATAAATTAATTCATAAAATTAGTTCAAAAAATTTATTATGTGAATTTTATAATCAAAAATGGAAAAATATAAATTTTTATAGAAAAAAACTTTATTACAATAAATGGAATAGTTCAAATATCGCAGCAAAGGAAATTAATAAAATCTTAATAAATGGCTAAAAATTTAATTAAAAAATCATTTTTAATAGTCGGAATAATTATTGTTTTTTTTTCAGTTTTTTTTGATCTTTTTTTCAAAAATAATTTTTACTTTGGAGCTTCACAACTAATATTAATGCTTATTGGATTTAGTTTGATTTTATACTTTAGGTCAAAAAAAATTTTTATTTGGAAAACCGGATTAATAATAGGTATAATTGTTGTTTCTTTCAATAAGCAATATTTTGGATTAATTGATGAAAGTCCTATAGTAAAAAAAAAAACCGAGACCTTCGAAAAAGAAATTATAGGAAAAGTAATTGATAGATCCTTAACTGAAATAAAAAAATTTTTCATACTAAGCGAATCTTTTATTGATCAAAATCAATTTGCCAAATTTTTTTCCTATCTTCATGAAGATAACAACTCAATTATAAGATATCCAGATATTTCAATCTCAGCTGAAAAAATTGGCTTAATCAAAAAGAAAATAATTGATCGCTTTTATAAAGAGCATGAAAAAATAATTTCACAAGAACTCAATATTAACATAATTAATGAAGTCCAATATCCAAATTATACAATATATGTTTTTCAATGGAATGCTATAAATGGGAATAAAGCCATAGGAAATATATATGTCCCAAAAAATGTAGATACAAAACTTCCAATGGTTTTTTCAATTCCTGGATGTGGTGAGAATTTATGGAGCGATTATCCTGATCAAACAAATCCTCAACATAGATTATCACTACTAGCTTCGAATAATATTGTATCAGCCACAACAGTGGCTTTGTGTTCTAACTCTGAATTTACAACAAATAATAGACACGAAATTATATCTAAAATATCTGACGGTAAGCTTTATGAAGGGGAAATTTCATTAATTATATGGTTAAGATTTTTAAGAATTATAGACGAATTTAAATTTATTCAAATTGATAAGAAAAAAATTGGAATTACAGGATATTCAAATGGAGCATCAATAATTAAAGAACTTATACAAGTTACTGACAAAATAAATTATATATCATTAGTCGGTACTACAATAAGTCCATCAAATCAACATGAAAAAGTTTATAACTTTGCATCAGAAAGAATCATAGAAACAAAAAATGAAAATTTTTATTACAGTGCTGGAGCAAGGAATTTATATAATATAATTTATAAAACTTTAAGTGAATACAATATAACTTACTCGAATTATATAAATAATTTATTAATATTCTATTTTGATAAGAACTTTCAAATTATTATAGGCAAAAAAGATGATGCTGTAAACATTAATTATAAAACTTTTCTTAAAGATGAAATTTTTAAAATTAATAAATTTAATAAATTAATAACAGGCAAAGCTAATATTTCATTAGTTGAAAATGAATTAGATCATAATTTTTCAAATGAAAATAATATTCAATCATTAAAATATTTTGCAATAGAATTTGGAATTAAGGATAAATTAAATTTTTTCACAGAATATAAAAAAAATGATAAAAAAAATTTATATCCAGAACCGCATTTTTTAAATTATAAAAAATTACATTTAGATGAATTCAAAAGAAAAACTATACTGGATAATAATATTGATAAAAAAGAAATTTATAATTTATTTAATATAAATAATTTAGGTTATAATAAGCCTATCCTTCTATTATCAAAAGAAATTAGTATTGGGGATAATAAAATTACCGCAAAATTTTACGCACAAAAAATTTTCAATGAATTGCATGGATATTTTTATGAATTTGAAAATAATAAAAATAATATTTCTAATGAAAAAAAAATATTTATTTATTCAAAAACAAATTACGATCTCAACCTGTTATTTGAATCAATTGATAGGAACAGAATTACTTATTTAACAATACTTCCAGGATACGGGATTTTAAATTCTAGATTTACTACTACAGGAAATTTAGCTAAATTACTGATGGACTCTCCTAAAGTACCAACGCTGGCTGGCTTAGGTCTTAAATCAATTGAAAATTTGATACAATTTTCAGAAAATAATCATAAAAATATTGCTTACCAAATATCATCAACGGGTGTTGAAAGTAATTTTCTGACTACGATACATCAAATAATTTCAAAAAAAGCTTCTAAAATTCAATTATATGAAAATATAGATATAGGTGAGTTTTTTAACGAAAAAAACTCTTTAAGTATTCCTTCAATATTTTTTATTAAAAATTTTAAACTAATTTATAATGAATTAATTAATCTAGATTTTACTAATCTTAAAATTGAAGTTATCTCTCTTGGCAGCCAAGATAATTATAAAGTAAAAAATTAATTAAAATTTTTTATTTTTTTTTTTAGTAAATTTAATATTTTTAAAAAAAAATTTTTACAATATGCTATCCCATTTTTAAAAAAAATTATTAAAGATGCAACAAAAGCAATTAACATTTGCAATATAAAACCTCCACTACCAGGGTCTAAATAGGCAAACGCATCACCTCCGCTTAAAAAAAAATAACCAATTACTAAAGACAATGTTTTGTAAGTATTCATGGTCGTATATTATTTTAATTTTGTCGTTTTATCAATAAAATACAATAAAAATTTATTCATTTTAAAAATTATACTAACTTTTCTAAATTTACATTTTTATTAAACACAAAATAAGTCTGCATTAGATAATAAATACTTATAATAATTTGATATAGAATAGAAACGGACATAATTGGGGAAAAGTTTAGGTACTTTAAAAGTATTATGTAAGAGATAAAACCTAGGGCATTTATTATTAAGCCTGAAAAAGCATATCTTAAAAATTGAGAATTCATAATCATATTTATTTATAAAAAAAACTTTGAATTTGAGCAATAAGAGAATTTATCAATATTAAGTATTTTATTATTTTTATCTTTAAGAAGCTCAATAATTAGATTTGTTCCAATAAAACCTGCTCCACCAGTGACTATTATATTTTTCATTCAAAAATATTAAATATTTTTTATATATTGGTTATATTTTATATTTTAGTTATATTAAATTAAGATATCTCATAATTTTTTTTCACCTTTTTCCTTTTCAATAGTCCATATAAAAAAACCAACCGGAAGATAAAATATAACATTAAGCCAATTATGGAAGAAATTACCAGTTGGTATGATGGGCCACAACGTTATTAGAAAGCTTGCCATTAAACATACTTTTACGGGATCAATATCATTTTTTAAAAAAAATTTGTAGTAAATCATCTTTGCACATTTTAAGCATAAGAAAATAAATATAGAAAAAATAAATAAAAAACCTATCAGTCCTGTCTCACCTAATAACTGAATATAAGTATTATGCGGATGGGTACTGCATGATGTGGTAGATACTAGATATTTTTCTTCAGAACATTTAAGTCTGAATGATCTTGGTCCGGCACCCAAAAAAATATTATCTTTGAATATTCTCAAAGCCGATCTATAGTGCCCCTCGTGTATTACAGAAAATACGTTTAATAATTTTTTTTCTTCAGTTTTAAAAGTTAATTGAATCTTTGTCTCTTTTATTATTCTTTCTGAAAAACGACCTTCTAAAAAAAAAATTCCTATAACAATTAAAAATATAGAAATTAAAAACGGGATAAAATAAATTTTTTTATTAAAAAGTAAGAAAAAAAATATTATTGATAAAATAATAAAAAAAAGTGAACTTCTTTCTCCAGAGATAAATACTAAAATAGGAATAAAAATTAAAACAATGATGAAAATTAAGATAAATTTTTTGGATATCTGATTTTTTTTAAAATAAAAAAAAAATAATGCTAAGAATAAAGGGTAATTTCTAGATAAAAAACTACCTAAGATAAGTTCGTCGCCAAAAAAAGAGCTAACTCTATTATACAATATGGGATAGTTTAATAAATTATGAAAATTTATATATTGATAAATCCCATCAATTTCCAAGAGTAAAATTACAAATAAAAAACAATAAAAAAGATACTTTAATAATTGATCATTCTTATTAAGAAGATACCACATTGATAACGCAAAAATGCCAAAACGCAAATAAGGCAATGATGTTTTAAGAGAAAATAAAACATTAGACGAAAGCAAAGTGGATATATTTAAATAAATGTAAAAAATAATAAAAATATAAAAAAAAATATTTTTGTAATATGATGTTAAATTATTTTTGTAAGAATTAATTAAAAAAATTATTGCACAAATTGATATTGCTAGATCTGACAAAAATGGACCTGTAACTAAAAAAATTGGTATTAAAAAAGTTAGATAAAAAGGAATTTTATTAAAAAAAAAGTTTTGATAATTTAATTTCATCAAGAAATTTATTAATATTTTCTTGAAAACTTATTATTGTTCAACCCAGAGGTCATTTGTTTATAAATCCATTGATAAGTTTCTTTTAATCCTTCTTTTAACGTTACCGAAACGTCCCAACCAATTTTTTTCTTTATCAAATCGTTGTTGCTTGATCTACCTCTCACACCTTTTGGTTTATCAAGTTGATAATTCTTATTTACTCTATAACCGCTAATTTCTTCGATCAAATTAATCATTTGATTAATAGAGACCTGTTCTTCACTGCCAATATTTAATACAGATCTTTCTTTACTCTCAAAAAGCATCTTTGTTCCAATGATGCAATCTTTTATAAACATAAAACTTCTAGTTTGTTCGCCATCACCCCAAACATCTATGCTACTCTTTTTATTTAATTTAGCCTCGATAACTTTTCTACATAAAGCCGCCGGTGCTTTTTCTCTTCCTCCATCGTATGTACCAAGCGGACCGTACACGTTATGATATCTTGCTACTCTAGTTTCTAATCCAAAATCTTCTGTAAAGTGTCTACACATTCTTTCACTAAATAATTTTTCCCATCCATACCCATCTTCTGGGTCAGCTGGATAAGCATCTTCTTCTTTTAATCCTGGAATAAAATTAGTCTTTTGTTTAGTTGCGTTATAAACGCATGCGCTAGATGAAAAAAAATATTTTTTTACTTTGTTAATTAAGCAAGAACGTAACAAATTTGTATTAATTAGTACTGAAAGCATGCACTCTGCTTTATTGTTCTCAATAAATCCCATACCGCCCATATTACAGGCCATATTATATATATAATCAACACCAACAGTTACTTTTAAACAATTTTCGTACTCTTTTAGATCTAAAGAATAATTTTTATTACTTTCACTAATTTGAAACCAGTATTCATATGGTTTATTATCTACACAAACCACCTCATGTCCTTCATTGACAAGACTTTCAGCTAAATGTCCACCAATAAAACCCCCAGCGCCACAAACAAGATATTTTTTTTTAGTCAAATAATTATTTTTCGGTTTTTTTATTTAGATAATTTAACTCAATTTTAAACAATTATATAATAAAAAATAATATTAACATAACATTTTTAAAGATTTAAGTTAAAGTCGTAGGTTAAAAAAAATTATAAGCTAGGTAATAATATATAGATCGTTTGTAAAAACTTATATTTTTTAAAAGTATAAAATAGTACTATAACTTTAAATATAATTATATTCTTGTTAATAGCAGTACTTCTAATAAAAAATTAAAGAGAAAAAACTAAAAGTAAAAAAATTTTATTAAAATAAAACATAGGTTGTTAATTTATGATATATTTACATAACATCTTTAAAATTATCATTACTAAATAAAAAATAAAATGCTTGAATTTAGTTTAACAATATTTTCCTTATTTATAATTTATTTAATCGATAAAAATAAAGGTAGAATTGTAAAAAAAATTAAAATTATAGATAAGCCAGATAAAGTTAGAAAGTTACATAAAAAACCAACGCCGTTATTAGGAGGAATGATGATCTTTTCATCATTTTTATTAATAAATCTATACTTATTTTTTTTACACAATCTAAGCAAAACTTCTTTTATTATTTTGATATGTTGTACTGCTTGCTTAATATTGGGAATAATTGATGATATTAAAAAAATTTCTTACAAATTTAAATTCTCAATCTTAATTTTAATTTTTTATTTATGTGTAAGTTTAGACCCAAATTTAAAAATTAATAAAATATATTTTGCAACCTTCAATAAAGAGTTTTATTTTAATTATTTTAGCATCCCATTTACAATTTTATGTTTATTACTTTTTATAAACTCATTAAATTTAATCGACGGTATTGATGGATTATGTATTTTAATTTCAATTATATTATTAGTGTGGTTAATAAAATTTTTTAAAGACAGTGAGCCATTATACATTGTAATGATTATATCTCTTTTTTTGATTTTATATTTTAATTTAAAAAAAAATATTTTTTTAGGAAATTCTGGATCTTTGTTTCTAGGATGTCTAATTGGACTAAGTGTAATTTTAAATTACAATATGGGAATACCAAAAATTAATTATCCAGTTGAAAATATTTTTATTGCATTTATATTACCTGGGCTAGATATGCTCAGAGTTTTTGCAGAAAGAATTTTTAAAAAGAAAAATCCTTTTTTGGCTGATAGGAGTCATCTTCATTATTTACTTTTAGATAAAGGTTTAAATTTAACAAAAGTTTTGACAATATTGTCTATTATGGTTTTGGCACCAATCATTATCAATCAATATGAGTATTTTTCTCAGATAAAGATAATTTTAACTTATTTTTTTTTATATTTTATTTTTACTGTTTATCTAAAAAAAAATACTTTTAATTAATAAATCTTATTTAAGTTAAAATGATTTTTTTGAAATTTATTTGTTTTTTCCGTTTTTATTAATTTTGTCATTAAATGTTTAATTTAAATAATTTTTATAATAATTAATTGAACTTTTACAAATATCTAAAATTGAATAATTAGGTTTCCATTTTAAAATTTTTTTAGCTTTTTTGTACGAAGCTACGCTCTTTTCAGGATCACCAATCCTTTTTGGATAAAATAAATGGGGAATTTTTTCTTTTAAAATTTTTTCAAAAATATTTTTTATGAACATTACTGAAGAACCATGATTTGTACCCAAGTTAAATACATAAAATCCTTTATTTTTTTTTAGATAATTTAATGCATTCACATGGGCTCTAGCAATATCCATAACGTGAATGTAATCTATGATTGGAGTTCCGTCGGAAGTCAAATAATCCTTACCATATATTTTTAATGGTCTATAATTCTTTAATGAACATAAAATTGATGGAAATAAATTATCATTGTTATATCTTGGATTTTCCCCAATAATTTTAGAAGGATGTGCTCCAGCAACATTAAAATATCTTAATATAATAATTTTAAATAATTTGTCATTCTTTGATAAATTATTTAAATACTTTTCAATTATATATTTTGATTGAGCATAAGGATTAAGTTTTTTTGAAATTGGATGTTTTTCGTCAATTGGAAAATATTTAGGGTTGCCATAAACACTCGCTGTTGAGCTAAATACTAATTTTTTACAACCCGTTATCATCATCGCTCTTACAAGACTAATAGAGCCATTTACATTGTTATCAAAATAGTTTTTTTTTGCAAAAGATTCTTTTACTGATTTTAATGCTGCCAAATGAATTACTGATTCTATTTTATATTGTTTTATTACTTTAATTAATAACTTTGTATCTCTAACATCCCCTTTTATAATTTTAATATTTTTAAAATTTAATGCTTCAAATCTATTAACAATATTTTTTTTAGAATTTGAAAAATTATCAAATATTATTGTTCTGTATCTTTTTTTAATTAAAGTTGCTATATGGGAGCCTATATACCCAGCTCCACCCGTTATCAAAATATTCATATTGTTATCTAGATACAATCCAATTTTCTAAAACTAAAATATCCATTTTAGTTCTTAAAAAACAATCTAAAGCTTATTCGGGGCTTAACACTATAGGTTCATTTTCATTAAATGAAGTATTTAAAACAATAGGAATTCCAGTAATCAATTTAAAATTCATTATAAGATTATAATATTTTTTATTATCTTTTATTGTTGCTAAAGAAGATGCTGCTGGGATTACTAAGTATCCGCCCTTTTTTTTTAATAAATCTAAGCAAGTTTTATAATCAACATCATAAAATTTAATACCATAAAAATTTAAAATTTTCATATTGATTTGATAATTTATTGTTTTAGTTTTTTATTAATTGATATTTAGTATCAGAATTATCTTTAATGAACTTTATTATAGCTAAATCTGGACTAACGGGAAGTTTGTTAGAAGTGATTTTTTGTAAATTCTTATTGTCTGGAACATAACTATTTACCATATTATTTAATCTAAAAGTTTGTATTGGAAATTTTTTAAATCCTAGCATAAAAAAAAAATCTCCACATAATGCAAGTAATCTAAGAATATATATACTTAAATCTACATTTTCCTTTCCTCTTAAATGTTTAGCTATAGAATTTGTCCAATCCGATAAATTAATAGGTATATAATCGCATAGATAAAATATTTTTTTTGAAAATAAATTTTTTTTTGATGTTATTATTTTAAATATTTGAAAACATGAATTTTCAATATAACCATATTTTTTTAATATACTTTTTTTTGATTTAATATTAAAAAATAATCCAATTTTTATAATTTTTAAAAATAATTTATAATGGTTATTTTGTTTGGCACCCCAGATTGTTGTTGGTCTTAAAATGCAGTAGTCAAAATTATGGTGTTGATATCTAATAAATTGTTCCATCTTAACCTTGCTTAACCCATAAATCGTATTTGGATTGTAATCAAAAATTGATTTTGGTTTATAATCAAGCTTATTAACTAAAGAGGTGGATGCAAATATTACTCTTTTAATTTGTAAACTTTTTTCACATGCTTTAATTAAGTTTTTTGTTCCAACATAATTTGATTTATAACAATTCAAACTTTTGCCTAGTAAATCAGTCCTTGCTGCTAGATGTATCACATAATCAGGTTTAGTTTTTAAAATACAATTCTTAATACTTGTTAAATTTAACAAATCAACTTTCCAATTAAATTTGTTAATTTTTTTTAAATTTTTATCTACGTTAATAATTAAGTATTTTTTTTTTATTAAATAATTAGATAAATTCTTTCCGATATAACCATTTGCTCCTGTTATTAATATTTTTTTCATTGGTTATTTTCTTATGATCAAATAATCCTCTAATATCAATGCATCCATTTTTGATTTTAAAAAAGTTTCAATTGCATTTTCTGGTGTAAAAACTATTGGCTCATTTTCGTTAAAAGAAGTATTCAGCAATAGTGGTATTTTATACAAATCATAGAATTTTTTGATTAGATTATAAAATTTTTCATTAGTATTTTTATCTACGCTTTGTAACCTGCCGGTTCCATCCACATGAGTAACAGCTGGAATAATTGATTGTTTTTCTTTTTTAATTTTTAAAACCTGCATCATGTGCGGAACAAATTCATAATTTTCAAACCAATCGCCACCATGTTCATGTAAGATTGCAGGAGCAAATGGTCTGAAACATTCTCTTTTCTTAATTTTTAAATTAATAATATTTTTTATATTTGGATTTGATGGATCTGCAAGAATTGATCTATTTCCTAAAGCTCTTGACCCCCACTCACACCTACCAACAAATCTTCCAATAACACCTGAGTTTTTAATTATTTTGCAAATTTGAATGTTTAAAGTTTCATCATTCAATTTTTGTACTTTGTAACTTTTTAATTCAGAGTATTTTGATATAGCATTGAAACAGTAAGCAGTATTAAATCTCTTACCAAGTAATGAGTGAAATATTTTTTTTCTTTTGATTTTATTAATTTTTGAGGATTGATATAATGCTGATCCTAAACTTCCTCCACCATCTCCGGATGCGGGTTGGAAAAAGATTTTTTTAAAGGGAGTATTTTGAAGTATTTTTCCATTGGCGAGAGAATTCATAGCACAACCTCCTGACAAGGTTAAATTTGAAATTTTAAATTTTTCATAAGCAAAATTTAAAATTTTATAAAAAAACTTTTCATATATATGCTGCATTGAACATGCCAAATTAAAATGACTTTGCAATAACGGTTCATTTACTTGACGTTCTTTTATTTTAAATAAAACTTCAAATAATTCTCTATTATATATTTGATTTAGTTTTATTTTGTTATTAATAATTTCAAATGAATTTAAATTTATATGATGCAAAAAATATTTTAAATTTAATTCAAAAAAACTATTCTTTTTTTCGTTAATTAATTTTGATATCTGCTCTATATACTTAGGTTTACCGTAACCAGCCATGCCCATCACTTTATATTCATCACCATGTTTTTTAAAACCAAGAAAATTTGTAACAGCCTGATATAAATTTCCGAGTGAATGTGGAAAATAAATTTTATCTGTAATTTCAATTTTGTTTTTTTTAGAATATCCAATGGTTGTAGAAACAAAGTCCCCAGACCCATCCACTGAAACATTTACACTTTTCTCAAAATTAGAGCAAAAATAAGATGATGATACATGGGATAAATGATGATCTACATAAACTATTTTAGCTTTAAGACTTTCGTTGGGAAAATAGAAATTTAAATTTTCTTTTAAATTTTTATTTTTTTTTTTTAATAAATTTTTTTTATTTATTGTATTAAAATTTGATATCGCAAACATAAATTTATTATAAATGTTTGATATTTTTGAGGTATTAGTAGTTATGAAATCAACATCATTGATATTTATATTTGCAAATTCTAAACAAAATTTAATTGCATTTATGGGAAATCCTCCTGAGTTTTTAATTCTATTAATCCTTTCCTCATCAATTCCACAAACAAGTACTCCATCTTTTACTAAAAAAGCTGATGAGTCTGCATGTAAAAAATTAATACCTAAAATGATCACTTGTTTCTTATTAATTCAATAAATTTTTTTGCATAAATATTTATATTATGATTTTTAGCTAAAAATATTTTTCCCTTGCTAATTAATTCTCTATTATATTTTTTTAATTTGATTAATTCATAGATTTTTGCTTTTAATTTATTTAAATCTTTATTAATAATAAAACCAAATTTATTTTTATTAATATCAGATTTTAAATCACCCACATCTGTAGAAAAAATTATATTATTATAATTAAGTGCCTCCAATACAATTAGAGGGGAAGACTCATACAAGGATGTTAATATAAAGTAATTACTTTTTATCAAGAATTTTTGAATATTACTTGTTTTGATAATTTGCATGTTATTCAATTTCATTTTTTGTTTTTGGTCTAAAATATATTTATAATAATAATTTTGGTTATTCCAAACATTTCCAGCTAAGATAAATTTAATTTTATCATCATCAACAAATAATTTCGCAATATTTAAAAATAACTTAAAATTTTTAATTTTATTGAAATTACCAGCGCACAATATCAGTTTATTATTTTTTTTTAAAATATTTTTATTAATTTTTATTGCTGATTTCAAAACACTAATATTTGAACTTTTACAAAATTTATTATAAATTTTTTTCGATCTAAATGATGTATAGACAATATGTTTTACAAATCTCGAGACTACCCAAAAAAACATTAGATTCCATTTATACTTGTATGTGTCATGAATAAACCAAATTATTATTTTTTTTGAAAAAATTGCAGCTATTATACTTTGATAACAAAACGATCCTCCATAAATGCAGATGACATCGTATTTGTTTATTTTAAAAATATTCAATAATTTAAATAAAAAAAAAGGAAAAAATATTATGTATTTTAATATTTTTAATAAGTCTTTAGTTATCCAGCTTATATTGAGTTGAATTATACGTTTCAATCCCAATCTTGATAATTTAAAAAAAAAAATTTTGTTATTTTCTTTGGGTATCAGACAATCAATTTCACAATTAATTGTTATTTTTTTACATAAATTTATAAACTGTGCATGAGGACCTCCAAATCTAGCGTCTTCAAATAAAAATAAAATTTTTTTTTTATAATTGACCATCTGACAATCTTTTGTCAAAAATGGATTTTATATCGAAAATAACCACATTCTTCTTACCTAATTTTTTAATTTTTTTTATACCCATTTCTTTAAATTTTTTGTGTGCAACTGCAATTACTATACATGAATATTTGTTTTTACCTAGTTTTCTTATTAACTTACTTTCTATTTCGCCATTAGTTATTAAAGGATCATACAAATGAACTTGGTCAAAATTTTTTTTAAATAATTTATACAGTTCTATTGATTTGCTATTTCTAATATCGGGACAGTTTTCCTTGAATGTTGCTCCCATAATTAAGATATTAGCTTTTTTTAAATTAATTTTTTTTTTATACATTAATTGCTGTACTCTAAAAAATACATCTTTGATTACATCATTATTTGTTGACCTCCCTGCCAGGATCATTTTTGAATTTATGCCAATTTTTTTTGCCTTGTAAGTTAAATAATATGGGTCTACACCAATACAATGCCCACCTACAAGTCCAGGTGAAAAATTTAAAAAATTCCATTTAGTAGAAGATGCCTTAAGTACATCCTGAGTATTCAATCCTAATTTATAAAATATTTTACTAAATTCATTTATTAAGGCAATATTTGCATCTCTTTGTATATTTTCAATAATTTTTGCAGCTTCGGCTGTCTTTATATTTTCACAAATATGAAGCCCAGCTTTAATTATCTTGCCATATACTGATTTAATTTCACCTAATGCATAATTATTAGAACCTGAGATTATTTTTTTTATATTTTCAATTCTGTGTTTTTTATCTCCTGGGTTAACTCTTTCTGGGCTGTAACCAATAAAAAAATCTTTGTTAAATATTAATTTTCTATTTTTTTTTAAAATTGGTAATATGATTTCTTCTGTCAAACCTGGGTATACTGTAGATTCGTAAACTACTATATCCCCTTTTTTTATAATTTTAGAGAGCATATATGTTGCTTTTTTAATTAAAGTTAAATCTGGAATATTTTTATTGTTAATAGGAGTCGGTACAGTGACAATATAAAAATTACATTTAAGTAAATCATTATTATCTGAAGTATAGGTAATATTTTGATTATGTATTTCTTTTTTTAATACCTCTCTTGTTAAGTCGATACCTTGATGAAGTTGATCAATTCTTTCAGTAGATATATCGTATGCTATAACTTTAAATTTTTTTGATAATAGAACAGCTAGAGGTAAACCTACATAGCCAAGACCTATCACACCAATTTTTTTCATATTTTTAATATTTTATTACAACATTTCTAATAATGAAATTTGGCACTAATAACCAAAAAAAAAATTTTAACTTTTGTAATAAACTCACATTAAAAAAATAGTAAATAAAATTATTATAATTTTTTTCTTTTATGCTATTTTTGAGAATTGAATAATTAATATTTAATTTTAAATTGTTAAAATACTTGTAATTTTGAAATTTTTTTTTATTTAATACAATCCACCTTTGCATTTCTAAAATTCTTAATTTTTCTTGATTAGAACTTATATTCTCTGGATGCCATCTATACACTGCTAAAGGTTTTTGAACACAGTAGGCTTTAGTCTTTCTCAAAATTCTCATAGTAATATCTAAGTCCCCTATAACATGGTAATCTTTTTGGAAATAGATTTTATTTTCTATAAGAAATTTTTTTTTAAAAAATATAGTCAACAAACCTATAGAGTAATTTTTAAAAAGTTTATTTAATATATATCCTTCTGGTAAAAGTCCTTTATATAAAATGCTTTTACTATTGGAAATTTGATTAAAAAAAAAATAATTTGAATACACAAAATTTGCATTATTTTTTTCAGCCAAGGTTACTTGTTCTAGCAATTTTTCTTTTAACCAAAAATCATCAGTATCAATAAAGGCTATATATTTTCCTGTTGTTTTTTTAAAAGCTAAATATCTAGAGTGATATAAGTTTTTTTTATTTTTATCAAAAAAATATTTGAATCTTTTATCTTTATATCTTTCTAAAATCTTTTTTGAGTCGTCAGTTGATCCGTTATCCCAAAAAATTACTTCGAAATTTTTATATGTTTGATTTTTTACACTAATTAAAGTTTTTGCTAAATATTTAGCACCATTATAACAATTTATAATTATTGAAATTTTAGGTTCTTTTTTCATTTAAAATTTTGTAAAAAATTTTTCTATTTTCTTCTATCCATTTAAGATGGTCATATTTTTTTGAATTAATATAGGCCCTATTAGAATATTTTTTAAAATCATTAATTATTTTTAATATTTTTTTATACAAATTTTTTGTACTTGGTATAAATATTTTATGCCAACTAAAATTATTATTTAATGTTAGAATTTTATCATCGCACATTATTTCAGCAGTGCCACCATTATTTTGATAAATAACAGGTATACCATAACTTTGGGCCTCTAATGGCACTGTTGGAGATGCGTCATTATATTGCAAATGTATAAGAATTGAATTTTGATACTTAAAAATTTTCTTAAGATCACTGGAATTATATTCCCCATAAAAAAAAATTTTTTTTTTTAGTTTTTTTTTATTTATTAGCTGATTGAGTTCTATGTTTGAGTTTTTCCATGTGCATTTTCCAGCAATAATAAGCCTTGAATTAAAATGTTTAGATTTAATTAAATTATCTAGTACATCAATTACTTTGGTAATTCTATATGAAAAATTATGTGTTCCTGCGACTATTAAAGTAATTTTTTTTTTTTTTACTAACGCAATTTTTTTTTTAATTTTTATTGGATTGTATAATACAGAGTGCTGTTTCTGAGCTTTGCTCAACCATTTTTTTACAGATTGTTTGCAAAACTTACTTTGAAATATTACATAATCAGAGGCATTATATAATTTTAAATTATTTTTGTTTTTGTTTTTATAGTTTTCTTCCCATGCTGGATAAGCAACACCATTTTGATTTAATATTATTGGGATTTCAAAAAAATTAGCAATAAATAAATGTAATTTTAAAAATGGTGGAATAGCACTACTAGCAAAATAAAAAATACTTGGATTTAAACTTTCTGGATAAAATTTTCTTAATAGTAATATCTTAACTTTACCACCATAAATGTCTTTATCAAATGATGATCCTACTTTTCCATAATATACTTTTATTTCTTTTGAATTTTTAAAAAAACACTTTATGAAGTAAATTAAGAATAAATTTATTAAAACCCCTAATCTTAAAATTATTTTATTTAACATTAATGGCAAGTTTTAATTTTAAATTTGCTAAAGAATTATCGCTATCTACACTTATTCTTGGTAAGAAAATATCATTAGTGAAATTTATACATTTGTTTTTTGTAGTTAAAACACAATTATAATATTTTGAAAAATTATAACTATCAGTAAAACTATTTCTGCTTCCATTTGGCAGGGCAAAATAATCACAAGAATACAGCTCATCAATAATTTTTATTTTTGATTTTTTTATTTCTTCATCTTGGATTTCAATAAAATTAGAATTCATATTATTAAAAGTAAAATGAGATTGCGTGTGTGAGCCAAAAGAGCAATAGTCACTCATTTTTCTTGCGCTGTCCCAAGTCATAAATTTTTCACTTTTGTATGTACTTTTTAGTTCATATATTTGACTTTTTGTTAAGATTGAAGATAATTCAAACATAATGTCATTTACAACTTTGTAACTCTCATTTTTAATTTTTTGGGTTAAAAATTTTAATACTAATTGTTTATTTTTGTGGTTACTCAAATTGAATAATTTATTAAATTTTTTAGAATAAAATTCCTTAATTTGACAATTATTTATTATCATACGAGCATATGTGGTAGGTAAAAAATTATCTGTAGAAATAAAAGAAGAAATCAAAAAAATAGTAAATGGTACATTTTTTTTTTTTAATAAAGGATAAGCAATTTCATAATTATTATTGTAACCATCATCAAACGTTAATGCTACCTTATTTGATATGTTTAATTTTTTTTTTTTTAGCTCAAGTAATTTTCCTAAGGGCAAGATATCAAAATTTTGAGCAATGAAATCTATTACATCATTAAAATTTTTAATATTGATATGAAGTCTTTGAGTGTCATTATCAAAAATTCGATATTCAACACCATGAAAAGAAAAAATATAGGAATTATTCTTAAATTTATCAACATCTACCAATAAACTTCTTAAATTTTTTAATTGACTTATTATAGTTTTATTCATCAGTTAACTTATGTTTTCAAATTTTTTTTATTTGTTAAGAAATTTAGACAAAATGTCTTATAGAAGATTTTTAATTTACCATCAAATTCAAAATTTACACAATTTATCAAAAAATTATACTGTTTATGATTTGGGTGGAAATAATAATAAAAAAGAATTAATTCTAGATGGTAGAAATGTATTAGATAATTTTAGAGTTATTAAAGTGAATTTAGACAGCAGTACAAATCCTGACATTTTAGGATCTATTGAAGATCTACCGATCAAAAATAACAAAGTCCAAAATATTATTTGCCTTGAAACGATTCAATATATTCAAAATATAGATTTAGTAATGTCTGAAATTTACAGAATTTTAAAAAGTGGGGGAAATCTAATTATTACTTTTCCTTTTATTTTACCAGAATTATCGGATTATACAGACAGAAATAGATTTACTTTAAAGCTAATAAAAGAAATTACAAAAAAATTTTCTATTGTTAAAATTTTAAACAATGGTGGCCTACTTGGTACTCTGGCAATTTTTTTACAATACAAATCATACAAAAAAAATAAATTTCTATTATCTAAATTTTACTTTTTTCTTTCATTGATTTTTTCATTTTTTGATTTTATAAGTTGTGATTTCTCGAAACAAAATGATTTCACCTCCGGATATACTTTGTTTATGAAAAAATTATAATGTTTTGACATATTCTTTAGCTATATCTTCGATCTTTTTTACTACAATATTCTTTTGGTATTGACTGTAATTTTCTGAAATTTTTGTAAGTATTGAGGGTATTTCACAATTCTCGTAAAATCCTAATCCAGCTTTTCTTACTAATTCAGCATTTGATCCTGACTTTAAATATATTACAGGCAAACCACAAGACAACGCCTCAATTAAAGAATTCGAACAAGCTTCATTTTTACTAGCAGCAAAATAAATATCACTACTTCTTAAATAATTTGCTAATGACCAAGAATCTTGTGGTGGTATAATTTCAATATTTTTAAATTTTGATTTTATTCTTCCGACAAACACGAACGAATATTTTTTGAAATTTAAATTTTTATCTAGCCAATCTAATGCTGTTTTTCCCTTATTTGGATTATCTGACCAGCTAGTAGTTATCAATTGTATTTTTTTATTATTATTTTTTTTTATTTTTGGGTAAAAAATTTTACTATCTGAACCATTTACAATCACAGTTGGGTTCGTAAGATTATAGCCATATTTTCTAAACTCATTTTTTACAAAATATGATTGAAAAATAGTAGTGTCAGCTAATGCTTTATTTAATTGCAAAACATTTTCATCATTTTTTATGTCTAGGTCGTTCTCTTTTTGCCTGTATAATTGAGTTAAACCACCAACTCGATGAATAATTTTTTTGTTCTTTTTTTTTTCATTAAGTAGTTTTTTCAGTTGCAACTTAGTTAACCAAAAAGAATCAAATAAAAAAACATCTATAAAATTATAAAATTTATTAAAAAAAACATTTATATCATGCTTTTTAAGTTCTTTTGCCAAAGCTATTATAAATTGATTACCACCACCATAAGGAGGTGGTTGAATATTTTTAATAATACTTAAATTTATTTTTTTTTTATAATTAAAAAAACTTGTTAAATTGAATATAAATTGTTCGAATGTGTTCACTGACTTCCTACTTTAGCATGGTTTCTATAGTTTTTAGTAAATTAACTTTTGTAACTATTTCCGAGTTTCCTCTAATCCTGGTTTTTAGCCCTGCGTATATATTACTTATAAATAATATTAATTCTGGATCAACTTTTTGATAATTGAGTATTGAAGATATCATAAAAAACAGGTCACCTGCACCAGTTGCATCTATTCCTTTGTCAAAAAAGGCTGGGCATGTAAAAATTTTTCTTGGATTTCTTGAAAAGTATAAAGAGCCTTGGGACCCAAGAGTTATTATAAAATTACAATTTGAAATTAATTTTGATAATTTAAGTACCAGATCTACAACAGTACAAAACCTGTCTGAAACTGCTAACCTCGCTTCCCTTTCATCAATTACAAAAAAATTAATATTCTTATACTTCGTTATCAAGTTATAGCCATAATTTTCTGAATTTGTTTGTACATTGATATTAAAATTTTTTTCTTTATTGATTTTTTCTATTAGTATTTTATCAAATAACCCGTGACCATAATCGACAGCAAGGTTAATAGAATTTTTTTCAATATTTTTAAAAAATTTTTTGATTTCAATATTTTTATTTAAATTAATATGTGATGCAGTGTCCACGTTGAATATTTCAAATAATCTCTGTTCTCTTTCAACTGAAATAAACCTAGTTTTATTAATGTTTTTTTTTATTTTGATATTTATAATATTTTTATATGAATTATTTTTTAATAATTTTAATAATTTTTTTAAATATTTTTCTTCAGATATAGTGAGTAGCCTTACTTGAATATTTAAGTGATCTAAGTTTCTATATAAAGCAAGCACACCTCCTAGATACTCTTCTTTAAATAATAATTTCGACGAAATAGTTGGACTTTTTGTTGACAAATTTTCTGGCTTGCAAAATACATATTCATCAATAATCGTTTCTCCAATTATATTTATTTTATGTTCTAAATTTTTAGATAAAAGATTATGAATATAATTAAATGAATATTTTTTTTTTATTTTTTTTAAAATATTTTCTTGTTCTGCATGATAATTAGAAAAAAATTTATTTAATAAATTTGATGAGCTAAAAAGATCTATATCCAAAATTTTGAATTTCCCTCCATTAATTTCAACTGTTTTCTTCTCTTTTGAAATTTTTTCTGAGACGTCTTTAGAAAAATCTTTATAATCTTTGCCTTTGATATAAAAACTGGGCTTTAATTTCTTTATTAAATTAATAGAATCTTGATCGTGGTTAATATAAACATAATCAACAAAGCCTAATGAATCTAACATTTCAGCCCTTAATTTTTGATTAAATCTTGGTCGCCCGGGACCTTTATTAACAAACTTATCCGCAGTAATTGTAACTATAATTTTTTTTCCATATTTTTTTGCTTCTTTAAGAAATCTTACATGACCAATGTGAAGTAAATCAAAAACTCCATGACACATAATCAAGTCCTGATTATTTATTAGGTTTTTAAAATCATTATTATTTATAATCATATTAAGATAAGTATTTAAACCAATCACTCGTTACTTTTTTTATTTTCTTCGGAGTCCAAATAGGGGCTTTCATAAAAGAATGTTTTTCTTTTAAAATTTTTTTAATTCCATCATGAATATTAATTTTCGGTTTCCATTTAAATTTTTTAATAAATTTAGTATTATCTCCTTGCGTTTTGTCTGGTTCCCCCGGTCTTTTGGGAATGAATACTAAATTTGTACTAATTTTTTTAGCGATGGAAATTACCTTATGTGACTTTGAAGTGCTAATATTAAAAATACCAGTTATTTTTTTTGATTTTGAAGAACAATATATTGCCTGAACTATATCACTAACAAAAATAAAATCACGTTTTTGTTTTCCATCTCCTACAACTGTCAAAGGTTTTTTGTTTATAAATTGTGCTAAAAAAACTCCAAACATCGCTCCATAAGTTCCTTTTGTTCTGGCCCTAGGACCATAAACATTAAATAATCTCAAGGATATTACCGGTAATTTATAAACCTGCATCCAATGCATACATAATTGCTCACCAAAATATTTTGTAAATGCATAAGGGTATTTATTGTTTATTATTTCGGTTTCTTTTGTTGGAAAATTTTTTGGTATACCATAACAAGATGATGAGGCAGTATATATAAATTTCTTAATTTTTTTCCCCCTACAGGCTTCCAACAAATTAAAAGTTCCTACAACATTAGAATGAAAATATTTTCCTGGATTAGCTACGCTAGAAACAATGTCAGCTAGTGCCGCAACATGAAAAATGGTATCTCCATCTTTTATTATTTTTTTTAGAAAACTCAAATCTTTTAAAGATTTTTTATAAAATTTTATTCTCTTAAAAATTTGTTTATTAATATTTTGAATTTTTCCAGAACTAAGATTGTCAATAACCAAAATTTCATAATTTTTTTTAAATAAAAATTCAGTCAAATGGCTTCCTATAAAGCCACATCCACCACTAATTATTGCTCTTTTTTTTTTCATTAAAAATATTTTTCTAAGATTAACTTGGTAGCTAAATTCTTATTTAAATAATGAATGCTTTTTTTAGGAACTAAATTTAAATAATTATTATTTTTTTTAACATTTGACTTAACTTTGATTTTAAGCACACATTCACTATACATATTTTTTATAGCATCAAAAATATCAACCTCCTTTGATGGATCAATTCTGATATTTGGATAGGACTGATAATCACCATAAAAAAGACCTTTATAATTTTGAAATATTTCTTTTAGAGAGATTTCTTTTTTTTTTATTATATCAAAAAAAACTTTGGGAACAAAAACATCATCTTTTCCTGCAGAACCTTGCCAAAGTGGTAAAAAGTCAGATATTACAATTCTAGTTTTGAATATATTGCATAAATGGACTGGTCCCGAATGTTGCAAAACGCAAAATTTTGATAGTGCCATAGATGATATATTTATTAAATCGAAATCCTTTGAATTTTCATTATAAGTAATAATTCTGTTCTTATATTCCTCCCCTATATTAAGCTCTAAATTAGACTTTACTAACAAAACATTATTAATATTTTGCTTTAAAATAAATTTCATAGCTTGAAAATAATGATTAATATTGCCAACATCTCTTAATTTATCGTGATCATTATTGTGTTTCGCTTGATCTTCTCTAAATAAAAACGAAAAAAAAACTGGGTTATTTAATTTGATAATTTTTTTAATTTTTTTTAAAAATAGCTCTTTATCTAAAGTTAATTCTAAATGTATATTATTTATTAATTTTTTATGAGAATAAAAAGTGTCCATTTTAATTATTTGTTGCTTATTATAATTGAAATATTTAGAGTAATTATTATTTGGTTTTAAAGATTTATACAGAATTACAGGGTCGGATAAATACTTTCCTCTAAATGCTCTTCCTAAAACAAAATTTAAATAAAATTTTGAACCTACCAATTCATAAATAATATATTTTTTTTTTATGTTATTAAAAAATGGAGAAAATAAATCATATTTTATATAATTTTTGTATAAGTTTATATGTACAAGGTTTGTTTTTTCATAATTAAAGAAGATAATAAATATCTTATTTTTTTTGAAAAGTCTTACAATGTAATCCGTGGTGGTAACTTTATGTCCAAAAGAAGTTTCGTCAACTATTGTTATAATATCATATTGGTGTAATTTATTTATGTTATAAAAAATAGCTCTTAAAAATCCAAATAAAAAAAAAAATATTTTTAAAATCATTCTAATGTTAAAATTAAGAAACAGTCTTCATCCAATTTATTGTATTGGAAACGCCTTCTTCTAGTGATATTGTATCTTTAAAATCTAATTCCTTTTTAGATAGCTTATTATCCACTTTTTTATATAAGGTTGTCAGTTTTTCTGACGATGCATATGTTACTAATTTTTTATCAAAGTTACATTTTTTAATAATTATTTCTGCTAGAGTTTCAATATCATGATAATTATCGCTACCAATGTTGTAAATTCTGCCCTCTATAAAGTTTTCAGAAATATTAGCTAATGAGTAGATGCAGTCATCTATATAAGTACTCGACCGATAATGACCTTTAAATACAGTAAAAGGTAATTTTTTAATTGCATGAAAACAAAACTTTGAATTTACCGATCGATATGGATGGTAATACTCTCCTGGTCCGTAAGTGTTGAACAGTCTTACAACTACAGTTTTTAAATTAAATAATTTTACATGATTATTAATTTGAATTTCATTCGTCCATTTAGATAATGCGTAATCATTTAGCTGTTTTATTTCATAATTATCCATTACGTCTTCTTTCATTATTTCATGATAATCTCCATAAACTTCAGAAGTAGAAAAATGGACTAATTTAAAATTAAACTTTTCTTGTAATATTAATATATTTTTAAGACCAATTACATTTGATTCCCAAAGTTGCTCAAAATAATCTTCGCCGTTCCATCTTCCAAATTCTGCAGCACAATTATAAACTAAGTCAAACTCTCCATGCTCAATAAATATTCTTTCTATTTGTCGAAATTTAGAAATATCGCACCTAGAATATGATGAAACCTCATTGCTAACTTTTTGAACATACCCAACTTGGCCAAAAGAATGAAATAAATCGCAACCAAATACTTGATGCCCTCTTTTGATAAGAGTTGCAACCAATTTTTTTCCAACTACGCCTTCTGATCCTGTTACTAAAATTTTCATATTATAATATTCTATTGATTATTTTATAAATTCTATCCGAAGATTTACCATCCCAAAATTTTATTTTTTTTGGCCAGCATTTTCTTTCACTATTTTGACCAATTTTTTTAATAGAATTACTATTAAATCCGACCAAAACATTAGATCCAAAAGTTACCGTCTCCGGTCTTTCTGTTTCGTTTCTCAATGTGAAGCATCTGATATTTAATATAGAGGTTTCCTCGGAGAGTCCTCCGGAATCTGTAACAGCAAATTTAGAATATTTTACTAAATTTAAAAAATCAACATAGCCAAGAGGGTCTAAAAATAAAACATTTTTTAACTTTTTATTTTTTCTTATTCTTTTCAAACGCGGGTGGGTTACAAACACTATTTTATATTTTTTATTAAATTTTTTAGTCAAATTTTCAATAAATAAATTTATTTTATTATAATCAAGAGTATTTTCTTGTCGGTGAATAGTCATAACAATATACTCTTTTTTTTTTAAATTATATTTTTTATAAAAATTATTATTTTTAATTTTTTTTTTATATTTAATTAATGTATCAATCATAGTATTTCCTATAAAAAAAACATTATTTTTATTTATTTTTTCATTTATTAAATTTCTTGATGCGTGAATAGATGTTGTAAATAGTATATCTGATATATGATCTGTGCACTTACGGTTTATTTCTTCTGGCATAGAACTATTGTATGATCTCAATCCAGATTCAACATGAGCTATTTTTATTTCGTTTCTTTTCAAAACTAATGCAGCAGCTAATGTTGCGTCAACATCTCCAACAACTATACCAAGATCAATTTTAAAAGCGAGCTTGGAAATTAATTGCTGCAGAACTAATATTGTATTTCCAATCTTAGAAACTCCTTGAGATTTTTTTATATTAATAATTTTATAAGGGTTAGGCAAATCAAGTTCGTCAAAAAAAATTTGGCTCATATTTTTATCGTAATGTTGTCCAGTATGTATCAATTTCACATTTAAGTTTTTTTTTTTTTTAAAGACAGCATATAAAGCTGCTACTTTTACAAAATTTGGTCTTGCGCCACAAAAAATTAATATATTTTTTTTCATTAGTTAAT
>Ga0172372_10002924_pt1 | contig 25560 bp, 16 predicted proteins | sample LakKiv5m_2_FD_114544 | JGI IMG/M metagenome (GOLD analysis project Ga0172372, IMG submission 114544) | Freshwater microbial communities from Kabuno Bay, South-Kivu, Congo - kab_092012_9.5m | ecosystem: Environmental > Aquatic > Freshwater > Lake | place: Democratic Republic of the Congo...
CGCGCGCTGTCGAGTGCGTTTGTGGGCCGTTTGCAGGGGCGGTTTGCCCGCAGGCTGCCGCCATGCGGCTGGGATTGCGTTTGGAACCAGCGGCTGGGCGGAAGCCCCCGGCTATGTTTCGCAACGAAGGTGCGCGCGCTGTCGAGTGCGTTTGTGTGCCGTTTGCCGGGCGGTTTGCCCGCAGGCTGCCGCCATGCGGCTGTGATTGCGTTTGGAACCAGCGGCTGGGCGGAAGCCCCCGGCTATGTTTCGCACCGAAGGTGCGCGCGCTGTCGAGTGCGTTTGTGTGCCGTTTGCCGGGCGGTTTGCCCGCAGTCTGCCGCCATGCGGCTGTGATTGCGTTTGGAACCAGCGGCTGGGCGGAAGCCCCCGGCTGCGTTTCGCACCGAAGGTGCGCGCGACATACCGGCCATCTGCCATCTGCCGCGTATCGAGTCGAGTTCAGGGAGTACTGCGTTCTGAGCGTTTCTGCCGGGTTTTTTGAAGGCTGTCGACCATGGCTTTGTGGTAGGCGTGCTGCCGCTGATCGCCGAGGAGGAGGTAGGCTTCGGCGAGTTTGGCGTGGGCGGTGGGGCGCAGTTCTGCGGCCTGCAGGGCGACCTCGAAGTCAGTGATGGCTTTCAGGGGTTCTCCCATGCGAAGAAAGATCTTGCCACGGGTGTCATGGACGTGCGGTTGATTAGGAAGCATTTTCAGGGCTTGTTCGACGAGATTCAGCGCCTGAGGGAGATTGGGGGTTTCGGATTCGGCGATGGCATCGGCCATGTTATTGAGAAGTCCGGGCATTCCCGGGTTGTGAGTATCCGCGATCTGGAGGTGCTGGAGTCCGGCTTCGATGTCCGGGGGGTTGCGAGAGAGGCAGCGGGTGCCCTGGATGAAGTGGATCACACCGGGAGAAACACCGGCGTCGAGTGCTTTTCGCAGGTGTTCATCGAGAGTTTCGTCGGAGATTTCTGAGACGCCGGCGAGGGCCACCAGTTCCTGAGTGACTCCGGGGGACGTGGGGGCTGCGATGACAGCCTGTGAAATGGCTGCCAGCGCCTGCTGGACGTCTTCTGAGGTGCGACCGGCGGTTGTGCGAAGTCTTGTGGACCAGGCGGCGAAGACTTCTCCGGTGAGTTGCCTGAACTGCTGTTCGTAAGACGGTACTTCACTGAATTTCTGTTGAATGAGTTGAATGGCTTCGGTTTCGCGGCGGGCAATCAGGAGTGAGCGGATGAGTTGCATGAAGGCTTCGACCTGGAAATTCTTCAGGGCGTCGCGTTTGAGGAATCCGTCGGCGGCGAGGCTGGCGGCGGTACGGGAGGCCTCGTCTTCGCCGAGTCTTCCTTCGACAACAGCAAGGGAGTAGAGAGCTTCGGGGAAGTTGCCTTTGGGAAGTGAGATGACATGTTGCAGAACGGGTCTGGCTTCGAGGAGTTGTGAGCGGTAGAGCAGGTAGGTGCCGAGCATGAAGTTGGCGCGGACGTCTTCTGACCGTTTTTCGATGATCCATTTGAGACCATCGACAAGTTCTTTTTCGAGTGCCGGATCAGGTTCGGGGTTGCCGACGACGGCGGCGAAGCGGCGGTCAGCGAGCCATTCAGCGGCTGGGACGTAGCCGCGCTGGACACCTTTCTCGATCGCTATTCGCTCAGCTTCGGCTGGTTTTCCCTGAAGATCCCGAACGACAGCCAGTCGCATCCACGCGGCGGATTCGTCCGGTACGAGAGCGCACATTTTCCTGGCGTAGAAGTCGGCGAGTGTGAGGTCTTCGGCGTCCTGGGCGCGGGCGAGGCGATTGCCGGTCTGCTGCAGTTCCTGATCGAACGAAGGCGCGAACCAGAGTGAAAGCACGATCGGGAAGCAAAGCCCCCCCACCGCGGGTACTCCGCGAAGCATATTGCCGTACTGACGGGACTGGACGTACCGAATCATCAGCATCACCGACTGCACAACCCAGAAGACCGGATTGATATAGCTCAGTCGTACCGGCATGCGGCGACGGTCGTCGCGGCTGACGGAAACTTCGCTTTCGCGGAGCCTGAACAGTTCATGAGCAAACCTTCCGAAGGTCTTCGCGAGGGCTTCGAAGCGGCGTCGCTGGGCGGACCATCGAAGCAGGAGTTTTCTGCGGATTTTGCCGAGGCTGAAGTCGCGGCTGCGGCTCATAGGGTCAGTTCCGGGGGAGCGGTCTGTGCAGTGACCTGGGCTGGTGGAGTTTCGGGCTTTTCCGATGCCGACAGCAGAAGTCGCCACGCAGGAAGGGTGGCGAGCAGGGAGAGGGCAGCGAGGCTGGTGAGGATGAGGCGACGACCACTTTGGAGAGCCGACCATTCCGGCAGGCGACGCAGACGCTCGGCGATCTCGGCGGGCGTTTCAAGGACTTCGGAGGATGCGGTGAGCAGCCAGTTCCAGCCCATTACGAGCACATTGATTTTCTGATGCTTGCGGGGATCGTCCGGAATTGGACCAAAGAAGAACTGCAGCAGCCGATCGGTGCTGAGCAGGAACGGGATGGCGAGCAGCATTGCGGAGTAGCCGACGAGGTCGTGCTTCCAGCCGGTGGTGAGATCCGTCTGAAAGCTGATCTGCGCGACCGCGATGCTCATAACGCGACTGACATTCATGAGCAGTGCCCAGAAGACAGCGGAGACCGTCAGCAGGAGGATGCGGAGCATTGGATAGCGATGATAAACGCCAATCACCGAGGCGATGAACATCAGCGTGAACAGCGACTGAACACCGGAGCAGGCTTCGGCCACGAGCAGGGCGGAACCGTTCATCGGGATGATGGTGTTGCCATCCAGAATATGGTCCAGCTGAAGGGTGTTGAGAAACTGGGAGGCGATGCTGGAGGTGATGGACTGCAGTTTCTGGATGATGCGGACGTCGCGGTCGCCTGGGGGGCGGACGGTGAGCAGAAACGGGATGGCGAGATAGGTGAGCGGGCGTCCGGAGGATTGTTCGACGAAGAAATCGAGCAGCAGCGCAACAAGGGCCGCGAAGGCGATGTAATAGGTGAGGGGGCTGGGCGAGCGGATGGCGGCCCAGGTGAGAGCGACGAGGGCAAGTACGAATGGGACGGCCCGCAACGACCAGCGAAATGATTTTCCGCCAAATCGGGGCACTGGATCACAGCGAACGACTGCAAAGCCGACCGTGATTCCGATGGCAAATGGAAAGAATTGGTAGTACTCGCGAGCCCAAAGCTGGGGGAAATATCGGACGAGTACGGGGAAGAAGGCGAGGGCCAGTGCGGCAAGTGCAAGCAGCAGAATGCGGCCGCGCGAGAGGACGGAGAGAAGGTCGAAATCGGACTCGTTTTGTGGGGTGTCTGCCGGCATGGGAGTGTCTTACATGACTTTCAGGTGGGTGAGCCCAGGGATTTCAGGCAGCATCAGGCGGCCGGAAATGCGACTGGAAAACCAGAACCAGTTCCGTGAATCGGGTAGTTTGCGTGGGTATCGGGACCCGGGTCAATATTCTGCCTTGCGAGGTGGGAAAAAAGTTTCGGGGTGGGGTGGACTGTAGCGATTGAAGCGATGCGGGTGCTGGAAGTGCAGCGGGCTGTCGTTCGTCTTTGCCGCGGCAAAAGGTAGTGTTTGCACGGATCCTGCTGCGCTCAAATTGCCACGGAAACACTCAGCGGGGTAAAGAAAACTTGACAAATGCGTGTTAAATCCGTTTTTTTTGTTGTTGAGTTGTTAAACGGGCGACACAATTTGCAAGCTTTGTTATCTGGGGGCTTTGCGCAACTCCAGCGATCCCGCAGACAGCCTGCGGACGTGCGGCGGTGGTCGGATTGCGGGGCAATACGGCTTGAGTGACGGGAAGGGTTTTGCGGGATGCTGCGGTGGTTTCAAAAAACCCGCAAAAAACTGAGACGATCGTTTTCGGACTGGTCCGACAGCGTTCGCAGGAAGAACGCCGCGCGGTGGCGAGCGTTTTCTTCGTGGATGTTTTGGCTGCGGCGGGTGGAACCGACCGAAACGGACGTGGTGCGAAAGTTCGGTAACCGGGGCAGCGTTCGGGCCATCGCACTCTTCAACCCCATTTTCTGGGTGCTGCAGTCCGGTGGATTCCTGCTGCGATATCTCAGCTCCCGCGGAGTGCTCAACCTTGTCACAGGCCTGCCCGCAATCTGCGGGATTGCGTCTCCCGTTGTGCTCTCCATCTGGATTGCTCCTGACCGGGATGCACGTGCTGGCCGGGCAGCCTCCATGCAGGGATTTCACCAGGAGCGACAGGAGTACGAGCAGGCGGACTTCTTCTCGCGGCAACTGTGCCAGCTCAGACCGGAAGACGACACAGCTTTTTTCAGTCGTTCACAGCTGCTGGAGTCGATGGGGCGAAAGCCTGAAGCAAAAGAGTTGCTGGTGGCGCTGGCGGCGCAGCGGAATTTCCAGCCCGCGATGAGACTCCTGTGTCAGCGGGACCTGCAGGCTGTGCTGAGTACCACAACGCCACCGGAAGGGCTCGCTGCGGTACTGGAAAACAACCTGCAGACTTTCATCGCCAGGTTCCCTCAGAACGCAGACGGCCGGTTCATGCTGGCGGCGCTTTACGCATACCAGGAAAAGCTCGTCGAGGCCGTCTCGCTGCTGCAGTCGATCACGAAGACGTCCACCACTCCAGTACCCCAGGCGTGGTATTCGCAGGCGATGCTGCAGCGACGGCTGGGACGGGACAATGAAGCCCGCTCGTCTGCTCTCGTGGCCGCCGATCAATTACTCAGACAAAATGCAGAACGGAAGCTGACAGACGAAGAGTTTCTGCAGACCGTTCGAGCACTCGTGATGGCCTACCGCGAACAGGAAGCACTGCAGCTGACGGATTCCAGAATCAAGCTGGCATCCGGCGACGACGAACGCAACTTCTGGGTATCGCTGAAAGGTGAAGTCTGTGCGGCATGGTCGCGTCGATTGAGTTCCAAACCGGGGGCCACAGCCACGGAACTGGCTCAGAGCATTACCGTGCTTTTCGAAGGTGTGCGGACCGCTCCCGGACAGACCGCGGTGGTCGATGAGCTCTGCCGCCTTTGCATCAGCACGCGAATCAACAGCAGCGAAGTCGATAAACATCTTGAGGTGGCTCTCAACTCAGGCGTTTCACCGGGGCTGGTGCATTTCATCCTTGGCAGCCGGGCAGCAACCGAGGATCCGCCGGATGCCGTCAAAGCAGACGAACACTTCCAGCTGGCGGTCGCTCACGACGGCAACTTTCCTGGGCTGCTGAACAACATGGCCAATCTGATCGCCGATTCCGACTCTGGAAACTACTCCGAGGGCCTGAAGCTGGTGAAGCAGGCGCTGGTGTTGTTGCCGAACCAACCGGAGATCCGCGACACGCACGGGAAATTACTGCTGCGACTGGGGCAGCCGATCCCGGCTATTGCCGAGTTTGAAAAGGCACTGGCTGCACCAGCCATCAGAGGTGAAGTCCATGAAAATCTTGCAAGGGCCTGGGAGGCCCTTGGTAATCAGCAGAAGACGGAGTTTCACCGGTCACTTGCCGAATCGCTCCGCCAGGAGGTGATTCGGAAATAGTTCTGGTCGTTCTGACGCGACCTTGAATGTCTTAACTGCGTATCACCCCGCGGATTCTCATCTGCGGTTTTCGCGTTCCAGGTTCAATTCCCGATTTCCTTGGTTTCAGGAGAATGTCTTATGAGATCCTTTGTGGCAATGGCAGCCTTCGGGCTGGCCGTGGCGATATCCGCCGCGACCAGTCAGGCGGCGACACTGAATTTTACTGGTAATATCACATCAGCGGATCTCCCGTTTCTGTCGGGGGGCACTTTCACTCTGGCTGCGACATACGGCGAGAACACAACCGGCAGCACCGGAACTGCATCTGCCTCGACATTTTCTGCACAGCGGAGTGGCGGTGGCACGCTTGATTACACGAAAGTGGGGTTTCTTCCATTCAATTTGGTGTTTACGAAAGATGGTACGAACGACAAGCTCAGTCTCACTGCCGCCTATGCGTCATTGACGACGGGGCAGCCCTCGTTCGGTGTTCTCGACCTTACTTTCACACGTGCTGGAACTGCAGGCTCCCCGCTCAACCTGACCACAGCGAATGTCGCAGTGATGCTGAGCGCGAACAGCACTTACGCTGGTACCTTTATACAGACGAACGACCTCACAAATACGATCGCCTCCGCAACTCTCGGTGGCACCATCCCGGTACCCGAGCCAGGTTCCATTGGTCTGCTTGCGGGCCTTGGGATGTTCTGCGGTCGCCGCATTTACCGCCGTCGTCAGCAGAAGAAGGCAGAAGCTGCTGTCTGATCCCTTCCACCAGCAGAACTCGACCACGACGGCTTTCACTTGACTGCCGTCGTCGTTCTTGTTTGCCGTCTGGATTCAGGGCCTGTCGAATGTCCAGTTCGACGGGCTCTTTTTTTTCGATGGGATTTCGAACAGCATGACGCAGTCCCGCTCTGAGGACGACTTGATTGATGTCGCGTATTCGCCCGACGTTTTCGCCCGCGCGGCAGCTGAATGGCAGACGCAGTTGTCCGAGCATCTTCAGCGTGTGATATCCGGCACAGGTCCGGTGCTCAACTGGGCTGATCCAGCCACCGCGATTGCTGCCGCGGCTGAATTGCTGAATCGCCCGCCAGGCCCGTCCGCCGGCGTCGCCTCCCCGCAGTCCGCCACCGAACTGGACGCCTCCGACCGCATCCGAGACATCATCGCTGGTATGTTGTCTGCCGGCCAGAACCTGCATCATCCGCATTATATTGGTCATCAGGTCCCCGCCTCTGTGCCACTGGCGGCGTTGTTTGACGCCGTGAGTACCGTGACCAATCAGGTGATGGCGATCTATGAAATGGGTCCGTGGGCGACGGCTGTTGAACATGCGCTTGTGGGGCGGTTGTGCGAGAAGGCTGGCTGGTCGGCCGAAACATCCTCGGGAGTGCTCACGCACGGCGGATCGCTCGCGAATCTCACCGCGCTGCTGACAGCCCGCAATGTATCACTGCCGGGTTCGTGGGAAACCGGCTTGCCGGCGGGAACGACGCTTGTTGCCAATTCGGACGTGCATTACTGCGTGTCGCGTTCTGCTGGAATTCTGGGGCTCGGCTCGTCCGCAGTCGTCCGCATTCCGCTCGACCGGCAGCGACGCATGGACGTGGAGCAGCTGGATGAAACGCTGCGGCAGCTGCGGGTGGCTGGTCGTCGTGTGATGGCGGTTTCAGCCTGTGCAGGTTCCACACCGACTGGGGCGTTTGACGATCTGGTGGCGATCGCGGAGATCTGCCGCAGACACGGCGTCTGGATGCACGTGGATGCCGCTCACGGCGGTGGACTGCTTTTCAGCCGTCGCCACCGCCGGTTGCTGGCGGGGATTGAACAGGCCGACAGCATCGTCTGGGACGCCCACAAAATGCTGTTCGTCCCGGCGCTCTGCACGGCAGTGCTCTACCGCCGCCGCGAACATCGTTTCGACACGTTTCGACAGGACGCACCTTATCTCTTCGATCCTTCCGATCCGGGAATGGCGGACATCGACCTCGGCATGCGGACCGTGGAGTGCACCAAGCGGGCGGTTGGATTTGGTCTCTGGGGACTGTGGGCTGTCTTCGGTGAAGAGCTCTTCGAGCAGCTGGTGGACCGGGTGCTGCTGCGAGCGCGGCAGTTCTATGAACTGCTGGTTGAGCAGCCGGATTTTGAAGTGCTGCATGAACCCGAGTGCAATATTCTGGCATTTCGGTATCTTCCCGAGTGGCTGCAGGGAGCTGAGCCGAAGCGGCAGAGTGACTGGCAGCGAGCGATTCGCACGCGGCTCATTCGGTCCGGCGAATTCTACATCGTCCAGACGACACTCAACGGCCTCGCAGCACTGCGCACAACCATCATGAATCCACTGACCACGCCGCAGCACCTGACAGAGCTGCTCGATGCAATTCGTCGAACATCAGAAGGGCTGAGAAGGGATCCATTTCCATGCTGAGTATTTGTGTGTTCTGCGGAGCGCGTGGCGGAGATACTGATGTCTACGGAACGGCTGCTGCTGAACTGGCGACGTCTCTGGCGACCGCTGGGCATCGCCTGGTGTACGGTGGCGGCAGTACGGGGATCATGGGAAGTCTGGCTGATGGGATGCTGGCGGCTGGTGGCGATGTGATTGGTGTGATCACAGAACAGCTGGCCCAGCCGGAGCTGATGCACTTCGGCGTTACTGATATGCGAATCACGGCAGACATGCATCAGCGCAAGGCCACCATGCATGCTCTTTCGGACGTCTACATCGCTCTCCCGGGCGGACTGGGGACGATGGAAGAATTCTTTGAAGCCGTGACATGGGCTCAGCTGGAACTGCATGCTCGTCCCATTGCGATATTGAACCTCAACGGTCTTTACGACGGGCTTGTGGAACTGCTTGACACCATGAAGCAGCGTGGTTTCCTGTCACCTCGCTGTCGTTCGCTGGTGACGGTGACAAGTTCGGTTGAGGAATTGTGTGGCTGGCTGGAGGGACTTTCTGCAGCACTGGGGAGCACGGACAGTCAGGGGGGCTGAAGCAGAATGCTCGGCTGTTGTTTCAAACGACGCTATTCGGGCAGCAAAGCATCGAGGAGGGTACTCAGAGCAGCCGACGCGTGCCTGGCGTCGCTTTGCAGCTTTGTTCCTGCCGCGGTTATGAGCGGTATCAGCCAGAGCAGCGTATAGATCAGCAGGTAGCGGAGCTCGGGTGTGGATTTGGGAAGCTGCGCGACGCGATTCCAGATGTTCATCATCTGCATGGCGCTGGTACCGGTTTCGTGGCGTTTCGAGGCAGTCGTCAGCCGGTACAGCTCCCAAAGCTGCCGTTCAGAAAGCTGTTGCAGGGTGGCGGGGGTGTCTGGGAACTGTTTGTGAAAGATCAGTGAAGCAGAGGCGTCGCGGTACGTGGACGGCCCTGAAAGCAAAACGAGCCCAGCAAGAATCACCGCAGCGCGAACAAGATTGCCCTGGGGCACAAACAACAAAAAAATAAGGCCGGCAAAGGTACACAGAGTCAGCGCGGTTTGGGCCAGTGCTGAATGACGGGCGAAAAGAGCCCAGCAGATGCGGCCGCCGTCCAGTGGCCAGACGGGCAGCAGATTCAGCAGGTTGATGGCAACCAGCCAGATGGCAGCCAATCGCAGTGTGGCCAGCGGGTACCGGGTGTCGATCCAGTAAATGGCGCAACCCAGCAGCAATCCCGGTGCAGGACCACTCAGAAGCATGATCAGTCTGTCGCCCGGCGTTTCCCCGGCCCTGGTTCCAGTAACGGCACCTGCGAAGAAGGGAATAAAGAACATTCCGAGGTTTGTGTATCCGAGCAGATACATCGCAATGAAATGACCGAACTCGTGCAGTACGATGACCAGCACCAGAAGGGTCGGAGTAAGATCCGGAAGCGACAACGCCGCAACGGCGATCCAGACCGACAGCGAAATGGCAAAGGTCAGCCACCTGCGAATTCGCGACGCGGAATTTGGAGCGGCAGTCAGGGTTGTATCGTCAAGCTTCAACGGGAATTTGTCATCGGCAGGCACAAATGGAGGATCCTCGGTCACTGCATCTGCATACTGCGCAATGCGCGAGGCCTCGACCGCAGCCAATTCAGCCGCCTTCACTGACGCAGCCGTGCGAGCGTTTCGGAGTGATCTGAGAAGAACGACGAAGCCGTATGCAAGCCCGACAAAGAGCACCAGCACGGCGGGCGTCAGGTTCCCAGTGCTGAAAAGGGTGCTGACGATCAGGAGCAGCGCGAACGCGACGACAGACCACTTGACCAACCGCAGGACTCGCCGCAGGGAAAATTCGAATGCAGCGGGAGCAGTGGATGAGGATTCGTGCGGCCTGATTTCAGGTTTTTTGCCGCTGAGGTAGTTTCTGGTGGTCTGCAACGCCTCTAAAAACCGGATCTGCTCTGCCGACCGTGGTTCGGAACAAACCGCGGTTGATGGGAGGTTTTCCATTTGATTTCGGCCTGGCTGCGACGTGGAAATGAACAGACGCCCCCTCGTTGAATTCAATTTCCGCCAGAGGAGCCGCGGACACCGTTTTATCGAAGTGCATAGATTTAGCCAGCCAGAACTCGGTCAGCGGACGAAAGGCATGACTTCGGGAACACCGCTCGATCAGCGTTCCCTCGGAGCATACAGCCGATGCTCCACAAGGAACGCCTCGACCGCTCGCGGAGTCAGAAAACGGATGCTGCGATTCGAGCGAATCCTTTGACGTATTTCTGTCGATGAGATGTCGATCCCCGGGATTTGCACTGGTATCACGCGGGAAGCCAGCTCGGGTCCAAGCCAGGAGGCAATTGTCTCAGTGGTGAGTTCCGGCTGCCCCGGACGGTTGCAGGCTGCGATTTCGGCAAGTCGAGTGATTTCATCGGGCTGCTTCCAGCGTGGCAGATCCTTCAGTGAATCTGCCCCGAGCAGGAGTACCAGTTCGGCCCCGGAAAATTCCGCGTGAAACGACTGCAGGGTGTCCAGAGTCCATGAAGGCGGAGTGCGGCGCAATTCGCGACGATCGACAACAAATGCCGGACAACCGGCGATTGCCAGTTGAATCATGTCCGCTCGAGCGTGACCGTCGGCTCCCGGCTGATCGACTTTCAGCGGTGACTGAAGCGCCGGCACGAATCGCACCTGATCAAGCCGCAACAGCTCGCGACAGGTTTCTGCGATCAGCAGATGTCCATAGTGCACCGGGTCAAACGTCCCGCCAAGAATTCCGATGCGCATGAAGAGCAGAGTCCCGAAAAACTGCGAGGGTTCGTTTTCTGCAACTCACCTCTCATCATGGCTGAGAAGAAAGTCCCTGAAAGAATAACTCAGCGACGGTGGCGTCCGGTGTCGTTGTGGCTGCCGTGTCGGAAGGTGGCTTTGGAGTTCTGTGGACACTGGCTTCTTCGGAGACCGGAGCGACCGGCGGATGTTCGGTATTCACGGGTTGCTCCGTCTGCGGCCGCCGACGGGGTACGGGCCTCGCCAGCACATCCAGTTCAGATGTTTCACTGGATAACTCCGTTGAGAGCACCCGGGTGATGTTTTGCGGTGTCTGAAACGCTGTCGCGATGGCCGGGACTGGTCGCCTGCCCACGGCAGGCCCTGGCACGGCCTGCCGCGTTTCTGATCGCACTGCAATCAGTCGAACATCAACGTCGTGAACACTGGATCCCGGGGAAGGGACTGCATGTTGCGAGAAAACAGAGTCAGGTGAGCGAGGGGGACCTGCCACGTCGGAAACGTTTGCGGCATTCAAGGCAAAGCTCGATTCCACAGCCGGGGCCAGTGCAAATGTTCGCAGCATCATGATTGGAGAAGGCTGCAGATCCCTGCTCAGCATCAGCAGACTGTCATCAGAAAGTATGAGTGGCTCATTCCACTCCTCGAAAACTGGCCAGTCTTCGACAAACGCATCGCCAGATGCATCGCCACTCGACTCACCGTCGGCGAGCTCGGCGAAGCCTGCACCCCAGACCTCCGGCTGCTCAGGGTCTGCCAGCAAGTCCACTTCACCCGACCACAGCATTTTGTCGTCGAACCGGAAGTTCTCCTCCGGTACACACTCAGAGAAGTCCGTGAAAGATCCGTCCGACACTCCGCAAACGAAGTACTCACCGGTGCCAGCTTCGCTGCTGTCGTCTCCCGAAAGCCAGACATCTTCTGGTCGCTCTTCACCGACTTCCGGAAACCACTCAGAAACTTCGAAACCGCCAGTGTTTTCATCAACCTGTTCCGGCTCCACCGTCAATTCAGCAGAGATCTCCTGGGGAACCTCGCCGGTGACATACTCCAGCTCAATTCCCGGCTCAATCGGCCCCTCGGGCACTGGAAGAACGCACCGCCAGAAGTCCTCCGGAAATTCGCATGAAATGACCTGCGGGATGAATTCAAGTTCCGTCTCAAATTGAGTGGATCTGTCCTCGACCGGTTGTTCGGCCGCATAATCATCAGCGGGGGCTGTTTCCAGCGCGAGCGGCTCTGCCAGAATTTCATCGCTGGCTGCAGTCAGCAGACGCCTGACCTCCAGCGATTCTGCCGTCTGCAAAACCGCTGGCTGGTGAAGAGACACACGGCGTTGACGAGCTGATCGCTTCCCTGACATGGCAACGTCTCCGGTAAGATGTGGACGAACCATCGCAGACTAGCCGTGTGACCAGGGGCAGCATAGGGCAGTTTCCGGTACGCCGTGCAGAATAATGGGACCATCATGAGGCACCAGCATCGCCCGCTGTTGAACGTTCGGCGGATCCTGCCGGATGGGCGGCGTGGGACTTATGCCGAAGGGTTGCTGACTGGAAGCCTGTTAGGGCTGGTTGGTTTATGCGTGTCCTGCCGTCTTTTCTCCTGACATTCAGTCGTGAAAGACACTGGATTTAACAGCCCAGCCCCGACACTTCGACGATACCAGCACCAGGGGCAAGAAAATGCCCACTCTGAAACTCTGTATTTTTGCAGCAAAATGAGCAATTTGTTAAGGCTTCTGCCGATTGTCCCGGTTATTCTGGGAAGGTCTCCGGGAGGCATCGATTTTTTCGCACGATCCGTTGAAAAAGCCCAATCTACCCAATATCTTCGTGAAAGGTCGGCAACATGGGGGTTCCGGGAGGACCACAACCCTTCAATCCCCGCTTCTCGATATTTCACCATTGATTTCCTTCAGCGAATGCTGTCACGAGGCTTGCTCGCGTCTCAGCTTCGTCCGTGTTGCAAGATTCAGGTTCATTTCACATGAGTCCGATGCTGCTTTGTGGTATCGTTTCGCTCGCGGTAGCGGCAGTTTGTGCCCCTTTCGTGGGTGCGGTGTGCCGTCGCTTTGGTATTGTCGATCGCCCCGACGGGCAAAGAAAACTGCACGCACGCGCGGTTCCTTTAACGGGTGGCCCCACAATTGTGATGGCGGTCACCGCCGGCATGGCAACCGCTCTCTGGGCAGACCCGCAGATTCTGTTGATCACCAGGGGCGATACTTCGTTCCTGCTCTGCCTGTCCGCGGCGGCCATGCTGATAGTACTGGTCGGTATCATCGACGACCGCTTTGGTCTTCGTGGCCGCCAGAAACTGCTCGGCCAGTTTATCGCCGCCTGCATGATGTTGCCGTCGGGAATTGCGATTGACCATGTGAGCGTCTTTGGATGGACGATCCAGTTCGGCGATCTTGGTTTCCTGTTTACCCTGTTCTGGATTCTGGGGGCGATCAACGCGCTGAACCTGATTGATGGAGTGGACGGTCTGGCTTCTACAACCGGAATCGTGCTGTCGCTCTCGGTTGCTGTTGTCACATTGATTCTGGATGGTCGTCCCGACGGGTTGCTGATGTCGCTCGCTCTGGCAGGAAGTCTTGCGGGTTTTCTGATCCACAATTTCCCACCGGCACGCATGTTTCTGGGCGATTCCGGCAGCATGTTGATCGGTCTGATTCTTGGTTGTGTCGCCCTGAAGTGCTCAGTCAAGCAGTACACCGTCGTGGCGATGGTGATGCCAACAGCGATCTGGGCGATTCCGATTTTCGACGTGGCGATGGCAATCGTCCGGCGTCGATTGACTGGCCGCAGCATCTACGCGACCGATCGTGGTCATCTGCATCACTGCCTGCAGCGTCAGGGGCATTCCGGTATCCGTCTTCTGGCGGTGGTTGGAACGCTGTGCGCGATCACCGGCGTGGGAGCTGTGGGAAGTGCTTTTTACAGCAGTGAACTGATTGCCATCGTCGCAGTCGGAACGGCCATTTTGCTTCTGGTGGCCTCCCGTTCTTTTGGTTACGCAGAAATGACCTTGCTTGGAAATCGCGTGCGCAGGGTGCTGGTTTCCCTGGTGCGTGGCCGCGAGGGTCAGCGTCCGCTGCTGCATCATGAACAGGTTCGGCTGCAGGGGCAGCACGAATGGGTCAGTCTCTGGGACGTTCTGACTGCGTTCGCAGAAAACAACCGCGTGGACAGTGTTGAACTCAACGTCAACATGCCAAGCGCCGGTGAAGCGTATCACGCCACATGGCGGACAAAGTCCTCCACAGACGCACACGAGGTCTGGAAAACCGAAATCCCGTTGATCGTCGAACGTATCCGCGTTGGGCACATCCGGCTCGAAGGCGGTGCCTCCGGTAACTTTTCGGAATGGCTGGTGCAAATCGGCCGTGGGCTTGAACCATTCGAAACAGACTTTCGCGCCGTCGTGACTCATCTGCAGCGAAAACAACACAGTTCACGCCCTGCCGTCACGATTTTTCCCAGTCTGGTCATCGATCAAACTCGCTGAGCCCCGTAGGCGTCAGACGATCGTGAAATCCACGGACTGGCTCCAGTACGTTGCCGCGGAACTGCTCAACACCGCCCGCACCCAGACTCGATAGGGAGTGCCACGTTTCAGCACTCCCGCAACCTCATGAGAGGTGCCGGTAATTCCGGTCCGGTAGAACACCTGCTGCAGCGAGGGTGTTGTCTGTGAAATCCACAGCTGGTAAGAGACCGCCTGAGGGATAGGCAGCCAGCGGACTACGACTGTCGTGTTGTTAAGATTCCCGGAGGGTGCCGTCAGCGCTGGCCGATCTCCGATTGTGAAATCGACGGCCCTCGACCAGTCTGAACGCAGGCTGGCTGTTTTGTTTTCGGCAAGTACCCACCAGCGGTAGGCACCGAAGGAGAGCGGTGTGGCTGTCTGCCAGCTTGTGGTTGCAATGTCTCGAACATCAGCGAGCACCTTCCCGGTGAGGATGTGTCGAAGTTGCAGCCAGTAGTTTGTTGCTCCTGGAATTGCCGTCCATGAAAAGGTCGGCCTCTGTTCGATGGAAATCTGCAGCGGAGCCGTCTGGTTGGGAGCGGCGGCAACAACGAAGTCACGCGGCTGACTCCAGTTGGCTGCAAACTTGTCCCGAACCAGTGCGCGGGCATACAACCGATAACGCATCAGTCCCAGATCACTGCTGGGCGTCCACGATGAAGTATTCACGATTTCCCGCAGCGGTGGCGCCTGCGGATTTGAAAGGTTTGAAAGATAAATCTCCACGGCGTTGGCTCCGGGAACCGCGGAGAATTCTGCGGTTGGGCGGAGCGTCGCCTGGCGTGCCGCCATTGGAGCGACGGTGGTGGCCGTTCGAACTTCAATACGATGTCGCAAAGACCATGGCATCCCCGTTCCGTCAGCTCGGATCCCATGAATCCAGATATCGACCAAACCGATGCCAACGTCCAGCAATGGTCGGTAGCTGCGGCCGATTACAGTATCAAGGAAGAGCGGACTCTTTCCTGTGGTCGCATTTGCAATGAAGATCTTCCAGGTTTTGGCCTCTGGCAGATCCGACCATTCAATGAGCGGACGCTGATCCGTGATCACACCGATCGGCTGTGTAATTACCGTTCTTGTCGGTGTGATGGTGAGAGTAAAAAACCTGACTTCTTTTCGGTTGTCTGACATTTTTTCGTAAGCAAGGTCCGGTCCGGCATCCTCGACCACCACAGTCACTGTGACAACGCCACTGCGCGCACGTGTCGGTTTCAGTACCAGTTCTCCTGTGCCCGGGACGGTTCCGGGCACAAACACCGGATTGGGGAGCAGGTCTGATCCACTGCTGGCCACAACCCGAACGGGTTGCTGAATACCGTCGCCGGAAGTAATCCCGGTCACTTGCAGCCGGTATTCCGTTGTGTCTTCCGGAATGGTCACCGAATTGATTGGGTCCATTCCTGGACTTAAATTTTCGGTGATCCATGTGCGATACTGACCGCCGAACCGGCCGCGATTTTTGAGCAACCGAACACTGTCCCTGAAGGAGTCGATGAAGACGATGTCGGTTCGGCCATCTCCGGAAAAGTCTGCTGTCGCGAAGGCCCGAGGGCGGTAACCGCGGGCCACCACGTCGCCGTATCTGATTGCTCCGCTCAAATTCTCGATCAGGTACTGGCGTCGGTAGCCACTGAAATGTTGCTCAATAACCAGCAGTTCCGGGCCACCACCATTGAAATCGGCGAACTGAAGATCGAGGTAAGCGGCGGCCCTGCCGTCGAACTGCCCCGCATACAACGGGCTCGACAACCCACCACCGGCGCTTCCCTGCCAGGCCTTCAGATTGTCGCTGCTGATTCCTGCCACAATCAGATCCGGATGTCCGTCACTGTTCCAGTCACCCAGACAAATGGCCCGCGTACCTTCCTCGACGGCCAGGTTTGCTGAGATGCTGTATCCGGTCGCTGACCCCAGCATCACCACCAGCTTGCTGTCTGACGGTGACGCGAGGACCACGTCCGGGCGTCCATCCGAATTGAGATCACCGACCTCCATCAGCGTCGCCTGCAGGCCCGTTTCAAAGGTGATGAGTGAACCGAACGTTCCATCACCCCTGCCAGGCAGCAGCCCCAGCTGTCCGGTCCCGGTCAGCAGCAGCAGATCAGTCTGACCATCCCCATCAGCATCGGCCGCAGCCGACGCAATCGGTTTTACAGTTGTATCGCTGTCCACACGTAAAAAGTCGCCACTGGGCTGACCGAGCAACAGCGAGATCGAATTGTCCGCTGAATTCACCACACCGATATCTCGTCGCCCATCACCGTTGAAATCATCAATAAAAGGTGCTCCAGCACCCCCACCCACCGCGAATGAACGGGAGGCTGCAAAGCGACCGTCGCCCAGACCCTTCTTGACATTCACCCTGTTCACTGATGGACTGACCGTGACAACGTCCGGAATTCCGTCGGCATCCAGAGAGCCAGCTGCAATGAAAAACGCGTCGTTTCCCTCGTCCTCGGCGATCAGAAACTCTTTCGCAATCCGCCCTGCACCAACCCCAGTGGGATTTCGCATGAGCACTCGCAGATCACTCACGCCGTAATAATCCGATCTGCCGCGAGGTGGCGAAAGGAGCACCGTATCCGGCACACCGTCACCATTGAGGTCGGCATCGAATACAGTGCGTAAGTGAGAAACAGGTGAAAAGAAGGAGTTATTCAGCGACAGAATCATGTCGGTCCGGATCTCATAGTCCGGGCCACTTCCAATCGTGATCTGAACCACACGTGACGCAACGGATTCCACCCAGCTTGCGCTGGAGCAACGGAGTTCCAGCTGGCTGCCTCCGCTGCCCAGTGATACCAGCTGCAGCACTCCCGGGGCCGGGGATCCTCCATGCGGGACCGCGCGAGTGGACTGCAGTGAAAATGAACGCTCAGAACCGTTGGCAACCTGACGGTAGAAACTCAGCTCGCACCCCTCCGGCGTTTCGTTTGCCAGTACGAGGTCCGGCAGACCATCACTGTCCACATCCTGGATCACCAGATCCCGCGGGCTGGAAGTGGCGGGCACAATCGGCCCGCTTCCAAAGGTCCCGTCCGCAGCTCCCAGGAAGACAGCCAGCCCAGCCGTTGCACCGGATTCAACTCCAACAATGTCCACTCGACCGTCGCCGTTCATATCCGCCAGCCTGCGAATCCGGCGTCCAGCGTATGAACGCTGATAAGCCAGATTTCCCCCCGGCTGTCCGTGATAAACATGCGTACTGACCACAAATGCATCGTTGTTCGATGTAAATGTCTCAAGCAGCAGGTCGGGACGGCCGTCAGCGTTGAAGTCGCCCCGGTGTGCCGCAGCATAAGTCCCCGACGGCGTCTCAATGACCTGGCCATCCACGAAGCGTCCCGTCCCGTCACCCACCATCAACTGGATTCGATCACGATCGAAGGATTGGGTGGAAAACGAGACAATCTGATCAGGATGGCCATCGCCGTTAAAATCGCCGATGCCTTTCTCAGGATCCAGCGCTGCCCTGAACCAGCTCGGTGACCCTGAGACGTTGCCGAATGTCCTCGTGAAAATCGCTACCAGCTTCCCGGTCTCGTTGAAACTGTGAACGATGAACCGATCATACTCAAGGCTGATCAGTTCATCCCGGCCATCACCGGTCAGGTCTGCCGCGCCAAAGATTTCCAGGTAACTGCTGGTGAACTGCAACTGCTGTTGAATTTCACCAGCCTGAACACGAATCAGTGAAACTCCGCCGTTGTGCTGTACGGCGAGTTCCTCTGTACCATCGCCATCAAAGTCACCCGCGGCCACTGAGTTGATCTGCAAAAATGCTCCGTCAGGTTCCTGCTGCTCAAGCAAGTAAGAGTTCACAGGAGAAAAAACCACGTTTCCGTCAGCATCGCGAATGTCCGTATTGGCACGCAGGACGATGTCCAGCTGACCTGCCCCCGTGAAGTCACTGGCCGTCACCGTCCAGTACTGTCCGGCCCCTGTGACATCAACTCTGCCGACACGAAGTCCCGCCCCCGCCAGCACATCGAAGTCAGTCTCATCGACGCCCGTCACCGCTTCGCTGAAGCTGACATCAAAGGTGCAGGTTTCCCTCGCTTCCCCGTAGTATGGCCCCCTGATTTGCTGGATCACTGGACTTGACGACAGCAGTTGTCGAGACTCAAGCTGCTCGATAACTCTTCGCCGCGGACTTCGTCGGCGCGGAGGATTTGGCCACGTCAGCAGTGCCCGGATCTGATCGCGAAACTGATTCAGGAATCGACTGCCGCTCATTATTAATCTCCGTTGCCTGTCGTGAGAGACGAACATGCCAGGGGGGCGAGGGGGAAACTACATGACGCAGGATGTCTTTGCAAGGTCGCAGCAGCCCCGGCAATCGCATTAAGAGCCAGGCAGCTTCGTCCACGCACTCCATTCAGACAGCAGCGGCTTCATCCGTGCCAGAAACTGCAGGATCGCGGGAATCAGCACCAGCGCAAGCAGCAGCAAGGTCAGGATGCAGCGGATGGTCGCGCGAAATCGCACAGCAATTCGTCGTGTCGGGAGCGTTAACAGTGGACCTGTCACGGCCGCTGCCAGCAGCAGCAATGACTGCAAAACGCTCAGCCGGCCAAAGAAATGCCCCAGCAGCACGACACCGCACAGGCTCCAGACTCCCCAGCGAATCACCAGGACCGCTGCCAACGGATTTCGCAGCCCGGGCGAAGCGAGAAGGATGCCCGTACAACTGCCGGCAAACGGCAGCGCGGCAGCCCCGCCGCGAATCCAGCCCCCAAGCATCACAGTCGCAGCCGCAACCTGCAGCGTCAGAACCACAAAAGCCGCTGCCAGCAGGGGGTGCTCAGTCGCAGAATGGTCGTTCAATGCCGTCATGGTCACGAGAAGGCAGCCGACGGCAATCACGGTAAACAGACCCCCAGCCGTCAGACCGGGCAGGAGCGGCACCGCAGGAACAGCCTCGAAGTGGATACTCCCGTACAGAATGATCGGGGCCGCCACCGCAGCCGCTGACAGACGCAGCAGCCCCGATGACGGAATTGAAAGCCACCTCGCCCCGAAAGCATCTGCGGAAAGCAGCAGCGGAAAACCGATCAGCAACCAGCGATCAAGACCGGTCACCGGCGGCACTGCAGGCACCACACCCTGCACCGCAAGGCCTGCCACGATTCCGACGACGAAACCGCAGAGCACTTGCAGGTGAAGACCGGATGCGCGGACTCGATTCGGCGAATGCCCCCGCAAACAGGTCGCAATGCAGCCCACCGCCGCACAGACTGCCGCAGCGATGAATGAGTATGTCAGCAGCCAGAGATCCGGCATCGGCTACTTGCTCATACCTTCACAGTCAATGATCACAATCGCCTCGTCACCGATTGCACCAATCGCACTGGGGTCGAATTTGTAGTCACTTCGCTTCAGCCGCAGCTCGGTGGAGAATCCGACGCGACGAACACCACGGGATTCGATTTCCCTGCCACCCATCAGCCGAATCGTGATCTCACGGGTCACACCGTGCATCGTGAAGTCCCCGGTCACCTCATAGCCACCCTCGATCGACTTCACTTTTTTGCTGCGAAATTCGATCGTGGGGAATTGTTTGGTGTCAAAATAGTCCGGCTGACGCAAATGCTCATCACGGGCCGCATTGGCCGTGTCAACACTGTCAGCCTTGATGGTCAGCTGGAAAGAGGATTTCGACGCATCCTGGCGATCGATCGAAAACCGACCATCGACTTCATTGAATCGTCCATGAATCCAGCTGAGGTCGAGGTGGCGGGCTTTGAAACTCACCGAAGAATGTACGGCGTCGTAGACATATTCGTCCGCCGGGGCCGCGGATGCGGTTTCGCCGCAAACGAACAGCAGAGCAGTCAGAAAAGTGATGCGTGAAATCAGCATGGCCGGTAGACTCCTGTCAGGAACATATCGAATCGTGGTTGCAGGCGGATTCCGCTCCGCCCAACCCGAATGCTAGAAAGCAAAACGTACAGGGTAAAGCCACGACGGTCGGTTAATTCAGAGTGTTTCTTACGGTTTTCCGAACATGGGCCGTCCCCTGACCTGCAGGGGAGCGGCATTCGAACGAGAGGTTTCCATGGTAAAACAGAAGGGACGGCGCCCGGCAATGGTCTGGATCGTTTCAGCAATTTGCTGTGTGGGTTTCCCCTGCATTGCACTCGGGTTGATGAGCTTTCTTGCGAAGGCTCCGGATGGACTTGGAGTGCGAAACGGAAGGCTTGCGGCCTGCCCTGCAACCCCCAACTGCGTGTCCACCCAGGCAGAGACGCAACAGCACTGGATTGCTCCGCTCACGCCGCCCGACAGTGACATCGCTCCTGTAGCACGCATCGCGCGGATTGTCCGCAGTCTCCCACGCACCTGCATAGTGGAACAGTCTGAAACGTACCTGCGAGCTGAATTTCGCAGCCGGATCTTTCGCTTCTGTGACGATGCAGAGTTCTTCTACGACGTGCCGCGCGGGCAGATTCACTTTCGGTCTGCCTCCCGAGTTGGACACTCTGACCTGGGAGTCAACCGTCGCAGGATGGAAGACATTCGGCAACAGTTTGACGCGTCGGCTCCCCGAGTGCCCAGTACGCCGAGAGGACGGAAGAGCGAACCCCGATCCTCCGCCAGCAGGCAGTTGGTGGAATCATCGAATTAGGTGTTTGACACCAGTTCCCGAATCGGACGACATTCTTCAGGAAGAATTCGGACCGGTCGTTCAGCCTGATCCCTGATGTATCCGCTGCTGTCGATACCGAGATTGTGGTAGACCGTGGCCAGAACGTCGCGATAGTGGATGGGACGTTCGGCGGCGTAGGCACCGATTTTGTCGGTGGAACCAATCACCTGCCCAGTCGGCATACCGCCTCCCGCAAACAGCGCTGACTGAACAGGGGCCCAGTGATCTCTGCCGGCCTTATCGTTAATCTTCGGTGTACGCCCAAACTCACCCCACACGACAAGCGTCACGTCCTGATCCAGCCCCCGTCGTGTCAGATCCTGGATGAGTGCGGAAATGCCGGTGTCGAAGGTGGGCAGGTGTGCACGGCAGTGGCCGAAATTGTTGCCGTGCGTATCCCAGAAACCGTAGGCAACTGTGACCACACGAACACCAGCTTCGACCAGCCTGCGGGCGATGAGCAACTGGTCGTTCCAGAGTGGAGCACCGTCGCCGAGGTGTTTTGAGGAACCGCGGCCGTAAAGGGCCAGAGTTGCCGGATCTTCTTTTTCGACGTTCATAGCCTCGACAAGTCGTGAGGATGTGAGGACGTCGAATGCGCGGCGGTAACTTTCTGAGAGGTTTTCAAGGGGTCTCGCAGCGACGCTGCGACGAAAGTTGTCCAGCTGATCAAGGAGCTGACGGCGACCGGAAAATTGGCGGTTCTCGATGTATCGCAGTCGCATCGCCGAAAGGTCTTCGCCGTCGGCCCGCACCTGATTGTAGGCGCTTCCCAGGTATCCAGCGCCGGTGCTGTTATAGGGGCGATGCTGCATTGTGGGGAACAGATCCACAAATGGCGGCGTCACTTCGTTCACTGGTCCCTGCATTTTTGCAATAACAGAGCCGAAATTCGGGATGCCGTCCCGCTGCACTTCCCCCATTGTGTAACCGGTGAGGTTCTGAAAGCTGGAATGTTCGTCTCGCTGACCGACCACGGAACGCACAATTGAACAGCGATCGGCGGTCATCGCGAGTTTTGGAAGGAGTTCACAGAAATGTACGCCGGGAACCGAAGTTTGAATCGGCTGAAACTCGCCGCGGATTTCAACAGGCGCGTCGGGCTTGAGATCGAACGTGTCCTGATGGGGCAGTCCGCCGGACAGGTAGACCATGATCACAGATTTGTGACGCGCCGTGCCCGTTGAGCCAGTGGACTCAGCTGCCAGAAGATCTGCCAGCGTGAGACCGCCCACAGCCAGTCCGCCCAGCTGGACGAAAGAACGCCGCGATATACCGTCGCAGAAACGACTTGAGGGACCGAGGAGTTTGAACATGGCGTTTTCGGGGGCAGGAGGCGGGGGAGGGAGGAAGGGAATGCAGCATGTCACTTCGGCAGAGGATTGCCGGTCAGTGCAGATTCTGCGGACTGTTTTGAGCGAACGCAACTGAAGTTCGCCCTGAGAATGGGTAAAAGGGGCAGGATTGCTGGAAGCGGGTTCAGGTGAGCAGGGGAGCAGGGGAATCTGTCGGCTCCTGGGTAGTCGCCCAGTGGCGTTGAAATTCTCTTCATCCGGGCGAAAATCGCTCACAATCCCCCCTCTCCCCGATCCGGGGAGAGAGGAGATTGAGGGGTCAAAGAACACTGCCAGTCCCCTCGTCAACACTTCCTGACACTGTGAATCCAGCATCCTTCTGCACTGTCCGTGCTGCGCGTGGCAGGCGCGTTTCACCCCTCACCCCCGACCCCTCTCCCCGATCCGGGGAGAGGGGAGATTGAGGGGTCAAAGAACACTGCCAGTCCCCTCGCCAACACTTCCTGACACTGTGAATCCAGCATGCTTCTGCACTGTCCGTGCTGCGCGTGGCAGGCGCGTTTCACCCCTCACCCCCGACCCCTCTCCCCGGTCCGGGGAGAGGGGAGCCAGATGCTCTTTCCGCAAGAAAGTCAAGGCCATTGGGCTCCCGCCATGCGGCTGTGCCCTGAGCGGTTGGGCGGCAGCCTGCGGGCAAAGGAACCTGCCAACGCCCCACCAACGCCCAACCGCTCAGTTGCGTGGCGGCCGCCTGCTGTTAAGGACGGCAAAAAGTGCATGGCACCTGAAACCTCCCCGCAACACTCAGGCCAGTACTTCCTGCACGACAGTGCCATAGACGTCGGTCAGTCGAAAATCGCGGCCGGCAGAGCGGTATGTCAGCTGCTGATGATTGATTCCGAGCAGATGAAGTATGGTGGCGTGCAGATCGTGCATGTGCACTTTGTTTTCCTGGGCAAAGTAGCCGAATTCATCGGTTGCTCCGTGGCTGTATCCTGCCCGCACTCCGCCGCCACTCAGCCAGATCGTAAATCCGGCGGGGTTGTGGTCTCGGCCATCTTTGCCCTCAGCCACTGGTGTTCGACCGAACTCCGTCCCCCAGACCACGAGTGTTTCCTCCAGCAATCCCCGCTGTTTGAGATCCGTGAGCAGTCCGGCGATGGGCTGATCGGTGGCCAGAGCATTTTTTGAATGGCCCTTCTGGAGTCCCCCATGCTGGTCCCAGACATAGGGTGTGCTGACCTGCACATACCGCACGCCGGCCTCGCAGAACCTTCGCGCGAGGAGGCAGCGGTGACCAAAGTCTGCCGTTTCCGGGCGGTTCAGGCCGTAGAGTTCGCGAGTCGCTGCTGTTTCCCCGCTGATGTCGATCAACTGCGGCGCCACCCCCTGCATGCGAGCGGCCGTTTCAAAGCTGCGAATGACGCCTTCAATTCTCGAGTCCTGCACGTGGTTCAGATGTTTCCTGTTCAGCATCTGCAGCAGTTCCAGCTGCCGCTGCTGATCCCCGGGATGTCTTTCGCCTCGCTCCAGGAATTCAATCGTCGCCTCCGCCGTCCTGCTGGCCGAATGCCCCAGCGTCGTGGCCTGATGGTGAATCGGCAAAAAGGCAGCCCCATAGTTTCTGGTACCGCCGTGACCTGCCGGCGGAGTCACGCTGACGAAGCCGGGAAGGTTATCATTCTCTGTCCCCAGTCCGTAACTGACCCATGCTCCCACCGAAGGACGCAGCAGATTATCGTCCCCCGTATGAATCATCGACACCGCCTGACCATGCGATGTGCCTCGTGTGTGCATTGACCGAATGAAACACAGATCGTCCGCATGCGCGGCCAGCTGCGGCCACAATTCACTGAACCATGCTCCGCTCTGGCCGTGCTGCCTGAATCTCCACGGGGAGTCGAGGACCTTCCCGTAACCCGCTCCATCCTGCAGTTCAATATCCAGTCGATCCAGACCGCGAATTGGCAGTGGCTTTCCATGCCATCTGCGCAGAGCAGGTTTTGGATCAAACGAATCCACCTGGGATACGCCGCCGTGCATGAACAGAAACAGCACGCGTTTGGCGCGCGGCGAGTGATGTGGAAGCACGCCCCCAACCTCTGTGGCTCGGGCAACATGGTCTGCGAATGCATGAAATGCCATCGCACCAAACCCGCATGCAAAACTCTGCAGCCACCGCCGGCGATTTTCCACCCGTTCAAATCTCTGACAGAAATGCCTCACCGCTTCACCATCCCCCGTTTCGGACCAGCACCAGCACCAAAACCGCAATCAGCAGAACTTCAGTCGACGAAACGAAATTCGGCTGAACTGAACATCACCTGTACCAGCAGCGCAATCGCCTGCTTCCTTGTCCGGCCCTCCGCCATCACATCCGCAATCCACTGCAGCCCAGCCTGAATCTCCTCCGCATCGGCATCGCGAATCAGCACCCGCTGAAATAACCTCTGCAGAATCTCAGTGTCCGTTCCAGCGCTTTCCGCCAAATCCTCACTCAACGCCTCCCCCAATTCCCTGACAAAGGAGGAATTCATCAGGAAAAGTGCCTGAGCAGGAACGGTGGTCATCGATCGGCGCCCCGTGACCAGATCCGGATTGGGAAAATCAAACACCGCCAGGGACGGTGGCACGGCCCCGCGAACCACGGGCAGATAAATGCTCCGCTGCCGGAGCTCTTCCGTCTGTGACAGCGAAGCATGCCGGGCCCCTGAAGTGGCAATCGCATACATACCCAGCTGCTGCACCACGGAATTGCGGCGTGCAAAGTCGAGCTCTCCTGAGATCATCAGCATCGAATCACGGATCGTTTCCGCCGGTAACGGCCGTTGATTCTGACCCCGCAGTCTCAGGTTGCCCGGATCGTCATCCGCCGCCGGCGTCACACTCTGCTGATAGGTCCGCGACAGCACGATCTCACGAATGATCGATTTCATCGACCACCCCTCCGACACGAATCTCTCCGCAAGATAATCCAGCAGTTCAGGATGCGTCGGCATCGCTCCCCGCGTTCCGAAGTTGTCACTCGTTTCCACAATCCCCTGACCAAACAATTGCTGCCAGATCCGATTCACCATCACCCGCGCGGTCAGTGGGTGATTGGGGTGAGTGATCCATGCGGCAAGCTGCTGCCGACCTGATTCCTCCGCAGAAAACGTGGCTGTCTTCTGGCCGGCATATTCAGTCACCTTCAGGAAACCGCGGGGAACACGCGGTCCACGATTGTCCGCTTCACCTCGAATACGCAAGTGCAGATCACCCATGCGTTCGTTCTGGTTGTCCATCGCGGCCATTGCCTGACGCGATCCCGGTCCGTCTTTTTCCAGACCATCCAGCTCCTTCCTCATCGCAGCAATCTCCGC